>Ga0190303_1000424_pt1 | contig 17703 bp, 18 predicted proteins | sample 48700701_MG_FD_161672 | JGI IMG/M metagenome (GOLD analysis project Ga0190303, IMG submission 161672) | Hydrothermal vent sediment bacterial communities from Southern Trench, Guaymas Basin, Mexico - 4870-07-0-1_MG | ecosystem: Environmental > Aquatic > Marine > Hydrothermal vents > Sediment ...
CTAGGTGAAGTGTTACCATTTCGATAATCACCTGATAATTTATTTGTACTAAAATAGGCATCACTAGTATCAAATCCCTTTTTATCATAATTATTAAATATTTTAATATCACTTTCAGGAACTTCAATAATATCAGTCCACTGTAGGTCAGAACGCATATACCATTTACTGTTAGTTTCAGTTTCACCAATGAGATAATCATTATTTTGAGTCCATCTATCATCAAAACCACCATTATATCTTTGAAACCAACTATTTGTCCTCATATAACCAAAATTTGGTGTATGTACATATCCAATATTTGGTAAATGAATTGAAAAATTCAACCAATTATTACCAAATAGCGTTACGCTACTTGATGAACTTCTATTTCCATTGCTTGGAAATTCGTATTCGTCATTACCTTCATCTGAGTCTGAACTTATTACACCTACATTCCAATATGGGTCTTGTTGTAATGAATTTTTACTATCACTATCTTCATATCCTTTATCAGCAGTCCCTGTTTGAGACCCACTAGTATTTGCAACTAAACCATGAAATCTTGCAATACTATATATTTTTCCTGATTCAAAAGTATGGTGTATATTACTCCAATCTTTATGATATGCAGTTCTACTTTGAAAACCTTGATTTCTTGCTGCGTGTTGAGGTATTTTTATTTTAGTTCTAAAGATTGTAACTGAATAATTATTTGAACCAATAACATGTTTATATTTTTTATTAGGTGTACTTAAATCATCTTCAATAATTTCTAAGGTAATAAAACCTTTAAATTCAGTATAAATTCCACCAGAATAACCATCACCAACAACAACATCATCACCAGCTTCATTTTTAATTATTTTTCTACGATTACAATTTATAATAAAAACAAATTCACCATCTTTTTTATGTATTGTATATTGACTTTCATCTAAAACTTTCATTTTTGCTGCTAAATCATCACCACCTGCGCTAATTACAGTATCAGTTATGGTATTTGGATAATAATATATTTTTTCAGTAATTTTTGCAATTCTTTTACTCTTAATATAAATATTCGGGTCACCATTATATTTTCTATATAATTGTTCTACCGCATGTACTTCATTATCAGACTCCCAATTGGCTGCCCATCTATCATTATAAGCATCAGTAAATACACTACCAAAAATACTAAACGTATTTACTAATTGTGCTTTTATCCTAAAATCTTGTCTTGTAATACCGATTTCAAAATTTTCAACATCACCCCAAAACGGAACAACATCAACAGTAATTTCTTGTGTGTCTATATTTGGTAAGTCATCTAAAAATTTACTTGGTTTTATCTTAGTATTATTCCAGCTCGCGCCGACATGTTGTCGGTGCTTATTAACGGCAAATATTCTGTGCTAAATACATTAGACATGGGGTATTTATATTATTGACATTTATCACAACTAATTTTATGTTTAAAAGAATAATTTTAATTATAAGTTGTTCTTAAAATAATTTGTAATTTTGCCTTATGTAATACTGTTAGTTATTCAAGTATTTACTAAAAATAAATTATTACTATGAATACAAGTAGAATTGTTTTTTATTATGTTTTGGCTATCCAAATAGGCTATTTAAAGCGTTTTGGAGGTTTATAATATCACTTCATTATCATATTGTAAGTAACAATAACTTACAAGCTTATCTTATTAATTACCGAATAAAAAAAATAAAAAATATGCAAAAATTACTATTATTAGGCGACGAAGCAATTGCTCAAGGAGCCTTAGATGGAGGTATGTCCGGTGTTTATGCTTACCCTGGAACTCCTTCAACAGAAATTACAGAATATGTTCAGGCATCGGAATATGCTAACGAGAAAAATATACATAGCAAGTGGTCGGCAAACGAAAAAACAGCTATGGAAGCGGCTTTAGGAATGTCGTATGCCGGCAAACGCTCTATGGTTTGTATGAAGCATGTAGGATTAAATGTTGCTGCCGATGCTTTTATGAATTCTGCTATTACAGGAGTAAATGGAGGGCTGATTGTTGTTTCGGCAGATGATCCATCAATGCACTCATCACAAAACGAGCAAGATTCAAGATTTTATGCAAAATTTGCAATGATTCCTATTCTTGAGCCTACAAATCAGCAAGAAGCATATGAAATGGCGTATTACGGATTCGAGTTATCAGAGAAACTAAAAGTGCCTGTAATGCTTAGAATCACTACACGTCTTGCTCATTCGAGAGCAGGAGTGGAGACAATGGAATTGAAAAAACAAAATGAAGGTTCTTTACCCGAAAATCCAAAGCAGTTTATATTATTGCCGGCAATTGCAAGGGTTAATTATAAAGGATTATTAGCAAATCAGATTAATATGGAAGCTTTTTCTGAGAAATCTGATTATAATAATTATTACGATGCCGATGATAAATCGCTGGGAATTATAGCTTGTGGTATCGCATATAATTATCTTATGGATAACTATCAGGATAAGAAATTAAATCATCCTGTATTAAAAATTAGTCAATATCCTATTCCTAGAGATAAAGTAAATAAGTTATTAAAAGATTGCGATAAAGTTTTAGTTCTCGAAGAAGGAGCTCCAATAGTAGAGGAGATGTTAAAAGGATATCAGGAAACCGGTACTCTAATAACAGGACGATTAGATGGAGCTTTGCCTCGCGATGGAGAATTAAATCCTACTCTAGTAGCTAAATCTTTGGGGTTAGATTCTGTAAATGACATAGAAATTCCTTCAATTGTTGAAGCTCGTCCACCTGCAATGTGTCAGGGTTGTGGACATATTGACGCTTATTTAGCCTTAAACGAAGCAATTAAAGAGTATGGAAAAGGAAGAGTTTTTGCCGATATTGGTTGTTATACATTAGGTGCTTTAGCTCCATATAATGCTATTAATTCTTGTGTTGATATGGGTGCTTCGATTACTATGGCCAAAGGAGCTTCGGATGCCGGTCTTGTTCCTGCTGTTGCTGTAATTGGAGATTCTACTTTTACTCACTCCGGAATTACCGGATTAATCGATGCTGTTAGCGAAAACAGCCCTATTACTGTTATTATTTCTGATAATTATGTTGCGGGAATGACAGGCGGACAAGACTCAAAAGCATTAGGTAAAATAGAAGATATATGTCAAGGTGTGGGAGTAAAACCTGAACATATACGAGTGTTTAAGCCTACTAAAAAAAATATGGAAGAAATGATAGAACTTATTAAAGAAGAGTTAGCATACGATGGTGTTTCTGTTATTGTTCCTAGAAGACAGTGTGTGCAAACTATGAGAAATAAAGAGTTAATAGCAAGAGTTAAGGATCTTAACTTATAAAAACAGGCTAAGCCGAGAATTAATACGACACACGAAAGCAATAATAAAAAACTTGTGTCCAAAATTTAAAAGCAAGTCACAAATTTTAATAATATGAAAACAGATTTAATATTAGCCGGAGTTGGTGGTCAGGGAATTTTATCTATTGCCGCAACAATTGGGATGGCTGCCTTAGATAATAATTTATATTTAAAACAAGCAGAAGTTCATGGCATGAGTCAGAGAGGTGGTGATGTGCAATCGAATATGAGAATTTCTGATAATGAAATTTTTTCAGATCTTATTCCTAAAGGTGGAGCAGATATAATTTTATCGGTAGAACCAATGGAATCGTTAAGATATTTGCCTTTTCTTTCGAAAGATGGTTGGTTAGTTACTAATACTACTCCTTATAATAATATTCCTAATTATCCGAACGAAGATGAGGTAATAAACGAAATTAAAAAGCAAAAGAATTATATCCTTATCGATGCCGATAGTATTGCTGCTGAGATAGGTTCAAAGCGTTCGTCGAATATTGTAATGTTAGGTGCTGCAAGTCCTTTTATTAATATTCCTTTCGAAAGCTTAGAAGAAGGATTAAGAAAAATATTCGGACGAAAAGGAGAGAAGATTGTTGATTTAAATATTGCAGCTCTTCGAGCAGGTAGAAAATTTACAGAAGAAAATAGGTAATAAAAATACTTATAAAAAAAAGACTATTCAAAAAGACCAAATTATTGTCATTCTGAGCGAAGTCGAAGAACCAAGTGAAACGAGCTCAACGAAGTTAATCTATTAGTTAAAAAATGAGATATTTCGACAAGCTCAATATGACATAAATACTTGAAACTTTACTTTTTGAATAGTCTTTTTTTTATTTTTTTAATGTAAATATTAGTTGTTACCTAAAATTAAGGGTAAACCATCTTTTCCGCTTCCAATAATAATTACTTTAGTATTTTCCGATTCCGATAGTTTTACTGTTGCTTCTATACCACGCATTCTTAATAAATTAGTAGTTAAACTATTATTAATAATTTTATTTGCTATTGCTTCACCTTCGGCAGCAATACGTTTTCTTTCTGCTTCGCTTTTTTCTCTGTCTAATTTATATCGATAAGCTAAGGCTTCTTGTTCTTTTTGAAGTTTATCTTCGATAGCTTTTTTAATTTGAGTAGGTAAATTTATCGAACGTATTAGCAAAGCTTTCATTTGAATGTTGTTCTTATCTAAAACTGTGCGTGTTTCATGAATTATTGCATCTTCAACATCTTTTCTTTTTGTTGAATATATCTCTTCGGCAGTATATCTTCCGGCAACTCTTCTAACGGTTGATCTAACTTCGGGAATAATTAGTTGGTTTAAATAATTCTTTCCGAAAGTTTCGTGTAAATAACCAATTTTATTATATGTTGGATTGTATCTGATAGAAATATCAACACTTACCGATAATCCACTTTTATCAAGGACATCCATACTTTCTTCATTCTTTTGCTCTTTTACATTATAAACGTGCATGTCGTTCCATGGAGCAATAATATGAAACCCGGGTTGATAAATATTTTCTTTATCTAATCCTGTTGTAAATTTTCTGAAGATAACTCCTCTCTCTCCAGGTTGTAATGTTACAAAGGCTGAACTTCCAAATATTATTAGTGCTAATAAAAAAACACCGCCTACGATTAAAATTGTTGATGAAACTTTTTTCATAATTTATTTGTTTTTAGTTTTTTCTAATATTATATGTATTAAAGAATAGTAAAATTAAGCTAAATAATGCGAAATGAAAAATATTTGTTATAACAATAGATATTATTTTTATAATTGCTATTTTTTCTTTTTATAAATATTATAGATTAATTTTACTTTGATGCATTAAACATAATGGTTTTGTTTTAAGATACTGTGGAATTTCATTTAGTGCTTATATTAAGTTTGTTATGAACTTGAAAATAAGTAAATGCTTATACAATGTATGATTTTTTGACACTTATTTATTGTATTAATCTGATTTTCCACAATCTTATAAAACAGAACTAATATAATTAAGATTTTTTAGCTTTTTTCGTCCCTAAGCCTAAAGGGAGAAAGCTAAAAAATCAATCTGTTCCTTTTAGGGAGCAAGGGTAAAAACAGATTGATTTTGTGTTAAAGCATAATCTGTCAAAGTAGAATTAATTTTACTTATCGAAATATTTGTTTTTCATTTTTAGTGCCACTTTTACCAAAAGAATAAGCACAGGGACTTCTACAAGAGGACCGATAACGGCAGCAAATGCTTCTCCCGAGTTAATTCCAAATACAGCAATAGATACAGCAATAGCTAATTCGAAATTATTACTTGCTGCTGTAAAAGAGAGCGTTGTAGTTTTTTTATAATCGGTACCCATCTTTCTGCTTATAAAAAAGGACACAAAAAACATAACAACAAAATATATTATAAGAGGAATTGCAATTCTAACAACATCAAATGGGAGCTTTACAATGTAATTGCCTTTTAGCGAAAACATTACAAAAATTGTGAATAATAGTGCTATTAATGTTAAAGGACTTATTTTAGGAATAAATTTATTATTATACCATTCTTTAGTTCTTACTTTTATTAAAGAATAACGTGTTATTATCCCGGCAAGGAAAGGAATTCCTAGATAAATAAAAATACTTTTTGCAATTTCGCCTATTGTAATATCTATCTCGGAAGATTGTAAACCAAATTTTCCGGGCAAAATAGTGATAAATACATAAGCGTAAATAGAAAAGAAAAGTACTTGAAAAATGCTATTAAACGCTACTAATCCTGCTGCATATTCAGTATCGCCTTTTGCTAAATCGTTCCAAATAATAACCATAGCAATACAGCGAGCTAGTCCTATGAGTATTAGACCTGTCATGTAGTGCGGATAATTGTGTAAAAAAACAATTGCAAGGAAGAACATTAGTACAGGACCAATTACCCAGTTCTGTACTAATGATAAAAGTAAAATTTTACGATTGCGAAATACATCTTTTAATTCTTCGTATTTAACTTTTGCCAAAGGTGGATACATCATAACAATTAGTCCGATAGCTATTGGAATATTTGTTGTTCCTCTATTCATGCTATTCCAGAAATTAGCTACTTCAGGAAAAAGATATCCTAATCCTACACCAAAAAGCATGGCAAGAAAAATCCAAATAGAGAGATTTCGATCTAAGAATGATAATTTTTTTGTTAACAAATTCATCTTACTAATTTTCGCAATTTATTTATTGACACAATCCATACAAACGTGTTTCTTCCCTTTTATACTTGAGTATTCTGCTACAACCATTTCTCCACATTCTTCGCAAGCAAAGCTGTTAAAAGAATGAACCGGTTCTTTCCAGATATATTCAAATACATCAGAAATACACATTATCATTTCTTCTGGAGCATTCATTACTTTGTCTATAAGAGGTTGAACAACTTCATCGGGAACTTGTGTTGGAGGAACACCTTTCTCACGATAATTTTTAAAGAAATGGGTTTTTTTAGTTTGTAGCATGGCTTCAGCCTTTGGTGTAACTCGCACAGCCCTGTTTGTTTTTTTATCAATAAGTGTTAATCCCCATTTACCTTTATTTGTTTTAGTAATATTACCTTTTCCAAATGTACAACCGGTAATTACTTGAATACCATCGGCAAAACATGTGGCACAATGGTTTTCTCCAAGTTCGAGAATTGCAAACAAAGCACTATCTCCGGTACGAGTTACTTCTAATTTATTCATTGCTGCTGCACCTACTCTTAATCCGTTTGGCATTGCAGGACATTTATGTCCATGAAATTTTTGACCTAGTATTAACCAATCTTTTGGGTTTGTTTTTTCTGTTTTTTCCATTTTATTTTAATTATTAATTGTTTACAAAAGCTCAAAGAGCTATTAGAGTAAAAAAATTATTTTAGTTTTTGTTTATATATTAGTCCAGGTTGTAAAAGTGCAGCAAATTCTTCGTTGCCTGCTTCTATCCATTTTACATTAGTAAAACCTTTCGATTGTAAATATAAGTATGCCCATGCAGAACGTGTTCCCGAAGAACAAAAAGTTCCAATAAATTTACTTTTCGATAATTCATTATATCTTTCAGGTAATTCGTTTATTGGGATATTTATAACATCAATATTAAAATGCTTAAGATTGAAACTTAAAGTTTCAGCTTCTTCTTTTGTTCTAACATCTAGTAAAATGGTATTTTCCTTTTCTAAAAAAAAATTAATAGAAATTTTGTGTTTTCCTGTACCAAGGAATTCTAAGTTCATTTTTTTTAATATTTCATCCATTGTGATTAGTTTTTTATAAAATTGTAAATATTAATTTAACTGCCATTATTAATAGAATAATAGCAAGGATTTTCTTAACAGTACTTGGATTTAGTTTTTTATGCATAAATATTGTTCCAAGACTTGCTCCTGTAATTCCTGCTACCGATGCTATTATAAGAACATGCCAATTTATATTTCCCATCGACCAATAAGTAAGAAAACCTGAAAACGACGAGAATGGAACAACAAAAGCTGTTATTGTTGCAATTTTTTTTGGATTAAAACCAAGCATAAGCATTAGAGGAGAAATAATTCCACCACCACCTATACCAAGTAATCCGGAGAGCAAACCTGCAAATGCACCAATTAACGACAGTAAAATATAAGGCTTATTTGTACTATAATTCTCTGTTTGTTTTTTTGTATAAAACAAAAACATAAAACCTGAAAAGAATAGAAAAGCAATAAATAAAACAAGAATAATTTTGCTCGATATAAATTGCGAAATATATGCCCCAACAATTGCAAAAATAAACGAAAAGATAATTATAGGAATACCAAGCTTAAAATCTAAACGTTTATTTTTAATATTCGAAATACTTGCACCTGTGAGACTTATTGTATTGTAAAATAGACCTATTGGTTTTGCAATATTTATAGGGAAACCTAAAGAAACCAATATTGGAATTAATATTATAGCAGCACCAACGCCTCCAAGAGAAAACACAAAGGCTGCAAAGAAAGATATTATAAAAATTATGTAATCCATTATTTAATTTTTAAATTAATGTTCGCTTATATACTTATTTACAAGAGATATATGTTGAAAATCAATTTGTTTGCCCTGAACCCTAAAGGGAATAAATTGATTTTCTTCACTCCCTTTGGGGATGGGGAAAATGAAGAAATCAATCTCTGAATTAGGTAAGTCACGGATAGTCATATATTTTTTTTACATAAAATTTATAGAAATCCTTTTTTATTTCGTCTCTAATGCGAATAAATTCTGAAAAAATTTGTTCTTCGGTTCCTGTAGCTTCAGCAGGGTCGTCGAAACCAATGTGTAAGCGATTTTCTACCTTTCCCGAAAACACTGGACAAATTTCTTTTGCTCCACCACAAACAGTAATAACATAATCGAAACTTTTGTTAAGATATTTGTTTACCGATTTTGGATGATTATTTTGAATATCAATGCCTAATTCAGACATAACTTTTATTGCTTTTGGATGGACATGCTTGCTTGGTTTGGTTCCTGCCGAATACACAAGTAAATCTTTATTAAACGATTTTAGAAATCCTTCAGCCATTTGACTGCGACAACTATTACCTGTGCAAAGAATTAGAATCTTCATATTTGTTATTTTATTTATGTTCTTTATATATGTTTAAGTTAGGATTAATAATTGTTTCTTTTGTTTCTAATTTAATTATTGTTTGTAATTCGCAAAAACACGAACAATATATTTAATAAAAAAATTATAATTGAAATAATTGTTTAAAAAGTTCTTGAGCAAATTCCCAATTCTCTCTATTTAAACAATATTTTATTTTTGGTGGTTCAATTTCTCCTTGAATTAAACCAACTTTTTTTAATTCTTTAAGATGTTGAGAAAGAGTTGATTTTGCTATTGGTAATACCTCTGATAAATCGCCACTGTAACAACATGCTTGCTTTGATAATTGTTCGAGAATATAAATACGAACAGGATGCCCCATTGCTTTTGCAAAACGTGCTAAAAGTTTTTGTTTCTCAGTAAAACTATCTGTGTTTTTCTTCATAATTAGATTTTGTGTTCGCAATATTACGAATAATAAATTTAATTAACTAAAAGAATTAATAGATTTGATAAAAATATTTTTATTTAAATAAAATCTGTGTTCGAAGCATGTTTTAATTAATATAAGAATATGATATAGATAACAGTATTATTGGTTTAGGTAAAGCATTGCACACGCTCTAGCATCAGAGAGTGCTTCGTGGTGATTTAATTTTATGCCTTGAATTTTACAGCAAGCATCTAGACTTGCGGGTTTATAGCCTTTTGCTCGGTATATTTTAAGAGTACAATCCCATTGGTCTTCAATATTCAATTCGGAATAATCTAAGCTATAGTTTTTCATTGTCTTTCGCAATACACTACGGTCGAATGATTCGTTATGAGCTACAATGGTCCTTCCGAAAAGTCTTTTTTTTATTTCAGGATAAACTTCGTTAAAAAATGGAGCATTAACAGTATCAGCTTCAGTAATTCCATGTACATTAATATTGTGCCAATTGTATTCGTTTTCGGGAGGCTGAATTAAGGTATGAAATTCGTCAATTATTTTCCCATTTTCTACTGTAACAATTCCAACTGCACAAGCAGAATTTTTTTTACCTGTTGCTGTTTCAAAGTCTATTGCTGTGAAAGTTTTCATTATAGAATTTGCTTAATTTTGTTTTATTAGTAATCTTTAGTTTAGCGAAAGAAAAAAAGCCTGTATCATACAGGCTTTTGTTAATTGAATAAATTAAAGTATAAATATTAGATTACTTTAACATCTACTGCGTTTAATCCTTTTTTACCTTCTTTTAATTCAAATTCTACTGCGTCACCTTCACGAATTTCGTCAATTAACCCTGAAACGTGTACGAAGTATTCTTCATTTGTGTCATCTTCTGTAACAAATCCAAATCCTTTTGATTCATTAAAGAATTTTACTGTTCCTTTTTTCATTGTAATTATTTTTTTATTATTTAATTCAAAGGTAAAGGTAAGTTTAATTCATATTATCTAAAAATTATTTGACATATTTTTTTATTGATAATTTTCATGAAATTCTAATTGAAAATTTATAGTTTGTTATTCCAAAAAAAATTGTTTTAAAAGTAGTTGAATAATTGTTTTAATTTTTCAATAGCTTAACTGTTGTAATGTGCTTAAAACAAGCCTGTTATATGTCCATTTTCATCAATGTCTATTTTTTCTGCCGATGGTATGTTGGGTAGTCCCGGCATACGCATTATTGTTCCTGCAATAGGAACAATAAATCCGGCTCCTGATGAAAGTTCAATTTCTCTTATTTTAATAGTAAAATCTCTCGGACGTCCTTTTTTATGTGCATCATCCGACAATGATTTTTGTGTTTTTGCTATACAAACCGCAAAATTACCAAATCCTAAATCTGTAATTTTTTGCAATTGTCTTTTAGCTTTTATTGAATATTCTACATTTTTAGCACCATACATTTTAGTTGCTATAGTTTCTATTTTATCTTCGAAACTCCAATCTAACTTATATAGAGGTTCAAAACAAGAAGGACATTCAGGAACTGTTTCAATTATTTTTTTTGCTAGTTCGATAGCTCCATCGGCACCTTTTTCCCATGCTTCGTTTAAAGCAACAGCGATATTTAAATTATTGCAATGATTTTTTAGTAGTTCAATTTCTGCATCTGTATCCGACGAAAACTTATTAATGGCAATAACTGGTTTGAAACCGTAATATGTCATATTTTCGATATGTTTATCTAAGTTTTCGAAACCTTTTTCTAATGCGCTTAAATTTTCAGTCTTTAAATCGGATAATTTAATTCCGCCATGGTATTTTAATGCTCTAATTGTTGCTACAATTACTACAGCATTAGGTTTTAATTTGCCAATTTGTGCTTTAATATTAAAAAACTTTTCTGCTCCTAATTCGCTAGCGAATCCGGCTTCGGTAACAACACAGTCGCTGAGTGTCATTCCCATTTTTGTTGCTATAATTGTATTGGTTCCTTGGGCAATATTTGCAAACGGACCTCCATGGATAATTGCAGGGTTTCCTTCTAAAGTCTGAACTAGATTTGGTTTAATAGCATCTTTTAAAAGTACTGTCATTGCCCCTTCAGCTTTTAAGTCGCGAGCAAAAATAGCTTTTCCTTTGTATGTATAACCAATAAATATATTTCCTAGTCGTTTTTTTAAATCCGTCAGATTTTCAGCAAGACAAAGAATTGCCATTACCTCTGAAGCTGCTGTAATATTAAACCCTGTTTCTCGAGGAACACCTTGTTTTTCGCCACCTAAACCAATAACAATATTGCGTAAAGCACGTTCGTTCATATCCATAACACGCTTCCATTCAATGGTTCTTGGGTCGATATTAAGATTTTCTTTTTTCGACTGGATATTATTATCTATAAGAGCAGCTAACAAATTATGTGCCTTTTCAATAGCTGATAAATCTCCTGTAAAATGAAGATTTATATCTTCCATTGGTATTACTTGCGAATTTCCTCCTCCTGCAGCTCCTCCTTTAATTCCAAAAACAGGACCTAAAGATGGTTCTCGCAATACTACAGTTGTTTTCTTTCCTAATTTATTTAATGCTTGAGTTAAACCAATCGATGTGGTTGTTTTTCCTTCTCCTGCAGGAGTGGGAGTAATGGCTGTAACAAGAATTAATTGGGCTTTTTTTACTTTTTCTTCATCAATTAATTTTAAGGGTAATTTAGCTTTATATTTTCCATATAATTCTAAATCGTCTTCCGAAATTCCTAATTTCTTTGCAATATCAACAATAGGTTGAATGTTTGCACCTTGAGCTATTTTTATGTCTGATTCCATTTGATTAAGATTTGTTAACTAATAGTGTATTAGTTAAATAAAATGCGTTTTGTTTTCTTTATGTTTCTTTAGTGAGCTTTATTAAAAAATTAAAAATTAGTTTATTTGAAACTTTTCATAGGCCTTAAATATTATAACTTCTTCTTTCATAACTCTTTCTTTAAACAATATTATGAATTTAGTAATATCGTTTAAAAATTCTGTTTTATCTATGTTATTATTAGTGTATTTCTCATAAAAATTATTAGAATATTCAGTTATTTCATCCATATTTGTTGCAAAAGTATCAAGTGCTTTTTTTAACGATAAATTAGATTTGGCTTTTTCGTATAATGGAGGATATAATAACCTGTCTTCTTTAGCTAAATGAGATAATATTGCGATTTTAAATTGCGATATTATCTCTATTCCTTTAGTAGATGTTACACTAACTTTTTTTAACTCATTAAGAGTATTAATAAAAGTTTCATGTTCCTGTTTAAGTTCATTTATTAGTTTACTCATTTTATTTATTTTTATATTTTTATATTTTTTCGGGATACTCTCCCAAAGTTTTAGTTTTAAAATAGATATGGTTCTAATAATTAACACAATATTTTAAAAAATTACTTTGGCAAAGTTTATATTTTCAGTTACTTGAGATATTTAGCTGAACTATTTCCTTTGTTCATTCTAAAAATATCTAAGAAATCATCATCTATTTTCATATTTACAATATTGTGTTTATTAAGAATATCGAAATATTGCTTAACTTTTTCGATTAATGGTTTGCCTTCTACCCATTCAAAATTTACACGATCTAAGAACAATTCTATTCTATCAACAGGCTGACGCATCATATCGAAAGACAGTTCTGCAGATGCTTTTCTGTTTTCGTTTACCCAGTTAATTGTCGATTTTAGTTCTTCTAAAAGTACTTGTGTTAACTCTGGATGTTTTCTTGCAAATTCTCCTTTTAATACTAGTCCTGCATTAGGGAAACTGCCAAAACCTTTATTAATATCGTTCCATAATTTATTAAAAGATATTATTGAAATCTCTTCGTTGCGGTCTCGCATAGTTTTTATAGCATAACTTGCTTCCGGTTCGCGTAGAATTACTGTATCGGCTTTTCCTGTAACAAAATCTTTATAAATTTCTTCGGGACGACCAAAAGGTTTGCCGAAAACAAATTTGAAATCTTTAGAATCTAAACCACTTGCTTGAATTAAATATTTGGTGATTTTTGCAGGTGGAGCTTCTTCGAATAATGGAGTATAAATTTCTTTTCCTTTTATATCTTCAAAATTTTTAGCTTTTGAACGACTGAGTAGAACAAAATTATCCCAGACAAAAAGTGCGGGAATTTTAATATCGCTATTTCTTAATTTTGCTGAAGTTATAAGAGCCGAAAAACTAATATCGGCTTTCCCATTTGAAATCCAAGCAAGATGTTTTTCTGTTTCTTCCCAAACCTTAAGTTCTTTAATATTTATGCTTTTTCTAATTTTTTCTGATTGAAGCAATCTCATAATTACAGGGTAAGCAACTGGAGTGGCAGATTGAATTACGACATCAACTTTTTCTGATGATTCTTCGTTTTCTTGATTTTTGCTTATTTTTTTATGAAAATATATTGAATATCCGCCTGAAATATTTTTTTCGCTAAGATGCTCATAGCCCATTTCAGAAAGCATATTAATCATTGGTAGGGGCTCAAAATCTTGTATCAGAACGAAGCCATTGTCTTCTTTTATTTTGTAAGCTTTTTTTAATATAATATCAAATGGATCGCTTTCTAGAGTACTTACATCAAGAATTTCGAAATCTTCTTTTCTCTCTTGCCAAGGAATTAATTTTTCAATTTTACGATTATTAAAAATTGAAATTCTGTATTCTCTGTTTTTTTCAATATTAAAAAGTAAGTCTAAGCCGGAGGCTACTTTAAATAACTCGTTTGGTTTATCAATAGAAATAATAACGATATTCTGTTGTGGCTCAAGCTCAGAAACTTTTTGTATTAATTCTTCAACAGTATTATTGTTGTATATATATAGTTCTGCACTTTCTTCCCACGAAATGGCAACACTTTTCTTTTCAATTATTTCTGTTTCTTTTTTTATGCATTCGGGCATACTACTTATTAATTTGTCTTCTAAACCAAGGTAATTATTTATAGTATGTAATATTTCGCATACCGATATACCTGTCATCTTTGCTGCATCGTTGAAATTAGCAAAACGAGCTAATGTATTATACAATGCCGGGTTTTGCATTTTTTTGAATTTGGGCGACAAATCCGATAAAACCTGTTTTAACTCAGGATGTTTGTCTAAAGTAGATTTAATGTTTGAACTTGCAATAATTGCTTTTGTCGAACTTGCTTTTTTCTCTTTATATTTCGAAATTGCATTTACTGGGCATATAGAAAGAGCTTCTTCGCATTCTTCTTTTTCTTTTTCATTTTGTGGCTGTTTTTTAAGAAAAGCAATGTTATTATTGTTAATCTTAAAATTATCGCTTGCTACTTCAACACACGCTCTGCAAGCAATACACTCGTTTGATACTTTATATTTATTCATAATGCACTATTTAGATTAATTCTAAACAAAAGTAGATAAAAAAATCTTTCTGGCAAATAATTATGCAATAATAATAATATATATATGCATATATTAATGTGGTTTTGAAATTAATGTTATCTATTATAGAATCAATTATATATAATAATTATTAACATAAAAATACTATTTACTATTTTTATTTTATTATTATATTTTTTACTGATAACCTGAATTCAATGTAAGATTTGTCCACAGTTTCAATTAATTAGTTCATATACAAGACAAATACTTGCCGTACTATCGGGATAATTCAAAAGGATTTGGCGAAGTATATGGGCTAATTAATGAAATCTTCCAAGCGGAAAAGCCAAAAACACATCATCTTTGCACTTAAAATTAATTGAAATAACCCCTTATTACTGCTTACACAACTTCAATATTTCCATCCATCTTGTTGTTTCCACTACTTTCCATAGCTTTCATTACTTTCTTTTTAAACAACCAACATGTTTTCTGTCTTAATTCAAGTTTCCTACTCAACTCAGTACTACTAATGCCTTTTTTACTGGTACTTACATAGTAAACGATGTAAAATGCTTTCAATATAGAAAATTTGACTTTGTGAAAAAGCGTGCCACTTGTTGGTGATGAAATCCGATGGCAACTTGTACACTGCCTGTCATGTTTTCGTTTACCTCTACAGTAATGCGTATGACCACATTGTGGACACACAAATCCATTTCCCCACTTTAATTCAGATAAATACTCATAGCATGAATCCTCATTAGAAAATCGTTGCTGAAATTCAAAAATTGTTAAGCTTTTAAACCGATACTCCATATTTATAGTTTTTGTTTCTCCAAATATAAGGTATTTTAAAGTATTTACAATGTGCCTAATTCAAAAAATCAATTATCTGAATCATCGAAAGAATTACCAAAATTACTAGATGATTTGAAAGGAATTTCAACAAAAGCTATAAAATAAAACACTATTCAAAAAAAACGGGGTTTGCTAACCCCGTTTTTTAACTTACACAGTTTATGAAATACTGCCCATAAAAATTCCGCATTACGTTCTAACTTGTTTATTCTTCACTTTTTATGTACAACTGTTTATTATCAGCCGAAGGGTCTTCTATAACTAATTTATCATTCTCAATATATAGATTAACCTCATAAAGTTCTGATTGTATAGTTCCGTCTGCAATTTTAAAAGAACCTATCTTCTGTTCTGCAAAAGAACCATCAGGTAGTTTCATTTTAGAAAATATTTCATTTTTTTCATTAAAAATGATATGAGGCTGCATTTTAGCGATACTTTCCATATGTGTTACGCCATTTGTTATATCAATACATTGCCATTCTCCAATAATATTTTCTTTGGTAATAGTTTGCTTTACTGTTTCGGTATTTTCTGAAGTCTTATTATTAGAATTTCCACAAGACCAAAACATTAAACTTGAAACCAGTGTAAATAAAATTATTTTTTTCATTGTTAATTCCTCCTATTTTAGTATAAATTATAATTATTAATATCCAATCTATCTATGTTCTTCAGAAACAGAAAAGGTAAAAAATTTAGACTTGTCCTTGTACTTAATACCGTAGTCAATACTCAACTCTAAATAGTATGCATGAATCTTATCTTTATATTTTAACCCTGTATGTTCCCAAACAAAATTTATTTCATCCTTAGTAACAATACCTGTGCTATCAGGTTTCTCATATTTAGTTTGTTCGTCCACATCCCATTTATTGTTCAGTAAATATGTAACCTGATTGCGAAACCATTTTTTGTATTTATCAATATTTGTCGAATCAGCATACTTTAGTTCAAATTCTACATCATAGCCTTGGTCATTCAAAAGCAAATCATTAAATTTAAAATCATCAGGAATAATTATTCCATGTTTTTTCAAATTTCCAAGCACTTCTTTTTGTTCTTCTATTTTGTTTATTGTAGTTGGTATATTTAGCTTTTTTTTAACTTCTTCAGTATATTTTATGTAACCTGTGTAACTTCTTTTTCTGACTGATTTTCGATAAGGGTCTTTTTCTTTATCAAGTTTATTGTATTCATCTAAAAGAGATTTTCTTTTTTTTATCATTATATTAATGATATGTTTTTTTTCTTTTTCAGTAAATTCAGACACTATTTGCTCAAATATGGCTTGTCTCATTTCATCATTTCCTTCTCTATTAACAATATAATCTATATATGTGTTTTTCGATTTTGGATAAATTTCTTTTAGATTAATACCCCAATCAGCATATTTTAAACCAGTAAAATATCTTTTGGCAGAAGATGCCCGTAATTTACATTTTTTGTTTTCAAATAGATGCTGATAGTTGCTTGTATCAACTATCGATTTCTTATGTGAGTGTATATTAATTGAATATGTTTTGGCAACATCTTCAAGAAAACTCGCAAGTTTGTCTTCTTTGATATATTTAATATTATAATCGTACGGTTTTATTAATTTAAAAAACAACAACGAATCTTGTAAATCTAAAGATACCTGACTAATACTTAACCATCTGTAAGCAGAGCCTAAGTATAATTCATTTAAATTTATAAGATGTGTTAATTTCTTTTGTTTAATATTAAAATGATAAAGAGAGAAATCCAGATATTCATCTTTTGTCATTCCTCCGTCAGGAAACTTTGCAATTCCAACAGGTCTTCTAAAGAATCTTGTTTTTGCTACAAAGGCAAATGCCGAACTGTCTTTATTCCAAGCCATTGTTCCGTCTGTCTTGATTTGTATATTCAAGTATTTAGAATGGCAAGAACTTAATAATAAAATAAAACTTATTCCCAATAATACTTTAATGAATCTGTTTATTGTTTTCATATTATTTTCTTATTGTTTTTATATTATTGCTGACGGCAGTCCGTCTAAGCCCCAAAAAATTAAAAATTTTGATTAAATATAAGCAATTTTAAGCAATTGTTTTTTATTTGATTTATGAAATTGTTGAAATTA
>Ga0190303_1000425_pt1 | contig 17671 bp, 20 predicted proteins | sample 48700701_MG_FD_161672 | JGI IMG/M metagenome (GOLD analysis project Ga0190303, IMG submission 161672) | Hydrothermal vent sediment bacterial communities from Southern Trench, Guaymas Basin, Mexico - 4870-07-0-1_MG | ecosystem: Environmental > Aquatic > Marine > Hydrothermal vents > Sediment ...
CGCTTTGTGCTTCCTGCTTTGGTCCCAACATTAGTCGCAATCCCCTGTATCAATAAGGAAATTGAATCAGTCAAACGCAATCAAATCAAGTGGAGTTTTTCAACAGAATAAGCCCATAGCAGCCCAAACCATGTCTGCATACTCCACAGGCTGCATCCCTTAAGAGCGCACCCCTACCCCCCGAGAATATTGAAACTCCAAGCCCCGCCGCTCTGCACCACAGACATCGGCAAAGCATTCTGCGGCAGCCGCATCGGCGGCTCTAGCGCCACATATTCCTGCGCCGCGATCCACAGCCCGCCATGCGCAACAATCAACGTATTGGGCCCAAGGCTGATGGCATTCTGCATCGCCCCCCAGGCCCGCTCGCAAAATTGCTGGAAACTCTCGCCATTTGGCGGCACATATTTACCCGCCCAGTAATCCGGCACCCAGTCGCCATAAGGCTCGCCTTGATGATCACCCAGATGGCATTCCATCAGATCGTCATCATAGATGATCTCCAGACCATTTAGCGCTGCAACCGCCTCGGCGGTGTGCCTCGTGCGCGACAACGGGCTGGCGATGATGCGCGCGATGGGTTCAGTCTGCAAAACCTTGGCGGCCCGCAACGCCTGCGCCCGCCCCACATCATTCAGTTGTGAATCCGACTGGCCCTGAATAATCTTGTCTACGTTCCATTGGGTCTGTCCGTGGCGTAAAAAATAAAACGGAGTGTTGGTAATCATTTGTCATCCTATGTGTTGCCGCCCGACCCTAGCACCGAATATCGTAAACTCCACCAGTATATAACAGTTCGACCGCCACCGTATCATTACGCTCCCGATATGCGCTAGGCATATCACCAAACACCGATATGGATGCCCCTATGCCCACACCTAAACCAAACCTCTGGATCGAGGGCACCTTTCTTGCCTTGCTCGCACTCTTGTGGGGCTCCAGCTACCTATTCATCAAAATCGCTGTGGCCGAAATTCCGCCAATCACCCTGATTGCAATGCGGGTCAGCATCGCCTGCGCGTTCCTGCTGGCCGTGGTCTATCTGCGCGGCGACGCCCTGCCCCGTGATCCGCGCACATGGAAAATGCTGTTGATCCAGGCGATGTTCAACAGCATCGTGGCGTGGACGATCCTTGCGTGGGGCCAGCAATATGTCGACAGTGGCCTCGCCAGTGTGCTGAATTCAACAGCGCCGATATTTGTTTTCTTCATCACCCTGCTGATCACCCGCCATGAACATGTTAGCCCGCTGAAACTTGGTGGCGCCATGCTTGGCCTGATCGGGGTTGTGCTGATTGTCGGCACCGAGGCCCTTGGCGGCATCGCTAACCAGCTTGCAGGCGCACTCGCGGCCCTAGCAGGTGCATTACTCTACGCTTGCGCCGCGATTTACGGCAAAAACCTCGCACACCTTACGCCCGCAGTGTCCTCTGCCGGCACCATGATCTGGGCAACGCTCTGCCTTGTGCCGCTGGCCCTTGTGATTGATCGGCCGTGGACCTTAGCCCCCTCGCCCAGCGCCCTTGCCGCCGCCCTTATCCTCGCCATCTTCTGCACCGGCAGCGCATTGCTGATCTACTTCCGGCTGCTCAAAACACTCGGATCGCTTGGCGTAACCAGTCAGGCCTACCTGCGGGCGGGGGTTGGCGTGGCGCTTGGCGTGATCTTTCTGGGCGAGCAGATTTCACTGCTGGTCGGGGTTGGCCTGCTTGCCGCCATCCTTGGTGTTGTCGCCATCAACCTGCCCGCGCGGGGCAAATGACGCTCCGCCTCAATCCTCGCGCATAACCCGCGCTAAAAATAGCGTCCCCGTCACGCCCCAGAAACAGCCAAAGAACAAGGTCCACAATGGCGTGCCATACCCCAGATCCAGCCCCAAAAATCCGGCGCCTTTAACGTAGGGCAACACATAAAATATGCTGGACAGCCACGGAAGCAGGCCCAGAACCGCCCCCTTCAAAACCGGCGCACCCCGATATACGGGGGTCAAAAATACCAACCCCCAAACCACGCTGGCAATCACGCGGCGCGAAATCCAGCCCACGCTGAATTCAGGCACCATATTAAAGCCCAGCGCAGGCGTGATGCCCATAGCGCCCAGCGCCCACACCAATATGCCGCTGCTCAATCCACCCAGGCCGCCCGCGACAAGAACCAATAATATTGTCCTGATCATTCCATTCCCCGTCTTTCCGTATCATTGTTCAACAAATATCCGCGCCGCAGGCTAACGCGCCGTCAGGCGCAAAACAATCAAGCAGCCCGCAGGGCTTCATTTTCACACCATGTCCCCACCCGCCAATATAGACGCCTCTCGCCGCGCCGCACAATCATCACGTGGGCATATTCGGCAACTGGTGCCAATCGGCAGCGCAGCTTCCCCCGCCAACGCCGTGCCGCTCTCGGGCACGATCAGCATCACTGCCTCGACAATCTGCACCCCGTCAAACCCAGCAGGCTGGCGCAGCTCGGCAATGGCATAGGTCATGAACCGTGGTGTATCACGCCCTGCCTGCTCGACCATCATCCGGATCGGCACCTGCGGGCGCAGCAGCGCCTGATACAGCGGCCACAACGGGCACGCCGCCCCGAACCGCGGCACCGCAAAACCGTCAACAGCTTTGCGAAAAGTCACGGTTCCGGACCCATCGCAACTGACCAATCCAACCGGTTGCATCCCCTCGCCCAATGGCAAACTGGCGATCCGCCGCAACACCATCGCCAACCCAACCCCGAATTCTGCCGCCAGTTGCACAGGGTCCAGCCCGCGCCCTATTGCCGCCTGAAACTCCGCCAGCGGCAACTGCTCGGCCTCTGTCCGGTAGCGCCCGATATAATCGGCCACCACACCGTCCGCCTTGATCTCGCCACCCGCCTCGATCTCGGCCAGATGATACTGCCGCGCGGCTAAAAATTCCTCCAGCTCCTCAACCGGCGTATTGATCACCGCGTCACTATCCTCGGCCCCGTCGAGGTACGACACCAGCGCCCCCGCCCCATCCGCCAGCCGCTTTGCATCCTCCAGCAAATTGCGCTGGAACCGCATTTGCCACTCGGGTTCAATCGCATCCCCGCCCGCCAGAATGGAAGCGGTAGACCGGATTGACGCCGCAGTTGACAACACCTCGTGCAAGGAGGTCGACAGATAGGGATCATGCGTCAGACGGTCGGCCAGCGTCGCCACTGTATGTTCCAACCGGTTGATCCGGTCATGCTGTGCCGCAAGCACATTGGCCCACCCTGGGAACCGTCCGGCAAATTCGTCCAGCCGCGCCACCTCACCAGCACCTTCTTGAAGCGCCGCGTCCGCCAGACTTGCAACCAGCGCGGCCTCGGCCCCTTCCGATAACACCACCGCGTCGACCTGCAATTCATGCGCCAGATCCAGCAGCAGTTTACCGCCGATTCTGCGCCGGTTATGCTCGATCAGGTTTAGGTAGGCGGGCGAAATCCCCACAGATTGCGCCAATTCCACCTGTTTCAAACCGCATTCCAGCCGTTTTGCGCGAATCCGGCTTCCTGTCAGGGCTAGGCGTGGCATCGGTATTTCCTCGTTTTCTCAAGGGGTTCACCCAAACAGGTGAAAAGTTATTTACAAATTACATATCTGATTTGTGTAGTTATTTACAATATTATCCATTCTTTCAAGGTAGTTGTTGCGAATTTAACGGATCATCGCCGATGATACGGTATCCTTGTAAAAGGTCATGGCTGTGCGAGGAGGTGCAGTCAATAACGCGGGGGGTAAACCCCGAAACGGGAGGAACTACATGTCCAACTCTAAACTCACACGTCGCGGCCTGCTCAAATCAGGTGCAGTGGCTGGTGCAGGTCTGGCGATGCCAACCCTGTTCACCTCAAACGTCTGGGCCGGCAGCCACGGCGGCTATACCAACGCGCCCTCGAACGGCGTTGTCACTCTTGGCTTTAACGTGCCGCAATCCGGCCCCTACGCTGACGAGGGCGCGGACGAACTGCGCGCCTACGAGCTGGCAGTCGAGCACCTGAACGGTGGCGGCGATGGCGGCATGCTGAGCACGTTCTCATCCAAAGCACTGGACGGCACCGGCATCCTTGGCAACAAGGTTGAATTCGTCACCGGCGATACACAAACCAAATCAGACGCAGCCCGCGCATCGGCCAAATCAATGATCGAAAAAGATGGCGCTGTGATGATCACAGGTGGTTCGTCTTCCGGCGTTGCCATCGCTGTTCAAGGTCTGTGCCAAGAAGCTGGCGTGATCTTTATGGCGGGTCTGACCCACTCTAACGACACCACGGGTAAAGACAAAAAAGCCAACGGTTTCCGTCACTTCTTTAACGGTTACATGTCTGCCGCTGCTCTGGCACCTGTGCTGAAAAAAATGTATGGCGACGATCGTAAAGCCTACCATTTGACTGCTGACTACACTTGGGGCTGGACCCAGCAGGCGTCGATTGCGGCTGCAACCGAGGCTATCGGTTGGGAAACAGTCAACAACGTGCTGACACCGCTGGCAACGACCGACTTCTCGTCCTACGTTGCTCCGGTTCTGAACTCTGGCGCCGATATTCTGGTGCTGAACCACTACGGCGGCAACATGGTCAACTCGCTGACAGCGGCTGTGCAGTTCGGTCTGCGCGCCAAAGAAGTGAACGGCAAGAACTTCGAAATCGTTGTGCCGCTTTACTCTCGCCTGATGGCGAAAGGCGCTGGCGAAAACGTTAAGGGCATCTTTGGCTCCACCAACTGGCACTGGTCGCTGCAGGATGAAGGCTCCAAAGCCTTCGTTAAATCCTTTGGCACCAAATACGGCTTCCCACCTTCGCAGGCGGCACACACCGTATATTGTCAAACACTGCTTTATGCCGATGCTTGCCAACGTGCGGGCACACATAACCCATGTGGTGTTGGCGAGGCGCTTGAAGGCTTTGACTTTGATGGTCTGGGCAATGGTCCGACGCACTACCGCGCCGCTGACCACCAGTGTTTCAAAGACGTGCTGGTTGTGAAGGGTAAAGAAAACCCTGAAAACGAGTTCGACCTTCTGGAAGTTGTCGAAGTGACACCGCGTGCACAGGTCGAATATGCGCCTGATCACGAGATGTTTGCCGGTGGTGAGCTGGGCGAATGTAACCCAGGTTCTTAATCGCATCTAGACGCTTATAAAAACTCCAGCCGCGTGGTATCCATGCGGCTGGACTGCAAACTAACCTCGGGCGGGGACGATGGACCAGATATTACTTCAAATTCTGAACGGACTGGACAAGGGGAGCGCCTATGCGCTGATCGCCCTTGGCCTGACACTTATTTTCGGCACCCTAGGCGTGGTCAACTTCGCCCACGGTGCCCTGTTCATGATCGGCGCGTTCTGCGCGGTCACGTTGCAAAAAATCCTGAACATTTCCAGCGTCGTGCTGGACCCGACAAAAACCGATTTTCTCGGCAATCCGGCCAAAATTAAAACCCCATACGTGGAAACATGGTTCGGCCCCGAAATGGGCGCGAGCATCATTGATTGGTCCGTGCCGCTCGCCATCATCTTCTCGATCCCCGTAATGATCGCCGTTGGCTTCATCATGGAACGCGGCCTGATCAAGCATTTCTACAAACGCCCCCACGCCGACCAGATCCTTGTGACCTTCGGCTTGGCCATCGTTTTGCAAGAAGTCGTCAAACAGTTTTACGGCGCCAACCCCATTCCAACCCCTGCCCCCGAAGCCTTCAAGGGCTCCTATGATTTCGGCGTCCTGCTGGGTTACAAGGCGAACGCAATCATCTACCCCTACTGGCGGATCATCTATTTCGGCTTTTCACTTGCCATCATCAGCGCGGTCTTTGCATTCCTGCGCTTCACCACTTTCGGCATGGTGGTGCGCGCGGGCATGGCGGATCGTGAAACCGTGGGCTTGCTCGGTATCAACATCGACAAACGCTTTACCATCATGTTCGGCGTTGCCGCCGCCGTGGCCGGCGTGGCGGGCGTAATGTATGCGCCGATCAACTCGCCAAATTACCACATGGGCATGGACTTCCTTGTGCTGTCATTCGTTGTGGTGGTTGTCGGCGGCATGGGCTCCTTGCCAGGGGCAGTGCTGGCGGGGTTCCTGTTGGGCATCCTCGAAAGCTTCGCCTCAATGAACGAGATCAAGCAATACCTGCCTGGCATCGACCAAATCATCATTTACCTGACGGCCATCGTTATCCTGCTGGTCCGCCCGCGCGGATTGATGGGCAAACGCGGCGTGATGGAGGAATAGACCATGCTCGGATTAAACAAACGCGACACCACGTTCCTGATGATCGTGATTGCCCTGACCGCTTTCACCCCGTTCCTGATGCAACCATTTGCCGAAGGCAGCGCCATGGCGCAGTTCAACGGCGGCTACCCCGACCTGATGCAGCGCGTCGCCATTTTCGGCATCTTCGCCATCGGCTTTAACATCCTGTTCGGCCTCACCGGATACCTGTCATTCGGTCACGCGGCCTTTCTGGGTGTGGGCAGCTATTCCGCCGTCTGGATGTTCAAGCTACTGTCGATGAACATCATCCCCGGCATCATACTGGCGGTGATCATGTCGGGCATCTTTGCCCTACTGATCGGCTATATCAGCTTACGGCGCTCCGGCATCTATTTCTCGATCCTGACGCTGGCCTTCGCTCAGATGTCCTACAACCTCGCCTACTCGGTGCTAACGCCCCTGACCAACGGCGAAACCGGCCTGCAAATCCGGCTGGACGATCTGCGGGTGCTGGATGGCGATGGGGCCTCGAAATACACCAACCTGTTTGGCTTTAACATGAGCAGCTCTTACAAGCTGGAACTGGGCAACCACCTGTTCACCTTCAACGTTGGCTTTTACGTCTGCGCTGTGATTGCAATCATCGCCTTCTACATCTCGCTTCGCATCTTCCGCTCACCATTTGGCATGATGCTGCGGGCGGTGAAATCCAACCAGCAACGCATGTCCTACACCGGCCTGAACCCGCGCCCCTACACGCTAGCGGCCTTCGTGATCTCGGGCATGTATGCAGGGTTAGCTGGCGGTTTGCTCGCCTCGATGGACCCGTTGGCGGGCGCCGAACGGATGCAATGGACCGTTGGCGGCGAGGTGGTGATCATGACCATCCTTGGCGGCGCGGGCACCTTGCTGGGCCCGGTTCTGGGCGCGGGCGTGATCAAATACCTGGAAAACATCTTCTCCAAAATCAACGAAACCGTTCTGCATGGATGGTTTTCATTCCTGCCCGACGGGGCCGAGGATTTCGTGGTCGGAGTGCTTTCGGTGTTCACCGGCAAGGGCTGGCACCTGACGCTGGGCCTGTTGTTCATGCTGGTCGTCACCTTCCTACCCGGTGGGTTGGTTGAAGGCGGCAAACGCATCGCTGGCCTGTTCAAACGCAAACCAAAATCCGATGGCGATGACGCTGAACACCACCCTAAACATAACCCGCATGTGGCCGAGTAAGGAGAAACGACAATGGGTATCCTTGAAGTCAAAAACATCAACAAACGGTTCGGCGGGCTACAAGCGCTTGACGATGTGAACCTCTCGATCGAGGAAAACACCGTGCACGCCATCATTGGCCCGAACGGGGCGGGCAAATCCACCCTGTTGAACGTGCTGGTCGGCAAACTGATCCCTGACACCGGATCAGTGATGTTTGATGGACAGTCCGTGCTGGGACGCAAACCGCACGAAATCAACCAGATGGGCATTTCCCGTGTGTTTCAAACGCCCGAGATTTTCGGCGACCTGACAGTGCTGGAAAACGTGATGATCCCGTGTTTTGCACGCCGCGACGGGGCGTTCCGCATGCACGCCTTTGAAACGGTCGAACAAGAAGGCGATATCATCGCCGAGGCAGAACACATCCTGACCGACGTCAACATGCTGGAAAAACGCGACATGCACGCGGCAGCCCTGTCACGTGGTGATAAACGGCGCCTGGAAATGGCGATGTGTCTGGTGCAACAGCCCAAACTGCTGCTGCTGGACGAACCCACCGCTGGCATGGCGCGGGCCGACACCAACAACACCATTGAACTGTTGAAACACATCCGCGACAGCCGTGACATCACCATGGTGATTATCGAGCACGACATGCATGTGGTGTTTTCCTTGGCCGAACGCATCACCGTGCTGGCCCAAGGCACCCCGCTGGTTGAGGACACACCGGATAAAATCAAAGGCCACCCCAAGGTAAAAGAAGCCTACCTTGGCGAAACTGCGCAGGAATAGATCATGAGCCCAACAGCAAAAACCGCCTCTGCCCCCGCCTATTTCTCGGTCTGGGATCTGCACGCCTACTACGGCGAAAGCTACATCGTGCAAGGCGTGTCATTCAACGTCCACGAGGGTGAAATCCTCGCGCTGCTGGGGCGCAACGGGGCTGGCAAAACCTCGACCCTGCGCGCCATCGCGCGGCTGGATGACCCTGCATTAACCTTTGGCGAAGTCTGGCTGGACCACCAACCGCTGCACCAGATGAAAGCCTATCAGGCCGCCCAGGCTGGCGTGTCACTGGTGCCCGAGGATCGGCGCATCATCGCGGGGCTGACGGTCGAGGAAAACCTGCAACTGGCCCAGATTGTGGAGCCCGTTGGCTGGTCGCTTGAACGTTTGTATGAGCTGTTCCCCCGCCTCAAAGAGCGCCGCAAGCAAGAGGGCGTCACGCTTTCAGGTGGCGAGCAACAAATGCTGGCCATTGCCCGCGCGCTGGCCCGCGACATCAAAGTGCTGCTGTTGGACGAGCCTTACGAGGGTCTGGCCCCCGTCATCGTGGATGAAATCGAAAAGACCCTGAACCTGATCAAGGAACAGGGCATCACCACCGTGATCGTCGAGCAAAACGCCAAACGCGCGCTGGCCCTTGCCGACCGCGCCGTGATCCTTGATACTGGCCATGTCGTATTTGACGGGCTGGCCAGCGAAGTGCTTGAAAACGAAGAGCTTCGCGCAGAATATCTGGCCATATAGCGTCTGATCATAATGACCGCGCCATTCGGAGAATTGAAATGACCGACAAAACATATCCCCCCTCGCCCGAATTCGCCGCAAATTCCCATGCGGATTCAGCCAAATACGACGCGATGTATCAAGCCTCGATGCAAAACCCAGATGCGTTCTGGGGCGAGGAAGGCAAGCGGATTGACTGGATCAAACCCTATACCAAAGTGAAGAATACCAACTTCAAACTGGGTGAGGTCGACATCAAATGGTTTGAAGACGGCACCCTGAACGTCGCCGTCAACTGTATCGACCGCCACCTTGAAACCCGCGGCGACCAGACCGCTATCCTGTTCGAACCGGACGACCCGAATACCCCCGCCCAGCACATCACCTACAACGCGCTTTCCGACAAGGTGAACCGCATGGCCAACGTGCTGCTGTCCCAAGGCGTTATGCGCGGCGAGCGGGTGATCATCTATATGCCGATGATCCCCGAGGCGGCCTATGCGATGCTGGCCTGCGCCCGTATCGGCGCGATCCACTCGATTGTTTTTGCAGGATTTTCTGCTGACGCGCTGGCCAACCGGATCAACGATTGTGGCGCCTGCGTGCTGATCACTGCGGACGAGGCCCCGCGTGGCGGGCGCGTCACAGCGCTGAAATCCAACGCCGACGCAGCCCTGCTGCACTGCTCCGACAAGGTGCGCTGTCTGGTGGTCAAACACACCGGCGGCCAGACCACATGGATACAGGATCGCGACGTTGACGTTCTGGCCCTGATGGAAACCGCGAGCCCGGTCTGCCCACCACGCGAAATGGGGGCCGAAGACCCGCTGTTTATCCTCTACACCTCCGGCTCCACCGGCAAACCAAAGGGTGTGCAGCACTCCTCCGGCGGCTATCTGGTCTATGCCGCAATGACCCACCAATACACCTTTGATTACCACGACGGCGATGTGTTCTGGTGCACCGCCGATGTCGGCTGGGTCACCGGCCACAGCTATATCATCTACGGCCCGCTGGCCAATGGCGCCACCACCCTGATGTTTGAAGGCGTGCCCACCTACCCCGACGCCTCGCGCTTCTGGCAGGTGGTTGAAAAACACAAGGTGAACCAGTTCTACACCGCCCCCACCGCGATCCGCGCGCTGATGGCCTATGGTGATGATCCGGTCACATCCTGCGATCTGTCGTCGCTGAAATTGCTCGGCACTGTGGGCGAACCGATCAACCCCGAGGCATGGAACTGGTATAACGACGTGATCGGCAAGGGTAGCTTGCCCATCGTTGACACATGGTGGCAAACCGAAACCGGCGGCCACATGTTAACCCCGCTGCCCGGCGCGATCCCGACCAAACCCGGATCGGCCACCGTGCCGTTCTTTGGCGTCAAACCGGTGCTGCTGGACGCACAAACCGGCAAAGAAATCTCCGATGTGGTTGGCGAGGGCATCTTGGCCATCGCTGACAGCTGGCCTGGCCAGATGCGCACAATTTACGGTGATCACAAACGCTTTGAACTGACTTATTTCGCCGATTACAAAGGCTACTTTTTCTCCGGCGACGGCTGTCGGCGTGATGAGGACGGCTATTACTGGATCACCGGTCGTGTTGACGATGTGATCAACGTATCCGGCCACCGCATGGGCACGGCGGAAGTTGAATCAGCCCTCGTCGCGCACCCGGATGTGGCCGAGGCCGCCGTGGTTGGCTACCCGCACAACATCAAGGGTCAGGGCATTTATGCCTACGTGACCTTGATGAACGGGGTCGAGCCAACAGACGCGCTGAAAAAAGACCTCGAAAAATGGGTCCGCACCGAAATTGGCCCAATAGCCAAGCCCGACCTGATCCAGTGGGCCCCCGGCCTGCCCAAAACCCGTTCGGGCAAAATCATGCGCCGTATCCTGCGCAAAATCGCCGAGAATGACCATACCACATTGGGCGACACCTCGACCTTGGCAGACCCAAGCGTGGTGGACGAGTTGATCGAAAACCGGATGAACAAAGCCTAACCCCGCCCCATTTTCGTTCCCCAAATATCCGCGCCGCAGGCATAGAATCTCTTGCTTGCGGTGCATCAACGCGCGCATGCGCCAAACGCGGTATAATGGCAGGTGCAATACGGGACGTGTTTGACGCCCGTAAACATAAGGAGAATGTGATGTATAGAAATATGATTGCGATCACCTGTGCCAGTGCGCTGGCCCTTTCTGCCTGCCAAATGACCACGAATGAACAGGCCGTGGTTGGCGGCCTTGTCGGGGCGGGTGCGGGGTTAATCACCGCCAATGCGCTGGATGCAAACCGCAACTGGACAGTTATCGCCGTCCTCGCGGGGGCCGCTGCGGGCACAATGGTTGCACGCAACAACGCAACCAATGAATGCGCCTATTCAAACGGTGACGGGACATACCGCACGGGTCCATGCCCATAAATCAGTTTGCGCCCGCCGCAAGGAAAATATTGCCTGCGGCGGGGCTTTACATCATCTGAAACGCCCAGCGGATCACCGCCTCGATCCCGAACAACACCCCGACAACGGGTGCGCCGAAAATAACCCCCAATGCAACAAACCCGCGCAAATCCGGTTTTGCCGATGTGGCGACCACGCCCATAACTGACTGATTCATATTCTTCATGCCCCCATTAACCTCGATTTAGGTTTTCAATGCGTTAACAGAGCGATGGAAATTTCATGGAATCAATGTGGTCAGGCGGGATGGGACTATTTATCCAATCTTGCCCGCGCGCCGATGCAGCAGCGCTGGGAATATGGGGCGACCCACGCCGCCCTAGGCGGGCAGGTGCATCGCGCCGTGATCTATCAAAATGGTGATCCCGTCGCGCTGTGCCAATCCATTTGCCGAAAATTAGCGGGGCTTCTCAACACCTCGCTTGCCACCCGCGGCCCGTTGTGGCTCGCCCCTTGTGATCACGCCCGCGCCTTGGCCCTGATCCGGCGCACATCACCAATGCCGCACCCACGCGCCCAACTGTTCACCGCTTCCGATCAGGCCCTGCGCCTGATCCCGATGATGACCCCGACCACCAACGCACAGCTCTCCCTGCCCGTTGCAATGGAGTTCCTGCACGGCAAATGGCGCAACAGTCTGAAAAAAGCGCAAACCAGCGGGCTGCGGGTCCGTCATATAGCCTGCCCGACCAAAACCCTGATGACGTTACTGGAGGTCGACCAGAAACAACAAGGCGCGAAATCCTACCGCGCCCTGCCCGCCGCATTCACCCTGAAATGGCAGCAGATAAACCCCGAGGCCCTGCGCTTGATCACCGTTAGCATATCAGGCTGCACCATCGCCACCGCCCTGTTCATCCTGCATGGCAACACCGCCACCTACCACATCGCCCACACCACGTCGGCGGGGCGCAAACTGTCGGCGGGGCGTCTTGCACTTTGGCGGGCATTCAACGATTTCACCGCCCAAGGCCTGCGCCAAATCGACCTTGGCCAGATCGACACGGTCAACGCCGCAGGCCTTGCCCGTTTCAAACTGGGCACAGGCGCCGTCGCCACCCGCCTCGGCCCTACAGTTCTAGCGCTTTAGGCGTCCTCGCGGGCCAACATCAACTCCACCCGCTTCAACTCGCGCAGTATCCGGTCGGCCTGCATCTGTGGCATCAGGCTTAACTTTAGCTGTATTGCCATAATTAACAGCACTGCCCCGCTGATGCCCCACTGAAGTGCCGGTATCATATCTGTCGCGCCAAAAAACCGGACAGCACACCAAACACCCGCAATAAACAGCACCGTTTGAACCAGCATAATAACCCATGTGACCCAGCCCAGCTTGCCGCGAAATTGTCCAAGCCCCAGCGCAAACCAGCCCTGCTCCTCGGTCGCCTCCAGTATCGCACGGTCCTGATCGCGCAACGCCTCTTCTATCATTTGATCCAGTTTAGTCGTTGGTCACTCCTTTCAGTGCATGTTTCAGATTTTCGCGCGCGTGCATCAGGCGGGTTTTCACCGTGCCACGCGGAATATCCAGTGCTGTGGCCACCTCGGCCACGCTCATTTCTTCCAGATGAAACAGGGCGATGGTGGCCGATTGGGCCGCAGGCAAAGCGGCAATCGCCCCGCGCAGCATACGCATTTCATCACCGCCCATAGGGTTGGGGTCATCCGGCATGATCTGCCCCTCACACCACATCGCCTCGCCCAGTTTCCGCCACCTAATCTGCCCATCAACATATCGCGCACAGCGTCGTGTGATGATCCGCGTTGCCCATGATGCAAAGGCGCGCGGTTCGCGCAATCCCTTTAGCCCGCGCAATATTTCGATCCAGCCATCCTGAACCACATCGCGGGCCTCTTCCCTATTGCCCAGCAGGCGGGTTGCATGTGCCAGCAATCGGGGACCCCGCAACGCCACCAATTGGCGATGCGCATCACGTTCCCCTGCTTGGGCGCACATCACCAGATATTCCTCGTAAACGTGTTCTTGCTTGCGCATCGACCTGTTTTCCATCCTGTCTATGATATTAAGGTGGCGGGCATTGCACAAACGGTTCAAAAAAAGGCGCCGCAAAATTGCGACGCCTTTTCCTATTGGTCTTTAACGCAGCTTACTTCAGCGCGATATCCGTGATCGCATGTGTCCAAGCCCCAACAGGTGCTTTGGAGATCACAGGGTCCGAACCGCCACCCATCAGGGTCGCAACTGTGCGATCATAATCTGCCACATCAAGTGCGCCGTTGGAACCAGCCGTCAGCTTGGCAATTTCGCCCATCATCCGGATCTGGTGTTTCTCGGTTTGCGCACCTGTCTCGTCTGCTTCCAGAACGATCATCGCGGCCTCGGTCGGGTTCTCTTCGGCCCACTTCCAACCCTTCATTGACGCGCGCACGAACCGTGCCAGCTTGTCAACTTCGGCCGGATCAGACAGCTTGTCTTCCAGAACATAGAGACCATCCTCAAGCGTTGCCACGCCCTGATCTTCATATTTGAAGGTCACCAGATCGTCCGCCCCGATACCCGCATCAATGATCTGCCAGTATTCGTTATATGTCATGGTTGACACACAAGCAGCCTGACCTTGCAGGATCGGGTCAACGTTAAATCCCTGTTTCAGAACCGTAACGCCGTCACCACCTTCGGTGCTCAGGCCCAGTTTGCCCATCCAGCTTAGGAACGGATACTCGTTGCCATAAAACCAGACACCCAGCGTTTTACCGGCAAAATCGGCGGGACTGGTGATGCCCGTATCAGCACGACAGGTCAGCATCATACCGGACGATTTGAACGGCTGCGCAATGTTGACCAGCGGCAGACCACCTTCACGGGCAGCCAGTGCCGACGGCATCCAGTCGATCACCACATCAGCACCGCCACCGGCGATCACCTGTGCAGGTGCCACATCGGGGCCACCAGCGTTGATGGTCACGTTCAGGTCTTCGTCGCCATAATAGCCATTTTCCAGCGCCACATAGTAGCCCGCAAACTGCGCCTGCGTGACCCATTTCAGTTGCAGCGTCAGATCATCTGCCGCCTGTGCCAGACCCGCGGCAAATGTCAGTGCCCCGGCCAGCGCCGTTGTAAGTAGTTTATTCATTTTATAGTCTCCCTAGTTGTTATTCGTTGATATTAGCATTCAACTCCGTTGTGAAGGGTGCCAGAAGGTGACCCCCTTTTCGATCATTGCAATGACACCATAAAACGCCGATCCGGCAAGCGCTGCCACGGTGATCTCGGCCCAGACCATGTCCAGCCCTAACCGGCCCACTTCGACCGATATTCGAAAACCCATGCCCACCGTAGGTGATCCGAAAAACTCCGCCACAATCGCGCCGATCAAGGCCAGCGTGGTGGCAATTTTCAGCCCGTTAAATATCGCGGGCATAGCTGCAGGCAGGCGCAGTTTGAACAGCGTGTTCCAATAGCCCCCCGCATAGGTGCGCATCAAATCGCGCTGCATATTGTCGGTCGCGGCCAATCCCTGCACGGTGTTCACCAGCATCGGGAAAAACACCATCACCACGACGACGGCAGCCTTTGAATGCCAGTCAAAGCCGAACCACATCACCAAAATCGGCGCGGTGCCAATGATCGGCAATGCGGCGATGAAGTTGCCCACCGGCAGTAGGCCCCGTTGCAGGAATGGCGAGCGATCAATGATAATCGCCGTGGCCACCGCAGCACCACAGCCCATGATGTATCCGGTCAGCGCCCCCTTAACAAAGGTCTGCACAAAGTCGCTCCACAGGATCGGCAAAGATTCCATAATCCGCGCTCCGATCATCGAGGGGGGCGGCAGGATCACGCTTGGCACTTCCAAACCTCGCACCAGCCCCTCCCAGACCACCAACAGGGTAATACCGAAAATCGCCGGCACCGCCAGCTTGATGATCCGCGTGTTGTTCCACGCCGAATTGGCCAGATAGATATTCAGGAAATAGGCCACGATCCAGAAAACAAATACGCCAATAATCCACGTCATTGCGTCATCCCCATTTTCTTCAGGCTGCGCCGTTCAATCCAGCTGATCATCGCCACCAGCGTCGCCGCCAGTGCCGCCGCCGCAAACAGCGCTGCCCAAATCTGGATGGTCTGACCGTAATAGCTGCCCGTCAGCATCCGCGCGCCCAATCCGCGCAACGGCACCGCCGACAGCTCCGACACGATCGCCCCGACCAGTGCCGCCGCCATGCCGATTTTCAGCGAGGTGAACAGGTATGGCGTCGAGGATGGCATGCGCAGCGACCAGAAGGTGCGCGATTTGCTGGCGTTATAGGTTTTCAACAAATCGAGTTGCATATGGTCTGGCGACCGCAACCCTTTGACCATGCCCACCACCACGGGGAAAAACGACAAATACGCCGCGATCACCGCTTTGGGCAGGATGCCCTTCATAAATGCAGGCTGGTAGCCGAACAGCGCGGTGGCGGTTTCCTTGCCCAATAAATCAGTGGCGCCAACGGTAGACATCACCACCACGATCATCGGCGCAATCGCCAGTATCGGGATGGTTTGTGAGGCAATCGCCCAAGGCATCACCCCCATGTCCATGGCGCGATTGTGCACGATGCCCACGGCCAGCAAAATGCCCATACCTGTGCCAAACACAAACCCCAGCAATGTCGCCGACAGGGTGATCCAGCCGTGGAACACCAGCGAGCGTTTTGAGGTGACATTTTTCAGAACCGTGGTGCGATACAACTCGGCCACCACCTGATGCGGCGCGGGCAGCACGGGGCGGTCCTGCGCCCATGTGTCGGCCACCATTTCGGTGAACGACACTTCCTCGCCAGCCCGTCCGGCCTGATCATAGGTCCACTTCTTGTTCATCCCGATTGATGCCGCATACCAGATCACCATGATCGCGGCGACAACGGTCAGGATTGGGAACAGATTACGCATCATGGCCCCCATTGCCTTCTAAAATTTTGTCATATGGAAAACATATGCAATTCATATGGAATTCAAATAGCGGATTAATCATCATACGCATGCCCCGCCCGCAGACCTTCGCGCACCCGATGCGCGATGTCCTGAAACTCTTGGCTGTCACGAATATCCAGCGGTCGTATCCGTGGCAAAGTGCTCTCGATCACATCGGCAATCCGTCCCGGGCGCGGACTCATCACCACGATTTTGGTGCTTAGATAAACCGCCTCGGGAATCGAGTGGGTGACGAACGCAATCGTCTTGTTGGTGCGATCCCACAGCTGCAACAACTGCTCGTTCAGATGGTCGCGCACGATCTCGTCCAGCGCCCCGAACGGCTCGTCCATCAGCAGGATATCAGCGTCAAACGCCAGTGCGCGCGCAATGCTGGCCCGCTGTTGCATACCACCGGATAACTGCCACGGGAATTTCTTGCCAAAGCCGCGCAGATCGACCAGATCCAGCACATGGTTCACATGCTTTTCCTGCTCCTCTTTGGAATAGCCCATGATCTCCAGCGGCAGCTTGATGTTGCCCCTGATCGTGCGCCACGGATACAGCCCTGCGGCCTGAAAAACATAACCATATGCACGATTTTTGCGGGCCTCGTCGGCGGTCATCCCGTTGACAGTTACGGTCCCACCGGTAGGCGTTTCCAGCGCCGCGATGGTGCGTAAAAAGGTGGTTTTGCCACAGCCCGACGGGCCGATAAAACTGACAAAATCCCCCTTGTGGATATCAAGGTTAATGTCATTGAGCGCATGCACATCCCCGTCATTAGTCGGGAAGATCAGATCAAGGTTTTTTGCTTGGATTACAACTTCTTGGCTCACGTAACTAAACCCCGCTCGCCGGAATGCCGGTCCGTTCAACAGGCCGTGGCGTAGTCAGCTCTTTCCACTGGCTCAGCGCCGTGTTCACGACTCCATTGGGCCCGCGGGCGACAAACTCGCCGTGACCCTCCTGTGTCTTGATCTCGCCGTCCATCACCGCCACCTGGCCACGGGTCAGCGTGTAGCGCGGCAGACCTTTGACCTGCTTGCCTTCAAACACGTTGTAATCAATCGATGATTGCTGGCTGTCGGCGGCAATGGTTTTTTCCTTTTCAGGATCCCAAACCACTATATCCGCATCCGCACCGACAAGGATCGCACCTTTTTTCGGGTAACAATTCAATATCTTGGCAATGTTTGTTGAAGTAACTGCGACGAATTCATTCATCGTCAAACGCCCCGTCGCCACCCCGTGGGTCCAGAGCATAGGCATCCGGTCCTCTAACCCTCCAGTGCCGTTGGGTATCTTGGAAAAATCCCCCAGCCCCGAGCGTTTTTGCT
>Ga0190303_1000426_pt1 | contig 17661 bp, 28 predicted proteins | sample 48700701_MG_FD_161672 | JGI IMG/M metagenome (GOLD analysis project Ga0190303, IMG submission 161672) | Hydrothermal vent sediment bacterial communities from Southern Trench, Guaymas Basin, Mexico - 4870-07-0-1_MG | ecosystem: Environmental > Aquatic > Marine > Hydrothermal vents > Sediment ...
TGGGGCGAATACATGGGCGGCCTGACTTCGGTATGACCCACTGCTTTTATGAACTCGGGTTGCTCTGGATACACATTGCTCCATCCATTCCTTGGATCGGATACGGGTTAATACACAGATATGGGAAACCGCAGGAACGTCCAGGCCTTCATAGGCCACGGCAATCGTGACCAGGGCCAGGGCTCGGGTTTTAAATAGATTAATATTTTTGATACACTCTTTTGGCGTGTGGCTTGTCGCTAATAAAGAGGGAATCTCCAGGGATTCAAGATAATCCATACACCGTCTGGCGTCTTCAATCCTTGCCGTGACAAAAAGCGCCTTGGCCTGGGGTTTGTTTTCCCGGTATTTCAACCAATGGGCCAGGGTCGCATCAATAAGCTGCTCGGAAAATTCGGTCTGTAGGGCAGTATATAAGGCACTGGATCTATCTTTGGGTTTGACCTGGGCGAAACTATCGACCTGTCTTTCTTGTCCGGTATGCTCACGCCATTGGAACTCCCCATCGTGCAGATGGAAATCAATTGGGAGGATGGCTTGTTCCTGGAGGGCGTCTGTCCTGGAGTACCGGATTACATGGGTATGCTTATCTCCAGCCAGATCCACATACCCGTTTTTATATTTCATGCAGGCAATTTTTTTCTTATTTGCTCTAGAGAGGGTCCCGGACATTTTTATTACAAAGGTGGCTGCATTAATAATTTCTTCCACCGCCTCGTGCCATGGGCTATCCTCTTCTACGTGATGAAATTCATCCAGGATAACAATAAACCGCCGGCGTCGGATCGTGTCCAAGACAACACCTTTTTTATCATGGCCAAGGGCCTGGTATGTGGTCACAAATCCGTTTTGCCCACGGCAAGGGTCAAAGTCATTGGTGGATGCCCGAAGGGACAGGTTGACCCCAAACATCTTCTTGAAAAATTTATCCATGAAGACTTCTTCACATTGTTGTTGGAGGGACTGTCGGGGGACCACGCAGCAAATGGAATCTGCCATGCCTGCTAAAATTAATTTACCAGCATTGACCGGGACGGATCCTTTCCCTCCGCCGGCAACAACTGAGAGGATAATTTCTTTGATATCTTTAAACCTGGAGTGCCCGGAGATAATTCCGTCTATCGTCTGGTTCATTTCGGACTGGTGTTTTCTTAAACCCATATTGCTATTCTCCTTTTTTGGGTGTCAGGGCTTGATTTTTTTCTTTTTGAAAACGAGGCGGGTTTGAGGCGGATTTTCCGCTTCTTTTTTTGTGAAATATAGGGGATTGAAGAGAAATGAGTTTTCCGGGGAATCGTGAAAAGCGCTGATAACCTTGATATAACTGGAGCCGACGAGCGGAGTCGAACCGCTGGCTTGCTGATTACGAATAAGCTACGCAACTTAATAATTCCAATATGTTACATGGGTATGAAGCGGATTTGAGGCGGGTTTTGCCCAATTTGTTTTGGTGGATTTAGGCATCATTCTTCCAATTTTTTCATTTCTTTTTCCAGCATTGCTTGAAGAACTTCGGCATATATTTGGGTCGTTTTAATATCTGCGTGGCCAAGAATTTTTTGTACCACGGCCAAGTCAACGCCTTTTGACAGCATTAGGGTGGCCGCTGTATGTCTCAGGTCATGAAATCTTGATTCAACGCCCGCCTCTCTGGTTATTTTCCGGTAATAATTAGATACAGTCGAAACGTGATTGTATGAAAAAAGTTTTCCTATCTGCTGATCTTCCAGAATCTCCCTGGCGTATTTTACCAAAGGAACAATCCTTTCTTTTTTCCCTTTGCCCAATATTTTGATGGACCCGCCCCTGATATGTTCATATTTTGCCAGAACAATTTCTTCCCGCCTGGCGCCGGTGTAAAGTGCAAATTGAATAATCCGGTACATTTCCGGTTTTGTCTTTCTTGCCTGCTCTAAAATTTTATCAATATCGTATTCTGAAATTACCCTGGGTATTTTGTCCCCAAGCTTGAACATTTTTATTGCAGGGACTGTCTTTATATATTCATTTGTTTTGGCATAATTTAAGGCGGCCTTTATATGCCCAAGGTATGAATTGACCGATACTGGCTTTACCCCATTTTCAATATTGGCGTGTTTAAACTTGATGATATGGGTCTTGGTGATGTGATCCATGGGAATGTCGCCAGTGATGTCCATAAGTTTTCGCAAAGCCAATTCATCTGCCCTGCTGGTGGACCCTGACAAATCAGATCGCTCAGGGTCATTTATATACAGTTTCTTAAATCTGCCAAGCGTAACGCCAGCGTTCTTTTCAAGCTTGATAAGATTACCCCGCAACCGTTCTTTTTCGATTTCACGGAATAACCCCTTTGCCTTCCTGCCGTCTTTAGTTTTCAGGCTTCGGCGTTTCCCTCCCGGGAACTCGATATAATAAACGTCTCTTTGCTGAAACAACCTCATACCAAGCAGGCTACTACAAAGAGGCGATGATTGACAAGGCATTTTGTCGTGAACTATAAACATGTGACATCCTATATTCGTCGATTGATTCTTTGTCAAAAATCCAGTCCCCTCGGTCCGAGTCAGGGTCTTGGTACCCGGTGATATCTCTTCTTTTTGTGAGCTTGAGCAACTGAGCCCGACTATAACCCGAATATTGAACCGCTGCCGTGAGTTTCATCCACCTAGGGGTGGCGATCCTCTCTGCTATCTTTGCAGCCAATATGTCAAGGTCTTGGTCGGTCAATGTCTATCCTAATTCTTCCAATTCTTTCAAAACGTTTAATTGCTTTCTGGCATCCGTAAGCATGCGGTTGAAGTGTTTAACATGAAATGTTAACACTTTTTTTTCATGAGCGATTAAGGCATCCTTACTGGTAAAAGCATTCTCTTTTAGCAACTTAGAAACATAGCCCAACTCTTTGATACACCCGTCAAAAAAGAACATCTTTTCGGTTTCTTTTTTGACCGGCACCGGCACCACTTCCATATCATGGAATGCGTAAACCTCGGTCATTTGTCCTCCTTTTAACTGGGCGTTTAATATATTATTAAGACTCTTCTATTTTTACAGGGACATCCACTTCCAAAATCATAAATAGCTTTACACCTTCCGCATTGGACAGCGTGTCTAACCCCAGTAGCCATACCGAGCTGGAATTGTATTTTTTTCTTCTCTTCGATGTTGGGTATCGCAGCTTCGTTTTCAATATCAACGACCCGTTGAAAAGCAATACCAGAATTTTCTGATATCTTTCTGAATGGCATACGCACCGTTTTCCTTGCGTCTTTCATTAGATGGGCAAAGGGGACTTTCTTGGGTATCGTCCAAGTATAAAGTCGGTCACTTACCAACGGGTGATCAACTTCAATTTTTAACATTTCCCCACCGGTAAATTTTTCAGCAATTTCTTTATCTAAGATAAATTCTCTGCTGACTTTATTAGGGCATGATATTGTTATTTTTATATTTTCCATTATATTTTCCTCTTAACTTAATTTATTTACATTAAACTTAGTTGATTCTTGAAAATCCCTTTTTCCGCATTTCTCGACGATTAAAAGCCTGGTGCCTTATCCCTCTATCTTTTAAAAACTCGTTGGCTTTTTTATAGAGCATATGTCTTATCTCAGGCGGAAAGGCCTTGTTTATGACGTGTTCAATGATCTCCAGATATGTATCAAAATTAATGGCAGTTTCTCTGGCTATCCGTGCCAGTTCTCTCTTTGTCAATTAAACCTCCCCCTGTAATCTTATTACATTATTATATTATTAACTTGAATACGCTTGGAAACAATCGTCAGCCTCAACCTCTGGATCAAGTAATTCCTTACCAAACATTTCAGCGTGTGAATCATATTCCATTTCGGCTTCGTTTTTAGTCCACCCAAAGCCCAAAAACCTTGCAATAAAACGGTTTTTGTATTCGTCACCGTTAACGAGTAAAAATTCCGGCACATGAACATTTTCGCTTGTAGACATTTCATCAATTGTTTTTGGATCTGAATATTCTGGATTTTTCATAATTCCCTTTTGTAATCTTAATACATTATTATATTATTTAATTGCCAAACCGAGCAACCCGAGTCTGATGCGAACTTCCTTCCAATCCACATACGGCCGTCTGTTTTTCTCTTTTGGATGTACCAAAGGGCATCCCAAGGCTGCATCGTCAATGTAGACTCGTGCATATGCTTTTGGCGAACCATTCCAAAACTTCTGGGTGGGGTTTTCGTTTATGCCTATAAAATTCAGACCTTTTGAACCGCAATAATCATAAGCGTGTTGGAGAGGTTCTCCTATTCTAACTGTCCATAAAATTAATTGGTGGCCATTTGAGTGTAATTCCTTCAGTGTATCAATGGCTAAGGGTACTTCTTCCCCAATTTCAGGATATTCATGCTCAACTATTGTTCCGTCAAAATCTACTGCAATAATCATAAAAACTCCTTATAGAAAATCAATTAAATACATTATCAAAAAACCTGCTGGTCAAGGCCTGCTAATTCCACATTGCTTCGGGTAAAACTGCTCTGCACTCAGGACAACACTGTGACCACATGCTTTTACCGCAATGGACACAAGAGCAATTATCTCCGTTTTCATCCTTGCCGGACAGCCCAAAATCTTTCCTGCAATAATCGCAAATATCTAATGTCCCAGGAGATCCTTTCTTGTAAATTTCAAACCCACATTCCGGACAAATGCCAAAATGAGTAGCCAAGGCATTCTCAATGGCCGTGTCCATAGGGTTATCGTATCCTTGATCTGCCAGATCCACGGCTATGGCTTTGAGCCTATCCACCAGGGCTGAGTTTATTCGTCCTTCGATTGATTTTTTCATTTTTCCTCCCACCGCTCAGCCCCGTCCATATCATTCCCGCCAACAGCGACCCACTCCTGACCCGATTCGTCAACGGCTATGCATCCAGATGCCCAATGGTGAGGATCACGGAGTTCATCGACCCATCCTTGGGCCACACCGTTGCAGACCACTACCACACCATCTTTGCAGTATTTGCCCCCATGTTCTTCACGCCATTTTTGGGCTATTTCTGAATTCTTCATCATTCCTCCTTTGCGGCCTGGGCCTAAACAAGCGATAAAATAACCCAACCATCTTTGAGGCCGTAAATCGGTCCTTCCAAGACATGGGAAACTATTTTGGTAATAGTTCTGGCCGTGTAGATTAACGGCTTCCCGGTTTTCATCTCTTCGCCTGTAAATTTGGTTTCTCTCAGATTGATCATGTCACCAATCTGGAAATCCCTGTCATTGAAACGGATTTCATATTTTTTTAGACCGATAAGGGAAGCTTCAAAAACTTCTGATTCGAACTTTGTGTCTTCCATGGTAAATTCAATCTCCTCTTTAATTTACAGTTGGCTATTCTAAATTCTCCAATGTGGGTTAAAATATCTATGGTCTTGAATGACCCAATTACATTTTTCACACCAGTGTTTTCCATTGGCGCATAGTTCGACTCGCTGGCGGCCACATTTTGGACAGGCAACCGCTATATATTTAACGTTCGCCCATACTTCCATTTCTTCAAATTCTTTGTCTTGGTCCCATGGAATACTCATATCCCTACCTCCCTGCCTTGAGTCCAAAATGACTATCAGAATCCACAACAAATACCGGTATCCCGTGTATTTCCGGTCTTTTCTCAAGGTTAATTGATTGCGGATAATATTCAGCATATCGTTGGATTTCAGCACTTTCGGTTCGACCAAGATAGACCGCTTCCGGGGCTTTCCCCTTGGCGCATATAAACCTCTGGATATCCGCTGTTATGGCTGTTATTGATTTATTCATGATCTATTCCCCCTCGGGAGTTTCCCCGGCTGTTTGATTCTATGGTTTATTTTTAATGGTGCTGATTTTCCGATTAATTTTTTGGGTGCCGGTGGGTAATGATTTGGAACCCGGTGTGGGGCACCCCCATATAATTCTGGCCATGCTGGAATATCCATACACTCGACCGGGAAAAACGGTTCTGGCTCTGGGTCCGGTTCACGTTCAATCAGACAGACATTCATCCCCATTTGCCGAAGCGCGATGTATGTCTCAAGTGCTGGACCAGAGTCGCAATCTCCCACAATAATAATACCGGAAGTATCGCCGGTGCCTGGGTCATAATCATGGACCACGCCGGTGTCAGATCCGCTGCTTATGGTTGCCATCATGCGAATAGCTCCAGTTGTTGTTCAGTGTTTTCTGGTTCATGATCGGCGTAGTCTTTCCATTGATAAGAGATTTGCTGATTCTTCGGCAGCCATTCATTCATAAATTCAAACACCGCCTGGAAACCATATCTATCCATACACATATTCCAAAGGCGTGGGTGGGTCTTCTCCATAAGTTGGAATCTATTGGGCCATGGGTCAAGGTGGACCCCAAAGGCACAGGGAAAACAGCCGGTCCGTTGATACCCCATGTCATAAAGAGAACAGTATTCAATGCTATTTATATCGATGTATTCTCTAACATCTGCATCCGTCCAAAAAGCCATCGGCCAGGACCTGGGGGAACGGAGGTCTAAAGCATTGCATCCGGTCTGTAAATATGTTTTTTCCCTGTTTTTTGCCTCTGCTGCACGAACTCCCAACATTGGCGTACCCATGGTTTTCAAGGGATTTTTTTTTAATTTAGAGCAACACATATCCGATACGCTGAAAGGCGCACCCGTAAGAAATTGCCATTTTTGTGGGATTCTTGACATTGGGGAATGGGTTTTGTTTTTACGCCACCCTGTCAATCTCAACCTCACTATTCCAGGAGTTTTGGCCCTTTGAACTTCCTTAATATATTGGGCCACTTTTTTCGAAACCACGGGATAACCGTATTTTCGTAATACTTCATGAAACTTCATTTTTGGGCGAACCCATTCTATATTTGGGGTTGATTTAACAAACCGCCTGATATCCGGGTACTCTGTCCCGGTATCAGCAAAATAAGCAGGGACTTCCTGGCCGTCTATCCTCGGATGGGTCCGTACAATATGGAGTAACACCGTGCTATCAAGGCCACCAGAAAAGTTGACAGACGCATCTTTTCCCCAATATTGGACCCACAGATCAACACGTTCCTGGGTCTCTTGTATTTTGCGATCCAAGGGCCAATTGATGCGCTCCGAAAATTCTTCTGCTGTGATTATATCTTGGCTCATGTTGTCCTTTTCTCGGTCAATTAAATTACATATATAGTTGCCCCTCCCCGGCGCCGGCAGGGAGGGGAGATTAAGCACTCTTTTTTTCAAATGGCAGGACAGGTTCAACAGCCTTTGCGGAGCACGCAAGGGCAAGGAGGCCTTTATCTACTTTCCCGTGAATCCTTTCCTGGAGAGTGGCTATTCCTCTGGCCAAAATCTGGATATGTTCAAAAGTTACGGGCTCCTGGGAGGCAGAGGTCTCTTTGGGTGCCCGTTTGACTTCACTTGGGTAAGGGACGTTCGCGTTTCTAAAAGCGCCTTTAACGTTAGGCAGCGTAATCCCTTTTACCCCGGAATGTTTCTCACAAAGTTCAAAAACGTCTTTCCATGGGCGGCCTTCCAGGTCTGCCTTGTTCTCACCAACGAACTTACTCAATTTGACTGTTTCAAAAAAATCTAATCGTTTGGACATTACCGCCTCCTTACATACTGATATTTGATTCTGATTTAATCCCACCAGACTCAAAAACAAGGCTATGATCCGCCATGGCCTGGCACTCTGGGATATGGGAGATATAAAACAGTTTTTTAAATTTACCCTGGTCCATCAATGCCCGGTACATCTGAATAAAACGTTCCGCCTTATCTTTGTCCAGTGCCCCGGATTCTTCATCCGCAAAACAGGTGGCAAAATGAATACCTGACTTTTCGGCATTAACAAGAATTTGGGCAGCTTTAAAGGCCTGGAGTATCCAGACGGATTCCCCACCGGAATAAGTGAACAACGGAAAGGTTTTTCCGTCTCCCCGGGTAACCATGATATCCAGGATCTCCGCCCCAGTTTCAGGATCAATTGTCACCAGGTCAAGGAAGAACTCCCCGCCGTAGGCAGCATGGAGAAGGTCATTGGCCTTGCTGGTCATTAAGGGGGCTGCGCTGGCAATTTCCAGGGCCTGGAGGCCGGACTTTGAAACAGCGTCCCGGATGTATGACCATTTATTAAGTTCTTCCAGAAGAAAAACCCTGCGATGTTTTAGCCGAATGATTTCTTCGCCGTGCTGATCTGCAATTTTGATACTTTCCTTACAGACAGCTATGGATTTTTCCAATTCCTGGATTTTCTCCTGGGTAGCCTCCATGGCATTCTCCCAATTCTTTTTTGTTGTCATGGCCTTTTCCAGTTCTTCTTTTAAGGCAGAAGAGGAAGCTATCAACCCGTCTTTGAAAATTTCTTCCCGGAGGGCGTTAACCTTGTCCTGGATGCCTTTATATTTAACCCGGAGTTTTACCAGAAGGTTTTCATGGTCTTTCTTTTTCTCGGACAGGGTTTCGACGGCGTGTGAAATAACTTTTTCGGCACTATCCAGATCACCAACTTTACTGGCCAGAGCTTCCAGGGTTTTGACACGTGCGGGTACACCATCTAAATATTGTGTGACTTCGGCATATTCCTTGTCGATATCCTGGAGGATGGCATCCAGTTTCTCCTTTTTGTCTCCCAGAGGACCTTCCTTTTCGGAAAGGTCCGCCACAAGTTTTTTAATAACTTCTTGCCGGGCATCGATCTTGGTTGTGATAGTGGTCATCGAGTCGTTAAACTCTTTTAAATCTCCTTCCAAGGCAGCTTTCTCTTTATCCAACCCGTCCAGCTTTCCCTGGTGTTTCTTTTTAGACTCGGCTATTTCTAAAACCTTGGCTTCTTTTAAGGGGATAGACTTCAAGGCGTTCTGGATGAATGGACACTCGTCAATTCCGCAATTTTCAGGCCTTTGCTGGAGCAAGGAGTCATCAATAGAGAATCCCTCCAATTCTTTTTCCAGGACCATGGTGGCGGTATCCATATCCAACAAACCCAACATCTGTTTGTTATGAGCCAAATCCCGTTGCCCGGTTTCTATTTTTCCGGAAAGCTCCAGTTCGTCTTGACTTAAAGTAGAAAGCTCAGGGTCGTTAAATGCAGACTCTTTAGAGGTCGCAATGTCTGTAAGGTGTTTTTTAACGATATCCAGATCAGACACTACTCCTTGGCGCCTGGTGGTCAAGATCCTGGCCTGTTCGTTCCAGACAGTTTCCTCTGCACGGACTTTCTTAATGCCGTCGGCAGATGCCCGGATATCGTCTGTCATAGCCACCAGATCACGGTGGGGTTTCATAGTGGCGTTATAATTTTCAACGTGTTTCCCATAGGCGCTTTTCTCTGTTTCGGAATCCGAAAAAACATCCCGCATTTCTTCCTCTAAATCCTTTACCCGGATCTCTTTCTCTTTTATAACGGCCTCCTTTTTTTCTGCATCTACAACCCTTTTGGTCAAACTTTCGGTTTCCTGGGTCAGTATGTTGATATGGGTATCTGCCGTGTTTTTCTGAGAAGTTTCAGTGTAAAGGGCAGTTTCATGTCCTTCCAAGGTTGTTCTGAGTTCGTTGACCTGGTTTTCCTTTTCCCCAAGACGGTCAAGGTCCCGGTCTACTTCGGCCAGAGACGCATTGACTACTTCCAAACATTTTTTTGTGTTGTCAAAATATCTGGTGTATTTTTTAAGACCCAGGAGTTCTATCAAAAGCTGTTTGAATTCACCCACGGGCATGTCTGTTAATTTCTTGCCGCCCTGGCAGGAAAAAACAGAAGAGTAGAAAAGGGTTTCGGTCCCGAATAATTCTTCTACCTTCTTTTTGTACTGGCTGATTTTTCCTTTAACCAGGGGCGTACCGTCTTCCCAGATATACCCTTCCGGACTTTTGGTTTTGGTGGTGGCGGGAATCTCAATCCGAAAGATATATTCATGGCCATTGTGGAGATATGTTACTTCCTTAAAGGAATCTTTGAGCTGAAACTGATTCTTAAAATTATACCGCCGGGGGTCCTTTAACTTTTTGGAGGGGAAGACCGGGAACGGCGACAGCATCTCTAAAAAAGTCGTCTTTCCGTGACCGTTTGATCCGGCCAGGGTGATCAACCCGTCCAGTCCGTCAAAATTCACTTCGACTTCATCCACACCCATGCCGTAGTGCAAGCCTAAACTACCTTTTGTTTTCAGACTCTTAAGCAACGCCATATTCTTCCTCCTTTGTGGACAATTCAGGTTGTTCTTTAAGTTCTATAATGTCTGCGTCCATTTCTTTCTTCGTCCAAGCCATGGGCGTTTCCATACGGCCCTTGGCATACTCCACCAGGTCATGAACGTTTCGGGTTTCAACGATTTCAAGCATTTCTTCCAGGCCTTCGGGTAGCGGCTGGCTGCGATGGTTGGCCAGGGTGGTTACTTTCTCAACCAGGGTGACGGCTTTTATAATCTCTTCGTCCCGACTGTTTTCCCTGCGGACCCGTTCAATTTCCAGGACAACCCGGGCAGCGCCGGCAGCCTCCAGGAGACGTTTGATTTCTGACTGGTTGATATTCCTAACTTCATCCATCCAGAGTTTGAAGGTCAGTTTTATCCAGGCCCCTTCAATGGCTTTGTCTCCCAGGGCACGGAATACGTCGGCAATGATATAGCCGGTCAATCCTTCTCTTAAGAGAACATGGTCCTCCATGAGGTTATAATCGACCTGGGCCATTTCCCGGGTTGGCGTCTCGATAAATGTGGATTTGTTCCCCTGGGTGGTGCAGTTATCGTCCAGACGATGTATATAAAATCCTTTGGCCGTATCCCTTTCTCCAAAATCTTTCCTAAAAACAGACCCGGAATAAAAGGCTTTTGCCCCGCCCGGAATGTCAAAAGATTGATTATAATGTATGTGGCCAAGAAGAATTAATTCAGCCATGGCCATAGATAAAGTCTCTGTCCCTATGGTGATATCAGACCCGGGCAATAACTGGTTTTCTGATATCTTGGCGCCGGCCACAGTGAAGTGCCCATTAAGGATATGGGGCACGTTTTCATATTTGGATGCCATTTGGCCGAATCCGGAAAAGATGGCTCCCATGGCCTGGGCGATATTATTATTGTCTGTTTCGATATCCTGGCGGTTTTTCCAGTGTTCTTTTGTCGGGGGCGGGATCTGGGTGACTACAAGTTTAGGCTCGTCGAACCCCTCTGGCTTAGTTCTCCAAAAGAACCCCTCAATATTATTATAAACAAGAACAATCTGTTCTGGTTTAGAACTGACATGAACTGGAAACTTTCCAGAAACATACTGCAAGATCTCCGGCAGGTTGCCATCATGTGAAAAAGTCCCCGTTACCACGGCCACGGGAGCGATATCGGACAATTCCCGGAATTGACGGGCAATTGTTTTGGCGCTCTTTGTGTCTGCACCTAAATATTGAGAATTGGTCACATCCCCGCTGCAGATGATAGCGTCAATCTGTCTGGTCCGGACTTCCTGGATCATAGAATCCATACACAACTCTATTTCGTCATGGTTCTTTTCGTCAAAATGGCAATCAGCAAAATGTAAGAGATTCATTATGCGGCCTCCCAATTTTTAATATGGTTGAAATATTCCGTCCGCCCTTCCTGATTCCAGTGTTCCAGGGGCGGCTGCCCGTCCATATCGCCGACATAGTGTGGATAGTTTTTACTTTCGATCATGACAAGAATGGTTTTTACCTGTTCTTCTGGGGGCGTGTTTTCAAAATCAACGAGAGAAGTATCCATTTTATCGGTGGGCACATCGGTGGTGGTGGGCCCGGGGACTTGCTCGTCCTTCGGGGTGACATCTTTCATGGGAAGAGAAGCTGGCATTGGAGGCCCTTCTATGGCCGGAGGGGTTGTTCCGTATATTCCCGCATGTGCATTGGCCAGAGCCTGGAGCTGAATCGTTTGAACGTCCGGGCGGGAGGGGTCAAGGATGTAACGGACAATACAAAAATTCCGGGTTATTCCAGAATGATTTTGTTTGCCTCCTTTAAAAGAGGCGGGCAGCCCAAGGATTGCCCGGATCACCCGGACCTGAGCCCCGCTTTCACAGCGCTCAACCATTGTCTCCCTAAGGCGCTGGCACTCTCTTTCTGCACTTGCCTTCTTCATTGATTTGCGTTTTTCGGCAATGTTCAACTGTTTGCTGGCTGAAAGTTCTTGATACAAGCCGTCAAGACCCCGTATCCGCCCCGTTGCCCGGACCAGGCAATAGTCAGGATTTTTAGTATCATCCATTCTCCCAACATGGCCCACATCAGACACCCAATCGATCCCGGCCATGTTGGCCAGGCGCATGGCTGCTGCGTGGTGCATACCACAACCTTTCCCCCCGGAAACAGGGTAAAAATCATCCGGAGTTAACCGGATGGTGGCCAGGACCGGAACAAACAGGGCTTTGAATTGTGGAATTGGTGGTGACGGGATAAATACAAAATGGCCGTCATTCTGGGCCTTCTGTAATGTTGCTCTGATTTCTGCGTTTTCATCGGTCATATTAAGCCACCTCCCCAAGCAGGATCAATTCGTGGTTATGACATTTGGTCAGATGTTCTTTCCGTTCAGAAAATTCCATACCGATCTCGATTAGACCGGTATTAATTCTTTGAAGTCTGTCCAGCTCAGAAAGTTCTGCTGCCGTTACCGCTTCACGGACATGCTCGACTTCATGAATTTCTTTGAATTTTTTAGCAGACATGCCAAGGACTATACGGTTGATCAAATCAGCTTCATTTGTATAATGGTAGTGTTTTACGGGGTCGTGGTGCCTGTGAATGGCTTCCGTCATTGGGAGGTAACCGGTTTTTGCTTCCAGGCGGGAGCGTTTCCATTCGGCTTCTTGCTTGATTCGCTTTTCTGCCCATTTATGGAGATTCCTTCTAAATATTGCAGAACACCACCCGGCGAATTCAAAAGCCAGCTCATTATGCAAAAAGGTTCCCCCGTACTTGCCACGTTTTGTTCTGATTAGATTTCCTGAATTCTTAATGTGGGAATCGTCACCTTTAAAAATCTCATCCATGTACTCTTTTGTGGAATCGAGTCTTAAAAATTCGGCGGGTTTTTTTCCGAAAGGCTTCGCCATCTGCGTAGCGTTGAAAAACATTTCTTCACTTTTAGATAGTAAAGAAACGTCAACGACTATTTCAGCCCGGTTGACTTCAATGACTTCGTACTTGGTTTTCATGCTGTTCTCCTTCAAAAGAGACAGCACACGTAAAAAACCGATAGACCTGTGGTGGTGTATCGGTTTTCTAAAAGCTGATTTTAACATGTTGCGCCCCCTTCGTTTGAAGGGAGTCACGTAAATCGGTTGGGGAATCGACCTTGCTTAGGATTACAAAGGAATTTTAAATTGTCAAATCTTTTTTTTGAAAAATAAAATTATTAATACTTCATTTTTTCCCAACCCCATTGAGCCATACCAATTAATAAGAAGACGGCGAAAGCTGCGGTAATATATTTTCCCGCTGTTGGGTTTGTGAAGAAATAAAATAGCCCCAGACCAGCCCCGGAAGCGGTCAATATGCCAAGGGCTGTGTTTTTCTTAAAAGCTCCATAAGTGACGGCGGCGACGGCCAGGAGCATTAAAAAATAGAGTAAGCTTTGTGAACTGTCTACGTTGAATTGGCTGTTACCGTTCACGGGAAAACCTCACAATAGCAATTAAGCCGATACCGAAAAGGAAGATTGTTGATGGTTCTGGGACTGGATTTACTGAAACCTCACCGGAACGGATGGCTAATCCGTAGAAGTTGAAATCTCCGTTGGTGGAACCCTGGTAGCCATAGGACATATTAAAATACTGAGTGAACGGATCATGCACCCAGTCCTTATCGTACCAGTACAAAGATGCCTTTAATTTATCAAAGCTTTTTTTGTTTAATTCAGTGTCCGTAATAACCACATTAGCATCCAATTTCAGCTCATCATAAAACAAATGCCCCATTTCGGAAGTGGTCTGGTTAAGGCCATTTTGTGGGTTGACGCCGACACTTGGCAGGCGCCAAGCAGCATTGCTCCATGTGATATTGTACCCGGCATCGATGTTGTAACTCAAAGATGAATCAAGCCCTATTGCCCAGGAGGTCTGTGTTGCCCAACGACCCGAATGACTATAATCCAACCAAACAACTGAGTTCCCGTTATTATTATCATCCCAGATAAGATTATAGTCTGCCCCTTGGTAGGCCGCCGTTCCGATTTTTGTAAGTGTCGCATTCGCTGTCCCAAATACAAATAGAGATAAGAAAATCAAAACCAACTGTTTCACAAAAACCTCCTTAAATTATCCAGTTTTATCAGACATCCGTTCTTCATTGTCAGCCCCACGCCGTAACAACTTAATTAACTCACTGGTCTTTGCAGGGTCCCGAATATACGCCTGGTGCACCGAGATCACCTCTCCCCGCCTGACCAAGTAACACAAAAACTTTTCGCCTATGTCCGTCCTTACCTTAACCAGCTGGTGTTTCCCGGAGTCCATACACATTTTGAAAACTTTCTCAAAACGGTCGTATTGTCCTTCCGGGAGCAAATCCTTGACATGCTTGCCGATTATTAATCCATAACCCTCAGCCGGTTCGTTTCTGGTTGAAGCTATGACAATCAGATCTCTCGATACCGTGTGCATATCGTATTCTTTGTAGACCCGCTTAGGTCGCTTTCTCCAGAAGAAAAGAAGGTACCGGCCACCTTGCACCGCATGAACATGAGTTCTTGCCAGGGTTATTTGTTTGGCTCCCGGCAAGGTATATGATATTTCTACAACCACCGGCTTCCCGCTATTCCTGGCTGAAGACATCGCCTTTTTTATATTAATGTACCCGGTCGGAGTAAGCATATGCTGCATGTTTTCCCGCAACGGGAGGATGCCTTTTTGATCTCCTAAACAAATGAAATTCTCGGTTATCACTACTTGATTATCAGGCGGCCCTATTGCTGGTAATGTTACCCGCTCCCAGTCCTCGGGAAGTTGTCTCCCCCCAACGAGTCGCTCTTGTCGGCTATTTCTTCTTTTTTTTCCTGAACTTTTTCTTTCTCCCTCTGGCGTACTATACCCCTGACTAAACCGTATATTTCTTCATATTTTGCAACATCTAATTTTTCTAATTTTGACAAAAAGGAATTGAAGCTCAAAGCAGTCTCTGGGTCCTCAAAAGTCCTTATAATATCAAAATGTTCTTGCTCTATTTTTGATTTAAAAACAACCAGTTGTTTGCTGGTTGTTTTTTTTTGGAAAAACAACCCAAGGACTTCTTCGCCCTTTGATAAAAATTCAGAATCAGACTTATTAAAATAGTCTAAAATTTTTTTTCGGACCACATTCGAAACCCCACCGCCACCTTTTTCAATCTTAGATATTGCAGCCTGAGTCAACCCAAGAGACTTCGCCAACCTGCTTTGGCTAAGGTTCTTCTCTTTTTTTCGGTAATACTTTAAAGCTGCGCTAAAGGGGGTCTTTTCACTCATAACTGAATCATAACGGCTGGTTATAATCATGGCAACCTCCGGGTAAAATTAAATACAACTATAAAAATAACTGATAGTTATAAAAAGTTGTTGACAAGTTGTTTATGGTTGTTTTATAACTCAACTCATGTTGAATATAACTCAAAAATCAATAGCAAAAGAATTCGGTGTCTCTCAGCCATTTATAAGCCAGCTCCTGGTAGGGCAAAAAAAGATTTCCTGGCCTCTTGCGGAAAAGCTTTCAACCCTATTCCCAAGGAAGTCAATCTCAGAATGGAAGCGGGCGACATCGCAAGAATTGAAGGAAGCTTTCAATCAATTAGAAAAGGGAACCTGTCTAAATGGCAAATGAAATAACGATCACATTCAAAGTTTCAGAGCAATTCGCAGATCTTTTAGGGAAAGCATCTTTCGATATCGATAAAGGGAAAAGCGAAATTATTCGGGCTTGTATTCTCTTGAGTATAGACACTGTGAAGGCTGTCCCGTCCTTGGTGAACAGAATACAGATCGAGGACCGGGATAACAATAATCTTTAAGTATTACATGGGTAATACGCCAAATATTAACCTTAGGGAGTTGCCTACTGTTGGAGGGAGTTGAATGAACAAGACAGAGAATATTACTTTCAGACTTAGCAAGGAAGACAAGAGAAAGTTATCTGCCCTGGCCGAAAGAGAGCAGAGGACAATCAGCAACTATCTCAGTGTTATTATTCGGAAGCAGCTAAAAGCATCTTCAAAAAAGAGGCGTCGAGATTAGGATGACTGGCCACATAATCTTTAATCCCTTTTTTGATAAGCCGTTCGAGCATATTAGATGCCGTCCGGTCTTCCTTAAAGGCGAGTTTAACCAAAGCCGCTTTAAGGTCTGGGGTCACCCGGAACGTTATATTTTCAGTCTTTTTTTTAACCATATTTCAGTATTACATTGCCTTGCAATTTTCCGCAAGGATAAAAAAGTCTTACATTGTCTAACATTTTTCTTGACTTTGATAATTGCGGGCTATAGTGTGTAAGACAAAGCAATGCAAAGCAAGACAAAAGAGTAACCAAATAATAACCATAGGGAGTTGCGGACCCGGTTGGGGAATCGACCGCAACTCGAAAGGAGTTTAAAGGAGGTATCATGCCAAAAAAAAAGAGTACCAGAAATTTTTTGTTGCAGCATATTTTTGAAACCAGCCGGTCGTGGAAAGAGCTTTCCAACCGGCTTTTTTATTTTCTTGCAATGGGGTTGAAGGCATAGGAGCTTTTTTTTATGAGCGAATACGAGGAATACAAAAAATCTGTAAAGTTTGGCCGGGCGCTTGAAAAAGCTTTGCCATGGGTGTTGCTTCTTTTCTTTTCTGGTTTGGGGTGTGGGTATTCCTGGGCTTATTATCATTTTCAGGTTTTAGGGTAAAGGGGGTGTTATGGGATCAGCAGCGCCTATAGAGGTGAGCCCTTACGGAGATTGGCCAGACACGCCGAGAGAAGAGGTTTATCAAGAAAGAAGTGATTATAAAAACAGATTGTTGGGCGGTGGGTTGCATACCTATGAAGTTGATAGGTTTATGGAAGTGTGGGACCGGGAACATGGAATTTAGAGGTGATTTTTGATGGTAATATACAATAAAAAATTTAAAAAAGATTACAAAAAAATATTTAAAAAAGATCCGTTGGCCGCAAACATGATGCTTCTTTTTTTAGATCTTTCCGATGAGAATGGTCAATTTTGCCTTGAAGGGGATGAACAGGAGCAAGCGGAACAGATATCGCAACTTATGGATGCAAGGTTCGATGACCCCACAGGATATCAATTATAATGAAGAACCCCTGGAAAAGGTTGTCCAAAATCAACCCTCAAAGGGAGGACGGGACAAGACAAATTAACTCTAACGTGTTCGCGGCTTTGGTCAAAGCAAAATTACCGACAGCGGAGATGAGTGTGGTTCTGACGATCATATCAAAAACATGGGGTTTTGGAAAACGTTCTGATACCATTTCAACAAGCCAATTCGTTGAGGAGACAGGGTTTCCAGGCAGAACAATAAAAAGAGTTAGACAGGATCTGCTCAAGAAAAGAATAATCTTTTTTCAGACATCTAAAAGGGTGATACGCGGGACACCCTTAAATGAGTATAGCTTTAATAAGCATTACGATACATGGAAAACTCAGGTCAAAAAAAAGGGTGTCACCTATAGCACCGGTGTCATTAGTGGTAAAAAAAGG
>Ga0190303_1000427_pt1 | contig 17636 bp, 15 predicted proteins | sample 48700701_MG_FD_161672 | JGI IMG/M metagenome (GOLD analysis project Ga0190303, IMG submission 161672) | Hydrothermal vent sediment bacterial communities from Southern Trench, Guaymas Basin, Mexico - 4870-07-0-1_MG | ecosystem: Environmental > Aquatic > Marine > Hydrothermal vents > Sediment ...
CAATTGTATTTGCCATTTATAGTATTTTAGTAAAGAATAAACCTAAAAAACTTAGTCTTTTAAGTTTTCAGTTAAGCACATTTATTTTAGGACTTTTATATATGTTTCCTTTCTTTATTTGGGAAACTCTTACAGTTCCACCTGTTGAATTCACCCCGAAAATTATTTTTTCAATTGGCTATATTGGTATTTTTGCCTCTTTAACTGCTTATTTACTTTGGAATAAAGCCATTATAAAAATTGGTCCAACAAATGCAGCTATAATTTATTATACGCTGCCTTTATTCAGCGGTTTTTTGGCATTTCTTTTTTTAAATGAGACTATAGGAATGTTACATTTAATTAGCCTAATTTTAATTCTTATTGGTATTATTACAGCTACTTTCAAATCCAAAAAGAATAAATAATTAGTTTAGTTAGTATAATTATTTTATTAAATTTCTCAATAAATAAAATTAATTATGAATTTATTAGTTAGAAATATTTTAGGTTTGGTTATTGGTAGTATCGTAAATATTGGGTTATTCTGGTAAGTGGTTCTGTAATACCTCATCCTGAAGGAGCAGATGTTACTACCATGAAGGTTAAAAGCATCAATTTATTTATTTCAATCTAAACATTTTATTCCCCCCTTTTTAGCAACATACTTTAGGAACATTAATTGCTTCAAAACATAAAATGAAACTAGCATTAACTATTGGAGTCTTCTTTTTGCTTGGAGGAATTATAAATTCATTCATGTTACCTACTCCTACTTGGTTTATCGCAATTGATATACTATTCGCTTATTTACCAATGGCTTGATTTGGTTGGAAAATAATAACGTTAATTAATACTAACAATTAAATAAAACTTTGACAACAACTGAACTAAAAGAGTTTTTATACTAAAAAGTAATTTCAATACAACAATCCTACATTTATTGAAAATGATCCTATTTAAATTCCAAATCATAACTGCAACTGATGTTGGGTTTATAGCTAGTTTTCTCTATACGTTATCCATTAAATTCTATTATCTACTATACAAAATCCAACCAAAAACTGATGTTAAGACTAGAACATATATCACTAGTACATAAATCCATTTCCCACTAAATTTTGGAGTAGAAATTGAGGATAGATTTAATGCCGATAGAACCATCAAGATTGTATATATTATTATTGAAAAAATAACATCTTGAAAGAATCTTTCAAATAAAAAGATAAAAGACAGAATGAGCACATTGTTATCAAGGGCGAGTCCCCTATATTTATTATCAACAAGTCCATAAATATTAAAATAACTCAACCTGATAGCACTAGTAGCTATAATTACAAAAGCTCCAGGTATGAACCAAATATTATAATTTCCGTAGCTTAAAAGTAGAATTGCGGGCAGAACACCAAAACTCACAATATCTATCATTGAGTCAAGTTGACCTCCAAATACGCCTTGTGCTTTTGTTCTATTTTTCATTTTTCTGGCTATAATTCCATCATACCAATCAAATAACACAGCCCATAATACCGCAATAATTGAAGCTGGGAAATTCCCTTTTATGGCAAAATAGATTCCTATTACAGTACTCAACAAGCCTAAAAGAGAACAAATATTTGGTAAATCTTTGGCGAATGTAAGCATGCCTGGCTGTTTTTTGTTGTTCAAATTAGTTCTTTTTTTTATATATTACATCCTTCAAAGCTTCAATAAGTTTGTTATTCTCCTCATTGGTACGACTAGCAATTCGAATATATCGAGTTGCATCGGGTTGTGTTTTTTCGGCACTATCTTTTATATAAATATTATGCTTAATAAATAAATGCTTTGTTATTTCGGGTCCGCTTAAAGCGTCATCGGGTAAACGGCAAAAAATATAGTTTGCATCTGGTTTAAAAACAGTCATTCCTTCAATATTACATAATTTTTTATAGAAAATATCTCTATCAGCTTTAACCTTTTCGCAGCTATCTTCAAATTCTTGTTTATACTTTGGTAATATTCGAAGAAATTCTTCGGCAAACCCATTGATATTCCAAATATGAATTCCGTTTCTAACCGCATCAGCAAATTCTAGGTTTGCAGTTAACATGTATCCAATTCTAAGTCCACATATTCCATAGGCTTTACTCATACTTTTAAGTATAGCCATGTTTGGATATTCTGCAATGTTCTGTTCCAAACTAATCTCCTCTTTGTTTTCAGCGAAATCAAGAAATGATTCATCAATAATAAGCATACAATTGTGTCCTTTTAGCTTTTGTGCTAAACGTATTAAATCGGATTTTGGTACTAGTATTGAAGTAGGATTATTGGGTGTTACTACAACAGCCATATCTGCTCCGACTTTTATTGCCTCTGCTGCAAATTTATCTATATCAAGTTGGAAGGATGGAAATTCAAGTGGGAATTCTACCACATTTCCTTCTGGTGCAGCATTGACATATTCGTTAAATGAGGGAACAGGAACAATTATTTTCTTTGCTAAATGTCCTGAAAGTATTTTAATAATTTCAGCAGCACCATTTCCAACAATTATTCTTTCAGTTGGTTGCTTTATAATATCACCAATAAGTTCAGCAAGAGCATTTTGCGCCATAGGATAATTCAACACTAAATTATGAATATTATCTTTAAGATGTGCAAACACTTCTTTTGGAGGGAAATATAAATTATATAAGTAGGCATGGTCTGTAAAATTATGCCTGTAATAGCCGCCATGCTGTTTTGATAAATATTCGTATTTCTCCTCTTGTGTTTTATATTTATTTTCCATCGTTAGCTTTTTTCATTATTTAATCATAAACCACTATGCGTTTGCCACTTTTTGCTTCGTTCGTTTTTTTAATTCTATTGGGAAAAGTTTTTCTGCTTCGGCTAAATCATTAATAGTATCTATTTCATACCAGGGTTTATGGTCGAACGAAACAGCTTCAAGAGATAGACTATTATCATCAATCATTTCAGAAAAAACAGTTTCATAATAACAATTAACTATCCCTGCTGAAATAAATTGATTAAGCCTTTTTACAATGGCTTGCCATGATGAAAGTGAAAAACTGTAAATATTAACTGTTTTATAACGAGTACCTGTATATATTTCTGTTGTTCCTTTCTGAAAATGGGTAACTTGATTTAATTTATTTATCAAAACCGTAGTTCCATTAAGCCAAGGCTGCATTTTTGCAACTGCCATCTTATCTGGTAAAACCATTTCATTGAGCAGAGATGTATCTAAAACCAAATCACTTTCAAAAAGAACAAAAGGTTCATTTATAATATTACGAGCTATCCAAAGTGAATATATATTGTTGGTGGTTAAGTAAAGAGGACTATTTATATACTCAATAGCTAAATTTCCTGATTTACTCCCAAGAAAATCCTTGATGCATTCTTTTTTATAGCCTGTAACAATTACTAGACGAGTAAATCCTTGCTTTTTTAAATTAGTGACAAGTCTTTCAATAATTGACTTTTCGTTTACAAAAGTAAGGCACTTGGGAAAACTTTTAGTTAAAGGAAATAAACGACTACCTGTTCCTGCTGCAAGAAGTAATGCCGTAGAAATACGATTGTCACCATAATAATTTTCTGAATTTATATTCATATTTTATTTATTTGGTGTCATCAAAAAAAAGCGTAAACACTCAATAAAAAGCACTTAAGCGTACCATTTTTTAGTACTTTGATGCTTGGACTGATTAATAAAAACTCAACTATAGGTATGAAGTTTGCTAATGCCTTTGTAGATTATTTTAAGGCTCATCAACAAAAATGATAGAAATTGATTGATTGATATCAAAAGATATATAATCCGTTTGCAAAAGTACTCTAATAATTTAAGATTAACTAAAAAAAATAAAACACACCTTAATAGAAACTTATTTATAGTAGTAAAATTGAAAATAATAGCACGGAAACCTAGCATTGCAACCCGTTAGCAGTACCTTAAAACTGAATATTCCTGAAATAGGTTGACTAAAAATTTAAACAAATTTAGTTAAAACTATGCACTTTAGTGCATCTCGCTTTAGCTTCTAATTTTTTTTATCTTTGTAATATGTCAGAATAAAGAGTAAATGTTCATATAGTTTGGAGTCCCAAATAGAAGGTATTCAGTTTTAGAAGGTAATATTCATAAAAAATGCAGCGAAAATTTAATAAAAGTATTGGAATTGTTTTGGTGCTTTTTGGAGTCGTTTTATTAATTACAAAAGGTGAATTAGAGAAGCTTCTAAATTTATCGTTTGCTATTGGTGATATTTGGATGTTAATAGCTGCAATTGTATTTGCCATTTATAGTATTTTAGTAAAGAATAAACCTAAAAAACTTAGTCTTTTAAGTTTTCAGTTAAGCACATTTATTTTAGGACTTTTATATATGTTTCCTTTCTTTATTTGGGAAACACTAACGATACCTGATATCCAATTTGAACCAAAAATTGTAGCATCTATTTTGTATGTAGGTATTTTTGCATCATTAACCGCTTATGTTTTATGGAACAAAGCAATTGAAAGCATTGGTCCTGCAAATGCTGGAATGGTATATTATACGTTACCTATTTTTAGCGGATTGCTAGCGTATTTACTCTTAAATGAAACTATTGGAATGATTCATTTATATAGTTTGCTATTAATTCTTTCTGGAATTTTTACTGCAACTTATACGTTTAAAAGAAAGTAATCTTCACATTTTAAAATTTTGTGGAGCATATCGGAGTCGAACCGATGACCTCTTGGCTGCCAGCCAAACGCTCTAGCCAACTGAGCTAATGCCCCATCTAAAATTATAAAAAGCTTTGTAAAGCTAACTCGTAACTTTGCAAACCGAAGCCAGCAATAACGCCTTTTGCATTTGGTGCAATATAAGAAATATGGCGAAACTCTTCTCGAGCATGGACATTAGAAATATGCACTTCAATAACGGGTGTTTCAACACCTTTAATAGCATCACCAATAGCTACTGAGGTATGTGTGTATGCACCAGCATTTAAAATGATGCCTTCATAAGTAAATCCAACTTCATGTAACTTATTTATAATTTCACCTTCAACATTACTTTGAAAATAATCTAATTCAACAGTTAGGTATTTCTTCTTAAGATCTTCAAAAAAATCTTCAAAGGTTAAATTTCCATAAATTGAAGGCTCTCGTTTACCCAATAAGTTTAAATTAGGCCCATTTAAAATTAGTATTTTCATGTATTAGATATTAAAGTGCGAATATATTACTTATTTTTATCAAATGAAACGAGCATAACAAATTTTGACACACAACGAAATGATTAATAGCAAACAGCATATGTTACCACTAAAAAATAAAATTTAACATATGAAATGGATTTCAATTTTACAAGATTATCAGTACTATTTAAAAATAGAAAAAGGGTTAGCCCAAAATTCTATTGATAGTTACTCTAGAGATGTAAAAAAGCTGATTTCATACTTAGAAGAAAATGAAATAGTAGTTTCTCCAATTACAATTTCTGAAGAAATAATTCAGCAATTTATCTATTCCGTTTCAAAACAATTAAATGCTCGTTCACAAGCTCGATTAATTTCAGGTATTCGTAACTTTTTCGATTATCTGATTTTTGAAGAATATCGAAAGAACAATCCTACTGATTTAATTGAAAGCCCAAAAATTGGCAGAAAATTGCCAGATACGTTATCTCTTGAAGAAATTGATGTATTAATAAACGCTATAGATTTAAGCAAGCCACAAGGAGAACGTAACAGAACTATTTTAGAAACCTTGTACAGTTGTGGACTCAGAGTTTCAGAACTTATCAATCTAAAACGCTCTGATTTATTTTTTGATGAAGGTTTTATTCGAGTTATTGGTAAAGGAAATAAACAACGTTTTGTACCTATTAACAATCAAACTCAAAAATATATTGAATTATACATAAATTCAATAAGAACACATATAACAACTCAAAAAGGGTTTGAAGACACTGTTTTTTTAAATAGACGCGGTAAAAATTTATCTCGTGTAATGATTTTTACTATTATCAAAAATTTAGCAATCAAAATAGGTGTCAAAAAGAAAATAAGTCCACATACATTCAGACATTCTTTTGCTACACATTTATTAGAACGAGGAGCCGATTTAAGAGCTATTCAGCAAATGTTAGGTCATGAAAGTATCACTACTACAGAAATTTATTTGCATTTAGATAAAAGCTTTTTAAAAAAAGTTGTAAATACATTTCATCCTAGAAAATAAAAAATCTCACTTTGGTGAGATTTTTTTTATAAAACTAAATGTTGCTAAGTTTATCTTGCAATATTCACGACTCTGGTTTCTCTAATTACAGTTACACGAACCTGACCTGGATACGTCATATCATTTTGAATTTTTTGAGATATATTAAAAGATAGTTCACCTGCTTTTGCATCGCTCACTTTTTCACTTTCAACAATTACACGCAACTCTCTACCAGCCTGAATAGCATATGCCTTTTGAACTCCATTAAAACCAAAAGCAATATCTTCTAAATCTTTTAAACGTTGAATATAAGAATCTAAAACCTGACGGCGAGCACCTGGTCTTGCACCAGAAATAGCATCACACACTTGTACTATTGGTGCAATTAAAGTGGTCATTTCTATTTCATCGTGATGCGAACCAATGGCATTGCATATTTCAGCATTTTCATTGTACTTTTCAGCCCATTGCATTCCTAATAAAGCATGTGGTAATTCACTTTCAGATTCTGGAACTTTACCAATATCGTGTAATAAACCTGCTCTTTTCGCTAGTTTTGCATTTAAACCAAGTTCTGCAGCCATTAAGCCACAAAGGTTAGCAACTTCGCGTGAATGCTGTAATAAATTTTGTCCATAAGAAGAACGATATTTCATTCTACCAATGGTTTTTATTAATTCTGGGTGTAAGCCGTGAATACCTAATTCTATAACTGTACGCTTCCCAACTTCAATAATTTCTTGTTGTAATTGTTTCTCTGTTTTTTTTACAACTTCTTCAATTCGTGCTGGATGGATACGGCCGTCAGTTACCAATTTATGTAAAGCCAAACGTGCAATTTCTCTTCGCACAGGATCAAAACAAGATAAAATAATTGCTTCTGGTGTGTCATCAACAATAATTTCTACACCTGTTTCAGCTTCTAAAGCTCGAATATTACGTCCTTCTCTACCTATAATTCTACCCTTAACATCGTCAGATTCAATATTGAATACTGATACACAATTTTCAACAGTTTGTTCAACACCTACTCTCTGAATTGTATTTAAAATAACTTTACGTGCTTCTTGTTGTGCAGTTAATTTGGCTTCTTCAATTGTATCTTGAATATGAGCCATAGCATCAGATTTAGCTTCTTCTTTTAATGAAGTTACTAATTCTTTTTTTGCATCATCAGCTGATAAACCAGAAATGACTTCTAAATTTTCAACCTGTTTTCTATGCAGTTTATCTACTTCATCTGTCCTACGCTCTAGGTAGGTGATTTTTTTATCGTAATCTTCAATTTTTGAAGATACTTCAATATTGTTTTTTTTGTTTTTATCTAATTCCTGAGATATTTGAGATTCCTTATCTCTTACACGCTTTTCAGCATCAGCCATTTTTTTATCACGAGAAATTATCACCTTTTCATGTTCAGATTTTAATTCGATAAACTTCTCTTTTGCTTGTAAAATTTTATCTTTTTTAAGGGCGTCTGCTTCAATTTTAGCTTCTCTAATAAGTGATGTTGCTTCCTTTTTAGTATTTCTTAAAATTTTTGTTGCTTTCTTTTTCTCTAAAGATTTTGCAATTATATATCCTATTGCTAATCCTATTGCTATACCAACTATAATTGGCATTATATAATCTACCATAATTCAAATTTATATATATAAAAAGCCTACATCAGAAAGGTTTTGAAAACTCCTTTAAAACAAGATTAAGGCTAACTAATTGGTCAAGGATCCGTTCAAGACGGCTTGCTTTTACAATTAAGACTCACCTTTCATAAAGGTATAATGTTGAGTTTAACAAACAATAACTAATGTAGGCAGTATTATTATTATTTTATTTTAAAGAACTTATTTTTTTAAATGTTTATCTATTAAAACACTTAATTCATTCATTTTTTCTGTTGCTTTAACTAAATCTTCATCTTTATTAATCGCATTTATTTCAATTAATGATGCAAATTGTAAGGCGCACATTGCCAACACATCTTGCTTATCACTTACTGCATAATTCTTTTCAAAATTATTAACTAAATCGTTAATCTGATTTGCTGCTTTTCGCATTCCCTCTTCTTCATTTGCATTATTCACTTTCATAGGATACACTCTACCTGCAATAGTTACTTTTATTTTTAAAGATTCAGCCATTTTAAAGATCTTACTCACTTAATTGATTGATACAAAAATCAACTTCACGAATTAAAGCATTTATTTTAAGTTTTGTTTCTCTTCTATCTTCCTTACTGCCTTCAATAGTTTTAGCAAATTTTAATGTTTGATATTTTTTTTCAATTTCATTAAAAACTTGCTTTTCTTCAGCTATTTGATTTTCTAAAACGGCTATTTTATTGTACAATAACTCATTTTCTTCTTTCAAAAAATTATAATTTTCTAAAAGTATGTTAAGTTTATCTTCAACTAAATTAACTGCTGTTGTTATATTACTCATATATACCTAAAGAATACAAACTATATATTACAAAGTTAGTGTTAGTGAAGGAATATTACAACTGTTTTTCCCATTTTATAAAAAATCTCTGTATTTTAATAAAAAATGTGTGAAAAATTAAATTTCATTACTCATATTATTTAGTATTTTAGCATTAAAACAATCATTGTGAGAAAGCTCCTGTTCATAGTTATTTTACTCTATAATCTAAATGTATTTGGGCAAGGAAACTCTTCTTTAAATAGCTCATACCCTGCTGATTACTTTCGAAGCCCATTAAATATCCCATTGATTTTATCTGGTACTTTTGGCGAGTTAAGAACCAATCATTTTCATGCTGGGTTAGATCTTAAAACTCAACAAAAAGAAGGTTTGTATGTATTTGCAGCTGCTGAAGGTTATATTTCTCGTATTAAAATTTCGCATTGGGGTTATGGAAAAGCAATTTATATAAAGCACCCTAATGGATATACTACTGTTTATGCGCATTTACAAAAATTTAATAATCGAATTGAGGCTTATATAAAACAACAGCAATATAAAAAGGAAAGTTTTGAAATTCAGTTATTTCCTTCTTCTAAAGAATTACCTATTTCAAAAAATGAAATTATCGCTTTAAGTGGTAGTACAGGAGGATTTGTAGGACCACACTTACATTTTGAAATTAGAGATACTAAAACCGAAAAGCCAATCAATCCAATGCTTTTTGGTTACAATATTTCTGACGTGAAGAAACCAAGAATTAATACTTTAATGGGGTATTCACTAGATAACAGCTCCCATATAAACAGAATTGGAGTACCTTTAAAACTCACTTTAATTAACCTGAAAAATGGAGAGTTACTCGCAAAAAAAATAAATGCTTTTGGTAATATTGGATTTGGCATCAATGCTTTTGACCAATTAGATGGCGCATATAATAGAAATGGATTGTACAGTTTAACACTATTGGTAAATGGAGAAAAGGTTCATGAGTTTAAGGCTACATCATTTTCGTTTTCAGAAAGTAAATACATTAATTTACTAATTGATTACGAGCGATTAGAAAACCTAAATCAACGCATACAGAAATGTTTTACAGTGCCTTCAAATAAATTAAGTTTATACAATAAATCCTATAAAAATGGCTATATAAACGTTAAAGACGGCTTGACATACAACGTGGAAATTATTGCTAAAGATTATAAAGGAAACAAACAAAAAGTTACCATTCCAATAATTGGGAAAAAGGATTCAATATTAGTTTATAAAAAACCTAAAATCACACCTTATAAAATTGATAAGACACTTTTTAATAAGTTTCATGAAAACGGTATTACAGTTGCTTTCCCAAAGTATACTTTTTATAATGATTTTTATTTAGATTTTGATAGTGAAAATTTAATTGTAAAAGTGCACACGCCTACTGTTCCATTAAATAAAAGGTATACACTTACTTTTAATGTTTCAAAATATAGTGACAAAGAAAAACAACAACTGTACATAGCTTCTGTAAATAACAAGGGTAAAACTCAGTATGAAACAACTGTAAAAAAGGATACTACATTTTATACTTCCACAAAAAAATTAGGAAATTTTACACTTGCTAAGGATAGTATTCAACCTAAAATAGGTTTGAAAAATTTTAAAAATGAACAATGGTTAACTCATTTTAAAACTTTAAAAATTAAAATATCCGATACTAATTCTGGGGTAAAATCGTACAGAGGAGAAATTGATGGCGAATGGATTTTATTGGAATACAACGTTAAAAATGGTATTTTGACTTACAATTTAAGCGATAAAAAATTTACAACTGCAAAACATAGCCTTAAAGTAAGTGTAACAGACAATGTTGGAAATACAAGTACTTTAAATGCTACTTTCTTTAGGAAAAAATAAATTATACATGCTAAAAACAATAACCCTCATCTTATTTTTAATAGTTTCGACTATTATTAGTGCTCAAAATTCAATTATTGAAGGTATTGTGAGTAATAGTAATAAAGAACCAATTGAAGGAGTAACTATTTCATATTTAAACCATGGAACAACAACAAATAGTAAGGGTGAATACAAATTAACAGTACCCGGAGGTATTAAAATTAACGTTGTTTTTAGACATATTTCATATCAGCTATTTACTAAAATTGTTCATATTCCAAAAAACAGAACTTACCAATTATCTCCTATTCTAAAATCCAAAATTGAAGAAATTAAAGAAGTTGTAGTTAAAGACATTAAAAAAGCTGCTCAAGGATTTATTAAAATAAACCCAGCAAATGCTAGTAAAATACCTGGTGCAAACAATGGTGTTGAAAATATCTTAATCACCTTAGCTGGTGTAAATAACAACAACGAGTTAAGTACACAATACAATGTGCGTGGTGGGAATTTTGATGAAAATTTGGTGTATGTAAATGGGATTGAAGTATACCGTCCATTTTTAGTTCGCTCTGGTCAACAAGAGGGCTTAAGTTTTGTAAACACTGCAATGGTGCAAAATATAAAGTTTTCTGCAGGGGGATTTCAAGCAAAATATGGAGATAAACTTTCATCTGTTTTAGATATTACTTATAGAACACCCAAAGAATTATCTACAACCATAAATGCTAGTCTGTTGGGCGGAAGTGCAACTATTGAAGGCACGCTATTTAATAATAAATTAAGTGCAATTTTAGGTGTTAGATATAGAGATAATAGCCTATTTATTAACAGTAAAGATATTGAAACTACTGCGAATCCTAACTTTACTGACGCACAAACATTTTTATCATATACTGTAAACACACGCTTAAAAATTGACTTTTTAGGAAATTATTCCATCAATAATTATAAGTATACACCCGTAACAAGAAGAACAAAATTTGGTACTATAGCTAATCCGTTAGAGTTAATTGTATTTTATGAAGGACAAGAAAAAGATAAATTTGAAACTGCTTTTGGAGCTTTAAAAGGTAGTTATGTTGTGAACGAAAATTTAAATTTGAGTTTAACAACGTCTGCTTATCACACTATTGAAGAAGAATATTACGATATTTTAGCAAGTTATAATTTAGGAGAAGTAAATAGTGATTTTGGTTCAGATGATTTTGGAGAGGTAGAGTTTTCTGAAGGTATTGGTTCTCAATTAAGTCACGCAAGAAATGATATTGATGCTTTAATTATAAATACGGAATTAAAAGGTACTTATAAAAAAGAGAGCCATCAGATAGATTTTGGAATTAAATATCAAAAAGAAGACATTAAAGACAGAATAAACGAATGGGAAGTTATTGACTCGGTTGGGTTTAATGTTCGACCACCACATCATATTTCAAACAACCAACCTTATGAGTCTTTTAATGGTGAAATTGTTCCTTTCCAAAGTATACAAGCAAAAAATAACGCCACCATAGATCGGTTAGTTTGGTTTGCTCAATACAGTAAAAATAGCGAATGGAACAATCATAAAGTGTGGTATAATTTAGGAATACGCTCTCACAATTGGAATGTAAATGGAGATGATATACAAACTACCAGTCAAATTATATATAGTGTTAGAGGTCAGTTTGCCATCAAACCAGACTGGGAAAAAGATATGTTATTTAGAATTTCAGCGGGTATGTACAATCAGCCGCCTTTTTATAAAGAGTTAAGAAATTCTAAAGGAAATGTAATTCCAACAGTTGATGCACAAGAATCTATTCATATCGTTTTTGGAAATGATTATAGTTTTAAATTATGGGATAGACCATTTAAATTAGTTTCAGAAATATATTATAAAAACTTAAGCAATGTTAACACCTATACGGTTGATAATGTTAAAATTAGATATGCAGCCAATAACAATGCAAAAGCCTACGCAGCAGGAGTTGATTTGAGATTAAATGGAGAGTTTGTACCTGGAACTGAAAGTTGGGTAAGTGTTGGATTTTTAAAAACTGAAGAAAACAGTGATAATAGAGGATATATTTCTCGTCCAACCGACCAACGCTTTAAATTTGGCATGTTATTTCAAGATTATGTACCAAATATTCCAAATATTAAAATGTATTTAAACTTAGTTTTTAACACAGGTGTCCCAGGAGGATCCCCATCATATACTGACCCCTATGAGTTTCAGCACAAGTTAAACTCTTATAAAAGAGCAGATATAGGTATCTCTTATGTTTTTACTGATGTAAAAAACCAATATAAAAATAGCTGGAAGAAAAATTTTAAAGAACTTTCTGTTGGGTTTGAAATCTTTAATATGTTTGATGTTCAAAACTCTATTACAAATACTTGGGTTAGAGATGTATATTCAAAGCAATTTTATGGAATCCCTAATTTTATGACACAACGTGTACTAAATATAAAAATGGATATGAAGTTTTAAACTCCATATCCATTTTAGCATTAACATACAATCTAAAAAAAAGTTAATAAAACTTAGATACTAAATTTTACTGATATACAATCTTTTTAATTTTTAACATCCTTAACTTCTTGTTCTCTAAAATAGTTGATATAAGAAACAATCTCTTTCGTTCGTCTTAAATAATCTTCAAAAATATCTGGACGGTAAATAGTAGGTTTCCCATTTTCAATAGTTGTTATTTTAGGATCAAAAAAAGCATACGTATAAAATGCATTTACCACCAACTCATCAGAAGGTAAAACTTTATCAAAAGCATAAATATATTTTAATACTTGTTCTTTAGCTATAGGATAAATTACAATCAGTTTCCATATTGACTTAATATATTCGCCTTTCATAAGACTTCCCTTTACATCTTCAAAGGTATATGTATCTTTATAAACTTCATTTAAATAGTCAGGCTCATTAATTAATCTTAATGCTTCCTTGTTAAAAGTCATCTGATTTCCATCTACTATAACTCCTGGAGTTTTAAGTTCCTCTATCCATTTTTTAACTTCTTGTTCGTTTTTATAAAGTAATTGCGCTTGTTCAGCTGTAATTATTATTGATTTTTCAGCAGAATTTTCCTGCGCAACTATTGAAAAATTAAACGTAATTAAACAAATTACTATTAAACTTAATTTTTTAGTTTCTACTAACATAATTGATTTCATTTGCTTTTGCTATTTTAATTTTTCCTTTAATTTGTTGCAATCTGTTTTCTAAGCTTTCAATTTTGGTGTCCAATTTATCTTGAGCATCCTGAATTTTTTCAACTTGAATTTTAAAATCACCATTTTTAACTCCAACCACAGTATTTACCATTTTTGGTCCTGCTGTCGCATTGTTTTCCCAAGAACGACCCACTGCTAATGTAAAATCAGCTGCTGTCATATTCTCTGGATGAATGGCTACTCCATACCCTTTGATTTCTGAACTCGCTACAATATAATCTCCTGTTTGTACAGCTCCAATTACTTTTACAGGTACTTGCCCCATAAATGCAATATTATTCCCTTTGTATTTTTTACCTTCTTCTGGTGCATTACCCAAAACAATTGGTTTATGAGATACTACCATAATTTGTTCTACATTGTTTAAATCTCTGGTAACCTTACCTCCTTTTACAGCAACAATATCTCCTGCTGATAAATATTCATTCACATCAACACGTTCTAACCATTCTGCATAATCCCCATTTCCAGATGAATACTCAACTCCTATTTTATTAAATGCATCTACTAAATTTGTAATTGCTGCAGTACCTGAAGCAATACCTTCTAATAAATCAATACCTACAAAGCTTGACATTACATTTAATAAATACACATTGTCTAATACTGTTCTATCTCTAAAATCTGTCGTTGACTGTGCTCTAATGGTTCCCGTTCTTCTACCATCTTTATCTTGAAACGTAATGTATTCATTTTCTTTTGTCAATGAATTACTTACCACCGAAAATGTAAAATTAGGTATTTCTAAACTTGGTAAACCACTTGTTGGAATGGTTGGTATTGCTGGCAATAAGTTTGGTATTGCTGGAACAAGTGTAACTCTTGGAAAAACAATAGCAGGTGTTGCTATTTCTGGAATTGTTGGGCCGCATAATTCTGGTGTACATACTTCTGGTGTACAAAATGCTGGTGTGCAAACTCCAAGCAGACAAACCTCAGGGACACAGACCTCTGGAATACAAACCCTAGGTATACACGGTGTAAAACTATTTAACCAAACTATTCTATTCACTAATGTTGTTTCTGGAATAAAAATTTCAGGCATCCCAATTGGCAATCCTAATCCGCTGTTAATACTACCTATAATACTATTCGCAATTTGCGCCATTGCTCCTGCTATAAATGTAGCTGGTACTAAATCAAATAATTGTATTGGTGTAAATGTTCCGCCATTTAACCAACCCTTTACCGTATTTAAAGGTCCATTAAATGCTGCTATCGAAGGATTCTGTATGTTTAAATAACTTCCTCCATTCCAAGCTCCGTGTGTTCTTCCTAATTTTATCAATAATCCATCGCCATTAGTACCATTGGTGTTCTCAAACGTAGCTACATATGACGCCTTACTACTCTCAATAGTTAAACTCTCTGTTGAAATGTCTCCTATAGTAGCTGTACCTGTCACTGTTAAATCATTATTAATCGTTGTTACTCCTGATACTGTCAACGTATTGTTCACTTTTGTTACGCCATCTACCGTCAACGTGTTATTGATATCCGTTGCTCCATCTACATTTAACGTCCCTGTCAAGTTGGTAGCTTTTCCGTTAGTGACATCTAACGTATTATTCAATGTAGTTGCTCCATCAACCGTTAACGTATTATTGATATCGGTTGCGCCATCTACATTTAACGTCCCTGTTAAATTAGTAGCACTTCCGTTAGTTACATCTAACGTATTGTTCAACGTTGTTGCTCCATCAACCGTTAACGTATTATTGATATCGGTTGCGCCATCTACATTTAATGTGCCTGTTAAATTAGTAGCACTTCCGTTAGTTACATCTAACGTATTATTCAATGTAGTTGCGCCATCAACCGTTAACGTATTATTGATATCGGTTGCGCCATCTACATTTAATGTGCCTGTTAAATTAGTAGCACTTCCGTTAGTTACATCTAAGGTATTGTTCAACGTTGTTGCTCCATCAACCGTTAATGTTCCGGTTAATAATGTAGGACTCTGATTGTTAACTCTTAAACTGCTATTCAAACCTGTAGTTCCATCTACATTTAGTGTGCCTGTTAAATTGGTAGCACTTCCTCCTGTAACATCTAAGGTATTGTTTAAGGTTGTTGCGCCATCTATATTTAATGTACCTGTTAAATTGGTAGCACTTCCTCCTGTAACATCCAACGTGTTATTCAATGTAGTTGAACCATCTGCTGTTAAAATTCCTGTTAATAACGTCGGACTCTGATTGTTTACACTTAAACTACTATTTAAATTAGTAGCACCATTTACTGTAAGATCTCCGTTTAATATTTGTATTCCATCTACTTCTATATTTCCTGAAAAATATGCAGGACTTTGATTGTTTACATTTAAGGCATTGTTGAAATTTGAAACACCATCAACTGTTAGAGTTCCTGTTAACACTGTTGAACTTTGTTCTGTAACTGTTAAACTATTGTTTAACGTTGTTACACCATCAACAGCTAAAGTACTGTTCAGTTTTGAAGCGCCATCAACAGCTAAAGTCCCTGTTAACAATGTTGGACTTTGGTTGTTTACCGTTAATGAACTCTCTAAAGTAGAAACTCCATCAACTTCTAAAGTTCCTGTTAATTGTGTAGCACTAGAATTGTTTACCGTTAACGAACTGTTTAAGTTTGTTTCCCCTTCAACTTCTAAATCACCTGTAAAACCAACATCACCTGCTACTTCTAAATTTCCAGTAGCTGTAACATCTCTATGCAAAGCATAAGGAACAAACAACAATGATTGGGTACTTAATAACGTATAACCACCACCCAAATTAAGTTCTACCCTTAATTCTTTTTGTGCACCATCCCAATTAACTTCTGTAAAAGATCCTGATAACGCTGAACCTTGCCCTATAACCAAATTTATCATCCCATAAGCATCGGTACTTGTTGTCTGAACTTCTTGATATTCAACACCTGTTGAATTTGAAATTGTGAATCGAATTGATAAGGACTTGTTTGGATAAATATTACTCATCACATCAACTCCTGGTAACTCCTGGTAACTCCTGGTAACTCCTGAACTGTCGGATTGATAATAACCGCCTGGTAACTTAATCCATCGGTCTGAGCTGTTAAATTAACTGCTATAAAAAATAACAGTATAAATAATAGTTTTTTCATATCTTATATTTTATTCAAATTGATTGATTTTATTACTAGTTTACTTAAAATTCACCTACCTTTTTCAAGGTAAATTAATCAACAAACCAAAACTTAAATTTTTACTAACAAATCTTAATTCTTCTTGATCTTCATTATTAGCATTGCCATCTTTAAGTTTTAAACTTCTTCCATACATAAATTGCACATAAAATGACAATCGCTCTGAAATTGCATGTGAAGCACCTAACCCTCCTCTAAAATCAAAAAGAGTCTTCTCAAAATCATCGTTATTTTTCAAATCGATAACCATATTATTAAGTGTTTGAGTTCCTTGTAACATAAATTCAACAGAAGCTGTTCCTTTAACATAAAATTTAAACTTATTTACATTAAATAATTCATAATCCAATCCTACATTAAATTCCAAATAGTTCACATTCCATTCGAAAAAATTTCCTAAAGCATCATCACTCCCAATTGCACCATATCCTGCAAAACTAGTTCCTACTGAACCATATAAATTTTTTGTGAAAATTTGATTTCTAAAACCCATCGTCATAAAACTTTGTGAAGTAGCGTGTAAATTATCAAGACCATTCCCATCAGAATTTTTATATTCAAATGATGACATTGTTTTACCTGCTTCAATATAGAGTTGTTGACTAAAAGAATTGATTCCTAAAAGAAGGAAAAATAGTAATGTAGTTTTTTTCATAATTTATTGTTTTAATAGATTGGCTTTAAATTGTTTTTCTCCTGTATGGATAAGGAATATGTATTGGGCGCTTGCTAAACGACTAAGATCTATACTTAGT
>Ga0190303_1000428_pt1 | contig 17602 bp, 14 predicted proteins | sample 48700701_MG_FD_161672 | JGI IMG/M metagenome (GOLD analysis project Ga0190303, IMG submission 161672) | Hydrothermal vent sediment bacterial communities from Southern Trench, Guaymas Basin, Mexico - 4870-07-0-1_MG | ecosystem: Environmental > Aquatic > Marine > Hydrothermal vents > Sediment ...
GGTGCTATTTTAGGTGAATATGGCAACAAGGTAAAAAAAGGTGTATTTAAGTTAATTGAAGAAAATATAGTTGATTTTGTAGCTTCAGATATTCATGATTTTCGTAAAAATGGGTTAAAAAAAGGATATGAAATTATAAAAAAGAAATTTACTCAAACTATTGCGGATAAATTATTCAATAATAATGCAATATTTGAATAAAATTCATTCTTTTATCACAAATTACACATACTATGTAATTATAATTTAAAGTAATTCAGTATATTTATTCTTTCCCCCCTATAAATAGAAATAATATATTGAATTTTTTTTTGAAAGGAAATGTGATGTAATTATGAGAAATAATTATGTTTTAGTTGTTGACGATGAGTTTAGAATAAGAAGATTATTATCTGATTTTCTAAAAAGAGAGGGATATAAAGTCATTGAAGCTGCAGATGGCGAAGAGGCATTAGATATTATTTTTGAATCTAATCAAAAGGTTGATTTGATTATTTTAGATGTAATGATGCCTAAATATGATGGATGGTATGTATTAGAAAGAGTCAGAGATTTTTTAAATACACCAATTATTATGTTAACTGCTAGAAGTGATGAATATGACCAATTGAAGGGGTTTAAATTGGGCGCTGATGATTATGTTACTAAGCCTTTTTCTCCTGGAGTTTTAATGGCGAGGGTAAACAAACTTCTAAGAAAAGATAAACTAGTACATGAAGAGATTAATTTTGGTAAAATAAAAATGGATGTAGCTGCTAGAGAAGTCTTTGTTGATGGAGTAAAAATTAATCTAACTCCAAAAGAATATGAGTTGCTTAAATTTTTTATAGATAATAAAGGTATTGCACTATCTAGAGACAAAATATTAAATGCAGTATGGAATTATGATTATTTTGGCGATTTACGTACTGTAGATACGCATATTAAACAATTACGAGCAAAACTAGGAAAATATTCCTACTATATATCAACAGTTAGAAGTGTAGGATACCGATTAGATTCCGAAAATGAAATCATCAATTAGATCTAAACTTTTCTTACTAGTATATGGTACTATCCTGACTTTTATTGCAGGGTTGATTTTATTAAATAATTCATTTTTAGAGAATTATTATATAAAAAACCGTAAATCAGCTTTAATTGAAGCTTTTAGCAATGTTAAAGATGTTGATTTAAATAGCAGTAGAATGGAATATCAGTTACAAAGCATTGAAAATGAATATAATATAAATATACAAATATATCAACAAGTAGGAGAATTTGATCCAAGCTATGTTTGGACCAATATTGATGATGTTCCCGATGTGTTTGATAGATTATATGGTGATCAATTTGGAATACCTAATTGGATAATTAGTAAGATAATATATGATTTTAGTCAACAGTTATTAGGTTCAGATTCTTCATATGCGACCGAAGTAAATCTGTCTGATAATTCTGATTATAAAGCTTATCTTATGGATATTCAGTCTGAATTTAATCACGGTAAAGAGAACACTCAGATGATTGGTCTTTGTGTGTCTTCGAATCAAGGGGATAATAACGATATATATTATATTCTATCGATATCATTTCAATCTATTGCGGATAGTATTCTTATATTTAATACATTTACTATTTTAGTAGGTGCTGTCTTTATGGTTGTATCTTTTATAGCAATGTATTTTATTAGCTATTCATTTACTAATCCGATTTTACAAATTAGTAAAATCGCAGAAGAAATTGCTAATTTGAATTTCTCCGATAGGGTTGAGATAAATACAGATGATGAATTTGCCGATTTAGGTGATAGTATAAATCGGATGAGTTTCCAATTAAAACAAAACATCAAAGATTTACAAAATACTAATGATAAATTAGCGAAGGAAATTCTTTATAAGACAGAAGTAGATAATATGAGAAAAGAGTTTATCGCTAGTGCTTCTCATGAATTAAAAACGCCATTGTCTTTGATTTTAGGATATACTGAAGCGCTAAAAATCAGTGACTTAGATGAAGAAACAAAGACTGAATACTTAAATATAATTATAGATGAAACAAATAAGATGAATAGATTAGTAATGGACCTATTACAATTATCGCAATTAGAGAGTGGTAATGTAGATTTAAACTTTAAAGAATTTAATATACGCTCACTGATTGAAGATACAATTAATTTATTTAGCCTTGTTATGAAAGAAAAGGATATTAATGTTAAAACAGAAATTCAAGATGTTTTTATAAATAGTGATTATTCTCAATTACAGACTGTTTTAACAAATTTTATAAATAACGCGATTAACCATGTGAATGATAAAAAAAGCATTATAATAAGAACTAAAACCGCTGAAAATAAAGCTTTAAGAGTTAGTGTTATCAATACGGGAGAACAGATACCTGAAAGAGATCTTAAACATATATGGGATAGTTTTTATAAGATAGATAAAGCTCGAACTAGAGCTTATGGTGGTCAAGGACTAGGATTATCAATTTGTCGAACAACACTTGATAATTTGGGATATAATTATGATGTAATTAATCATGACGATGGAGTTGAATTCTATTTTGATATTGTATAGAAAAGGGCATATGCCCTTTTTTCTTGATTTCATTGAATTTACATAATACATATGTTAAAATTGAATTAATCGTCGAAAGGGTGATATTAATGTTTAACACAAACTTGTATTTAAGAAAACATAAAGGTATGAAAGCTTGGCAGATGATTTTATATGATGTATTTGCTATATGGTTAACATATGGATTGGCTATAGCTACCTTAACTTTATCTGGTGCAAGTGAATTTAATCATAAAACAGCAATAATATTAGTCCCTATAATTACTGTTTTTAAAATTACAATTTATATTATTAGTAAAATATATCGTTTGATAATGGATAATGCTGGTTTTGATGAAATTTTCAAGATTGCAATAATGGTTTCATTATCAAATGTATTTATAGCAATAATTACTATTGCAATTCCTGATTTTCAATTTATTCCAGAAATTTATTTATTATTTACAACAGTATTTGAAGTGTTTGTCATGGTAATCCCAAGAATATTAAAGCGCATTTTATCTTATTTTTCTACTAATAAAACATATTTATCGGGTAAAAGAACTTTGTTAATTGGAGCTGGAGCTGGAGGTAAAATGGTTTTAGATGAAATTAGAAATAATCCTTCATTATTAAATAATCCAATTGCTTATGTTGATGATGATGAGACTAAAATTAGTCATATCATGTCTGGTTTCCCTATTCTTGGGCCTATAAAAGAAACTCCACACATTATTGATAATTATAATATAGAAGAAGTTATAATTTGTATTGCGAATATCGAAAAAAGCCGTTTTCAAGAAATAGTTAAAATAGTTGCTCAAAGACCAGTCACAATTAAAAGATTACCTAAGTTTAAAAGACTTCAGAGAAACGATCCTGAAAAACTTTTAGAAGTTAAGGTTGAAGATTTATTATCTAGAGACGTAGTTGAGCTTGATTCAAAAGAAATTAAGGAATTTATATCTAGAAAAAGAATTTTAATTACTGGTGCTGGAGGGTCAATTGGTTCCGAATTAGTTCGTCAAATTGTTAAATATAATCCAGAAGAATTATTATTGTTTGATATTTATGAAAATGGTATATATGATTTACAGTCTGAATTAAATCATTTGATGAAAAAAGGATTAATTAAAAAGGTTAATTTTAAGATTTTAATAGGGTCTGTATACAACTATAAACGCGTAGATGAAATATTCAATTTATTTAAGCCTAATATTGTATTTCACGCTGCCGCATATAAACATGTACCTTTAATGGAGGATTCATCAAAAGAAGCTGTAAGAACGAATATTATTGGAACATTTAATGTTTGTAAATTATCAGATATATATAATGTAGAAAAAGTTGTATTAGTATCTTCAGATAAAGCAGTAAGGCCTACTAATATTATGGGGGCTACTAAAAGATTCGCTGAATTAATAGTTCAAAGTATTAACCTCAAGTCAAAGACTAATTATTCTGCAGTTAGATTTGGTAATGTATTGGGAAGTAATGGATCAGTAGTGCCTTTGTTTAGAAAACAAATCGAAAATGGAGGACCAGTTACTGTTACTCATAAAGAAATTATACGTTTTTTTATGACAATACCTGAAGCAGTTGGTTTGATTTTGCAATCTGGAGCTTACGCAAAGGGTGGCGAAATATTTATATTAGATATGGGTGAGCCCGTGAAAATCTATGATTTAGCAGAAAAAATGGTTATGTTATCTGGTTTGAGACCTCATGTTGATATAAAAATTGAAGTTACAGGGTTAAGACCTGGAGAAAAACTATATGAAGAATTATTAGTAGATAAAAATAACGGAAATATAAAAACAGATAATGATAAGATTTATATTGAAGGAGAATCAGAGGAAATTACTATTGATCATGAAATATTAGATATAGCCGACAAATTTGAAGAGTTATCTAATTTAGAAGTAAAGCAATTAGTTCAAGAATACATAACTTCTTATACAATTAAAAAATAATGTTAAAAAGACATGATAAAGATTAACTTATCGTGTCTTTTTAATATGGATATTATATAAAATTCAAAATATTTCTGTTATAATATAATAAGGTGGTGACTTATATGGGTCTTCTAGTAGGAGATAAAATAAAATTAGATATACGCAAACAAGGGATTAACGGAGAAGGAATAGGGTATCATAATAGAACTTTAGTGTTTGTTCCTGGGGCTATTACTAAGGAAAAAATATATGCAGAAGTAATTTTTGTCACAAAAAACTATGCTATAGCAAATATAATTGATTTTATAAGAAAATCCACCAAAAGAGTTATACCTATTTGTAAATATTATAAAGATTGTGGTGGCTGTCAAATGCAGCATATTGAATATACAGAACAGCTTAAAATTAAGCAAAGTATTTTGAGACAATCCTTAAAGAAATATACAAACATTGATTTGGATAAAATAAAAATTGATAAGACATTAGGTATGGATTATCCATATAAATATCGAAATAGATCTCAAATGCCATTTAAAAATACTAATTTTGGATTAGCACTTGGATTTTATAAACCGAATTCAAATAATTTTGTATATATAGAAGAATGTATAATTCATCACGATAAAATTAATTTAATAAATAAAATGACATTACGCATTCTAAGAAAACACAAATTCAAAGCTTTTGATAAACAAAATAAAGAAGGAATCTTATTATTTTTAGTCACAAGATATTTTGAACAAACTGATAATGCTTCTATTACATTTGTTATTAAAGAATATAAAGAAAAACTTAAAGAAGTAGCTAATGATTTATTGAAAGAATTACCTATTATTAAATCTATTTCCTATACTATTAATGATCAAAAAACTAGTTTGGTTATTACTGATAGAATTAAAATGATTGATGGAAAGCCTTGGATTAACAGTAATTTTAGAGATTTTAAAATAAAAGTATCCCCAGATGCTTTTCATCAATTAAATACAGTTCAAATGGAATTAATGTATGATTATATCAATTTAAATGTAGAATTAGATAAGGATGCGATTGTTTTTGATTTATATTCTGGAATAGGTATTACGTCTCTAATATTAGCTAAAAAATCATATAAGATATATGGAATAGATTATTCAAAAGCATCTACTAAAGATGCTTATGAAAATGCCAAAATTAATAATATTGATAATGTTAAATTTATCACAGGACATGTTGAATCCGAGATGCCAAAGCTTATTAAATCAGGGATAAAACCTAATTTAGTTATAATGGATCCTCCAAGAAAAGGATTAGAAAAATCTATTATTGAGTCTATTTTAAGGATTAAACCTAAACAAATTGTTTATATTTCTTGTAATCCATCTACATTAGCTAAAAATCTTAATGATTTACTAAGGTTATATAAAATAAAATCAATAAAACCAGTTGATATGTTTCCAAATACAGCTTCTGTTGAAAGCATAACAATTTTAAGTTTAAAATAATTTTTGAAAGGAAGATTAATATGATTCAAAAGAAAAATTTAATCGATAGATTAAAAGGATTAGGCATAGAAGTCGTAAACGCAGCTAAAAAAGAATATAAATCTGTTATTTCAGAAACTGAAAAACGATTTAGCAAAGAAAAGTTAAGAAAACGATTTAACCAAGAAAATCCATATAAGTTCGTGTTATTGGATAGAAAAGTTAGAATTAAAATCATTGATAATTTATTAGCTAGACATGCAAAAAGATATAATGAAGATGATATTTTAGTGTTCTTTGGAATGAAAAAAGAAAATCATTTTAAACCAAATCAAAAGATTAAAGATCTCAGCGATAATATTATTTATGAAATAGTTGAAATAGTTGATGTGATGATTCCAGTTACTATGGATAATAAAGATATTGAAGTTCCTTGTACTGCAATTTATGGGAAGGTTATATCATGAAAGAAGAGTTTATAGATATTTACAAAAAGTATATTAAAAGACTTGGGTCAAATGAATTACTAGATTATTTATTATCTAGTAATAGTGATTTTTTTGAAGCTCCAGCTTCAACTAGATATCACTTGGCTTATCCTGGAGGGTTATTAGAACATTCTTTAAATGTTTACCATTGTCTAAAGGATTATTTATCTAGACCAAGGGTGAAGGAAGTTTATAATATAAATGTTAGTGATGAAACAATAGCTATTATTGCTTTATTACATGATATTTGTAAGGTTAATGTTTATAAAAAAACATATAGAAATACAAAAGATGAAAGCGGTAAGTGGATTAAGGTTCCAAGTTATCAATTTTCGGATGATTTACCATATGGACACGGAGAAAAATCTGTTTATATTATTTCTGGTTTTATGAAGCTTTCTAGAGAAGAAGCGTTTGCGATTCGTTATCATATGGGATTTTCTGAAGAAAACAATAGAAATGTGGGAGAAGCTTTTTCTAAATTTCCATTAGCTTTTGCTTTGTCAACAGCTGATATGGAAGCTACATTTTTATTAGAGAATAAGTAATGAATTAATAAATACGAGGTGTAAATTTTGCTAAAAACTTTTGTTAGCTATTACAAAAATCATTTAAAAGTATTTTACATAGATTTATTTTCTGCGTTTATGATGTCTGCAATAGATTTATTATACCCATTTGCAATGAGAGAAATACTAAATTCGTATATACCTAATGGAAACCTAAAAATGATAATGTATATTGGTTTTGGATTGTTTTTTATATATATTATTAGAGCTAGAATGTCTTTTTATGTTACCTATAACGGACACATTATGGGAGCTTATATACAGCGAGATATGCGAAAGGATTTATTTAAAAAATATGAAGAATTAGATTATGAATTCTACGATGATTTTCAAACAGGAGTATTGATGAGCTATATTACTAATCATTTAAGAGATATCTCTGAAATGGCTCATCATGTACCTGAAGATTTGTTTATCTCAGGAATAATGTTTATTGGTTCTTTTATTTTTTTGGCTACAATAAATTTATTATTAACAATCATAATTTTTTCTTTTGTTATTATTATTGTTATCTTCTCTTGGTGGAGAAGAAAGAAAATGCTAGAAGCACAAAGAGGAGTAAGAAAAGTTCATGGAGAATTAAATTCAAAGATAGAGAACTCTCTTTCGGGAATTAGATTAACTAAAGCATACAATAATGAAGATTTTGAAGTAGACAGATTTCAAGAAGTAAATGAACATTATGCGAATTCAACTAAAGAAGCGTATTTTCAAATGGGTATTTTTCATGTTGGCAATGAATTCTTATTATTGATTTTAAATCTAATTTTGTTAGTTATAGGAGGAGCTTTTGTTTTTTATAAGAGAATTGATTATATTGATTTGTTTACTTATTACATGTATATTTCTTTTTTAACAAGACCAATTAATAGATTGATAGCTATGATGCAACAAATCCAACAAGGCATGGCTGGATTTGAAAGATTTTATCAAATAACACATATAGAACCTAAAATAAAATCTAAAGAAGGAGCTGTTAAGTTAGAAAATCCACAAGGAGAAATAAGATTTAAAAATGTGAATTTTTCATACAATATGAAAGAATTGCAAGTACTTAGAAACTTTACTTTAGATATTTCTCCTGGTGAAAAGATTGGGTTAATTGGAGAAACAGGTGTAGGAAAATCTACTATATCAAAATTAATACCTAGATTTTATGATGTGGATTCAGGAGAAATATTAATTGATGGAATTAATGTTAAAGATTATGATGTTTATTCTTTAAGAAGAACTATAGGTCATGTTCAACAAGATATATTTATCTTCTATGGAACTATTAAAGATAATATATTATATGGAAATCCAGATGCGACAAATGAGGAAATTATTGAAGCTGCTAAAAGAGCAAAAATTCATGAATACATTTTAAGTTTACCGAATGGATATGAAACCTACACAGGTGAAAAGGGAGTTAAGCTTTCCGGTGGTCAAAAACAAAGAATTGCAATAGCTAGATTATTTCTTAAAAAACCTAAGATTGTTATATTAGATGAAGCAACTAGTTCTTTAGATAATGTAACTGAACGTTTAATTCAATCTGCTTTTGATGATTTAGTAAAAGAAAAAACAGCGATTGTTATCGCTCATAGATTATCAACCATTATGAATGCAGATAGAATTATTGTTTTGGGCAAGGATGGTATTCTAGAAATGGGTAGTCATCAAGAATTAATTGATTTAAAAGGAGTATACTATAATTTATTAAAACAATAAAAATGGAGGAAGATAAATGCCATATTATATTTGGATATTAGTAATAGTTATATTTATATTAGTTATCTTATTTTGGGGTGGATCATTTATAGCGCTTGGAATTATAAAACCAAATAGAAAATCATTACTAGATACATCATCTTTAGAAGAAGAAAAATATCCAGGGATTATGAACTTTTTTAGTGAAAATTTAAAAGAAAAATATGAAATAGAATCGAGATATAATTATAAATTAACTATTTATTATTTGGAGAATAAATCACCAACTAAAAGGTTTATTATAATGTCGCATGGACATACTTATACTCATCATGGATGCTTAAAATATGCACGCATGATGATGAAGTATGGTTATAATATTATTCTATATGATCAAAGGTATCATGGGGATTCTGGAGGAAAATTCACCACTCTCGGTTGGTATGAAAAAGATGATTTATATGATATTATTACAGATACAATCAATAGATATGGTAAAGATATAACAATAGGGTTATATGGTGAGTCAATGGGATCGGCTACGGTATTACTAGAAGCTTCTATTGATAACAGGGTAAAATATGTATTTAGTGATTGTGGATTTTCTAATTTAGAGAAGTTAGTAAGAGAAATATTATCAGTAAAATCTAAGCCTTATATTAAAATCTTTCTACCGTTTGGCAAAATAATGTTTCGTATATTTACAGGAGTTAAAATGAGTAGAATATCGCCAATTAATGCGCTTGGCAAAATTACTGTACCAATATTTTTCGCCCATGGAAAAGATGATAATTTCATATCTTATAAACATAGTGAAAATATGTATGATTCATATAACGGACCTAAACAAATATTTATAGCTCAAAATAATTCTTTGCATGCTGAGGGGTATTTAAAGGATGAAATGAAATATGAAGAGGCTGTTAAGGAATTTTATAATAAATTTATAAAAACAAAATAGAAATTTAAAGGCTATTTTTTGCTTGTGTAGACTATTTTAAATTTTAATGTTATCAAAATCAAGAAACTAAAAAAGACAATTAACCTCTAAACATAGGCATAGTAATAAAAAACAATTGTGTATTTTAGTGATGTAATAATCGCGTGTTTGAAAATTAGTCAATAATCATATTGATTATAATATTTTATAAAAAATGTTCATTTAAAACTATTATTATATGATTTTTTAAGATATTGATTTCAGTGAAAATGAATAACTATTTTTGTTTAGATAATTAAATTAATTTTGATTGACACAAACATATTAATAAGCTATAATGTTAACGCGAGCTAACATGATGGCTTTTTATTTTAGATTCTATGTTAGACGTGTCTAACATTTGGAGGATATTATGACATTAAGAGAAATTTTGCCTGGGCAGTTTTGCATTGTAAGACAAGTATTCGCAAATAATTTAAGAAAACGTTTAATTGATATGGGGTTGATTACAGGAACAAAAATTTATGTAAAGAAAACAGCACCTTTGGGAGATCCAATGGAAATCATTGTTAGAGGATATTCTTTAACTTTGAGAAAATCAGAAGCCAGTACTATTATTGTGGATAGAATAGAGGGTTAAGATGATTAATGTTGCTTTAATTGGTAATCCCAATTCAGGAAAAACAACTTTATATAATGAATTAACCGGTAGTAATCAATCTGTTGGAAATTGGCCTGGAGTTACTGTTGAGAAAAAAACAGGGATATTACGTTCAAAAAGAATCAAAGCTAATATAATTGATTTACCAGGTATTTATTCTTTATCTACGATTTCTTTAGAAGAAGAAATTGGTGCTAATTATGTTATTAATAAAGAAATGGATTTAATTGTTAATATAGTAGATGCATCAAATCTTGAAAGAAATCTTTTTCTAACATTTCAATTATTAGAATCTGATATACCTGTTATAATAGCTCTTAATGCTATGGATATTGTAGAAAAGAAAAAGGAGTCGATAAATTATTATCATCTTTCTAAATTGTTAGGAGTTCCAGTTATTCCTATATCAGCCAGTAAAAGAATAGGTATAAATCGTTTAATTAAAGCAATTGAATCTTATGATTATTCAAAGAGAAGAGAACCTATAAAATATAATGAAGATATTGAAAAAACAATTAATTCTTTTGATAAATATATTAAGAATCGTTTTGTATCAATAAGATTTTTTGAGGACGGGTTAAAGGCTTTAGATAATGTTACTTTAACGAGAAAAGATTCACGTGATTTATTGTATTCATATTATAATGCAAATAAATCTTATAATATAGATTTCGATATGGTATTACCAAATGCAAGATATGAAAAGATAATAAAATATGTTAATGAAATACATAAAAAAAGTGAAGTACAAGGAATTTCAGATAGCGATAAAATAGATAACGTTTTAACTCATAGAATATTTGGCTTACCAATATTTGGAGCTATAATGTTTTTGGTTTTCTTTTTAGCATTTGGTCCATTTGGGATATTTATAACCGATATCTTTGTGGGACTTATTAATGTTTTTTTTAGTTTAATAATAGATGGAATAAATAGTTTAGGCGTAGCACCTTATATTTCTTCTCTTATAACGAATGGAGTATTTGGTGGATTAGCTGCCGTTGTTGGTTTCTTGCCACAACTTGCTATATTATTTTTAGTATTAGCTTTATTAGAAGACTCAGGTTATATGGCGAGAGCTGCTTTTATTATGGATAGATTATTGAGAAGATTTGGGTTATCTGGAAAATCATTTATTCCTATGTTAATAGGTTTTGGATGTTCTGTACCAGCTATAGCTAGTACGAGAACTTTAGATAATGATGAAGACAGAAAGATAACAACTATGATTATACCTTTTGTTTCATGCGGTGCTAAGGCTCCGATTTACGGAGTATTTGCCGGAGCTTTATTTGGGTCTAAATCATTTATAGTTGTTTTCTCAATGTATATACTAGGCCTTATTGTAGCTATTTTATCAGCTGTTTTATTCAAAAAAACTTTATTTAAAAGAGCTCAGGCAAATTATATAATGGAATTACCTGAATATAGAAGACCCACTTTAAAGAATACAATGAGACATACTTGGGAAAGAATTAAAGATTTTTTAGTAAAAGCAGGAACGGTTCTTCTAGCAGCTTTTATTATTATTTGGTTTTTTAGTTACTTTGGTTTTGTGGATGGGCATTTTAGATTATTATCCAATGATGAAATTGGATATAGTATATTAGGTTCGATAGGTAAGTTTATTTTGCCGGTGTTTAAACCAATAGGTTTTACAGACTGGCAAGCAACTGTAGCTATATTAACTGGTTTTGTGGCTAAAGAATCAGTTGTCGGAACTTTAGGAATTCTTTATGGAGTAAATGGTAATGTAGTTCAAAATGGAACATTATTATACAGTTCAATTCAAGCCAATTTTACTACTGCTCAAGCATATTCATTTATGGTATTTGCTTTGCTAAGTATTCCTTGTATAGCCGCAGTAACAGCTATGAAAAACGAATTAAAATCATGGAAATTATTCAGCTTTTCCCTATTATATGAAGTATTTGTTGCTTATTTAGTTTCGTTTATTGTTTATCATCTAGTCCAAATTCCTCTTGAGGATATTGTTACATATTTATTTACAATTATTGTTATAATATTTGTTTTCTTTATGACACTTAAAATAATACGAAATAGAGGAAAAACTTGTGGAGGAAATTGTTCTGAATGTGGAAAATCAAAAGGATGTGTTATTCCTCAAAATATTAAATTTAAAGAAAAACAAGATAATAAGATAAGTAAAGGTGATTCTAATGGAAAGTAAAAAATATTCTGAATCATTAGAAAATTATTTAGAAGCTATTTGTATGCATGGAGGAATTAATGTAAAATCAATAGATTTAGCTAAGCAATTAAAGGTATCAAGAGCTAGTGTAAATAAGGCTATTAATACTTTAATTGAAGAAGGGTTGGTTGAAAAAGAATTATATGGAGATATTTCATTAACTCCTAAAGGTAAGGGGATTTCTCATAAAATACTTTGGAAACATAATTTATTAAGGTCATTTTTAATTGATATATTAAAGGTAGAACCTAATGTAGCTAATAAAGAAGCTTGTGGAATTGAACATTCTATATCTGATGAAACAGGAAAAAAGCTTGAAAAATTTATAGAAAAAATAAAAGCAGAGTAATTTTTCTGCTTTGCTTTTTATCTGTTATTTTGTTGTTTCACGAGATATTAATTTTACATCTATTTTTCGATGAAATACCTCTAATTTTTCTTTTCTTATTAGTTTCATCAATGATTCAACTGCAAATTTGCCAATAGCGTGTCTATCTTGAGATATTGTAGTTAATCTTGGTTTTAAATTAGAGGCCATTTCTATATTGTCAAAGCCAATTACTTGAACATCTTCTGGAACTCTTTTACCGGCTCTTCTTAATGCTTGCACAACTAAAATTGCTATATAATCTGAATCACAAAAAATTCCATCACAGTCTAAATTAGAAAGAATTACATTTTCAATATCATCAGGATCGGGATTTCTAAATGCTAAATCATAAGAAAAACTATAGATGTTGAATTTATCTAAAACAGATTTAAAACCTTCGGTTCGCTCTCTAACTGTCATTAAAAAGGAAGGACCACGAAAATGAATGATTTTTTTACATCCACCAGCTATTAGTTTTTCAGCGGCTAACTTACCACCTAAAATATTATTTGAAGTTATTGAAGGAATATCTTCAGCTAACTTATGGTCAATTTCAATTATTGGAATGTCTAATTTAACATAATCATCTATTCTATGTGTATTTGCAATTAAAATAAGTCCATCAATATTGTATTGATCGAATATCTTAAGATATTGTAATTCTTTTTCTGGATCATCGTGAGAATTACATACCATTAATCTATAATTATCTTTGATAATCAAATCTTCTATTATTTCCAACAATTCCGCAAAATAAAATGAAGTTAAATGTGGAACAATTACAGCTATAATGCTTGATTTTTTTTGGAACAGTGACCTAGCTAATTCATTTGGTACATAATTTAACTCTTTTATTGCATGTAAAACTAAATCACGAGTTTCTGAATTTACATACCCTTTTTGGTTAATAACTCGTGACACAGTTGCGACACTTACATGAGCTAGTTTAGCAACATCTTTAATAGTAGCCAATTAAATCACCTCTTTATATGTAAAATTATACACAAAAATGCTGTTTCTGGATATAAAAAATACCATATTTATGAAAATATTTACATGTTTAATCAAAATACTTTCAATTTTAACTATAATTCTTTAATTTTTATGAAAATATTTACATATATATTTAATATTAAGAATAGACAAGATTATTGATATGTAGTAAACTATAACTAATAAATTTTCTAGGAGGAAGAGGATGAAAAATACAAACATCAAATTGCGAAATAAATTAATTTATCAAATATATGTACGTAACTTCTCTAAACAGGGAACATTTATAGAAGTGATTAATGAATTGGATAGAATAAAAAAATTAGGATTTGATATTATATATTTATTGCCAATTCAAGTAATTGGTATTGTTGGTAAAAAAGGTAGTTTGGGTTGTCCTTATTCAATTAGGGATTACCGTCGTGTAGCTTCTGAATTAGGAACAATGGATGATTTTCAAACTTTAATCAATGAAGTTCATAAACATAAAATGCTTATTATGATGGATGTAGTATATAATCACACTTCTCTAGATTCAGTTTTATATAAAACTCATCCTGAATATTTTTATAAAAACGAATTAGGTGAAGTTTGTAATAAAGTTGGCAATTGGTCAGATGTAATAGATTTAGATTACACTAAAGATAAAGGTTTATGGGAAGAATTAAGTGATATATTAGTTAATTACTCAAAAATGGGAGTAGATGCTTTTAGATGTGATGTAGCTTCTACGGTTCCGTTAGATTTTTGGGAATTTACAAGAAAAAAAGTAAATAAGGTTAATAGAAAAACATTTTGGTTAAGTGAATCAGTACATGGAGATTTCTGTAAATATGTTAGAGATTTAGGCTTTAACTGTGCTTCAGAGCCAGAAATGTATCAAGTATTTGATATGGCTTATGATTATGATGTTTATCCATATTTTGAAGATTATATTAATAATAAGAGACCTTTAAAAGATTATTTAGAAGGAATAAAACGTCAAGAAGAAATTTATCCTAAAAATTATGTAAAGATTAAATATTTAGAAAATCATGATACTGAAAGAATTGCAAATAGAGTTAATCAAGATTTGGATAAAATTAAAAACTGGACAGCTTTTAATTTTTTCCAAAAAGGAGCCGTTTTATTTTATGCTGGAGAAGAATATCTTTCAGATATTGCGCCTTCTTTATTTGATAAAGAGGTTTATAATAAAAAAGGTGATATATCTAGTTTTATAACAAAATTAACAAAGTTAAAACATCAAACTATATTTTCTAAAGGGATATTTAATATAAATATTCCCAAAATAGATGGAGTAGCCTATAACACAGTAGAAGATGATTCTAAAATATATCATGGTATTTTTAATGTTGGACAAGCAAAAGGGAAACTTAAAGTTGATCTTTCAGATGGTATGTATTATAATTATCTAACTGGTAAAAAAATTAATGTTTTGAATGAACATGTAAATTTACAAAAAGACCCAATAATTATTAAGATAAAAAAATAATAAATTAATGAAACAATAAGGCAGAAATATTCTGCCTTATTCTAATAAAAAGATATAATATATATGATATAATATATTTTAAGGATGTGTAAAATGATAAAAGAAGTTAATATTATTGGAGCTGGTCTTGCAGGGGTAGAAGCCTCTTATCAACTGGCTAAAAGAGGAATAGAAGTAAATCTTTATGAAATGAAAAAAATCAAAAGGAATGATGTACAAAAATTAGATACATTCGCTGAATTGGTTTGTTCTAATTCTTTACGTTCTAATGATATACATAACGCAGCCGGATTAATGAAAGAAGAACTAAGAAAATTAGATTCTTTAGTTATTAGAATAGCTGATAAGACTAAACTACCTGCTGGTAGTGCTTTAGCGGTGGATAGAGAAGTGTTTTCAAGATTAATTACAGAAGAATTGATGAATAATACAAAGATTCATATTTTTGATAAAGAGATAACCAAGATAGATTTAGATAAATATACCATCATAGCCACAGGACCTTTAACTAGCGATGTTTTAATGAATGAAATTCAAAATTTTTTAGGTGAAGATATGTTATATTTTTATGATGCAATCGCACCTATTATTGAATTTGATTCTATTAATATGGACATAGCATATTTTAAAAGTAGATATGATAAAGGCTCACCCGATTATATTAACTGTCCTATGACAAAAGAAGAGTATGATAATTGGTATAAAGAAGTAATAAATGCAAAAGCTGTAGAAGTAAAGGATTTTGAAAAAAATATATTTGAAGGTTGTATGCCTTTTGAAGAAATGGCAAGAAGAGGAGAAAAAACACTTTTATTTGGGCCTATGAAACCTGTAGGGTTAGGTAAAGAAGATAAAAAAAGACCATATGCAGTTGTGCAATTAAGACAAGATAATTTGCGTAAAAGTTTATTTAATATAGTTGGATTTCAAACTCATTTAACTTTTCCTGAACAAAAGCGTATTATACGCATGATTCCAGGGCTTGAAAAAGCAAATATTGTTAGATATGGTATAATGCATAGAAATTCATTTATTAACGCTCCAAAGTCAATTAACCAGTATTACCAATCTAAAAAAAACCCTAAAATATTTTTCGCTGGACAATTGAGTGGAATAGAAGGATATGTTGAGTCAATTGGTTCTGGATTAATAGCTGGAATTAATATGTCTAGGGTTATAAGAAATATGGATTTATTTGAGTTTTCACAAAATACTGCTTTAGGTTCCCAAAGTTTTTATATTGCGAATACAAATCCCGCATATTTTCAACCAATGAATACTAATTTTGGTATTTTTCCAGATTTAGAAATAAAGCATCATAAGAAACAGCGCAAAGAGTTATACGCTTTGCGCAGTTTAAAAGCAGTTGAAGAAATGATTGAAGGTGGTGTACTTGAGTAATGATGAAGTTTTATTGATGTACAAAGATTATTTATTATATCAAAAACAGTATTCTGAAAACACAATTAAATCATATACTAATGATATTTTTAATTTAATAAATTTTTTAAATCAAGAAGAATTAGGTGATTTATTAACATTGACATACAGGATTGCTAAATTTTATGTTTCTTTTCTTTACAATCAATATACTCCAAAATCAATTTTAAGAAAGATAAGTGCTGTAAGAAGTCTTTATGATTATTTAGTTGAAGAAGACAAGATTTCAGATAATCCTTTTAATTTTGTTGTGCTTCCGAAAGTTACTCGTAAACTTCCTAAATTTATCTATCCAAAAGAAATGATTGATTTTTTAAATCGTATAGATACCTCTAATGATTTAGGTAAAAGAAACCGTGCTATTTTCGAAATACTTTATGCTTGTGGATTGCGTGCACAAGAATTGGTTAATCTGAAATTATATGATATTGATTATGTTAATAAGACTGTAAAAGTTTTAGGTAAGGGTTCAAAAGAGAGAATAGTCCCGATTCATGATTTAGCAATTCAAACATTGAATTCATATTTATTAGAATCAAGGCCTAATTTAGCGATTAGAAGTAAAGAAAATACTGATTATATGTTTTTAAATTTTAGAGGACACGGATTAACAACTAGGGGAATGAATAAAATACTAGAAAACGAATTAAAAAAACAGTCTTCAACACTTAAAATAACACCACATTCATTTAGGCATTCATTTGCGACTCATCTATTAAATAATGGAGTAGATTTAAGAATAGTTCAAGAGTTATTAGGACATGAATCACTTTCTACTACGCAAATTTAC
>Ga0190303_1000430_pt1 | contig 17510 bp, 19 predicted proteins | sample 48700701_MG_FD_161672 | JGI IMG/M metagenome (GOLD analysis project Ga0190303, IMG submission 161672) | Hydrothermal vent sediment bacterial communities from Southern Trench, Guaymas Basin, Mexico - 4870-07-0-1_MG | ecosystem: Environmental > Aquatic > Marine > Hydrothermal vents > Sediment ...
GACCTTTTTGAAAAAAGATCACTTTTTTTTATTTATTATATTACAAAATTACCATCAACGAAAACATCGATTTCGTTATCATTTTCAAGTATACCTTTAACAGATAAATCTGGGCTACCAAACATAAAATCAGTATGTGCCATAGAATGATTATATCCTCTTTTTTTAAGTTCCTCTAAAGATAAATTTGGTCCATCTTTAATATTAATTGTATAAGCTCTTCCAAGAGCCATATGACACGATGCGTTTTCATCGAATAAAGTATTATAGAATAAAATACCAGAGTTTGAAATCGGTGAATCATAACTGATTAAAGCTATTTCACCTAAATAAGAACTTCCTTCATCAAAGTTTACTAGAGTTTTTAATAAATCTTTATTTTTTAAAGCATCGTAATTAACTACTTTACCATCTTTGAATTCAATCCAAAAATCTTCGATTAATTTACCTTGATAATTCAAAGGCTTAGTAGCCACAACTTTTCCATTAACTCCATATTTATAAGGCATAGTAAAGTTTTCTTCAGTTGGAATATTAGGATTAAATAATATCCCATCAGGAGTAAACTCTCCTCCACCAGCCCAAATATGATTTTTAACAAGCTCTACAGTGATATCAGTTCCTAAATTATTTTTAAATTTAAGAGCTTTAAAATTATATTCGTTTAATATATTATTATGTTTTAATAAACGCTCATTATGTTCTTCCCATTCCTTAATCGGATTATTATCAATTGTAACTCTAGAAGCTTTTAATATAGCGTCCCATAAAGCATCCATGGCTTCATCATCGTTTAAATCAGAAAATACTTTTTTAGCCCATATTTTATTAGGAGCCGCAATGATTGTCCACTGAGATTTAGAACTCATCATATGATCATAATAGAAAGATAAAGCTTTTCTAGTAGCTATAGAAGATACCTGTAATTTTTCAGGGGCAACGTCTTTATTTAAATCAGGAATTGGAGAAGAAATAGAGATTGCACAACCACCTTGATTGATAAAATCTTGATACTTATCCACAAGCCATGAAGGAACTTCTTTTAAGGTTTTAAGACTTTGATATTCATATCCATATTTAGCTGCATATTCATCAATCCAATTAACCAAAACCTTTTTAGCCCCAACAAGATACGCTTGTTTAACTATTTCTCTAGCTAATTCCTTAGTCTCAGTAGAAGAATTTACTAATACATATTGACCTTTTTTAACATTCGCACCAGTTTGAACTGCTAATTTCGCAAACTTTTCTAGTAATACTTTATTAATCATTTTATCATATCCTTTCATAGTTATTATAATTAAAAATAGAATAAATCGCAATTAAATTAATAAATAAAGGTGAAATTAATCGATTTTCAGAAATGTATTATTTAATGCTTATATTTAAACATATAATTTTGGTGTAAATTAATAGTTATAATTATATATAAGTGGTAAAATATATCTGAACGAAAAAGGAGTTTGAAATCAATGATTTATGATGTATCTTTCTTAATAAAACCAAATATGCAAGTATATAAGAATAAAAAAGAAAAAATGCCAAAAATTAATATTATTTTAACTCATGAATCTGATGGAATATACGAAAGTCAATTAACTATTAATCTTCACACAGGTACACATATAGACTATCCTTTACATATGATTAAAAGAGGAGCTACATCTAATGTTGAAGAGTTAGAAAATCTTATTACTGATGTAAAAGTATTTGATGTATCATATTTAACTGATGGTATCGATTTATATACACTAAAAAAATTTGATATAAAAGAAAATGATTTTATTTTATTTAAGACTAAAAATAGTTTTTCAGAAGAAATTTTATCTGATTTTACTTATTTAAAAGCAGACGCAGCTAAATATTTAAAAGATAAATTAATAAAAGGAGTCGGAATAGATGGATTAAGTATTGAGCGTTTGCAAAAAAACCATCCAACTCATAAAATTTTGTTGCAAAATGGAATAACTATTATTGAGGGACTTAGACTTAAACAAGTAAAACAAAAAATATATAAAATGATTTGTCTACCATTAAAAATATATAATGTAGAAGCTACTCCAGCTAGAATTATCTTAATAGATAAATAAAACTATAGAAAAACCATATTATTAGAACAATATTAGCGAGGTGTGAATATGAAAAGAAGTTCTAAAAAATACGTATATTTCGCATTTATATGGCATGGATTTTTCCTAGCTATTACAGCTTCGATGCTTGATTTAAATACAGTATTTCCCGCATTAATAACAACCTTAACTTCCTCACGAATTTTATTTGGATTAATTTATAGTGTTATGCTAAGCGTACCACTTATTTTTAATATAATATTTTCTCATTATTTAAGAAGAAAGAAACATAAAAAAATATATTTGTTAATTGGAATATATCTAAGGGGAATAAGTTTTCTAGGTATGGCTTTATTCACATTTTATTTTGCTAAAACACATCCCAATTTAACATTATTTAGCTATTTTATATTTGTATTTTTATTCAGTATTAGTGCTGGATTTGCGGGTATATCATATTCTGATATAATCGCAAAAGAACTTGAAAGTAAAGATAGAGTTAATCTATATACTATAAAACAATTCTTTGGTAGTTCTGGAGCCTTTTTAGGAGGGCTACTTATAGCTAAGATATTCTCTATAGATATGGGTTATCCCTTAAATTATTCGGTTAGCCTTTTTATAGGATTTGTCGGCTTAGTTATTGCATCTTTAGGATTTATATTCTTAAAGGAACCTGAATCTATTATTTCTAAAGAAGAACCAGTTTCATTAATACAATATATAAAAAAAATACCTAATGTATTAAAGAAAGATGAAAGTTTCAAATATTTCATAATAGTGGAGAATTTAACAGGTTTTAGTATTATGATTCTTCCGTTTTATATGATGTTTGCGAAAGAGTCTTTCATCTTAGATGATTCTTATATAGGCATTTATTTGATTATCTTAACTGTAGGAACTATTCTTTCTACCATATTATGGGGATTTATTGCTAGAAAATTCGATGCAAAACACATTGTTGGAATATGCATTATTTTAGGAGGATTAAATCCGATTTTAGCATTAATCCTAAGCAATACTACTCCAGCGTTATTTGGGATTATTTTCTTTATTATAGGGTTTATGAGAAGCGGCAGGAAAATTGGATTTGAACCATATTTTCTAGATATAATACCATTAAATGAACGTGTGGAATATTTAGGGATAAGAGGATCACTTAATATTTTGAGAGTAATACTTCCTCTTTTAGCAGGCGTATTGATAAGTTTTGTTGGGTATATATTTACCTTCTTATTAGTTACAGCAATGATGACATTATCATTTATCCAATTATTGAAGATTACAAACAAACAGATAGAAGAGTTTTGTTAATTATAAGCGATAACTTTAACAAACATGCTGGTACTTTTAGAAAAAGGCCATTCCATCCATTTATAGGAAATTATAGTTAATTTATCTTTTAAATCATATAAACCAAAATCGCCTAAACCAAAACCATATTTCTTTAAATAATCTTGATAATATTTATCCATAGAATTTTTTGAATTTAATAATGGTGAAATATCGTTATATAATTGAGTATCTTTTTTAAATTCAAAAATATCACTAATAACAATTAAAGTTCCCTTATCTTTTAATAAGTGTAAAACATTTTGATTAAATTTATGGATTACTAAAGGCATAAAATCTAAAAAATAACTTTTTATATGATTTATAAGTTCTATAGGATAATTAAGATTTGAAAGAATTGTAATATAATTCAATAATTGCTGGAATAATAGTTGTGTATATATTGGTGAAACTATAATTAAATCAAAATAGTTTATATAATTAGATAAAAATTGATATGAGATTATTTGATCCTTTAATTTGTCTAAATATTTATTAATATCATCTACATTGTTTAATGTAATCATTGTTTTAACAAAATTATTCCAAATATTATTTTTATCTAAACCTGTATATTCTGTTTGTAAAAGTTTAATATTTTTATCTATTAAAGAGTATGTAGATACAGCTTTTTTTAGTGCTTGAATATCTATATCTGATAAGTATAATTTAGTAGTTTTTTGATGGATTTTTGAAATATCTAAATCATCACAATTTCCAGCAGCTATAATAAGCAAATTATTAATTTTATTAGGGTTTTTGTCTATTTTATCTATAATATAACTCGTTAAAGTATTGCGATAAGTTTTCCATAAATCATGTCTTTTTGAAGAACGATTATAAATCTGATTAAATTCTTTTATGACTCCCATAATTTTCTCCTTTTAGATTATGTTAATTAAATTATACAATTATTTTTATTTAAGTCAAAAATAGTTGAAAATAAGTTTAATAACAATGTTAAATATTAATATTTTTTAATATTATATTTTGTATTTATTTTCTTTTATTTGTAATTTGATTATGGTATAATATATTAAATTAATTGTTAATGGGTGATTAGGTAATTAAAATATAAATAATACAATTATTTAATCTTGTCTTAAATCACAATTCGCGAGGATAATATGATCTTTAAATTAATTACAAAATTAATAAATTATCCAGATACATATAATAATTCAATATATCCATGGATAAAAAATCAGTAGTAGTATTACTGCTTTTTTGTCTGTGTTAATGATATATAATAAAAAGAGAAGTTAGGAGGATGGAAATGAAGTATTTAACTACTTTTTTTACTTTGTTACTTGTATATCTGTTATTAGCAGGTTTTACAGTTGATGAAGTAATTTTGGGAAGTATAGTGAGTGCAATTTTATCAATTATATTGTCTAATTATCTCGACTTAAAAATCGATTGGAAATTTCCAATAAAATTATTAAAGTTTCTTGTTATATATATCCCAGTATTCATTTGGAAACTTGTTTTGGCTAACTTAGATGTTGCTAGAAGAGTTTTAAGTTTCAAAATACCTTTAAATCCTGGTATAGTTAAAGTAAAAACGGATTTAAAAGGAGATTTTGGTAAATTAACATTAGCAAATTCAATTACCTTAACGCCAGGAACATTATCAATTGATGTAGAAGATGATTATATCTATATACATACCATTGACGTTAAGGGGAAAACTGAATTAGAGAATCAAGCCAATATCTCACGACCTTTTGAAAAGATATTAGGAGGTATATTTGAATAATGGAATGGATAGATTATGTTGTATTCTCATTAATGGGCTTAGGAGTCTTATTTACAGTTGCGAGATTTATTATAGGTCCTAAATTAAGTGATAGGGTTGTCTCATTGGATACATTTAATATGATAATTATTGGTGTAATAGCTTTATTATCATTAACATTTGACAGCGATTTATATTTAGATATAGCAATCGTTTATTCAATTTTAGCTTTTCTTGAGACAATTGTTTTCGCTAGATATTTGGAGGGCAAAAATAATGGAAATAATTAGTTATATATTTTTAACCATTGGTGGTTTGTTCTTCTTATTAGGTGGGTTAGGTGTACTTAGAATGCCTGATACCTTTAATCGTATTCAAGCTGGGACAAAAGCTACTACTTTAGGAGCTTTTTCTACAATGATAGGTATAGGATTTGCGAATCCTAGTTGGATAGCAAAAGTTATCATTATCATTGTGTTTATTATTGTTTCAAATCCAGTTGGTTCTAGTGCTATTGCAAAAGCTACGTACAATTCTAAAAACATTCCTGATAATTTAGTTCAGGATGATTTAAAGAATAGAGGTGAAAAATAATGACATTTTTTGATATCATCTCAATTGCTGTAGGAGCTTTCTTATTAATAATTGCTTTTTTAGCTATCAATTCTAAAAAAATCATTAATTCTGTCTTATTTTTATCCGCCTTAAGTATGTTAGCTGTAGTTTCATTTGTGCTCATGAAAGCTCCAGATGTAGCGATTACAGAAGCTGTAATAGGTAGTGGATTAGTTACGGCATTATTTGTATTTACATTATTATCTATAAATAGGAGGGATGCAAAGTGAAAAACTTATTTGGATTCCTTATTTCGGTTACCTTAGGAATATTTATGATATTAGCATTAACCAATACTAATGCATTTCCTGAATTCGGTCACGCAAGCATAGATAATCGTGTTTCATCTCAATATTTAAACATTGATAATGTAGAAGAAGTTGGTTCTGGGAATATCGTTACAGCAATCGTAGTTGGTTATAGAGGCTTTGATACATTAGGAGAAGTAACAGTATTATTTATTAGTGCTTTAGGAGTTGCTTTTATGTTAAGTAGCCCTAAACAAAAACGTATAGATTTAAAATTTAAACCTAACTTCATGCTAAGGGTTGGCTCTAAAATTTTATTTGGAATTATCTTAGTTACAAGTTTTTATATTATTTTACATGGACATCTAACACCAGGTGGAGGTTTTCCTGGAGGAGCTATTATTGCTAGTTCAGTCTTGTTATTGTATCTAGCAGATGATAAGTTTAGAAGTAATATTAAAAGCTTCAAAATTCTTGAAGGAGTTGCAGGAAGTTTATTTGTAATTATTGGATTATTAGGTCTTGTATTTGCTACATACTTCTTACAAAACTTCTTACCTGCAGGACATGTTGGAGAATTATTAAGCGCTGGTATTATTCCAATTATTTATATTTTAATTGGTCTAAAAGTTGGTAGTGAAATTGCAGGAATCGTTGATAATTTCTTAACAGAGGAGGAATCAGCATGATACAATACGCGGCTATTATATTGTTTGTATTTGGTATTTATGGATTGTTTACAAACAAAAATGTAATAAAAATGATTATTTCTCTAAATATTATGGAAATTGGATTAAATATATTCATTATTAGTATAGGCTTTAATTACGATGGAATTGCGCCTATAATTTCAAGCACAAATGATTTGGGTTATATATTTGTTGATCCTCTTCCACAAGCTCTTGTTTTAACAGCAATTGTTATCGGTGTTGGAACAACAGCTTTAGGACTTGCAATTGCTAAAAACATTTATAAAACTTATAACACATTTGAATTAGACGAAATGGAGGAATCAGCATGAGTGCTATATTATTGATTGCCATACCTTTATTAGCTGCTTTCCTATCCATTATGATGAAAAAAACATCATCTTATATTTTATTAGCAGTTGGTATTTTTAATGTTGTATTGTTATTTATATTACCTGATGGATTTGTTATAATTGGTGGTTTTAGACAACCTTTAGGTATTAATCTATTATTAGATACATATTCAAGAATTGCTTTATTATTGTTGAATTCATTAATATTAGTAATTACTTATTTAAACTTAAAATCTTATAAATCATACGGAACTATTTTGATGTTAGCTTTAGCTGGATTAAATGGATTAGTTTTAACAAATGACTTATTTAACTTTTTTGTTTTCCTAGAAATTTCAGGGATAGCAGCTTACTTAATTACAACATCAAATAAGAAACCAAGAAGTACATTTCATTATTTAATACTAGGATCTGTTGGTAGTAGTTTATTCTTATTTGGAGTTATTATTTTATATGCGATGTATGGAACATTAAATATAGTAGGTATGATTAGATTGATTCAAGCAAGTGGTAATTATAAAGAAGTAATTTTACCATTTACTTTGATGTTTATAGGATTAGGCGTTGAAGCAAAATTATTGCCTTTCAATTCTTGGGTTAAGGGAGTATTAGGAAACTCTAATACTTTATCTGGGCCAATGATTGCTAGTGTTTATGCTGGAAGCATGAGCTTTGTATTAGGACGTTTAATCACAAATTTGTTTAATTTTCAAGGGTCATTATTAACAATTGTTACTATTATTTTGGCAGTCGGTATTGTTGCTGGGGATTTAATGGCATTTGCTTCTACTAAAACAAGAGAAATTTTATTGTTTAGTTCTGTTGCGCAAGCAAGCATTATTGCTTTGTTATTTGTCAATGGAATTATAATATGGGCTGTTTATTTGATAATTGCTAATGCATTGAGTAAAACAGTTATGTTCCTTGTGATTAATAAAGCGACAAAAGATGTTGGCAGTGATGAATCGCAAGATTTACGCGGATTATTCATTAAGAATATTCTTGTTGGAGTAACATTTACTTTAGCTACATTAAGTGTAATGGGATTACCATTATTGGTTGGATTCAAAATTAAATTAGCTTTTCTTACAGGGCTTGCTGATGCAAACCATATTTGGTTAATAGCTATTATCTTAATTGCTTCTGTTATTGAAGGAATTTATTTTGTACGCTTACTAGTTAAGTTATGGTATAAAGGAGATAAAGAGATTAATGTTTCATATAATTATTCTTTCAAAACAGTATTCGTTATTATTGCTTTAGCTTTACTTGTATTCGGTACATATTCTACTCCATTGAATTATTTGGATAATTCTATTGACACTGTAATGGAGGAGGTTAATAATGGCTAGTATTGAATTATTAATATTATTTCTAGTTGGAACTGGTATTGTTGCATATTTATTAACAAAATTAAACACTACCTTAGGATCTATATTCACTATATTTTCTGTTATGTTTGTCTTTATTTCATTGGCGTCCTACGGATTTAACCTGGGATTAAATGAAACCGTGAATATTATTCCAGGATTAACTTTCACACAAACATATCTTGGATTTTATTTCGCAATAATTATTGTATTTATATATTTAATGGTTAGTTTTTTCCATCCTTATTATTTAGACGATTATAAATATAAAGATTCATATAACTTATTATTCTTATTAAGCTTAGCTGGAATAATAGGAGCTTTTTATACAGATAACTTTTTACAATTATTCTTTTTCTTTGAACTTATAATTTGGACAACTATGTTCTTGATACCTCAAGGAAAAAGTAGAGAAGCAGCTGTAACATATTTTGGATTCAGTGTTGCTGGTAGTGTAGCTATGCTTTTAGGAATTTTCATGATTTACCAAAGCAGTGGAACATTTGATATTTCTATTGGATTAGCTAGTCTAAATGGAACTACATCAATATTTGTATTTGTGTTGTTTCTAATAGCTGCTTTTTCAAAGCTAGGTATATTCCCACTTCATATATGGTTACCTATAGCTCATGGTAATGCACCTCATCCTTTCTCACCTGTTTTATCAGGAGCATTGGTTAAACTTGGTGCTTTTATTGGAGTATTAGCTTTGATTAAGATTGTTCCTGCAACTGGGGTTATTGGAGTAATTGATATGCATGTTGGTCAATATATAGTTGCTATATTGGGTAGCTTATCAATTGTATTTGGAACCTTAATGGCGATAAAAGAAGATGATGCTAAAAAATTACTTGCATATTCTTCTATGAGTCATGGCGGATATATTTTAGTAGCTTTTAGCATGTTAAATTCTGTAGCATTTGCAGGTGGATTTTATCATATTTTAGCTCATGCATTAGCTAGCGCAGGAGCATTCATGGCAATTGCAGCTGTTGCAAGAGCTACAGGTACTACTAAGATGAAACAGCTTGGTGGAATGATACATAAAATGCCAATAACTTATTTAGCTTATTTAATAGCTATTATTTCAATGGCTGGTATTCCACCTATGGGAGGATTCCTATCTAAATGGCTGATTTTTCAAGCAGTTATTAATAAAGGTATGATATTAGTAGCTATTGCAGTGTTCTTTGGTAGTGTTGGTTCATTCTTATATGTATTTAGACCTTTAGCTTCACTGTTCTTAGGTCAAGAATTAACCGAATATAAGGGTGTTAAAGAAGCGCCGATACTCATGTTAATACCTACATTTATAATAATGGGACTAAATGTTTTTACAGGGACATTCCCTGGTGCAATACTGAAATATATAAATAATATAATAGTAGAACTTGGATATGCAGGTATTAATGTTACATCATCTGGAATTGTTGATGTATATAGTGGCCAAGGAGTTTTAAATCCTACATTAGTTTCTATGGTATTTGGAACTGGAACATTAATTGCTTTTCTAATATTTATTCTTTTGAAAAAATCAAGAAAAGTAGATTTGATGGATACTTATACAGCGGGAAACTTTGTACACGATGAACATCTATTGCATTACTCTGTTGATTTTTACGCTCCATTAGAACGCTTATATGAAAAACAAAGCAATTGGATGACAAAATTCTACGATGCTTTAGCGTTAAAAGTGAAAGAAATTGGTAAATTTAGTAAATATCTTTTCATGTCGAAGAACATTGGAACGACTATTTTCTGGATTATTGCCATAATCATCTTATTATTGTGGGGTGAAGTATTATGATTGTTAATATATTAGTAGGTATCGGTGTTGCCTTCTTCGGATTTGTTTTACAAACATCAACCGCTGGGGTTAACCGTAAAATAGTTGGTAGATTACAGAAAAGATATGGACCTAGATGGTACCAAGAATTTATTGATATTTTTAAATTATTAAGTAAAAGAAGCGTATCTCATGGTTGGATTTTTGATTTTGGAGTCATAATGGCTCTTGGAGGCGTTATCGGAACGGCTATGTTTATGCCAATAACTTCAAGCTTTGTAGCTTTTCAAAATTATGATAACTTCTTCATTTATGTTTATTTGATGGCAGTAGGTATGCTTGGTATGGCAATGAGTGCTAGTGGATCTGGAAATCCATGGGCAAGCATCGGAGTTATGAGAGCATTAACTACAATGCTAGCTTATGAAGTGCCTTTCTTAATTGTTGTTTTAACCATAATTAATATTTCAGGCACAAGTTCGATGACTGAAATTCAACTATTTCAACAAGCTGCTGGTAATAATTGGTTTATAATAGCTTTACCTTTAGGTGGAATTGTAGGAGTGATTTCACTTATGGGTATGTTAGGTAAAAAACCTTTTGAAACTTATATAGCTCCAGCAGAAATCGCATCAGGACCTATGGTTGAATATGGAGGTAAACAATTAGGTATGTTGTTTATTCTTCATGAAATATCCGCTTTTATCGAAATCAGTTTGTTTGTTCACCTTTTCTTAGGAGGAGCTACAAATATTGTTGAATATCTAATTAAATACTTTACTGTGTATACATTTGTAAACTTAATATCAAATGTAAATGGTCGTTTCAAAATAGATCAAGTAGTTACTTTCTTCTATAAATGGCCATTATTAATGGCTGTAACTCAAGCAGTTATAGCAATATATTTTGGATGGGTGATTTAATATGTTGAGTACAAAATTTGCACCAAAAAGAACTATGACAAAAGCAGAAATTGATCGTAAATGGTGGGAAGTAGGAGACTATTTCAGAAGAAATTCTCTATGGTTATTAATGTATTGTACAGGTTGTTGTGCAATGGAATTACCACCAGCTATGACTACCGCATATGATATGGAGCGTCTTGGAATGGGCCCTATGGCAACTCCTAGGCAAGCAGATATACTTTTAGTATCTGGATATTTATCATCAAAGACTTTAAGACGACTTATATATACATATGAACAAATGAGTGAACCAAAATATGTAGTTGCTCTTGGTTCATGTCCTATCAATGGCGGGATATATCACGACTCATATGCAGTTATTAATAAATTAGATCAATACATTCCAGTAGATATTTATGTGGCTGGTTGTATGCCAAATCCTGAATCAATTCTAAATGGGTTTGTTGATTTAATGGAAGGTATCAAGAATAAGACAGCTGATGGCTGGAAGAGATACCATAAAAATAATGATTGGTACAAGAGCAATCAAAAGAGAGTACTTGGGGAGGTGATTATCCATGACGAATTCCACCAATAATCTCGAGTTTGTAAAAAATTTAGTTAAAAAATCAATCACAGTTATTAAAAGTGAAGTAGTGGATAAACAACAAATATCATTTGAGATAAAACAAGCAGATGTACATCATATCTTAAGTGTTTTAAAAACTTCTGGGTGGAAACAATTATCTTATCTAAGTGCAGTAGACTGGCCTGAGGAAAAGAAGTTTGAATTAGTATATCTTTTATTCAATTGGGAAAAACCAATTTACATTCAATTACGTACTAAAATTGATAGAGATAATCCTGTTATGGATTCAATCTTACCTATTTTTCCTGGAGTTAAGTATTATGAAAGAGAAACTCATGAATTTTTTGGGATTGAGTTTCCAGGGAATCCAGATTATAAAAAACAATTGATATTAGAGAACTGGGATGATATTCCTCCACTTAGAAAGGATTTTGACCCAGGAGCTTATAGTGATAAATTATTTTCTTCTCGTGAATATCCGCAAGATTTTTCCGTGAAAGATCCTAATAATCACTATAAAGAAAGAAGAGAAGAAAGAGAAAAAAGAGCCGAATCATTAAGAACTGGAGGTAAAAAACAATGAAAGAAATGAAATTGTTTTTGGGGCCTCAACATCCTGGAATGCATGGGAATACATCAGTTCATTTGTTTGTTGATGGAGACATTATTAAGAGATCATATATGTTGCCGGGGATGTTACATAGAGGATTTGAAAAACAGATGGAATTAAAATTATGGGTTAATAATATTAGTTTAATTCCACGTGTATGTGTTCCTGAACCTGATATTAATGAAATGGCCTTTGCTACAGCCGTTGAAAAGTTATTAAAACTTGAAATTCCAGAACGAGCACATTGGATTAGAATGATAATTCTAGAATTCGCAAGAATTTCAACTCATCTTATGTCTTATGGTGGGGCTGGCGGATTGACTGGTAACTATACGTTAATGCATCATTCTCATGCTGATAGAAACTCAATTCTAGATATATTTGAAAAAATAACAGGTGGAAGAGTTTATCACCAATATATTGTAATTGGTGGGGTTAGAAAAGAATTACCTGAAGGTATTGAAAAAGATATTATTGAATATCTAGATGATTTAGAATCAAGATTACCTGAATATAGAGACTTAGGAATTGATAATGCATCGGTATTAAAAAGAATTAAAGATGTAGCTATGCTAACTGAAGATATAGTTTGGGAAGTTGGTATTACAGGAATTGGTATGAGATCAACCGTAAATAAAGCATATGATGTAAGAAAAGTAGTTCCATATGCAAGATATGATCAAGTTGAATTTGAAGTACCAGTATCTGATTATAGCGACGCGAGAGCGCGCTTAGATATTACTATTAAAGAAGTCCAACAATCAATAAATATTATTAGACAATGTTTAGAAAAGATGCCAGAAGGTCCTGTTAGAGTAAAACCAGGACGTGGACAATCAATGCGTTGGACTGTTCCAAAGGGATATGTTTATAGCCCTATAGAATCTAGTAGAGGTGAATTTGGTTATTATATGGTGTCTAATGGTGGAATACATCCATACCGAGTTGGTGTACGTGGGGCAAGCTATCCCCAAGGATTGCTAGGTATTGAAAAATATTTACCTGGTATTCGTATTGATGATGCTCCTCTTTGGGTGAGCACAATGGGAATTTGCGCTCCAGAAATTGATAGATAGGAGAATATGATGGAAGAGAAAAAGAAATATCCAAAATCTAGTATATTTAAACCATTAAGACATTTTAAATACCTATTTAAAAAACCATTAACACATCCACTAAATACAATTTTTACAGAAAAAAACGCTGAATATTTAAATAAAAATAACCTTATTAGAAAAAATGTAATAAAAAATTCAGAACCAAGAACGGCACCCGATAATATTAGAGGGTTTCATGTTAATGATTGGGATAAATGTATTGGTTGTGGAACTTGTGGAGAAATTTGTCCAACAGACGCAATTGAAATGGTTCCAAGACATGATTTGCCACGCAAAGCAGGAGAATTTCAACAAAGACCAGTAATTGATTATGGTAGATGTTGTTTTTGTGGACTCTGTGTTGATACCTGTACTACAGGTTCATTAAAAATGACTAAAGAATATGTTTTCGCAGATTCTAATCCTAGTAGCTTTAAATTAATGCCTACTGAAAAATTCCAAGAACATGAAGTTGAACTTGGATATCAAAAGACAGATACTACTGAATTACTTGATTTAAAACGAGTTACTATGGAACATATTAAACCTGAAGAACGCGTTAAAAGCTATATTGAAGTTGTTCGTGGTTATTCAAAAGAATATGCTAAACAAGAAGCTGCACGTTGTGTGGAATGTGGTATTTGCACTCAATCTTGTCCAGTTCAAATGAATATTCCTCAATATATTAAAGCAATATGGGAAGATGATATTGAAGGTGGATTAAGACAAATTTATGAAACCAATCCATTACCTGGAGTTTGTGGTAGAGTTTGTACTCACAACTGTGAAACAGCTTGTGCTATCGCTAAACGCGGAGAAGCTATCGCTATTCGTTGGTTAAAACGCTATATTATCGATAGCGCTCCAGATGATATGTATGAAAAAATCTTTAACGAACCAGTATCAGAAGTTATTGATGCTAGAATAGCTATTGCTGGATCTGGACCTGCAAGTTTAAGTGTTGCTTATTACTTAAGAGGTTTAGGATACCATGTTGATGTATTTGAAGAAAAGAGTCGCCCTGGAGGCGTTATGAGCTATGGGGCTCCTCAATACAGAATTCCTGATTATGCAGTAGAAAAGGATATTAATTTCATCAAGAAAATTGGAGTTAATATTCATGTAAATACTAGAGTAGGAAAAGATATAACATTAGATGAATTACATAAAAAATATGATGCTGTTTTCTTAGGAACAGGATTCTTTACAGCCAGAAAATTGAATATTCCTGGAGCTAATCATAAAGATATTATGGGAGCTATGGATTTTCTACCATTAACTAGAGACTTCGCAAGAGGTGAACTTAGTATTGATGAAATGAATGTTAAAAAATCCGCTGTGGTAGTTGGTGGTGGAGATGTAGCGTTTGATGTTGCTAGAAACTTAGTTCGTATACAAATTCAAAAATATGGTAAAGCTGATGTTAAACTAACATCTCTAGAAACTTTAGATATTTTACCTGGTAGCGATGATGAATACATTGAAGGTAGAGAAGAAGGAATTCAACTATTCCTAGGAAATGGTCCTCAAGAAGTAATCGTCAAGAATGGCAAAATCAAGGGGTTACGTGTTTGGAAATGTTTAAGAGTATTTGATGAATCAGGTAGATTCAGCCCTGAATTTGACAAAAATCAAGAGACAATCTTAGAGGGAGAACAAGTATTCTTCTCAATTGGACAAGCTCCAGATTACTCATTCTTACCTGAAAACATAAAAGAAAAACTTACAATTGAACGCGGTAAGATAAAAGCTAATGAAGCTGGACATGTTGAAGGAATTGATTGGTTGTTTATCGGTGGAGATATCTTTAGAGGACCCGATATTATTACTGCTGTGGCTGATGGGCATCGCGCAGCTATGGAAATTGATAATTATCTTTATCAAAAAGCTAAAAAGAAAAAACAATCAGATTATGCAAAAGAAATACGTGAAGCAATTAAATTGAATAATCCGGATTTAGCTTTAAAACCAAAACGTAAAAGAACATTGAAATAATATTATAATAAAAGCAGTTGAATATTTCAGCTGCTTTTTTCATTCATAAATTGTTGTATTTTATCTCAAATAGAGGTATAGTATTTAAAAAGGTGTTATCATATGAAAAAGATAAAAGAAAAATTAAGAGAACGAATTAAAAATCTTACTATAAAAATCTCTCAAATTTATATTGCAATCCAATCAAAAGAAACACCGTGGTTTGCTAAAACCATAGGATATATTACCATAGGATACTTTTTATCGCCAATTGACTTAATCCCAGATTTTATTCCAGTTTTGGGATATCTTGATGATTTAATAATTCTTCCATTATTAATATGGTTATGTATAAAATTGATACCTAAAGATATCTATATGAATAGTGAAGAATCAGCTAAAAAGATTTGGAATGAAAAAATACCATCAAAATGGTATTTTGCAATTCCAATAGTAGGTATATGGATAGTTCTTTTGATGATTATATTTAAAATAGTGATAGAAAAAATCATATAATAAATGTTTTATTTCGCATTTGAAGAATAGAAAAAAAACATATAATATGTTATAATATATTAATGACTAATAAATAAGGAGGAAATAAATCATGAAAATAGAAAAACGCAGAGATTCATTAAGATTAGTAAGAGATATGAATAAAGTGCCAGGAGTCTTATATGGAAAATCAATTTCTCCAATATCTATTCAAATTAATGAGACAGATTTACATGAATTAATTAAAAAATATGGTTATACAAAAACTTTTAAAATTAATTTAGGAAAGGAATCACACACAGTATATATTAAAGAAGTTCAATTTGATATTATAAAAAGAAGCTTTCCGTTAAATGTAAAATTACAAAAAGTAATAGAAGGAGATACTATTAAAGCTAGTTTACCATTAAATATCATAGGTAGAGAAGCAATTGAAAAATCTAATACAATCGTTCAAGTTGTATCTGATTCAATTGATGTTGAATACCCAATTGGTAAAGGATTAGCTAGTATTGATGTCGATGTATCAAATATGAAAGCAGGAGATTCATTACAAGTAAAGAATTTAAAATTACCTGATTATTTAATTATACACGATGATGAAGATAAGATTCTTATAAGCGTAACCGAAGTTACTTATGTTGAAGAAACAGAAACAGCTGAAGAAGTAGATATTACTGATGTAGAGGTTGATAAAGAAAAAACTGAAGAATAAAGATTTGTTTAAATTATAAAAAAATAAAACCTCAGTTCAAATATATCTTGAATTGAGGTTTTTGTTTATTAAAAATAAGGAATGAATATATGAAGAAAAATGCTTATGTAACATTTATAATTCGCAATGATTCTTATTTACCTGGAGCATTAGTATTTGCCTATGCTTTGAAAAAACAAAATACTAAATATGATTTGGTATGTATTGTTTCCGATAATATATCCAATATAGCAATAAAGAGTTTAAGGATTCTATATGATGAAGTTATTGTTTTAAACGAACTATATGTAACTCATGAAAGAAGACAAGAAAGACAAGATAGACCATTTTTGTTCTCTAGATTTAACGCATTTAGATTGGGGGAAGATGGTGATTTAGGGCCAAAATATAATAAGATAATAATAGCTGATTGCGATCTTTTACCGCTAAACAATTTTGATTCTTTGTTTGAATTAGATCCTCCAGCAGGAATAATTAATGAGAAAAAAGAATATTGTATGGAATACATTGACAATAAATATATTATACCTGATTCTTCTTATATCGATGGAACCTGGATATGGCATAAAATTTATAAAGATATTCCTCATGGAATAAAAATACCTAAAGAAATTACAGACAGAATAAAAATAGATAAAGAAAACATGGGAGTCAATGCATCTTTGATGTTGTTTCATCCTAGTAAAAAACTATATGATTCAATTCTTCAAGATGTTAGAAAGCCGGATATGCAAAAACAGATATCGCAGTATAATTGGCCGGAAATGCAATATATTACTTTAAAGTTAAGTGGAAAATGGACTAATATTGATTTGAGATATTCTTCTTTTAATGGCTATCCATATATAGATATATTAAATGGAATACATTATGCAGGACTAAAACCTTGGAATATTAAAAATAAAAGCATAAAATCCTATGGCAA
>Ga0190303_1000432_pt1 | contig 17449 bp, 20 predicted proteins | sample 48700701_MG_FD_161672 | JGI IMG/M metagenome (GOLD analysis project Ga0190303, IMG submission 161672) | Hydrothermal vent sediment bacterial communities from Southern Trench, Guaymas Basin, Mexico - 4870-07-0-1_MG | ecosystem: Environmental > Aquatic > Marine > Hydrothermal vents > Sediment ...
CACCCAGCCCCTCGGTGATGACCACTACCCTGACTGCTGGATTATCCCTGTATTGCCATGCCAGGTCCGTCAAAAGCTGCGGATTGTGCTTCATACCCAGGGTGCCGGAGTAGAGGAAATTAAACGTCGAATGGAGCCCGTACTTGTCACTCCAGCCGTTTCTCCTGGCAAATATAGGGATTTCATTCAGGGGAGTCCAGTTGTGAATGACATGTACAGCTTCTTCGGGCACACCAGCCCTTGTGAGCACAGGTACAAAGTCCTCGGTTATAGCCACAACAGCCTGGCTCTTTTTTAATAATCTGTTTTCCAGATGGACATAATGATTGCCAATCAGATGACCGATTCCTGGCAGTTTTTTGGACACGTTATTCTTGATCCCGGTTCCCAGGACATCCTGAAGCCAAAAAATAAATTGAATATTTTGCTTATGGCATTGAGCCATGAGCCGGCTTTGTGCCCCAAGGGGGGTGTTGGCAGAAATAACTGCATCAGGAGCAAATTCATCCACAGTCTTAACCAGCAGCCTGCCAAGCTCCCTTTCTTGAATATAGCGCTGGAGCAATCCATAACGGTTAAAAGGCCGGGACAGGGTAATGGGCTTGATGTCAAAGCAGGAAGGATCAGATTCCTGCTTTTGCAAAGCACCTCGCGGTTGCTGGACAGAGGCGCAATATGTATGCAGGACTTTATGCCCCCGCTCTGCAAGCTGTCTGCTCAACTGCACCTGGAAGGGATGACCGGCATGGTCGTTGATGAGGATACGCATTATTAAAACATATCAACAGATATTATTTTCTTCATCTACTTTCGAAGCCACTCTTTACTTTCGGATTAAGTTAAGTAAAATATACTTGATTTAAAGGAAATCCGAGGGGCGGAGAACCGGTTTTAACTGAGACTCCAGTTGCCGATCGAGTTGCCGTTTCCGCTCCGTAGAGACGTCAACTCCCTCCATTAGCTTCTGAAGAATCAAGGCAGTTCCTGGACTGTACTTGCCACCAGCCGGTATACGGGGAGGCACGAAATATACTCCTCGCTTCAGCCTGACGATCCAACCTGAGCCAGCAAGGCGGCGGAGCAAGTCTCGCTCCTGTGATATAGTAATACTTGATACCGGAGATAGTTCTCCAATGCGAACAATATCCTTCTTCTTAAGTTGAACATACGCGAAGAATCTTGATGAGAGATTCCCTAATTCTGGCCTTGCTCGTTTCATTATATTCCTCGATAATGGGTTAATAACCCATTATCAAAAAATATAATAAAAATCAACCAATCACAATGCTGCTGCTCTCCAACTTTACTAAGACGTAATACGGTCTTTCCATGCTTGCCACAGCAAGGTAGGCCAAGATGTCCATATTTCACGGAATGTACAACAGCCATGCATTTTCTCCGGTCATTTCCCCCAATGTCCCAACACGGGCAATTTCTTCTTAACATTATTTTTTATTCCCACACCCATTCCAAAATCAATCACGAAAACACGAAGGTACGAAAACACGAAACAAGACGTAGAAATGAACTTAGCGCCCCCTTTTCTTCCCACAGAGACTCAGGAAACGGATGGACAGATCATAGCGCATATGGTATCATCACACATAAATACAAAGTATACAAACGCAGGAATAGGAGGTATACATGGCAAAGTCAGCTTTGCTGTCTGTAAGGATGCCTGAAGACCTGAGTGACCGACTGGAAAAATTAGCCAGGGCCACAGAGCGATCAAAGTCATTCCTCGCTGCTCGGGCCATTGAGGAATATGTTGCTGTCCAGGAATGGCAGGTTGCAGCAATTCAGGAAGGCATGGCTGCAGCAAAAAATGGGGATGTAGTCGGCCATGATGAAGCATTGTCCGTTTTAGATGCTTGGGGGCGGCAAGGGGATGAGGCTTGAGTGGACGTGTCCGGCGATTAACGATCTCAAGTCCGCCAGCGATTATGTTGCCAAGGACAACCCAAGGGCTGCTAAGCATATGTCTGAAAGAGTGCGGGAGGCAGTGGAATATTTGGCTGATTACCCTAACATGGGCCATCCGGGCCGAGTGGCTCAAACTCGTGAACTCGTGATCAGCGGCATACCATTTATCGCTGTATACCGGGTAACTGGTGGTATTGTACAGATTCTCAGAATTTTGCACCATGCCCTGAGATGGCCGCAAGCTGACAGATGAACGAGGCTTTCACGTCCTTGCAAAGCCTGAGTTCGTAGCTCTGCACATCCAGCTTCAAAAGGGCTGGCGAGAGAATAGTGCGCTCCTCGGGATGCAAGCCATTCAGCCATCTCCCCGGTGTATTTCCCGATGCCGGTGAGTTCCTGGGCGTAGTTGATGCCGCAGATGAGGATTTTCATGCGCGCCGTCTGGAAAAAAGAAAATCCCCCTGAACCGCCCGCCCGTTTTGGTCGTAGCTCATGTTATAAACGCCTTTCAGTACAAAATCCCGCTCGCGCAACCAGGCGATGACCTCATGCGCCAGTGCCTGGCCGGTGTAAAGTTCCACAAACGAACACTCCACATAGACATGGGTAAAACAATGCAAAAGGCTTTCACAGCCCTGCAATGCCTGCATCTCATATCCCTGCACATCCAATTTCAATAAGGCGGGATCATGAATACCTTCAGCGTTTATTTAGGACGTCATCGAGGGGACAAACATCAATCGTGCGCGTTTCTTTCTCCGCTGTTCCAGGAAACAAGCTTTCCTGCAAGGCCGAAATCGGGAGCAGAGAAGATGAGTCATCCAAGGCAGACACATGGATAGTCGCCTCACCTGCTTTAGGCCCAATCGCCACTTGGTGGAAGGTTACTTTGGGATCTTGACGGGAAATTTGCAGGAAACTGTAATAGCAATTCCTTTGGGATGAATAAAATTTCGATGGCTGCCCTTGCCACCTCGATTAATAAAACCCGTTTTTTCAAGATCCCTAATAAGTTGTCTGACTTTTCGTACTATATAATTAATAATATCAATGTGATACCAAAAAATCAACGTTAAATAGGAGGGGCTAACTATGCTAATATTAAAGTTACGTATTCTCCACCCAAGAAACAGCTCAAAATAATGAAAGACGGCGTTGAGGCAAGAAAAAGGCCCCAGTCTCTAATACCCGGTATGATCTGCAAAATTTGGATTAACACAAGCCATCAAGTGAGGTAAAAAATTTGCAAAAGAGAAAGACGTTAAACTATTAAGCTAACTCCGTCCCGTCCCGCAACATATCACCAATCACTATTTTTCTCATAACCTAGCGCAATAAGCAGACTGCCTGTATGTTCTTTAAATAGCTCGATTAATTCTCTATCAAAAACTTTACACCAACCACCGCTCCCTCCTTTTCTAAAAGTGTGTGAGCGATAAGGGTTAATATTTTCCAAAGCACTATTTAAAACCCGTTTTTTATCGATTTCAAGAGAGGCATATTTTGAATAACGGTCTATCATTTTAGCAATTGTTTCTTTTTGATTTTGCCCGATTAGCGATTCATATTTAACAGGGAATACATTTTCATTGTTTAACCAACCTGCATATCTCTCAAATCGCTTTTTTATATCGGGATAGACATCAGCCAATGGTCCAGTTTCCATCCCCTTGATAGCTAACGTACATCTATCTTTCAGGTGATGCATTCTTCTGAAATATTTACTCAATTTATGCCATTTGTTCATTTGATAAAGATAATGGGCCTCTGAAACAACAACATCCCTCGGATCACGATATATAAAATAATGCACCACATTTTTAGCAGCTAAAGCTTTATTAACCTGCTCAGAATAAAAAAGATGAGCGCTGACAAGCTCGCAAGGTACAATATTTTGTATTTTTCTACACATTTTTCCGTCGGGGATTTCACGAAAAGTAAAAGACGGCGTTGAGGCAAGAAAAAGGCCCCAGTCTCTAATACCCGGCATAGCCTGCAATATCTGGATTAACAGGTGAGTTCCGCTTTTTCAGAAAGAAAAAAAGCACAAGGATATCGCAGTGCATCGTGACTATACCGCACGGTCTTCTTTAAAAGCACTGATTTACGCCAGTTCATGAATATAGTCCTTGGTTGCTGGTTAGCGTGAGCTTAAATGGCTTGTTGTTGCTTGGTGATACAGGATTTGGTGCATGGGGCAATCAAATGCGCTCGGTATCTCTTTCGGGTTCAAGAGCATCAAACATTGCATATTTGCCTGGCTTCGTTTACCGAAATTTTGGGAAAAATATCTAGTTTTCCACCTATTGTCGCATCATAGATTTTTCTATTGTCGGCCTCAAATGCAGCCTTGGCATTTCGATAGGCTAATTCACTTGTTTGGTAGTTTGGAAGGCCCCAGTTTTGCCCATCAGCGAAATAATTCGGATCAAAATGATTAGGATCCGGCCCCTCCATTTTTACTATTTCGTTCGCAGTTCCAGAACAGTTAAACGAGTGGTCAATTCCGAATAAAATAATTGGATTTGCTCCCATAAAATACGCAAATTGAAGAGCCGCGTATGTAACCGTGCCTGCGGAGCCAACCCCGTCTAAAGGGTTGGATGAAAAGTCACTGGAAGGGAGTGAGAGAAAATAGTTGAAAGACTTGCGACTACTACGGTCGATGAACCACCTGCCTTTCCAGCTCAAAAAGGTGGGAATGCCGCTTTTTAGAAGGTCCGGCCAACTCTGCTGTATAACTAAGTTATTAATGCACAGAATAATATTTGGCCGCCACTTAACCCGAGGGAACAGCAGGAATATCTTGTTCATGCCGATAGAAAACACTTTACGGAAATCATCCAGCGGTGTCTTATTCAAACTAGGCCCGTTTCCAACGACTAGTATAGGTCTTCCTCTGTATCTATTTTTAAGTACCTCAAGTCTTTTGTTCCCATGCCGATATCGGAGGTGATACAAGATTGAATCAACCCAGTACCTGAATCCTCTTGTAGACAAAACCAACTTAGTTAGCATCATTCTTCATCCTTCGTGGCGATAAAATTCGATTTAAGTGCTCATTTGTGGCTTTTTTTGGAAGCGTTGTGCCTCTTATTAAATTATAAAAAGAAATATTACAAAGTAAGCCTAAAGCCATGGCAGAACTTATACCGAGTTCTGATATAATGAATATATCTGGAGTAATAAAAATATAGAATAGAGTAATCGAGACCAAAGAAACAAAAAAAGACTTAAGCGCAACACCATCTATATGTTTTAGTATTGATAAGCTACTTAAAACAAACAAAATGAAAATAGTAAGCGTACCCAGAAACCCATAAATAACCAGAAAATAGGTAGGCCCACTATCAAAAAGTTGGTAGGCATTAAAACCAAATCCTCTTGGGAGTATAAATTTGTCCAAATTATTAATAATATATTTAATTGGTTCATTTCTGGCATATATCGATTTATCACCAGCCAAGCCATAGTCGTAAAGCACCGTGAATTTTCGAACTAATTGGCTATATTTAAAATCAGTCATTGTTGACATGATAAAATCATCAAAATATTTGAAATAAAAGACATTTATTAAGGCTAACATAGAAACAGAAATTAATGACAAATCTACAATAATTTTTCTTTTGTTGTTATTTCGCATATTATAAGCAAAACCAATCAATAATATGAAGGCACTATATCCAATGAAAACAAAATATAGTCTATAATTAGACATGTATGCGACATAAATTAAGAATAGGAAAAAAATAGTTGATATAAACATCTTATTAGTAAATGCACTATATAAGATTAGAGATATTATTAGAAATATAGGAACCCTGATTTTTCTGTAAACCAACCAATCCCAAAAGATAACATAATTTAGATGAAAATGTAGAATGATAAGAATCAAATATAACGCTAAAATAAAAATAAAATAATAACATAAAGAATTAAGATCTTTTATCGAGCGGATATAAGTATTTTTAAACAAAAAAAAGAAGATGACAAAAAACAGCAAATTCCTAAAGAGTGAATAACTTGTTGTGAATTCCTGACCTTTGATTATCAAACCATAAAATAATGAATAAAAACCTAAGAAAAGCATAAGCATAAACAATCTGTTTTTTGTCAGAATATGCACATAAGATAGCATTTTTTTTGGATTTTTTATAAACATGACGAACAAACAGGGCATAATTATAATTTCCGGTGCATACCCAAATGTTGTTGTCAAAAAAAGCCTTCCCCAATATGTCGCACAAGCAAATAAAAACAGTGAAAATACAAGGATATTAAACCACGAGACTTTTGCAGCCTTTGATTCGTTGTCTATTCTTTCATAATGTACAGATGGAGAGTAGGTCATAACCGATCTAAATAGTTGTTGTGCCTGTTTAATTATTTTAGAGTTTCCAAGGTATGACTAATAAATCAAGCCGCGCGTCTCGCGGACCGCTTGACTGCTGCCCAAAAAACCTTTTTCTCTTCAGAAAGACCCAAAAGAGAAAGAATTGCTGCATATATGATCAGCAGGCCTCCGTATAATATCATGCCTGTCAAAAGGGAGGCCATGTCGATGTTAAATAAGTATCTGCCAAGAAAAAACATGCCGACAACCACCACACCGGCAAGCCAAGGCTTGAAATACCCAACAGCAAAAGGATGGATTCTGGTAAACCAGAATACCTGTACGATTCCTATCAAATTAAATGTAGCTCTTGAACAGGATGCTGCGATTGCTGCGCCTACGATGCCCCATATGGGTATGAGTAACAGGCTTAACAAAATACTCATAGTGACCAAAACGATTGTATTGATGAGGTAAATACCGGACCTTCCGCTCAAAAGGACAATTGTTCTGACCTCGCCCACACCGGCATCAACAAGAAAGCCACATGCCAAAATGGCCAACGCAAGCCCTCCTCTCTCAAATCCTGGGCCAAAAAAGCCTAATATTTTAGAAGAGAAAAACACAAGCGCAAAAAACAGAGGCAGGGTTAAAATCACAATCAGCCGGCTAACCAAAGAAAAAGTCTTCCTAAGCTGGATCATGTCTTTTGGGGCAAAACATTCCGCCACTATCGGACCAAAAGCTGAGCTGAAAGCAAGCGCTGGGACCATCATGAGCGGCAAGAGCCTGTAGATGGCGCCATAAATGCCTATCTCAGCTTCACTCACATATTTACCCAGTATGAATACCTCGATTCCGGTTTGTAGGAGAAGAAATTTAAGAACGATCTCAGCAAAGACAGGGAGGGAATATATAAACCATTCCCGTATTTCCCGGTAATCCAAACTGGTTCCGGTAGTACTTTTTGGAAGCTGGCTTAGAACATACCGTCCCGCTATCAACGCTGTAATTGCAGTACCAATGACAAGCGACCAAAACACACCAACTACACCGAACCCCAAAAACAAGACGGACGCAAACAGCGCAAGCCTGAGCAAAGGCTGCACCATTTTTTCAATTGTGGCCTGGGCTGGTATCTTATGGAGACCTCGAAGAGCGTAAAGGAATATTTGTTGGGTGCAAAGCAGTGGGACCAATAACGCCATGATCCTTAAGGCAGTCTGTAAATCCTCCTTAGCGAAAAAGGTTGAAATCACTTCAGATGAAAAATAGAGGAGGCACCCTACTAAAACGCCTCCTATAATCCCCCCCAGGGATAAAATATTAAATGCGGTTCGCGCTTTGTGGGTATTCCCTAATGCGCTATAATGGGCAACATATCTAAAAACGCCGAAATGTAGACCAAACGTTCCAACTGCACTTCCAAAAGTGGCAATGGTAAATGCCAGTGTATACAGCCCAAAACCTTTGTCACCCAGGTATCTTGCCAGAATGAGCCCGATGGCAAACATGACGGGACCATTTATCATCAGTCCAATCATTGCCACAAAGCTGTTCTTACCTAATTCTTTTGAATGATTAACCAAATCTCAGTTATCCTATCAAAAGCTCAGAAACTGTTGGGATTTTCGAGTGAATTGAGAATCCTAATCAGGGTTCGCTCCCCGCGAAAACCGGCGGCATCAAAAGGCTTTAAGGCGACATTATTAATTTTTAAATTGAATTCATTTAATGATTCAACAACAATTAGACCCTTGTAACTTGGATGATATTTATGTAAATAGCCATCTTTTTTAACCAGCACATATTTCCCAAGCTGAAAGGCTCTACCAAAAATTCCAGAGGGTCTATCTGAATTGTAAAAACAATATACCACATCTGAAATTTCAAGAAGGTATAAATATTCCGAATCATCAATATATCGATTTATAATATGACAATTCCTGTTTTTCGATAATATCAAATGATCGCTTTTTTCTATTTTACCAGCAAAAATAATTACATAATTTAGATTATTTTCCTTTTCAAGTTCTGCCAACAACTCATTTTTACATCGCTTTTCGTTTAATGCTCCCAAAACTAACAAAACCGGTTTTGTAGTCTTGAAACAATTAATTTCTGGAGGAGGCTCAGGAGTTATGTTTAATAGAGGTAAATCCCAATATTGGACGTCATAAATGAAATCATTTACATATTTTGCCATTTTACTATTTTGAGAAAATTTATGTATACTTATTATTCTCGTATTTTTCATTAGTTTTATTACACTAAATAGTTTTCGTTTGATTTCACTTTTTATACTTTTCTCAAGCAATTTTTCTGTTCTTATACTAAATAATACGCTTTTTAAGCCAAATATGTTGCGAATGAAAATTAAGGGTAAATATAATAAATGGATTTTGTCGCCATCTAAAAACAGTATCGTAGAGCTTTTAAATATATAAAAAAGTTGTTTTTTTGTAGAATTTAAACATTTCGAATATATTAGCCTTTCAAGTACTTTCTCCCAATTTTTATAATGACCTTCAATATCTCTGCTGAAAACAATGTAATTAGGCGCTTTCATGATACACTTTCACCTTATTTATATACAACGTCATAAGTAATTGCCGATTTTTGCAATTACTATTTCGCATAAGTATTTTGAATTACACATTAATTGTTGAAAGGGATCTATCAATTTTCGGCAGCTATGTCTGACGTCGTGTATAACAAAAATATAAGCTTTTATCAAAAGCTGAATTGTCAAAGTTAAATTATTCGGGTATGGCCAATATAGTTCCTTCAAAAGGTGGAGTTGCCTTTTTGGCCGGATAATAAGCATTGAAAAGTTGATAATTGGCTTTGGTGAAATAATCCAAAACGGCTTTTGAATTAGAGCCATTAGCAGCTAGCATATTTTCCGAAAGCTCCAGTAATACTGCCGGTCTATATTTCAATAGGGTATGCTTAGCACCTTTTAAAACATCATGCTCATGACCTTCGACATCTATTTTAATAAAACCCGGCTCTATTACTTCATTTATGCATAATATGTCAATCGTAGTAGATTTAACGGTATGGATTTCAAAATAAGTTCCAGTTGCTAGCGGGTGAACAATTGTCCCACAACTGGAATATTCCTCGCGCCCAACACAAACATTCATATCTATACTGCCTTCCTTCTTTGTTGCAGCCATCTGATATGCTTTAACATTGGAAATGATATTATTTCTTTTAATGTTTTTTTCTAGTAATTTGAAAGCGCCTGCGGTTGGCTCAAGACTCAATACAAAACGCCCTTTTTTAATTGTATGCGCCATCAAGCCAGTGAAAAGCCCAATGTTTGCTCCCACATCTATCGCGTCCATATATGGATTTATTGTATTTGCTGTTAACTCTGCAAGTTCTGCTTCGTATGTACCATCCATCATAATTCTCCAGCATAAATCCGATAGAATTCCAATTTCGTAAATACCCTTATACTCTGGTAAATCAAATACCGCTTTCCCATCATTTATTCGACGAAACATATTAGCCCGCATGATACGACGATTTTTCTGTTTTCTCTTAATAAAATAACGACGAATTATTATCAATGGCATTAAAACATTGCGTACAGCAGGTGTTGCACGAAACCAGTTAAAAACTACCTCTGTTCTTCTCTTCTTTAAAGGAACAGGGCAGTAAGATCTATCTGTATCCATAGTTTGATTCCTAAATTGGAACGTAGGAAAAAGATTGGCAGTGAAAACAATTAGGAGTTTGCATAAACTAGCAATAAACCCCATGGTCTAATGGCCGGTACAGCCAACGCGTTATCAGATTGACCATGTAGAGCGATAGGCCCCCGATGATGATTACGCCAGCCTTTAGGCCCTGTAATGGGGTCGTCAATTGCCAGGGACAGTTCCGGAACCAGCAAGTGGAACGTCGAGCCTCGCCTTATCTTGAAATAATCAAAATCCAGCCACAGGGAAAAAGGCTTAGGGTCACTTGACCAGTCGATGAGGTGAAACACAAGGGGTTTTTGCACATCGTCTGGGTTTGTTCGTGCTGTGACGCAAATCTCTTTTTCGGCGGTGATGTGTGGGGACTTTTGCCCCTTTCTTTCGGAACTGGATACAAGAGCGTCAATTTGCCGATACCCATCCAAATACATCTTGTTAGCTCGGACAAAAGCAAAAAGGTCCGCATACTGGCTTGGCAATCCGAAATAGCGCGGCGCGTTGTTCGGCATGTAGATATCCCAAGGGACCAGGCACTGCCCCCCGCAGGCATAGGCCATGGCAATTGTCTTACGCGTGAGACCTACCCAATCTGTCAGATTGTTATAGTCGCCCTTTTTCGGCATCGTGACCACTTGCTGCTTTCCGCATTTTTTGGCTTCAGTCATTATACGGTACAGAGTTTCGGGTGTAGCGTCTCTGTAACGCAGCTCCCCAATCCACCAATCGAATAGTTGTTCTATTGGTCCGTGCTTAACCGCACCATTGTTGCATGACATAGGAATGCTGCGATTTGCATATCTATTTATGGCCAGCCGGGTCCTCTTGTGAAAACTAATGGTCGCTTCTGTTTGGAACTCAATGAATTGCCTTTTCAACTCACCGCCGTCCCATTTCGCAAAAGCATCCCCAACAGGTGCGCCAATCTCCCTGAGATATTCACGGTAATTGAACGTCGTGATATTGCTCACGCCTAATCGTAACAATTCGTCAGAGTTAAAATTTTCCTTAAGGTGCTTCCGAAACCCTTCCACACAAAAAGCGCAGAAACAGCCACCCCAACTCGTAGCGAGTAAATTGCCCTCTGGTTCATCACGCTGCATCACCTGAGCGCCTGCGTCAATATATTGTTTCAGATAACGGATATACCCCGCTTCCAACTCGGGATTGTTCATGCAGCCCCAGAGACTACGTTCCCATGTACGCTTCCAGGGCGCGATAATGAGTTTACCATTTAGGTCTTTTATCGCAACCTTTTCAAACCAGTTGCTATTTCTGTCAACCGGAATATATGAAGTTGCTGATACAGTACCCCCAAATAATCGCCCGGATTGCTTCACCTTCTGAATAAAATTGATGTCATCAATATACGTCCACTCCAAACGATTGGCATGAAAATTTCTCAGCGCCTGCATTGTATCATGGGGATCTCCCGAATTTTTCGGATGAATCCCCAGCGAACGCATGATTACATCGGACGCTTTCGGTGAACCTGCTGATAGCGGTTCAGTATTGCCAGAACCCTTGCCGTCAAGAGCAACCGAGCGGGAAGAACAGCTAAAAAATGGCAATGACAACGTGAATGCCCCGACCTCGACCAAGAATTCTCTTCGAGTGATTTTATCAGACACACCCAGATACCGTACACGGTCCGCCATTCCCCTCCAATACCATCAATGGGACAATGATTACCTTTTCTAAGCGGCCACACACACATGCCAGCGTCATGTCTTCCACAGGCAGAACAGGCGAGCCGGGACCGTTGGGATCGAGAAGGGCGCGATGGGCGGCTCGACCCTCCATCCTGTGATGGCGCGAGGTCACCGAAATGACATCCAGCCGCAAGCGCAACATATTCCTGCAACTTTCAAGAGAATCGTTTTGCAAATGTTCCCGCTACAGAACTTAAATGGGCATAGGTGTTCTTGTTTTTGACTGCGATGATATTTCCCCACGCATCTTTATCTATCAATTCGCATGGATAGGGTGAGAATCTCCGCCAACGATGTTTGCTGCCATACTCGGTAATTGGATACCACTCCGATATCAGTAACGTGTAGCCTTTTTCCAAAAGAAATTCTGCCATGTCAAAAAAATTGTATCCCAATTTCAAAGTCTTATTGTCTTCAAATTCACATAAAATTATTTCTGGCGATATGCTTTCCCAAGGCACACCTTCCAATACAAAGATATCATGACCTTCAGTGTCAATCTTTAGAAAATCGATGCTTGATATCCCTTTATGCCTGCATAGATCCCTCAAAGATATGGTCTCTACCTGAAAGGCCTTTTCATGACTGGGATGGAAGGCATGAAGGCTGCTGATGCCAGATGAAACATCGCTTCTATAAAAGTCTTGGTTCTTTTCACTTTTGTTGGAAACGGCCCTACCATCTATGATTACTTTTGGGAACCTCTCGCAAAGCCTTTGCAGATATTTCCGATTTTCAGGGTCCGGCTCAAATGCATAGACAGTCCAGCTTTTACGGGCAAAAGGCTCGAGTGAACTGCCGTGGTGAGCTCCAACATCCACCATGATTTTCTGAGTTTGTTCGTTATTTTTGATGGTCTGAAAAACAATATCCGTTTCAGACATCGCCCCCATACCAATCATCGCTTTCACCTGACTCCTTATCATAGGGGTCGTTACTCTTTTTACACCCTTCTTTATGATTTCTTTTAACAACAGTCGGTCCCCACTCTATCAATTCTTTTATACGTTCTCACCGATCCCTTATTGTAGGAAAACCCTTTCAGACAATCGTGTCCCTTTTGGAAAGGGTGAATCTGTTCCTTTTGAAACAATTCCAACGAACTGAACACCCGTTTTCCTGGCTGCCTCGTAGTCGGACATGGCATCACCAAGGAAAAGGCATTTATCTGGAATGTATCCTTTTCTCTCAATAATTTCGGAAGCAATCTCCCATTTCTTTCGTGGTGAGCCGTGAACTTCTTCAAAAAAGCCAGCCAAGCCCTTTTCTCTTACAATGAAATTTATTTCATCGTGGGGTGTGCCTGAAACAACAAAGGCAGGTATTGAACGTGTTCTCATCAGATTAAGAGTTTCATAAGAACCGCGAATAAAGGGAGCATCTATAACGCCTTGAACCACCATATCTGAGAACCTTTTTGATAGGCCTTGAACCTCATTCTCACTGATCTTAATGTTCAGAATCTTTTCATAATAATATCGGAATTTCTCAAACCTGGAAACCCCACCATTCTCCAAGTGGTACTGTACAACCTGCTGCTGAATATCAGAGCCGTATTCTTCAAACATTTTTCGAAACGCTTTTGTTTTTACGTCCACGGAATCAAGGATAACGCCATCGAAATCAAAAAACACTGCCTGCCAGTTCATAAAGTCTCCAGTCTGGATTGTTAATATCAAGAAATCTTAGCAAGGACGGTGCAAGGGGCGCCGTCAGCATCTTCAACGATTAGGGGAGAAATAATTACCTGTTGCAGAAGCGTGTTTCTGTTTACTTTTGCCAAGTCCATATCCTCAAGTGGTAAAATTGGCCTTTCATGTTTTAGGAAGGATTTATGCGCCTCTCTGCCCAGCCCTCTGTTTGAAAAAGAGGAAAGAGAAATCGAATCAAAGCCAAACACTCTTAGAAGGGGAAATTGAAGCCGAAGCCGTTCGGCAAGACATGGATCAAAACCAGGATTGTTTTCCCAGTATGCGCAATCTTGCCTTAACTCGCAAAAGCCTGTCTTGACCAACAGCAAGTCAACATCATTTCTTATGCCTGACAATTCAAGGTCATTTGGGGTTATTATTGTATTTGGTCTTACTGGGGAAACGTCAAGCAAATATGGAGAGTTAAAAATCCAGAAGCCAGGCGGGTAATCGGTTACGGTTTTCCCATCCTGAACAAAGTGTCTCGGTAAATCGATGTGAGTGCCTAAATGATTGGGAAGATGCCAAACTGATGTGTTGCAAGAATCCCCATTGATTATACTGTTACCCTCTTCAATTCTTAAAGTGTTTCCATTCGCATAAGCCGGAGTTGTCGGATTAAGAGGATATGAAAGATAAACTACTTTTTTCATGTGTTATTTCCCATTGACAAGCAGTCCCATCTCTTCATGTTTTTTGCCATGAACCTTTTCATAAACTTCAGCCATGCATTGTAATAGCCCTTGGCCCATATCGATATGAGGGTTGTTTACTATTTTTTTACCCAGTTTCGGGCTGAAGTTATAAGGTGTTATCTTATAATGAGCCTTTCGTTTGGACGGTAAAATTTCAATTTCAATGTCTTTATTTAGCATCTCTCTGATCATTTCGAGCAAATCCGAATAGCGCATCTTTTCAACACCGCTGATAATAATGTGCTGATTCTCATATTCTGGTCCCAGAATTTTTACACTGATTTCCGCTGCATCTTGAACATGAATATATTCTCGTATTTCCCCTCCAGTGCCTCTATAAGTTATTTTGTTTTCCCTGATAGCCTGGTCAATCATTCGAAAAATACTATTTCTGCCATCCGCCCGCGCTCCATACAACGAACCGTATCGAAGACAAGTATATTTCAACCCATAAAGCGTATTATAATTTTCTATAAATGATTCGCAAGCCTGTTTACTTGCACGGTAAAAACCCCCTGAATCACTATATACATAAGCTGAACTTGCAAAAACAAATCTTTTTACTCCACTTTTTCGGCAAGCCTCCAGAAGCTGAACCGTTCCTAAAATATTATATTTTGCAGTATCCACAGGACGATTTGAACATTCATCTATATCCGCTATACCTGCGAAATGATACACAGCGTCCTGATTTGCGACGATCGAATCCAAAAGCTCTTGATCCATGAGATCGCCCAAAATCATTTTCTGGTTGGATCGTAAATATGGAGATTCTATTATATCAAAGACTGTTACGTTATGTCCTGCGTCACTCAGGGCATCGGCGACATGACTGCCAAGAAAACCAGCGCCACCTGTTACTGCAATATTCATATAGCGGCCCCCATCTTATCAAATTCACTAAAAAGGTTTTCAACAGCTTGTCTTTCCATTAAAATTCGACCCTCTCTGGCATAGGAACCTATGTGGGCTGTCAAAAGAACGTTTTCCAATGTTTTCAATCTCCCGGTATATGGTTCCTGCTCGAAACAGTCCAGAGCCGCTGCACTAAGATGGCCCGAAACAAGGGCATCATAAAGAGCGCTTTCATCTACCAAACCACCACGCGCCGCATTAATGAGAATCCCTCCTTCCTTCATAACCTGAAGACGCCGGGCATTAATAAAATGCTTACACTCATCACTATATGGCATATGCAACGATACGATATCGGAGTTCGATAAAAGCTCTTCTAAATCGACCAGTCGAATTCCATCCTTTTTTTTCACGAACGGGTCATAACCTATGATTTTACAACCACAGCAATGCAGCAACTTTGCTACATAGGAACCTATTCTGCCGCAACCAATGATACCTGCTGTTTTCCCATAGAGCAAATTTCCAGTAGGACGAACCCAGTCCTTTCGCCTGATAGCAGCGTCAGATATATGGATTTTTCTCAGCAGTGCAAGAATCAGCCCTAAGGTGAGTTCCGCTACTGGAATGGTAGGAGCATCAGGTGTATTGACAACACTGATGTCATGCTCTCTGGCAGCATTCAAATCAACCGAATCCATGCCGATACCGCACCGTGAGATAACCTTGACACATTTTGATAGTTCAAAAACTTTTCGAGTCAACGGCTCTACGCCCGCAATAATTCCAACAGGCTTGTGTTCCTGAATCAGTTCGATTACTTCATTTTCCGTGAGTTTGCGTGCAAAAGGATTTTTTACATATTCAAAACCTTGCTTTTCAATATCGCTAAGAACCTTCGAGTCATGTTTGCCAAATGATGATGTCGTAATGAGGATTTTTTTCAATTTTGACCTCTTATGGCTAATCGGCATTTAATTTTTTTCTAATTTCATACAGACCCTGTTTGCAGGATGTTGTCAGCATTGTGATGTCAAGGCTGTATGCAATAAAACGATACCCCTCATCATATCTCCGAAAAACTTCGTCCACATGTGGCTGGACCACATGAATTCCTGGAACAATGGAATGTCTTTGACAGGCGCTAAGAATTGCTTCAGTTGCTGCAACCATTTTAGGGTGATCAAATTGCCCGGTGATCCCCATAGAAGCTGTCAAATCATAAGGCCCTATCACAGCGGCATCAATTCCAGGCACCATAAAAATTTCATTTATATTGCTTAGGGCATCTGCATGTTCGATCTGTACACAAACAAAGGTTTCGTCGTTGGCTGTTTCAACTGACTCTTGCAGCTTAAGACCATAGTTGTTAGCACGGCAGAAACCAACCCCTCGCATACCAAGTGGCTGGTATTTTACAGAACGGATTAGTTCGGCAGCCTGATCTGCATTATTAATAAGTGGTGCAATAACTCCTGCAGCTCCGGCATCCATGTATCTTTTTGTATCCGAATAATCACATCCTTTTAATCTCACCATAGCAGCACAATTATTATTTCCGGCTTTTATTGCCTGAAACAGAGCCTGCGTTTGAACCAGATCAACTGCTGAGTGTTCCACATCAACTGTAAGAAAATCAAACCCGGTTGATGCCATAAGCTCGGCCACTATTGGGCTCGCTGTGTTAATCCACGAACCAACAACAGCTTCACCATTTTGAAGTCTTTTTTTTAGCTTCATGTTAATATCCTGTTTTGATTTTCTCGCATTTGAAAAAGAACCTCGGCAAGACGAAAATCCTCATCTTCATCGATGTCAATCGCTTCAAGTTTGTCCATGGGATACATTTTAGGATGTCGTCCGATTCTTTTGTTTCCTGCGGCATCGAAGGAGGTTTTTGAAAAAATATAAAAATTGGAGTTTTCCTCGTACAATGGAGGCAAATCCTGAGTGCGTAAAAGTTCATCCGGATTGTGATTTACAGGTTCCCCCGATTCCCAGTATAAACGGGTTTGTAATCTGGTTACAGAAAAAATGGAGTCGCACTCTGCAAGAGACTTGAAATATTCTTTTATGGCCTTTTCGATCGTATCTCTCGTCAAAAGAGGATTCGTGCTGTGTGTTTGAATGAAATGATCGCTCTCGCATGTAGAAAGATCGTACGCAATAATATCATTCATAGGCACAAAATCCCCTTGCAATTCTTGAGGCCGTTCAACAATTCTTACCTTGGAAAAATGTTTTATGGCATCATCTGCTATAGTTTTGCTATCTGTATTAATTATAATTGATTCAATATAGGATGATTTCTCAAGAATTTCGGCTACGCAATGATAAAGCGGTCGATTCGCAAAAAATCGCATATTTTTATTAGGGACGCGTTCGGAATGAGCTTTCATTGGTAAAAGAGCTGTAACTTTCATAGATGTGTAATGGGGAACCTTGGTAGTTTTGTTAGTTTATGCAAGTATATCCCTCAACTTTGGGTCATTGTCAACTATCATTTTTCCTCTATAAGTGAGTAATGGGG
>Ga0190303_1000433_pt1 | contig 17435 bp, 18 predicted proteins | sample 48700701_MG_FD_161672 | JGI IMG/M metagenome (GOLD analysis project Ga0190303, IMG submission 161672) | Hydrothermal vent sediment bacterial communities from Southern Trench, Guaymas Basin, Mexico - 4870-07-0-1_MG | ecosystem: Environmental > Aquatic > Marine > Hydrothermal vents > Sediment ...
GTCCTGCGGATCTTTATCATGAACCCCGGCATTGTGGTATGCGTGGTGCATGGCATGAATCACAGAACCGGAACCCAAAAAGAGCAGTGCCTTGAAAAAGGCATGGGTGATAATGTGAAAGAACCCCGCCACGAATGCGCCGACGCCAAGGCCAAGGAACATGTAGCCCAATTGTGAAACAGTTGAATATGCCAGTACCTTCTTGATGTCATTTTGAACCGTTCCAATGGTTGCGGCAAACAAGGCCGTAATCCCACCGACCCAGGCCACAAGCAACAAGGTATTAGGCGTAAGCTGGAATAAAAAGTTCAGCCGAACAATCATGTAAACACCAGAAGTTACCATTGTTGCCGCATGAATCAAAGCGGAAACAGGAGTTGGCCCGGCCATGGCATCCGGCAACCAGACGTAGAGAGGCAACTGGGCAGATTTGCCTACTGCACCGACAAACAGGAGCATTGTCGCAACTGTAATCATACCTGTAACCATTTCCGGCGCAATATGGTGGCTTAAGATAATTTCTTTCATCTCGGGAAACTGCAAGGTCCCGAACAGATAGAACAACAAAAACATTGCAAGTAGAAATCCAAAATCACCGATCCGGTTCACCAGAAAAGCCTTTTTCCCGGCATCGGAGGCAATTTTCGTCGTGTAGTAGAAACCAATCAAAAGGTAGGAACACAGGCCGACGCCCTCCCAGCCCACAAACATCAGCAGAAGGTTGTCTGCCAGTACCAGCGTCAACATGGCAAACATAAACAGGTTCAGGTATGCAAAATACCTGAAATAGCCGTCTTCTTCAGCCATGTATCCTACCGAATACACATGAATAAGAAAGCCCACACCGGCTACCATCAGGGTCATGGTTCCGGAAATCCTGTCAAAGAGAAACGCAAAATTCACATGGAATCCGCCGACATTCAGCCAGGGAAACAGAATATTGTGAATCCCCTCTTCAGAAAGTGCGGGGGTATTCAACATGTGAATGTAGAGGACAAGGGCAAACACAAAAGATGCAAAAATGGTCAGGTTCCCAATCCATGAAATGACCTTGTTGGACATTCTGGATCCGAACAGTCCGTTTATTAGAAATCCTGCCAGGGGAAGTACCGGTATCAACCAAATGTAGTTCGTCATGCCATCACCCCTTTAACAGCTTCATGTCATCCACCTGGATGCTTTCTTTCAGCTTGAACCAGGCTACAACAAGCGCCAATCCCACCGCCGCCTCTGCGGCGGCAACGGCAAAGATAAAAAACACCACAATCTGGCCATCCATGTTTCCCTGGAACCGGGAAAAAGCAACAAATACGAGATTCACGGAATTCAGCATAATTTCTATACTCATTAAAATTGTAATGATATTGCGCCGGATCAGAATTCCGATGATACCGATGGTAAAAAGAACTGCACTCAATATCAGATAATCAATTAACGGTACCATGTCACACCCTCTTTTTTGAGATAAACACGGCAGAAATAATCGCCGCAATGAGCAATACGGAAATGACTTCAAACGGAATAAAGTACCGTGAAAACAGTACATTTGCCAATTGTTCCACATTTCCATTCATTCCACCGATAGGAGACATCTTCCCGTGGCTCAGTACGATTTTACTTGTAATAAAGGTAAAATACACACCCCAGCCGATTAAAACAGCTGCCACTATGGATAAAGCTGTGACCCACTTCGGCCGTTTCTTATCCGATTCCCTGTGCTGATTCAACAGCATAATAACAAAGAGAATCAAGACTATGATTGCCCCGGAATATACAATGAGCTGCATCGCCGCAACAAAGGGGGCGGACAACGTAATGTAAAGCCCTGCCACCGCGACAAAACACAATAGCAGATAAAGCCCACTGACAATTGGCCGCTCACTGGACACCACCATAATGGCCGAGAATATGGCCAGAAAACCCAGAATATAAAATGCAATTACCATTCTTCCACCCCGTTAATCCATCTTCTTTTTCGGCGTCTTCACAAGCTCTTCCATGGTTATCAGACCCTGCTCCCGGGAAAGCTGTGTAATTTCATATTCGTTTGTCAGGACAATGGCATCCTTCGGGCATGCTTCCTGACAGAATCCGCAGAAGATACAGCGGTGAAGATCAATGATAAATTGTTTCGGCCGTTTCTCCCTGGGATATTCTTCGTCCAGGTCTTCAATTTCTTCTGCTTCTATAAAAATCGCGTCTGCCGGGCAAGCAGTTGCACAGCAGTAACACGCGACGCATTTAACAGACCCGTCTTCATAAGTGTTCAACCGGTGCAGACCCCTGTACCATTCCGGGACATCCTTCTTTCTCTCCGGAAACTCAACAGTATAGCGATTCTTAGGCCGCGTAAACAGATTCTTGAAGAAATGCTTGATGGTAATTCCCATCCCCACAATGACAGCGGGCAGATACAGGCGATCCCAGAATGACAGTTTGACTTCTTTCTTCATGCCCTACCCCCTGTATGCCAGAAAAATTGCGACCACAACCATGTTCAAAAGTGACAATGGAATCATTACCTTCCAGCCGAGCCGCATCAGTTGATCATATCGAAACCGGGGCAATGTCCACCGCACCCATACAAATGTCCAAAGCACAACTGCAATCTTCAGCAGGAATGCCAGTATGGACCCCCATATAAACTGATCCAGCCATGGAAAATGCCAGCCGCCGAGATACAGGGTGACAAACAAACCGGAAGCCGTAACCATGTTGGCATATTCTGCCAACGCGAACATGGAAAATTTCATGCTCCCGTATTCGGTGTGGTACCCGATAATCTCCGACTCACCCTCCGCAAAATCAAAGGGCAGACGGTTGGTTTCCGCAAACATGGATACGTAAAAAACCAGAGCACCCAGAATCTGGGGAATCACATTCCACAGGCCTGTCTGAGCGGAAACAATTTTATCCATTTGCAGGCTGCCTGTTGAAAGGACGACGCCAACAACGGCCATTGTCATTGCCAGTTCATAGGAAATGACCTGAGCGGAAGCACGCATACCACCGAGGATGGACCACTTGTTATTGGACGACCATGAGCCAATGATTATGCCGTACACGCCCATGGAGCCAATGGCAAAAATGTAGAGTACACCGATGTTTGTCGCAGGTGGCAGAATGCTCAGGAAATAATGAACCCCGCTGACATCAAAGGGACGCCCGAACGGAATCGCCGCAAATGTCATGGTTGCCGGAATAAAAGCAATAATCGGGGAAAGAACAAAGAGGATTCGGTCTGCATTTGCCGGAATGACATCTTCCTTGAAGAAAAACTTGATGCCATCCGCTACAGGCTGGGTCAATCCCATAATCCGAAATTTTCCAAATAAGGCCACCCGATTGGGGCCCACACGGTCCTGAATGAAGGCTGCCCCCCGGCGTTCCACCCAGGTTCCAACGGCAACCATTGTGAGAACGATGATGAAAACAGCTACAACTTTCACAATCATAAAAACTTCCGGGGTCAATAATTTTGCCATCATAGTTCCACCCCTTCTTCACCGATCTTTTCGTAATTCAACTCTACGCCCAGTTTTTCTTTCGAAAATTGTCTCAATAAGTCTTCAGGGGATTTAAACCGCCTTGGATAAATCCACTCCCAGAGAGGCCGGACTGCCTCAGGATACCCAAGCCCCCCGTTGGAATGCTGAATTCTCTTTCCCGCATTGATGTAGCAACCATCTTCTTCCAGGAACATCGGGGCCGGTAATGCCAACCTGGAATTCTCACTGAACTCTGTCCGTTCCACTTCAAAAGTAATGCTGTATTTGGCACGCTTTAACAGAGACAAAATCTTTACAAGACTGTTATCCCGAATGGAACCGATACTATTGAGCACAAGAACAACATCGTAGTCGGTGGATTCCATGTCCGTAACTTTCGGGATTTCCATCAGTTTCATCATTTTGTAGTTGGGAGCTTTCACTTTTTCTATAAAAAGAGCCGGTGTGGGCAGGTCTTTTCTGAAAGGAGATGGACGGTAAAGGTCATATCCCATTTCTTCGGCCAATAACACAGCTGCATAGTTCTCTTCAATAGAGACAAGGGGAGAAAGTACAATTACCCCCGCTGATTTGCTGTCAAGCGCCTCTTTGATAAATGCCTTTGCGTCCTGAACGCCGACATCATTCCCATCCAATTCAGGATGAAGCAGCCGGTTTTCCGTACCATTATAGTTTTTATAGGAATATCGGCCCTCATCGCAGATGAAGAATCGCTGCATTGAATAATTATCTGCAGATGTGAAACGAACTACCGGACCGGTATTGGGATCAAGTGCCGTGTGCCTTGTATGCAAATCTACAGTCAGGTTGCAACCGGCCTCACAACCTTGACAAACGGCCCGTACGTGATCCGTGAGCCAGACCCTCTTCCGGAAACGGAATTCATTCAGTCCCAATGCACCAACCGGACAGAGATCTGAAATGTTAGAAGCAAAGGGATTCTTATCCAGGCCTTCCGGGTCTACACACGTAATGTGCGTGTGGGAACCCCTTTCAACCGTCGTAAATTCGTGGGTTTCCGTAACCTCGTCCAGAAAACGGATACAACGGGTACAGAGCACACATCGATTATCGTTTTTGTAGATCTTTTCCGAAACCTTCTCCACTTTATGCCGTTCTTTGGGAAAAATGCTTCGCCTCTCTGAAATTCCGTAGTCGAAATTGTAGTCCTGAAGATTACATTCACCGGACTTGTCGCAGATGGGGCAATCTACCGGATGGTCCAGGAGAATGAATTCCAGAACACCCTTTCGGGCCTCCTTCACCAAATCTGAATCGGTCAGCACTTCCATTCCATCCTGCATCACTGTTGAACAGGCCGTCATCAACTTGGGCATCCCCTTCACTTCCACGAGGCACATCCGGCAGTTTCCGGCAATGGACAGGCCGGGATGATAACAGAAATGCGGAATTTCAATATCCAGGTTCCGACATACTTCCAGGATTGTCTGTCCTTCCTCTACGCTGTGTTCCTTGTTATTAATCTTTATATTTATCATATGATTCACCCGTAAATCGCCACTTTGTTCTCAACCATGCATTTTTTGTGCTGGATGTGATATTCAAATTCATCCCGAAATCGGTCCAAAGCGCCCTTAATGCAGAACACAGCGGCATCGCCAAGGGGACAAACCGTCCGGCCTATAATTTTCGAACAGATATCGTACAGAAGCTCAATATCCCCTTCCTGTCCCTTGCCATCCTCAATATTCCGTATAATCTTCGCCATCCAGGGTGTTCCCTCACGACATGGCGTACATTGGCCGCAGCTTTCGTGGGCATAAAATTCTGCGAGTCTTGCAAAAGCCTCGACAATGCAGGTGTCTTCATGCATTACAATAATGGCACCTGAACCCAGCATTGAACCTGCTTCCTTCAGCGAGTCAAAATCCATGGCAACATCAAGGTGTTCCGGACCGAGAACAGGTGCGGAGGATCCTCCTGGAATAATTGCTTTCACTTTTTTTCCGTCCAGAATCCCCCCGGCATGCTCAAAGATTATCTCCCTGAGGGAGGTTCCCATGGGAAGTTCAAAAACCCCGGGGTTGTTTACGTGGCCACTGACCCCGTAAATCTTCGTGCCGTTGTTCCGCTCCGGGCCAATTGTCAAAAACCAGTTCGCCCCTTTCCGTATAATGTCCGGAACACAGGCAATGGTCTCCACATTATTGACCGTAGTCGGTTTTCCGAAAACACCCACCTGAGCAGGGAAAGGCGGCTTCAGACGGGGCTTTCCGGTGTGACCCTCCAGAGATTGAATCAAACCCGTTTCTTCACCGCAGATGTATGCACCCGCTCCAAGATGAAGGTAGAGATCAAAATCAAAGCCGGAGCCAAGAATGTCTTTGCCCAGAAAACCAGCTTCATATGCTTCATCAACCGCTTTCTGGAGTTCATCTGCGACAAACTTGAATTCACCTCGGATGTAAACATAGCCTACTGTTGCGCCCATAGCAAAACCACCAATCACCATGCCCTCAATCAACTGATGCGGGTTTTCAGACATGATGTAGCGATCTTTGAAAGTACCGGGTTCTCCTTCATCCGCATTGCAGACGAAATATTTCTGCCTGTCATCCTTCGGCATGAAACTCCATTTCAACCCGGTAGGGAACCCGGCACCGCCGCGGCCCCTTAAGTTTGATTTCTTGACTTCTTCCACAACTGCCACAGGTTCCATTTGGAGTGCCTTTTTCAGCCCTTCATAGCCACCCAGCTTGATGTAGTGGCCCAGTTCACAGACATCCGGGTCAATCAGCTGCTTGAACAGAACGTATTCAGACATCGATTTCCCCCTTTTTCAACGATTCGACAAGCTCATCCACTTTCTCCACTGTCATATTTTCAAAATATTTCTCATTTATCTGAATCGTCGGCGCAGTACCGCAGGAACCCAGACATTGTACTTCCTGAAGAGTAAACAACTTATCTTCTGTTGTTTCACCGGCCTTTATCCCAAGTTTTCGGCTTAAATGCTGAAAGATTTCCCGGGAACCCATCAAGGCACAGGAGATGTTGGTACATACCTGGATGTGATACTTTCCCACAGGTTCTTTGTTGTACATTGTGTAAAAAGTTGCAACTCCCAGTACATGAGCAACGGGTAAATTCAGCGCACCAGCCACTGCCTTGACCGCTTCATCCGAAATATACCCGAATTTTTTCTGGGCAAAATGCAACGCAGGCAAAGTGGCCGCTTTTCTGTCCGGAAATCGCCGGCAGATGGCCTCAATCTCTTTTAAATCCTGTTCAGTAAATCTTAATGCCATTTCTGCCTCCTACCTGTCCAGCTCACCGGCAATAATGTTCAAACTGCCAAGAATTGAGACTGCATCTGCTACCATGTGACCCTGAACCTGCTCGTCAAAAGATGAAAAAATAGGAAAGCATGGAGGCCTTACGCGGATTCTATAGGGCTTTGTTCCACCATCAGAAACAATGTAAAAGCCCAATTCTCCATTTGCAGCCTCAGTCGCACAGTAAATTTCTCCGGCTGGAGCCTGAACCCCCTCCATGACCAGTTTCATATGGGAAACCAGGCCTTCAATTGTGTTGTAAACATCTTCCTTCTGCGGCAAGGCTATTTTGTGGTCTTGAATAATCACGGGCCCTTCCGGAATATTCTCGATTGCCTGCTCCAGAATTCGAACAGATTGCCGCATTTCCTCTACCCTTACCAGGTAGCGGTCATATACATCGCCTCTGGTTCCGGTTGGAACTTCAAATTCATAATTCTCATAACCGAGATAAGGCATCTTTTTCCGCAAATCCCATTCCAGGCCGGCTGCCCGCAGACACGGGCCCGTGTAGCCGTATTGAATTGCATTCTCAAGGGAAAATTCTCCGATTCCCCGCGTCCTGTCATAGAAAATACGGTTTTTGGTCAACAATGCTTCCAGTTCGTCAATCGCAGAAGGAAACCTGGTCAGAAAATCCCGGATCATCCGGATCGTTTCATCGTCCAGATCCCGGGACACTCCACCTATTCTCGTATAACTTGTGGTCAACCGTGCACCGCACATCCGACTGAAAATATCGTAAATCAATTCGCGATATTTAAAGATGTACAAGAATGCGGTAAAGGCTCCGATATCAACTGCATTGATACCGACACAGACGATGTGATCTGCAATACGACCCAGTTCACAGGCAATGACCTCCAGAACCTGCGCGCGTGGCGGGGATTGAATGCCCAGTAATTTTTCAACAGCGAGGGTGTAGCCCACGTTGTTGTTTATTGAAGATGTATAATTCAGCCGGTCGGTAAACGGGATGAACTTCTGATACGTGCGGTACTCACCGAGCTTTTCCACTCCACGGTGGAGGTAGCCGATGTTCGTATGGCTCGCTTCAATTGTTTCGCCCTCCAGCTCCAGCACAATATGCAAAGTGCCATGGGTAACCGGATGGGAAGGCCCCATATTCACAATCATTCGGTCAGTTTTAATGTCAATTTCTTTTTTAATATCAGTCATAGCAGTGTAAATTATCCCCCTCAAGCGGGAATTCCTTCCGAAGGGGATGCCCTTCATAATTTTCCCACATGAGTATCCGTTTTAAGTTCGGGTGATTCTTAAACCGAACACCAAACATATCGTAAACTTCACGCTCATACCAATTCGCCGTTTTGAAAACAGAACTGACCGACTCTACTTCCGGCTTTTCTCCCTTCAGTGGCAATTTAACAATCAATCTAAGGAGGGGTTCCATTGCCAGCATGTTGTAGATCAATTCAAATTCATGCTCCCGCTTGGGGTAATGAACGGCAGTAAGGTCAATCAGCATTGAAAACCCGTTGTCCCTCAGCAGTTCCATCGCCTCCCGGATTCGCGACTCATCTTTCAATTTGATGAATGTCTCGCCCCGAAGTCCCGGCTCAACCGCAACACTATCACCGAAGTATTTTGTCAGCAGGCCGATAGTCTGTTTCATAATTCATCTTCTCCAATTCTTCATAAAAAGCGGTAATTCTTTTTTTTCTATCAATTAACGATTCCTGTTCAACCAGTTTTTGAATCTCCATGACCCCGCGAATCATGTTCTCCGGCCTCGGTGGGCAGCCATTCACATACACATCTACCGGAAGAATTCTGTCGATTCCCTGTTGGACTGCATAAGAGCGGAAAAAACCGCCGCTGCAGGTACAGGCACCAACTGCAATAACCCATTTGGGTTCTGCCATCTGGGCATAAATTTTCCGCAAAACCGGTACCATCTTCCGAGTCACCGTTCCCATTACCATCATCATGTCAGACTGACGGGGAGAAAATCGCATGGCTTCGGCACCGAACCGGGATAAGTCAAAATGTGATGCCTGCATTGACATAAATTCGATTGCACAGCAGGCTGTCCCAAAAGGCATCGGCCAAAGCGAATATTTACGCGCCCAATTCACAAGCTTGCTAAGCTGGGTTGTCAGTATCGTGTTACCAAGTGCAGTTTCTATTCCCATTCCAGTGCTCCTTTTCTCCACACGTAGGCATAGCCAATTAACAGTACAAGCACAAAAACAGCCATTTCCGCCAGAATGAATTTACCATTGCTGAGATACTTCCGATACACGACCGCCCAGGGATACATGAACGCGACTTCAATATCAAACAGAATAAAAAGCATAGCAATAACAAAATACTTCACAGAATAACGTTGTCTGGCATTTTCCTGAAGTAATGGTGCCCCACATTCATAGATATCCAGTTTGCTTGACTGATTTCTCTTCGGACCGAGAAGCGCAGAAAATCCGACAATAATAACAGCAGTCAGAATGGATAATCCAAGAAGAAGTGCAATCGGTGAAAACAGATAAAGTTCTCCCTCCATTGGTTCACTCTCCTTAGAAATTCAACGAGCCATACAGTTTTTTATACTGAGCAATCGTTTTTTCCAGGTCTCTCTTATCCGTTTCATAGTTGGCCGGGTACATTCCCTGCTTGCGCTTCAACTCTTCCGCCTTCCGGATACGTTCCTGAAGCTTCAAAATACGTGTCTTCATATTTCTCTTGTTTGCCTGATCAGCGGCAATATTTTTCTTTTCAATATCCAGGTTCTTACTCAGTGTAGCAATAACCTTACTTGCTTCATTGATCTTAGCCCGGATCCCACGGTTACTGGGAAACTTAGATCTGCCCGCTTTCAGCGTAGCCATCGCCGCCTGCGCCTGTCTCAATTGCGCCTTTAAATCTTTATATTTTTTTACCAGGGCCAGCTGGGCCGTTCCGCTGTAAGTGTATATGACTGCCTCATTGGGCATTTTTGATTTTAACTGATTCAACACCGGCAACGCTTTTTCAAATTCTTTGTTTCCAATATAGCTTGATGCCAGCCCAAACAGCACGTGTTTATCGTTCCTGTATTTTGTCCTCATTTTTTCAAAAATGCTGCTGGCAGCCACGTATTGACGTAAACCAAGATAGGCATTCCCAAGATTCAGCATCAGGCCCTTATTTGAAGGATAATATTTTAAGCCCGCCTGGCTCCATTCCGCTGCCTTCTGATACATGGCCGTTTTTCGGCTCCCCTGAGCTGTTCTTGCCCGGTTAAGACACACATCCGTCAACAGGTTCAATGCAACCTTGTTCTTCGGATGCAATTTTACAGATTTTTCCAACGCCTTGATTGCCGCGTCAAGATTATTGTTCTTTACGTACGCATAACCCAGCTCGTAATATCCTTTGGCAGATTTCGGGGTCAACGCCACACCCTGCAACAAATCGTTAACCGCCTTGGAAGATTGGCCAATTTTATTTTCTGCAAACCCTTTAATATAATACAAACTCCCCTGAAGATTAGACGGGGCCTGTGGAATATACTTATTGGCCAGAGTGATTGCTTCACCGTATTTCTTCTCATTGACCAGTATCTGAGCTTCCAGAGTCTTTATCTTGGCAAGATCCAGAACCTTCGTATTGGACTTCTCTGTAGCAGACTCAGCCTCTCTCAGCATCTGCATTGCCGATGAATAGTCCTTCATCTTCATGTAACATACTGCCGACATGTAAGCAGGATAATACCAATAACTTCCATACACTTCCATATCAGCCTGGAATTCAGCCAGCGCCTTTTGTGTCTGGCCTCTTTTTAAATATTCAAGTCCGGCCTTGTATTCAGCAGTTGCCGTCCCTCCAAGCAAAAGTAACACCATTGAAACTGCAACGAACCTTTTCACAATCACACCTCTCATATTTATTTTCAGGAACTTGCTTGCCCCTTCAGGATAGCCTTAAATCGCAGTGCTAAATCCCGGGAAGCATCCCGGCCCATACCAACCATGACTGCCTGAAGAACCGCATTTGCGGTCTCAATCACAGCCTTCTTATCATCAATGTTCACGTTCAGACGTGCCAGGCCATCCTGAAGCATTTTATCAATATCTTTAAGCAACCCCGCATCTACACTTTTCCTGGTTTCATCCTGAATTTTGAGTAATTTTGTAACCAGCGGGGGCACCTCTTTCTCTGTTTTCTTTTCGGCGGGAAACCGGGACAGGGTCACGAGACCATTGATCAGCAGGCCATATACCAGTTTGGAAGTTCTAAAGGGCGTTTCACTGCACTCATGGGCTATATCACGGATATTCTTTGACCCGTCAATATACCGAAGAATTCCCCATTCCGCCGTGTTCAGCGTTTTTTTATCATTGTTATCTTCTGAAATTACCGGGAAATACGAAAATGAAGGAATCTTTCTTGATAAAACTCTCCATTCATCCAGGCGGCGGGCTGACTCCATGAGTAGACTGGTCAGATTGCCTCGAACATTCTGTGAATATTCCTTGTCCAGCGGGACAAACCGAAATGCCCCGTCAAACCAGATTGCAATCTCAAAAACAGCCTCATCACCAGACAAGTCACCGACCCGCGCGTGGACAACCTCACCTTCCTGGAGAACAATCTTACCGATTACTCCTTCATTATTCCGAAACTCAATAATCCCGGTTTCCTGAGACATGTTGGCCAATTGCAAAATATCCGGTAGTTTCAATTCAGCCAACGAACCCTGAAGTTTCATTCTCTCCACCTTCAAGCAAAAAAGCTTGCCGGCCGAAGCCGGCAAGTTCTTAACGCCTCAGTTTAAAGGTAACAGTCAAAGTTAAAATAACATCAACCGGTTGACCCCGAAGTTTACCGGGGGTGAACCGCATCTTCTTAACCGCTCTAATCGCTGCTTCCGGAAAACCAAGCGCCCGCAGAGGGCCACCAATTACCCGGACATTTCCAACTCTGCCATCTTTCTTCAGTACAACCTCAAGAATCACGTATCCCTGCAAGCCGGCCTTCTTTCCCAGCTCAGGGTAAACAACATTCTGCTGAAGCTGGTTAAGGTTATACACCGGGCGTTCCAGGCCAACGGTACCATCCCGAATGGGGCCGGTAGGTGCGGGCGGTGCATCCGGCACACCAATAATGTAATCATCGTCAGGATTGAACGCTTCGTTGTCACTGGTTTCAATCGGTACAATCGGCTCCGGTTTATCCGGAGTCGGATCCGGAACCGGTACTTTCTGCATCTTCTTCTTTAATTGCAACTGCTTCATCTGCTGTTCAGGAGGCGGCCGCAGAACGACCCGCCGCATGATTTTTTCATCCTTTTTTTCTTCTACAAAGTTTTTGTTTCCGAAATCCGGGATATTTACCCATATCAAAATAATATGGAAGATCAACGCAATTAACAGCGCAATCTTATACGTCTTTTTGTCTTCTTCCGCTTCCCATGCCAAGTCTACAGCGAGGCTATGGTCATCAGCAGCAAAAAGGCCCGAACGACTTAGTTCTTCTGCCATCATTCACCTCGCTTATTGATAGCCCCACGTCTCCGCCTCTGCCTGGGTCGGAATCGTGATCGTCAGATTTGGAATGTTCTTCTCCTTTATCAACTGGGCCTCCAGCTGCTTCACAACATCCAGAACCGCAATCATGGATTCGTATTTAGCTTCAGGGTTGACATAGATAATAATCGGCTTTTTCCAGTTATTGCTCAGCTTCGGATACAGATAATCCTTCAGCATGCCCACTCCATCAATGGATGCAGGGGCTTCCTTATCTACGGTAAAGGTATTGTCCGCATTCACCTTGATATATATCGAATCTTCTTTTTCGATATTCTCCGTGGTTTTCTTATCCTGCTGCGGCAACTGGTGTTCAATCCCCTTGGTAGCACTGATTACAGTGGTCAACATGAAAAACACAATCAACAGGAATGCAATGTCAGCCATTGACGAGGTAGGAATTTCTGGGTTTGATTTCTTTTTTTCCAGTTTCATATCATCCCTCCCTACTCGAACTTCTCTTGCTTGACCTTTAAGTCGGTCAGGAATTGAAGGTTCTTGGCATGCGCCTGCCCCAGTTGATCCAGGATCTGGTCAACTGTGTGCCATTTCACATTGTGGTCTACCTTCAGCACAATCGGCTGTTCGGAGTTCTTGGACATCAGGTCTACAGCGAAGGAAAGAACATCGGACTGATCAATGGGATGTGTGTCCTCTTTACCATCGGAGACTTTGAGAAAGCCCCCTTCGGTCACAACAATAAATGCGGAACCCTTCACCACCTCGGACCGAACATCGGACCGCGGCAATACCAAGACGGTCTTGTCCACCTGAAACACCGTTGTAATCATAAAGAATACAATCAGCAGGAAGGCAATATCCGCCATTGACGCAGTGGGGATGTACGCATCAACTGCTCTAGTCTTTCCAATCTTCATTATAACTCCCCAGCCTTACTGAATGGTCTCAATTTCCCCGAAAGTCTCCACCAGTACGTTCGAAGCAGATTCGATTTCCCGGATAAAACCACCGATTTTTGCAGTGTAATAGTTGTAAAAAAGCAACACGGGCGCTGCAACAATCAAACCAGCAGCAGTGGTAATCAGCGCGGTAGAAATACCTTCAGCAACCTTTGCAGGGTCATTCAATTTGGACATTGCGTCAAAGGACGCGATCATGCCGACAACGGTTCCAAGGAATCCGAGCATCGGTGCCAGGTTGGAAACAGATGCCAGGATCCCGAGACCCCTTTCCATCCGTGCAATCTCATGAATAGCCGCATTTTCCATTGCTTTTTCGATGTCCTCTTTCGGACGCCCGTACTTCAGCAGGCCGGATTTCAGAATAGCAGAGATCGGCGAGCGATAGGATTCACAAATCTCAATCGCTGCCTTGACATTTTTCTTCTTCAACGCACTTCTCAACTTGCCAAGCAGCTCAGACGTGTTGATTTTGGCTTTGTAGAAGGTAATGCCTCTTTCAATAATTACCACCAACGCTGCAATTGAAAATGCAGCCAGCACCCACATAATCCATCCACCCTGATCCATGTATTTCATGATCGAGTTAGTAAAAACACCCACAGAACCGTACCTCCTGTTCTTTAATTTCGTAATTCAAAATTGAACTTGATTCCAGTTGTTGAATCCCCGTAGGATTCATTAATAAAACCCACCTCACCTCCTTATGCTATTTCTGCACAAAGCAACACCCTTTCTACCATAGCAGACTGGGCAAATCAAGAGATTTCACTTCCCTGATTCTGCTGTTTTCATTTCCTTGGTGCCCTTCGGCCACTTCTTCGCCCATATCTGGCCATTTGCGTCAAACCAGATAGCAACTGCTTTGTTCATACTGGGTTCCTTATAAAACCAGCCGTGAACTGTCCGCTTGAATTTATCCTTTTTTGTCTCCTTCCGAACCGGATACCCCACCAGTTGAATCACCTCATCCATGTACATGTGCTTCTTGATTTTCTTAAATTCATCGTGGGTCAAGAATTGCCAATCTTCAAACTGGGCCTTCATCGATTTTGCCTTTTCATTGTTCGGAGAAAACTGAAGAACGTTATCAACAATTTCGATCGCTTTTTTGTACTTTCCCTGCCTGGCCCATTCCATCGCATAGTACATTTGAACATCATCCATCAAGGCATTGGCATCCGGGTTATTCGGTGCTTTTGAAAGGAGCAACTGAACTTTACCGGAAAGCTGATTCATGAGATCGTCTTTATCTTTCTTTGTTTCAGCGGCATCGAATTTTGCCTTCAGGTCATTCAGTTCGGTTAATGACTTGTTCAACTCTTCCTGAGAAATCTTGTTTCCCTTGTTTTCCGCTGATTGATCCTGTTTCGCACCCTTGTTGTTACATGCCATCCAGCCCCCAACGCTCATGATAAGAAGCAGTATCACAAAAAGTTTCCGCATGAATCCCCTCCTGGTTTGTTTCTACATGGAAACTATATCAAAATACGCTCTCTTGTCATAGGTATTTCTGCTTGAATGGCCTGAGGGGCCGGGCCAGCCTGATTCTATCTATAATTATAAAAACTTTCCAGAAAGCGGGTTCACGCTTTCCGTAACATCTGTTAGAATGTTACCGCTTTTGAAAGAGGAGGGATTATGTCTGAAAAAACCATCACAAAAGCTTCAATCGACGGCAATACTGCTGCGGCGAGAGTAGCCCACGCAATGAATGAAGTCATTGCGATTTATCCCATCACCCCGTCTTCCCCCATGGGAGAGATTTCCGACGCACTGTCTGCCCAGAACAAGAAGAATATCTTCGGCCAGATTCCGCGGGTTTACGAGATGCAGTCGGAAGGCGGTGCCTCCGGCGCGGTTCATGGCGCATTGACAGCCGGCTGCCTGACCACGACTTTTACAGCTTCCCAGGGCCTGCTGCTGATGATTCCCAACATGTTCAAAATCGCCGGTGAACTGACCCCGGCTGTTTTCCATGTTTCCGCAAGAACTGTGGCAACGAATGCCCTGAGCATTTTCGGAGACCACTCTGATGTCATGGCTACCCGGGAAACAGGATTCTCCCTGATGGCATCTGCCAATCAGCTGGAAATCCAGGATATGGCATGCATCGCGCAGGCCACAACACTGGAAGCAATGGTTCCGGTTCTCCATTTCTTTGATGGATTCAGAACCAGCCATGAAATCCGCCGGGTCGAACTCCTTCAGGAGGATGTAATGCGGGCCATGGTGGAAATGGAATACATCCACCGGATGCGGAAACGAGCCATCAACCCCGACACCCCCACCCTTCGGGGGACAGCGGAAAATCCAGATATCTTCTTCCAGAACAGGGAAGCCCAGAACCCCTACTACGACAAATTCCCGGCAATTTTTGATAAATACTGTGAACGTTTTGAAAAGCTCACCGGCCGCCGTTACCATGCCTTTGATTATGTGGGCGCCGAAGATGCGGAAGCGGTTGTGGTCATCATGGGTTCAGGAAGCGACACAGCAGACGAAACGGTCCACAAACTCAATGAGCAGGGATACAAAACCGGCACTATCAAGGTTCGTCTCTACCGGCCGTTTGACAGAGAACGTTTCTTCCAGGCACTGCCAAAAACAGCCCGGAAAATTGTCGTTCTGGATCGGACAAAAGAACATGGCTCCATCGGCGAACCGCTCTACCTTGACGTTGTTGCCGCTGTAGACCAGCAGATAAAACTCGGCCTGATGAATGCAGCTGACAAACCGGTAATTCTCGGCGGCATTTACGGGCTTTCTTCAAAAGAGTTCACACCGGCAATGCTGAAGGGTGCCTTCGACCACATCATGAACACACCTTCCGAAAAGCTGATTCATCATTTTACACTTGGCATCGAAGACGATGTCACTCACCGCTCTCTGCCATATGATGATTCATTCGACGCAGAACCGGCTTCCGTGTATCGGGCAAAGTTCTTCGGCCTCGGTTCGGACGGAACCGTCGGTGCCAACAAAAACTCCATTAAGATAATCGGTGACGTAGCCGGAAAGAACGCCCAGGGGTATTTTGTGTATGACTCGAAGAAGGCCGGCGGCATCACAGTCAGCCACCTTCGTTTCTCCGATGAACCGATTCAGTCCCCCTACCTCATCACAAAACCGGATTTCGTCGCTATCCACAAAAAAGAGTATATCGGCACACTGGACGTCCTTCGGGGAATCAAGGAAGGCGGTACCGTCCTGATCAACAGCATCGAAACACCGGATAAGGTTCTGGGGCGCTTCCCGAAAAAAGATATCGAAACAATCATCAACAAAAAATTGAAAGTATATGTTATCAATGCCCACAAACTGGCAGCTGAAATCGGGCTGGGAGAACGGATTAACGTCATTATGCAGACAGCATTCTTCAAACTGACCGGAATCCTCCCGGAAGATGTTTTCACCAAAGCCATTGAAGATTCCATTCGAAAAACTTACTCCAAAAAGGGCGAAAAAATCGTAAACCTCAATATTGAAGCCATGCACAAGGGATTAAAAGAAGTCCATGAAGTGCCGGTACCGGAAAAAATCGAAGATTTTACCGATTCAGACTGGCATATTGAAGTGGCACCGGAAGACAAAGACCACGAAGACTTTATCAACGACGTTATCAAACCGGTCATGCACTCCGACGGTGATACGATTCCGGTGAGCAAGATACCGGCTGACGGGATTTTCCCCACAGGAACCACCCGCTATGAGAAACGTTCCATCGCTGTCCGGCTTCCGGACTGGGATCCTGACAACTGCATTCAGTGCGCCCAGTGCGCCTTTGCCTGCCCCCACGCGGCGATTCTCGCCACGGTGGACAATGAGGATGACATCAAATTACCGGAAGACAAGTACAAAACACTGAAATTCAACCACAAAGATAATAAGGAAGGGAAGTACCGCTTCCGTATCCAGGTGGCCCCGGATGACTGTACCGGTTGCGGCGTTTGTTTTACTGTCTGCCCCGGGAAAAGAGGAAACAAGGCTCTGACCATGGTTCAGAAAGAAACCATTCTGGAACCCCTCAGGGAAAGCTACTCCGAATTCATGACGCATCGGTATTCCCCCGAAGAATTCATCAGTGACAAAACAATCCGGACAGCCATGCTGGAACAGCCCCTCCTTGAGTTCTCCGGTGCCTGCCCCGGCTGCGGTGAAACCCCTTATGTCAAGCTGATG
>Ga0190303_1000434_pt1 | contig 17394 bp, 17 predicted proteins | sample 48700701_MG_FD_161672 | JGI IMG/M metagenome (GOLD analysis project Ga0190303, IMG submission 161672) | Hydrothermal vent sediment bacterial communities from Southern Trench, Guaymas Basin, Mexico - 4870-07-0-1_MG | ecosystem: Environmental > Aquatic > Marine > Hydrothermal vents > Sediment ...
TTGGTGCGGAACGCCATGCGAGCGTACCCCTCAGTCCACGCCTCTGTTTCGGTGCGGATTCGGTTCACGTCGAAGGCAATCGTGCGGCCAATGTCGCGCTCAGGTATGCCCTGCCTCATCGCGCTGGTGATTAGCTCTTGGGCGCGTTTGGTTACTGCATCCTCGGCTGACTTGGCAAACGCTATCACGCCACGGTCGTCGGAGTAGAGGTCGGCAATCTGCCCAGCGACGCGCTCCGCTGAGTTGCGCAGCGTGATTGGAGTCCGGTTGACGAGGTCGTCTACAGCTTCGGACAGCGTGACGTTCGACAGGATTTTCGATGCCTGGGAGCCGCCGAATGTGTAGAGCGCCCCCCAGTCTGGCTGAAATGACATATTCCAAACTCCGCCAGCTATCGCCCCCGAAGCCTTACGCAGCGTAGAGAACGCGCCCAGGATTTCCGCGCTCCCCATTGATTCTCTGACCACCTCCTCTAGTTTTAATCGAGCCGCCCGTATCTGCGGCTTGTTTTTCAGGACGACAGCAACCAGATAATTCTGAAACGACGTGACGTAATTATTCGCCAAGCGGTTGTTGATGTCCTCAAGAATCACGTCAACGTCGAACTCGGCCACGGCTACGCCCCCGGCTCGGTCGTCGGCTCCGTTGCTGACTGGAAGGCTTTAGCGCTTTCCACCATCCTCGTCGCCGTGTCTACGGGTAGGTTGAACATTGAGACCAGCATGTCAATGGCCGTCTCTGCGGGCATGAGGTTCTCCACAACCTTGACGATGATGTCTGTAGCGGCTTGCACCTGCGCTCCATTGAGCGCCGTGTCCTGGACATCTACCTGTCCCGTATCTGTAGAACCGCCTAGACCGAAGTCAGGCGGGCCGTTACTAAACGGCACAGCAGACCCGCCCTCGATAATAGGCTCTCCGGCCTCGGGCACAGAGAACCCGGTCTGTTCTAGGACTTCCGCCTCCGACAAATCCAAGCCCATCAACGACAGTATGCTCGCCACCTCTGCGCGCCCTTTCGGGTCTTGGCGCTTCTCTTGGGTTACATTGAAGAACGGCATTTCGTCCTCAATCCCAAGCTCCACGAGGTTCGCGTGGTTGCGATACCACAGGCAACCCAGCAGCGATTTGGTGAGCGTTTCCTGCAACGTCTCGCGATCAAACTGAATCAGAGCTTCGGTACTGTTCTCCTGGACTTCAGCGAGCGCGTAGCTTCCGCCATCGGTAGCCGACGTCGGCAGGTTTGCCCCCATGACCAGCGTGTAGATTGTGTTGCGCAGCTCGTTCCTGATGTCCTGCATCATTTGCCAGCCATCGCCGCCGCCGGGCAGGAGTTCAATCTCATCCGCCTTATCGAACACTAGAACGTGCCGTGCCCGGTGGTCTTCGAGGACACTTGTCCACTCAGATATTAGCTCCTCGTTTGGGAGGCCAGTTGCAGCATCCCGCGCGCCGTCAACCCTCGCAGTGAGGACTCCCTGTGCGAACCTCTCGACCGCCGCAATCGATTCCTGAAAGACGTGCTCCTTTGTATACCATGTCCATCCCAGGGCTTCACGCAATGCAGAGCCGTAGCCCAGCGTTGCCTCATCGTCCTGGTAAACGTGCTTGATGGTGTGTGCAGCATCCCATCGAGACTCTGCCTCGAATAAGGACTCGCCTACGTTCCACCGTTCCCAGTGTGCAGACAGCTTGCCCTCATCGTTGTGGGGGACGATGCGATACATCTTCTTGTCCACATCTTCTAGACGTGTCGGCACCCACCACGTTCTGGATTTCCCGTCTCCAAGAGTCAAAACTCTCGCTTCCCCATGAATCCGAGCGAAGCGGGCACCCGAGAAAAACGCTCGGGCGAGGTTCATACGGGCCTGCGTGAAGCCCTCGATTTCCTTGAGGAGCGTTGTACCCACATGGTTGGCCAACTCTGCGCGGGGACTCGATTCGTCCCTTGGAAGCAGCGACCAATCCTTACCCGCAATCAGGTGGCGACGATACCCCACAGCGTGCCGAATGTCGGCATCGCGGAGCATCTTCTCCTCAATTTCCGGCTCGCGGAACTGCCACAGGCTCGGGTCGTGGAGCTGGACGCCGTTGCGCCACGCACTCGACAAGGCGCGAGTGTAAATCTGCTGCGCCTGACTGTTGCGAACGCGGAGGGCTTCGGACATCTACCTACGCTTCCAGGGCCGTGTTGAAGAACCCGCGAACGTGGTTGTTAGCGAGAAACACCAGCTCCGTAGTGTTGAACGAGTGGCCAGCGGTCGGGACGGTGACTAAATCAATGTCGTGTCCCTCCGCAATCATCCCGTCCACAAACGCCTGCGTATCAGCATGACGGATTGTGGTGTCGTTCTCAGCCTCGATGACTCGCCATGTAATGCCCTTCGGCAAACGATGCAACCAACGCAGCGGAGATCTGTCGAACTTCTGGTCGCGCTCGTAACTCGTTAAGTCTTCGTGCTTCGTACCACTGGGGCTTGTCCAGCCAGGAATCATGCCCCGAACAGCGTCGGACGCGACGTGGCCCTTGTACGAAATGTTCAGCAGTGGAGCACGAAGGCACACAGCCTTGGGAAGTAGCTCGCCTTCACGAATAGCCTTTAGCAGACGCATCGCGCCAGAACTGAACGCCATCGCGCCCTTCTTCCCACTGTGAATCGCTGGTGTGCCCGCAGCCAGTCCAATCTCATCCATAGCGGCCCAGGCCAAACCCAGGTCGTGCAGGTCATCGCCCCCGAACTCATCGTCTCCGGCACTTGCGGGACCACTCGGCCAAACGCCAGAGCTGCATCCACGGATTGCCGGGGCAAACACTGTGCGGCCACCAGCCGGGTCTCCGAACGCCGTGCTCTGGTACTTGACCAGGTCTTCAAGTGCGTCGATGTCCGAGTCGCCAAGCGAAACCTCGCTACCAGTCGTGCCGCCGCGAACGTGGAGAATGCCGTGCCCAGCAGCAGATAGCGCCGTCGGATACGCAACCACACCTGCGGTCGAGTTGGTGTCAAAGGTCGATGTCCACTCTTTTGTGGTAACGCCAGTCGGGGGAGCGTTTCCGCCGAAAGCTGCGAGTGCGAGGATTGTGGCCATGTGTTATTCGGCGTCGGCGGTGGTGTCTGGCTCGGCGTTTTCGTCCATTTCAGCAGCGGCTTCGGCACTCGCGGCTTCCTCTGCCACGCGCGATTCAGCGGCTTCCTTCTCCGCCTCAATCTCGGCAGCACGCCAAGCCGGTGTCACTCTCAACTCTCGCAGCGCCTTCTTCCGCGCCTGGATTCCAATCGTAGAGACTGGGAGCTGGGTCTTCGGATTCTCAACCATTTTCTTGGCAGAGTCGTAAATCTCCTTCTCTTTGGTGGGGCTGCGCCGCATGTCGGGAGTCTAACTGCTGAGACACCTGGGCGCAACCTACGGTCGCCACCTTCCGCCCCTGTCCTTGCCGTACGCTGAGACCGCTGGGCGCTCAGACGGGTTCATGTTGCGCAACTCATCCGAGCCGACCAGCACAGATGCCCTACGCCTTGGCGCACGAGTCTCACCGGCAGGGTGGGATTTCAGCCAAGCCCAAGCTCCACTCGTAGCATCCGCTTCGTCCACGCGCTGCTTGCCGTCGCCAGGAAAACCCTCCACGATGTCGAGGTACGCCTGAGTCCAGTCGCCAGCGAATAAACGTATGCCGTCTTTCTGCTGGTCAGGGGGTCTGTGTTCATCCTCGCCCCACCACGGGACGCGAGCCTGGGTTACTGCATCCCATTCATCGCCCTCTCCCCTGCGTGAGTAGCCTCGCTCCAAACAGGCCGCTACAGGGTCGCATCGAGCAGCCTTGCCGTTGCCGGAACTCGGTGCTCGGACGACGTAGACCTTCTCGCGGTCTTGCATTTCAGACCTTGGCCGAGCGTAAACACAGCGCAATCCGTGCTGCTTTAGCTTCTCGGATATCGCCTCCACCTGCGCAATGCCACCCGATCCAGGCTCAATCTCTAGCCCGACGGTTACGGTCTTGCCGTCGCTCTTGGCAATGTCCACGATTCGAGCGTCGCGTTGTCCAGGCGTTGCCTTGAAGCTCGCGCAGTGCTCGACCGCGTATACGCCCGCAATGTGCCGTGCCATCTTGACCCCTGCTGTGTGGGCAGAGCCTTCCTTGACGCTCGCAGCCAAGTCCCACCATCGAACCCGTCGGCATACGCTCGATGGCCACAGGTCGGTCTCTGGGTCAAGCAGCGGCCCGAACCACTCGCGGCGGAAGTAGTCCCCAGGTTCCCGCGCGCGCCAGTCACCGGCTAGGAGTTGCGCCCGCGTTGTGGGGTGCAGGTGCATGAGGCCAGCGATGTACGCCTCGCGGTCGATGTGCGGGTTATCCTGGATGCGGGCTGGGTAGAACGGGTAGCCCGAGCCGTCGAGTTCCACGTCGAAGTCCTCCGCTACCCACGAGTGTCCCGCACCGCCTGGGTTGGTTGCGGCCTGAGAACGTAGCGGAATGTCCGAGTTTGCGGGCCGCCTGATGCGCGAGAGCAGGTAGGTGTATTGTCTGCGGTCGGGGAACTGTGTCAGCTCATCCCACCCTGCGAACTGGAATTCTGCGCCCTGGTAGCGATACTCGTCGCCGCTGTGCTGCATGTACGCGAATGAAATCTTGGCGCCGCTCGGGAATGTGAAGGTTTTGTTCTGGCCATCCCAGCGCACGCCGGGGATGTGTTTCCACCAGCTAAGGGCACGGTCCATGATTGCGCCAGGGAGTGCCAAGTCAGTGAAGGTTCGGCGGAATATGATGCCAGCATATTCTGGTTTGTCGAGGAACTGAGCTGCCGCCATGAGCAGACAGTCGCTGTTGTGGGTCACGATGTAGTCATCGGTGATGAACAGATGGTTCGGGTTATCCACGGTGATGCACATGACGGCCTGTTCCCCGACGTAGTCCACGCCATGAATCCTGTGGCTAATCATTACGTCGTTCCCGTTGAATTTCCTCGCGTTAGCCACCTTGCGGCCCAGATAGAACAGCTTTTCCTTACGATCACCTTGAACGTACAGCCTATAAGCCCTCCTACACGCCACGCGCTCGCCGTCCTTTTCGTAGTACGTGTCCTTTTCCGTCAGCGTAGCGCGGAACCCAAGCGACCGAAGCAGGGCTTGAACCCCAACCGCCAGCTCTTTAGACACGGAAACATATTCGATGTGCCCACGCTCGTCCATGTAGCCGTCTGTGTCGAAAAGCCCTTGCGCCAACGCCCACCTGTCTTCGATGCTGGCAAATATTAGACGCTTAGGGATGAACTTGTCATGCGACCGACGACCAAGCAAACCATCCCTTTCCAGGTACGGCTTTATGGAGACGTGATAGTGGATTGAGTCCAGCTTCCCGGAGCAAGAGCGCCTGTATGTTACGTCGCTTGGCGCCTCTCTCTCCATGCGGTCGAGGATTTCTCCGTCGCAAGCAGCAAGAGAAATCCTTGCGGACTTGGTGATACAGCCGTCCCCCAGCAACGCTCCGATGGTGTACGGAGACAGCTTCGGCCAGCGACCTTGCGCAAGCGAAGTCTTGACTGGCCTCGTCATTGGCAACTGCGGGAAATAGCTGCGGAAGTCTGTCGCGTTGGCGCTGGACAGTTTTCTCTCCAAGTCTGCCGTAGTTCCAATCCTGCACCGCTGCATTACCTCGGCGTTCCACCGTATCGGGGAGTCCGGCAACACGGACAGATCAACCGCAGGGGCTTTGCGGCGCTTGCGTTTTCCAGCCTCAGAAAACGCCCATAGGTGTTCGTCGCAGGCATGGCATACGGAGCCATCGGCCATTGTTATGCGGTAGATTTTCTTGACGCCTGGGTAATGGACAGACGTGACCCTGGCCACGGTTCCGTCCGGGTTGCACACCTGCCCACCCACCACGATGTCACCGATAGGCTTCCACCCGTGAGGAGTCAGCACGTTAGATTCGCTTACAAGCTCTGTCATGCTTGCAATTCTATCGTCCTTATGGGCGTACCGCAACGGGTGGACAGGAAGGGCTTTCCCACCGCCAGCAGCCCCACCGTAGAGCGCCTGGAACACGCCACCGTCGTCGGTCGGGTAATCCATATGCCCGCGCAGGAACATCCACTGCATCGGGAGCGGCCAGTGTCCGGCGAGGTACGGGTTGTCGATGATGCCGGGGCATAGCTCGGCGTAGACGTCGAGGATGTCATCCCGTGCCTCGGCCTCTGCGACGTGACGGGCTTCAATCACGGCCTAGACTCCGACGGGTGATTCCCTATGCGTCTTGCCCTTGTCGGGGCGTAAGCGTTGAACCAGCAGCTCGAACCCTGCCGCGACGGTCGCTGTGCCTTGCTCCACCTTCGACATGAACCCCACGTCAGCAGGCCCGGTTATCGCGATAGGTGCGTGGCTAAGGTCATGGCTCTCCTGACCACCTTGCATGATGAACGGGTTGACTACGCGCATCGGCGAGTACGGCGGCTCGGTCTGGTCGATGCCTTCACGAATGAACATGAGGATCTCGGTCTCTTTGCTTGAGTCCGTAAATACGTCGTTGTGTACCACGTACGCCTTCTCATTGGCAGCGATAGACGACACCGCTATTTGAGTAGTGCTGTAGGGGAAACCATTAACCGGGATGCGCGCCCACTCGTTACCTGCCGCATCCTCGATAACGAGGTCGGCCACGTGCGAGCCGTTGTCCTGGTCGGCATAGGTGCCTGAGCTTAAAGGCGGCAGGAAGGCCCTCGGCGTCCGTGTATACAGCGTGCTCGATAGCGGCCCCGCAGATGCGCCGTTGGTTGCAACCGTCTCCAGTGCGTTCTCGAAGTCGTCGTCGAGTCCTTGAATCGCAACCATCCATGCGCCCGCACCTCCGGGGGCGTCCGCTGCATCGCCAGCCCGCACGCGTAAAGCTACAGCCCCTGCTTTCTGCGGAGTGCGATATATGCCGTTGCTAGTCACCGGCGCAGTGGTCGTCCCGATAATGGTGCTCAGGCCGAACTTCTGCACCAGGTAATACCCTTTAATCTCGTTGCCCTTGGCAATCGAAAGCGCCATCGACTGAACTGTTTGGTAGCTGAGAGTCACTATGCCCCCGCCGCCAAAAGGAAAGCCAAGCCCGCGCCGAAGGTCGCCCAGACCATGAGCTGCAAGACGACTGAGAGTAAGACTACCGCGATTGCCACCTTGAAGGCCGAGGGCCAGTCTAGGCGGATGGCTTCGGGGCGGGGTGAGTATCTACGTGTTCGTGGGGTCGTCATTTTCTGCTTCCTTAGCTTCCTTGGCGCGGTCGATAATCGTGGTCACGACATCCACCGGCTCGGCGGCGATTAGATCAGCCAGTCCTCGTTGCTTGGCGATGGCCACCAGTCGCTTGAGGTGTTCGCCTAACGCTGGCGCACCGTTGTCGAGCGATTTCAGTGGAGGCGGTTGGGGTATGCCGTTCGTGGCGTTGATGCCAATGGCAATCATCGGCCCCTTGGGTTCCTGCTCGCAGAGCATCTTGTGCGCGAGGGCTGCGGACTTGACACAGCCCTTCGCGCCATTGAGCAGGGTTATCAGCATGACATCCCACATCAGCTCATCCAGGTCGAGGCCGTGCTCCTCAGACTTGCGGCGAGCGAGGGACAGTGCGTTGATTCTTTTCCCGGCGCACTTCGGGCCACCCATCTTGTGTCCAACGGCGAAGCGACCATTACTGGTCCTGTCGGACGGATTCTCCATCCCACCATTTCCCACGGCCTCTCCCATGCTCGCCATCATATCACGAATCGTCGCACCTGCAATGGTTCCACGCTCGCCGCCATAAAATACCAAACTGTATTTTGTTGTTACGCCTGTTACGGTACCGTAACACCAACCGTAACACCTCAAATCAGCACCACGACGCTTCTATATATATATATATACTATAGTTAGGTAAGTAAGTAAGTAAGCAGCATCCTATTTGTTACGGTGTTACGCTTTTTCCCGGAAACAATAGGCCCTATGGTGGTCTGCTACCTTCATGACTAAATACATGACACATGCAGGTTCGACCCTGACTGAGTGGTCTTGTGTTTTAGCGTAACACCGTAACATAACGCCGTTAACCTACGTAAGTGTTTGGCCCGTAATGGGTTAAAGTGTTACGGTAGAGCGTAACACCACCGTAACAAGCGTAACAAAAACCGTATTTCGGGCGAGGTTACGGCGAAATACCCAGGATACGGCCATGGTTTGGGTTGGGGTTCCTGTGTTGCCGTCGAAAAATGCGTTACGCACCAAAAAAGTGAAGGCGTAACACCGTTTCTTTTCAGTGTTACGCCTCTCGATTTTCCGCCAGATCTACTCTGCTACGGCTCGACAACTTTATCAATCGGCACCATCGTTGCGCGCGAAAGTCCGACCGTTGACCCGAACCTGATGCCGTGTGGCGAGGCCTCGGCCCCCTCGATGCGCCTCAGAATCGGTGCCCAGTTGTTCGCCCACGGTGTCCCATTGAGCATCTTTTGCAGCCCGACAGCCGAGTTTGAGACTGCCAGGTGGGATGGTTTCTTGCCATCTTCGGACGTTATTTTCAGGCCGAGTCTGAGTAGGTGCTGCTCGGCGATATAAATTGGCACGTTGGTTGATTCGGTTTGTGACCAGTTTAACGAGGTCATAGCCTTTTCAATCAGTTCGCCCACCGGCACCAGCTCAGTCCTGTGTTCCCCGTCCACCCTGATTTCGTGCTGGCGCAGGTATCCAACGAGGCGTTCCTCCTCGCTGTCCTGGGAGGGTTCGACGTACTCTTTCCAGTCGTATCGGTGGATGAATTCAGCGGCCTGTTCCTCGGTCACGGCGTCCCTAGAGAGCAGGGAATATGCTCCCGCGAGCAAGTGTCCGTACTGGTCGCCGATACGCTGACTGCCGAACTCTCGGGCCGCTACCATGGCAAACGTGTCGGCATTCTCGCGGATTACGGGAATCATCTGCACGGTTCTGGCAACCAGCCTGCGGCCAGCGTCGGTATCAATACCAGCAAGCCTTGATTGGAGAATCTTCCAGTGTTCGGCTTTAGCCTCGCGCTCGGCTGAGGTCGATGGGCGTGCGGATTTGATGCCCAGGACAGATATCCTGGTGGTGTCTGCGAGCTGTTTGATGCCTGCTGAGATTGACGCGAGGCAGAACATGGCGCGAATTTTGTATGTTTTGGCCTCTCCACTGGCGGTTCCTTTGGCGACGATGGCCCCTGATTCAGAGGATGCTTGACGCATGAGTCCTAGAATCATCTGGATACGGTCGTTGTCGCGTTTCTCGTTCTGCTCTGCCTCATCGAACACGACGGGCATGGCGTCTGCTTTGAGCGTTTGGCGTACCCCAGGCTCGGTCGATTCGCCCTGGACGTGGTGCCCCATGCTGCCCAGGAGCGGCACAACGAAATCTGAGAGTACGGTTGTCTTGCCAGACCCGGCCCCGCCGGACAGCCAGACGTGAGGGCGCCATTTGAGCGCACCACAGATAGGGGACAGCACCACCCATCCACACAACAGGGCTGCGGAGGCAGGTCGTTCCCACTGAATCATTTCCGCCGTGCACATGAGTTTGATGGCCTCGGTGTCATCCATGGGCGTGCCGTTGGGTCCAGCGAGCTTGGCAGCAGACTGGTAGACGCGCTCGGATTCGATGTCTGCAATGTCGCAGGGTTTTCCGTCGATTACGAGCCGGTTCCCCAGGTGTAGCACGACGCGGCCATCATCCCACCACGCCCCACGTCCACGGATGGAGCCAGGGTCATAAACGCCGCAGGTTTCGGCTTGGCGTATGAGTGCGTTTGCAGCCATGAGCCATTCTGGTCCCTGGTCGCCTGCGAAGTTGCGTTCCCAGAATGCGAGAGGTGCGAGTCCGAGAAGTGCTGTGCGGGTGTGTCCTGCGGCACTCATGGCGACGACCTGATTGGTGCGCTTGGGTAGGTAGTAGAACCGGCCTTCGTCGTACCCCACGGGGCGGACTTGCTCGCGCATCCCAGTGATGAGTTTCTTGGCTGTTGATGGTGGCTGGGTTTCTGGTGTGTCGGTCGTGGGCTGCGGTGCGTCGGCGGTGTCGGAGTCCTCCGACCAGTCCGGCTTCGCTGATACGGCTGTCTGGATGTTCGCGGTGAGGTGCTGCATGACGCGGGTTTCGTCCCACCCTTCCTCGGCTGCGTCGGCTAAGTCCCACCCTTTTGGTACGTCGGATGGCGGCGTGACTACCTGGATTTTCTCGGCGATGCCATGCAGCAGGTCGGCGAATCCTTTGCGGAACTTGCCGCGTTCGTTGGTTTTGCCTGTTACGGCCTCGATTCCATCGTCGTCTGCGTCGGGCCAGATTGCCACCGATCGGCCCTGGAGCGGCGACCAGTCTGTGCGGCTGATTGATTTCGTGCCACCGAGCCACGTTACAACGACGCATCGGGGGGTGAGTTTCGCTGCGGCCGCGGCTGTTTTCTCTCCCTCCACGAGTAGGACGGACCTGCAGTTGGGACGCTTGGCCAGTTCATCGAGTCCGAATATGGGGCGTTTCCCAGTCGGTCCTTTCCATCGCCACCCGGCGGATCCGTCCGTCGAGAGGCACCACGAATAGGGCAGGACATCCTTGCCGCCTTCGGGAAGTTCAAAGCGGCAGACGTGAAGCAGCGTGCGGCCTTCGGCATCGCGGTACTCCCACGTTTTCGAGGGTGTGCCGAGTTTCCAGTGCTTGAACGTCGGCGCAGGTGTTCCGTCGGGTACGGGGTAGACCGGCGTGAGCTTTGGTTTCGCGGGGGGTGCTGGCGCGGCGGGTGCGGGGCGACGCGGTTGCTGCGCTGGTGGCCCGTCTACATCCATGCCGAGTAGTCTGGCTACCTCGCGTAGTGTTTCGGCGAAGTCCCAGCCTGTGACTTTTTGCAGCAGGTCGAAGCCGTCTCCGGCTCCGCACTGGTTGCAGAAGTACCCACCATCGGAGTCGCGGTCATCGAATCGATAGCGGTCTTTGCCGCCGCACGCGGGGCATGGTCCGTGGCGATTTTCGAGGAAGTTTCGTTCGAGTTTGCCGAGGCTGGCGAGTATTTCCGGCCAGTGTCCTCGCGCTTGGGCCTTGACATCCTCTGTTGTAAGTCTAAAATTGCTCATTCTGCGATTCCATGTACGTCGTGGTTTCCTGGTTCGGGGCCGAGTCTGTTTGCACAGGCTCGGTCTTTTTGTGTTTTACGGCCTGGATTCGCTCTCCGATCCAGCGCATTACGGGGACGGCCATCGAGTTCCCAAGTGATTTGTATCGTGGGCCGTCTGGGGATGTGGGCTTTCCGCGCCACGGGATGTTGGTGTATCCGTCTGGGAACCCTTGCAGTCGTTCGCACTCGACGGGGGTTAGGCGGCGGACGGCGTACCCTTGATGGATACCCATAGACCCTCCGTCCGTATCCAGAGGGCCTGTTTTGCCTCCGTATTGAAGGACGCCAGACTGACGGGCATCAAAAGCCGTCGGCGCAAAGAGCGTCTGATCACTCGCGGTCGCCAGCGTGAGACTCTGTTCCTCCGACACTAAAGCACCCTTCCCCCCGCCCGCGCAGCCTGAGCGCATTCGGAGGGTCTGTGTAACCACTAGATCGGTTGCGTCTTTGTGATCCCTAGCCTTAACCGTGCTTGCCATTTCGTCAGCCTTGTACTCACCAAACGCTGTCATTCTACGGCCCTCTCCAACGCCTCTCTCAGCGCCAGCGGCAGCGCCTTCCCCCTCTTGGCGGCTCGGCGCAGGATCCCCGCACAGGCTTTCGCGCTCAAAGAGTACCGCAGCAGGTGGTCGCCAGTCTCCAAGATATCCGACAACAAACACACGCTTGCGTCGCTGGGCCAGTCCGAAGTATTGAGCGTCAAGAACTCGGTAGGCGAACCCATACCCGATTTCCCCCAGCGCCCCGAGGAAGGAGCCAAAATCCCTTCCTTCGTTGCTAGACAGGACACCAGGGACGTTCTCCCAGACAACCCAGCGGGGGCGTGTTGCCATAGCAATTCGTACAAACTCAAGTGCCAGGTTGCCACGGTCGTCGTCCATTCCTCCTCGGAGGCCTGCGACGCTAAAGGATTGGCAGGGGGTTCCCCCGACCAGAAGGTCGATTGGTTCAAGTCGGTCATAATCGATTTTTGTCATGTCTCCGAGATTCGGAACATCGGGGTAGTGGTGGGCGAGAACGGCGGAGGGAAACTTCTCGATCTCGCAGAACGCAGCAGCCTTCCAGCCGAGCGGTTCCCACGCGACAGATGCGGCCTCGATGCCAGAGCAGACAGATAGGAACCTCATCGTTTTACGTCCAAAGCCGTGTTCGCGTCGGTTGCGGACCGAGCGATAGTACCGATGCCGCCTGCCGCTTGGACTTGCTCGATGAAATTTAACTGCGGTTTCGTCGGTCGTCCCTTGGGGGATTTCACCTCGATGGCGACGAACACGGCGAGGCGTTGTCCCACCATGTCGGCAGTGATTTCGACGCTGCGCCACCCGATTAGATCAGATGAGCCTTTGCACAGTCCGGCCTTGAGTGGTCTGGCGTTGCGCACAACCACATCGCTGGGGCCGAGTCGCACGGTTCCGGGGCCACGCTGAATGGAGTCGCCAGCCCATCCCGTGCCGACATTTTGGCGAAACAGGGTTACGAGTTTGCGTGCGCCAGCGGAGAGCAGGATTTCGGATTGGATTGTTTTCTCGTTTTTCATGTCGTCCACTGCCGTTTCCGTTGCCGCGCCTCGAACCTGTGAGCAGCCCAGCCGGGTTTGTATCCACGGGCCTCGCCTAGTTTCTGTAGGTCTTCGAGCGTTGTGCAGCCAGACTCTTCGCTGACCCGCACTCGCCGCAGGGCGATTTTCTCAGCCTTGGTGATTTCCTTGAGTTCGCCCGCCACCTCTTCGGGCTGACGGTCGTCGATTTTGTACCGATATCCGCAGGCGGGGCACTCTGGCGCGGGCCGGTGGCATGTGTAGCAAGCCTCGCACTGGCGCACGGGTGGCCCAGATTCACTGGTTCCGCGTCGTTTCGGGCGACCTTCAAGTGTCCACTCGCGCTCGTCGTCTGGCAGTCCGTGGGTTAGAACATTGCCAACGTGGTCAAGAATGATTGCGTATTCCTTGCCTGGGAACGGGCGCAGGGCGCGGCCTACCTGTTGCAGATAGAGTCCTTCCGACGCGGTGGGCCGCAGCAGTATTGCCGCTGTAACCACGGGCAGGTCGAATCCTTCGGAGACGATTTCGCATGACGTGAGGACGTGGATTTTACCAGAGGCCAGATCGTCGATGCGCTGCTTGCGTTCACCGTCTGGCAGCGACCCATCGAGGCTTGCGGAGCGAAACCCCGACGCGCGGAATTCCTCGGCGACGTGTTCGGCATGTGCTACCGATGCGCAGAATGCGATTGCTGGTTTCCCCGGTGCAAGGCGCTGATAGTGTCCGACGGCGTTGCCCGTGATGGTGGGTTTATCCATGCGTTCAGCGACCTCACCCTTGGCAAAGTCTCCGGCTCTCTGTTTTACTCCATCGAGATTTGCGACCATTGGTGGAGCGTAAACCTTGGAATCGCAGAGGTGTCCGGCGGCGACCAGCTCAGGAATGGATGGGCCGAGGATTAGGTCATCGAACACGCCCCCCGCGTCGCGGCCTAGACCTTGGCCATCAAGTCGGCATGGTGTCGCGGTAACGCCGAGGACTAGGGCGGTAGGGAATGCGTCGAGTATTTTCCGCCACGATCCGGCGACTGCGTGGTGCGCCTCATCGACGATAATCAGCGATGGCTCCCATGTGATTTTCTTGAGTCGTCGAACGAGTGTTTGCACACTAGCGACCTGTACGTTGTCGAGCGTTGACGAGTGCCCCGGCGCGATGAGTCCGTGAGCTACGTCGAGAACATCAAGCGAGCGGCTGGCCTGCATGAGAAGTTCCTGGCGGTGTACCAGAATGAGGACGTGACCGCCACGCTGTGCCGCCTGTTGCGCGATGTAACTGAACACGAATGTCTTGCCGCCACCTGTTGCGAGGGTGAACAGCGGCGACCGTGCGCCCTCTCGGAAGGCGTGGCGGAGTTCGTGGACGGCGCGAGCCTGGTAGTCGCGGAGTTGGATGGTCATTTATCCAGGCGGTTCCTGGCTGCGTCGATTGGCTCGACGATGTGGTCGTGAATTGAGGTGGCGAGTAGCGCGATTGCAATGGAACACCAAAGCAATATGGTTCCAACAACCATGGCGACAACCCATGCGGCCCCGAGTGCGGCGCGTTTCACTGGGAGGTCTCCGCGAGATATTCCTTAGCGAGTTTCCAGGCACAGTCGTCGGCGTGGTCGTTGTGTGAGTCGCTGAGGTATTCACCGTATTTTCCGCAGTAAACGCAGCCTCCTCCGTATTTCAGGGGTGCTTCTACGGCGGTGATTTTTTCCAGCAGATCGTGTAGGTACATAATCAACGTATCCTTTTGGTCCAATTCTCCGACCGCCGTAGCGATGATTCTTCGGCCCGCCCCCTTTGCGGCAGCCGCCTCAGCGATGGCCGGGTGCTCGTGGTGCGGGGTCAAAAGGGTGGTAATGGATAGCCCGCTGCTGACCATATCGTTCACGCAAATCGGCAGTCCTTCAAGTGTCCACCGGGCACAATTCCTCTGCCAGTCGCCTCCCGCTTGGTCTAGGTAGGTCCCATCCGGCGCAGCCTCAAACTGCTCCACGGTCGTCCACGGATTCTCTGGTGTCGGGTAATCCTTCACTGGTTCTCCTCATCTGCGACCACCGCAGCCTCAAACGCCTCGATTTTCCTCAGCGTGGGCGATGTCGTCCCAGCCACCCATCGTTTGAAGGTGGCGTAATCGACCCCGGAACGCCGACAAAGCTCGGCAATGGGTACGGAACACTCCCGCGCTCGGGCGGCAAGTGAAGCAATGGTAGGCCGTGGTTTATCTGGCATGGGCGCATTGTTGCGCCGCCGTGCGCAGGTGCAAACAAAATATTCCAGTATTTTTAATGACGCTCCGTGAAGTTGCGTTATCTTGTGGGTATGAACCACGACGAAACGACCGACGAACCCGCTGCCGTAATATCCGAGCGCGAGCCGGGTGTCTACCCCGACCTGTCCAGCCATGACTATCACTCTGGCCCTGGAATCTCGAACACTGACCTCGGGTTGCTGCTGCGTTCTCCGGCGCACTACATGGCGAAGGATTCGTTTGTCGAGACCGCCGCGATGCTCCTGGGCCGAGCTTTCCATACGCTGATTCTTGAGCCGGAACTGTTCGATGCCGAGTTCGCTATCTGGGATGGCCCTTCACGCGCCACCACCAAGGGCAAGGAGATGTGGGCAGAGTTCCAGATTGAACACGCTGGCAAGGACGTCATCACGCCCAAGCAGGAAGTCGATGCGCGAGCCATGGCCAAGTCCGCGCTCGCTCATCCGGGCGCGAGGGTCCTTCTGGACGGGGCTACTCGCGAACAGTCTTTGTTCTGGCGCGACGAAGAAACGGGCGTTTTGTGCAAGTGCCGCCACGACTGCATCCTGCCAGACGGCACGGGTGTTGATTTCAAGTCAACCATCGATGCGCGGCGCGAGAAATTCTTTAAGTCAGCCTACGACCTGGGCTACCACCGCCAGGGAGATTTTTACTCCGAAGGTCGCCGCCGCGCTCTGGGCATCGACGATGCACCATTCATCTGGTTCGCCATCGAGAAAACGCCACCATTCGCCGTGAAGCTGCACTTCATGGACGAGGCCCAGGCCGAACTTGGGAACGTCGAGTGGCGTAAAGCCGTGCGGATCTACGCAGAGTGCGACGCTGCCGGAAAGTGGCCAGCGTACAGCCCCGACATTGAAGCCTTGGGCCTCCCCGCCTGGGCTGCGAAACCCACCGAAATCACCGAACCAGGAGAATAATCATGACTGAAAACCCACCCGACGCGGCTGACGCTGCCGCGAACCTCCCAGCCCAATTGGACGATATTGTCCAGGGGTCTAGCTCTCTAGACATGTGGCTCGACCCCGACCTCCGCGACAACGCATGGAAGGCTGCGACGCGCATGGCCTCTTCGTCGCTTGTTCCCGTGGCGTATCGCAACAAACCTGCCGATTGCATGATTGCAATGGAAATGGCCGACATGCTGCAAGTCCGCACGATTGCGATTCTGCAAAACGTGTTCATTGTCCACGGTATGCCGACGTTCCGCACGACGTTTATCGTAACCCTAGCCAACCAGCGTGGCCCGTTTGCCCACCCGATTCGTTACCGCGTCGAGGGCGAGGGCGAGTCCTTGAAGGTGACTGCATGGTCTACTCTGCGCGACACGGGAGAGATTGTCGGAGCCTTCGCCAGCATGGAAATGGCGCGCAAAGAGAAGTGGGACAAGAATCAAAAGTATGATTCGATGCCGGAGCAGATGCTCCACTACCGCTCCGCGTCGCTCCTGATTAACCGATACTGCCCCGAAGTGCGATTCGGCTTCAATCTCAGCGAGGAAGTCGAGGACGTAATCGCCAGCGGCGCGTCGTTCGGCGGCTCACCACGCCGCAAGACTGGTGGCCCAGCGCCGACGGCAGGACAGGCCACGACGATATCTGATTTGAATCAGAAAATCACAGGCGATGAGGCCGAGGATGCTGTGGTTGAACAGCCTGTGGTTGTCGCCGCACCTGTTGTCGCCGCACCTGTTGTCGCCGCACCTGTTGTCGCCGCACCGATGCCTGAGCCGGAGACCCCCGCGCCGTCCGATACTCCAAACGAAGGCCCAGAAGATAATGATCCATTTTAACAAAAAATCCTACCTCACCCCCGCCGACCTGTCTGACAGGTGGGTCGGGGCGATTACCACGGGGACGCTCTCCAACTGGCGCAGCTTGGGCAAAGGCCCACCATACGTCAAGATTGGCGGGAAGGTGCTGTACCCGTTGCTTCAAGTGGTTTCGTGGGAGAAGGAGAATAAGGTCTACCTCGAAACTGGACACGCGGAGAAACCACTGTGAGCGGCCCGTTGCACGGCAGGTACGACGAAGTGAAAATCAGCGTTGAACATCGCGGAACGTGTGCCGTTTGCGGGAAGCGCGGTAATCGTGGCCGCACATTCGCGCAGCTTTTGCACCCTTCGAACAAATCAGCGGACGGCACACCAAAGGGCCGTCGCCAAATCATGCAGGAGAACGCCGAGAATGCCACTAAATGGCAGGCCCAGCAGTTTTACCACGCGAAATGCGAACCGAAGAAACCGAACCAGGAACAGAACCATGACATCAAATAAACCACTCACAATCGTTGGCCTCGAAATCAGCGGATACAAACGAATCAGGGCTATCAACCTCAAGCCTGAGCCTACTGGCACTGGTGTCTGGATTGAAGACGGCCTTGCCGTTGGCGAGATTGCCCAGGAGGTGGTGTGATGAAACGCGCAGAAACGAACGCCGAGGCTCGCACTCAGGTTGAGGAAATCGGAACGATGGATT
>Ga0190303_1000437_pt1 | contig 17374 bp, 18 predicted proteins | sample 48700701_MG_FD_161672 | JGI IMG/M metagenome (GOLD analysis project Ga0190303, IMG submission 161672) | Hydrothermal vent sediment bacterial communities from Southern Trench, Guaymas Basin, Mexico - 4870-07-0-1_MG | ecosystem: Environmental > Aquatic > Marine > Hydrothermal vents > Sediment ...
AACATCGTATCAAACGCGCCTGCCTGTGCTTTTGATGCCAAAAAGAAGGCGCTGGGGATCAGGATCAGGATGCCGTTGGCAGCTATGATCTTCATCCGCTTTGATTTGTGCCCGACCACGGGCAGTTTCCAGCCCTTTCCAAGGGACGCGCCGCTGGCCCCCGCCCCGATCATTGAGGGGATCAGCAGGACCATGCCATATAGCACGAAGGTTTTGACCGATGTGATCTGGGCGTGGCTGCCGAACAGTTCGGATATGATTGTCGACGTCCAGAAAGTGAGGATGGTCAGCAGGGCGGTGGTGCCGGCGATGGCGTGAAATCTATGTTTCATGGGACTCTCCAGATATGAATAGCATGCTATGTATATAGAAGTTGCATAGCGTGCTATGCAAGTGTTAATTTACCCACATGACAGATTTCAAAACCCAATCCGCAGGATATTTGGCCAATCACATGGCGCGGTTGTTTGAAAAGGGGCTGTATCGGCGGATTGAACCACTGGGGCTAGCACCTGCGCAATTCATGACTTTGCTGGTGTTGTGGGAGCAGGACGGGATCACCCAGCAGAATTTGCGCCTGCATCTGGATGTGGAGCAGGCAACGATGGCCAACACCCTGAAACGGATGGAACGCGACGGGTTAATCACACGACGTGCCCACAAAAGCGATAAACGCGCTCGTCTGGTTTATCTGACCGACAAGGCGCGTGATTTGCGCGGCGGGGCGTTGTCAGCGGCAAAAGCACAGAACGAGCTGGCGTTGGGGGATTTGTCAGAGCCGGAACGAGAGCTGTTTGTATCCTTGATGCAGCGTGTGGTCGGGCGAATGAAGGATGACTAGAATGCATTTTACAATATCTTAACCATGATCGGAAGATAATGGGCTTTCACTGGCAAGGAACAGGAGAAAGCAATGCGTAGATTTTTCGTTATGGTATCCGTTATGGCTGGGCTTTCGGGCGCTGTTAGCGCACAAGATGCGCCCCCGATTTCATCATCGCAATTCGATGTATCCGAATTGATGCAAAACCTGCCCGAGCGCACGCTAAAGACGCTGCGCAAGGCACCTGACAAGTTTATCGAGGATGCCGTGACGCTGATCCTTGGATATGGCAGCGAGGCGGGGATTAATCTGGCGGGGATCGAGCAATCCATCGCTATGGATCGCGCATACGTTCGGGCGCGGGAAATGCGCAGGTTGATGGTGGCGGATCTGGATAATGATTATGCCGTGTCGCTGGCGGAAATCCGTGTGTTGATCGCGGCGGAACGGGCCGGAGGGCGTGGGCGGTTGTTGCTGGGGTTTCAGGCGGCGGATCAGGACAGCAACAACGTGGTTAGCCAGCAAGAGTTGCACAATTTTTCGCAAATTCGGGCGCTGGACAGGGTGTCCGAGGAGGATGCGGCGCGATTGCGCGGGTTTATGGCGTTTGATCTGGACGGGGACGGGTTGGTGCAGGTTGACGAGGTGATCATGGTGGTGCAGGCGTTTCGCCCAGAGGCCTAGGGCCGCGTGCAATTGCCAACAAACCTGCAAATGCGTCCTAAAAGCCCCTCGCCGTAGCGCGTATGATCCCCTATAACCCTGCCAACAACTGGGGAGTCGCACGATATGACCGGAGAATTATCACCGATCGACAAAGCTAAATTTGTCGCCGCCAAACGCGCTGTGGATTACGTCGAGGACGGCATGCGTGTGGGCCTTGGCACTGGATCAACCGCCGCGTGGATGGTGCGCTGTCTGGGCGAGCAGGTCCGCGACGGCGGCATGAAGATCAAGGGGGTGCCGACATCAACACGCACCGCTGATCTGGCCCGCCAAGTCGGCATCGAGGTGATTTCGCTGGACGAGGCCAAATGGCTGGATGTGACCATTGACGGGACCGATGAATATGACGCCAACCTGAACCTGATCAAGGGCGGCGGTGGCGCATTGTTGCAGGAAAAGATCGTGGCAACCGCGTCCGATATGATGGTGGTGATCGCCGATGTTTCCAAGCAGGTTGAAACGCTGGGCGCCTTCCCGCTGCCGGTCGAGGTGATCCCGTTTGGTTGGCAAACCAGCAAAGCATTGATCGAGGAAACGCTGGTCAGCTTGGATGTGCTGGGGCAGAGTTCCACCCTGCGGCTGAATGGCGATGTGCCATTTATCACCGACGAGGGCAATTATATTCTGGACCTGCATCTGAACCGGATCGGCAATCCGCGGCAGTTTTCACTGGTGATCAATCAGATCCCCGGCGTGGTGGAAAACGGGCTGTTTATCGACATTTGCGATGTGGTTGTGATCGGCTATGGCGATGGCCGTGTCGAGGTGCGCGACATTAATGCGGGCACCGTTGAAGAGGATCGCATCGATTTTGTCGAGAGCGATAACCTGTTCACCGATCTGACGGAATAACCATCTAAGGACGTGATGCTATGAGCTTTGACTATGATCTATTCGTCATTGGTGGCGGTTCGGGCGGGGTGCGTGCGGGGCGTTTGGCGGCAAGTGAAGCTGGGGCCAAGGTGGCGCTGGCCGAAGAATACCGCATGGGCGGCACCTGTGTTATTCGCGGCTGTGTTCCGAAAAAGCTGATGGTTTTTGCCTCGGCCTATAGCGGTGCGAATACGGATGCGCGGGCCTTTGGTTGGTCCGACGCCAATATTGGCACATTTGACTGGGGCAAGTTTCGCGGCAAGCTGGATGCGGAGCTGGACCGGCTGGAAAACATCTATCGCACCAATCTGGCCAAGGCGGGTGTTACGATTTTCGATGCGCGGGCCGAGATGGTCGATGCGCATACGGTGAAGTTGAGCAGTGGCGAGACGTTTACCGCTAAACACATTCTGATTGCCGTCGGCGGGCGTCCGTTTACGCCGGAATTTGAAGGATCAGACCTGACGATCACCTCGAATGATGTCTTTAAGCTGGACAGGTTGCCCAAATCTATTCTGATCGTAGGTGGCGGCTTTATTGCCTGCGAATTTGCCTGCATTCTGAACGGTCTGGGCGTTAAGGTGACGCAATTTTATCGCGGCGCGCAAATCCTGCGCGGGTTTGATGACGAGGCCCGCGGCCATGTGGCCGATCTGGTGCGCGAGCGGGGCGTGAACCTGCATGTGGGCACCGATGTGATGAAGATCGACAGAACCGGTGATGGGTTGTTCGTGAAATGCACCACTGGCCATGATCACACGTTTGATGCGGTGATGTATGCCACGGGGCGGGTGCCCAATACTGATGGCTTGGGGCTGGAAAACACCGGAGTTAAGCTGGGCCGCAAGGGGCAGATCATCGTTGATGATTACAGCCAGACCGCTGTGCCGTCGATCTATGCGGTGGGCGATGTGACCGACCGGATTAACCTGACGCCTGTGGCCATTCGTGAAGGCGCTGCGTTCGTTGATACGGTATTCCACGGCAAACCGCACAAGCCGGATCATGATCTGGTGGCTAGTGCGGTGTTCACCCAGCCCGAACTGGGCACTGTGGGCATGACCGAAGAAGCGGCGCGAGAACAGGAACCGATCGAGGTTTACTCCGCCACCTTTCGCGCCATGCAAACCGGATTTGCCGAGCGCGAGGACCGGGTGATGATGAAATTGATCGTCAGCCAAGCCACGCGCGTGGTTCTGGGCTGTCATATTGTCGCGGATAATGCGGGCGAAATGATACAATTGGCGGCGATTGCGATCAAAATGGGCGCAACCAAGGAAGATTTCGACAGAACTGTTGCGGTTCACCCGACAATGACCGAAGAACTGGTGACAATGAAGGTGCCGACACGCACCGCGTAAATTCTACAGTGCAGGCGGCTTGAAAATGCCGTATAGAGCACTCAAATATTCTATGTATCTGAATGTAAGGAAGCTAGATGGCTGATAATAACGGCGGACCCTGGGGCGGAGGCGGCAATAATGGCGGCCAGAACGGTGGCGGTGATAACCGCGGCGGTGGTGGTGGTGGCAAACGCCCCGGCCAGGACGGGCCGCAAATCCCCGAACTCGAAGACATTGTGAAAAAAGGTCAGGAACAACTGCGTGTGCTTATGGGCGGACGCGGTGGTCGTGGCACGGGCGGGCAGGGCGATGGACCTTCGGGTCCGGCCTTTACCAAGGGCACGATTGGCCTTGGCCTGTTAGCGGCAGCGGCTGTTTGGGCGTTCGCGTCGTTTTATACGGTCAAGCCCGAGGAGCAATCGGTTGAACTGCTGTTTGGCAAATATTCAGCCACCGGCAATCCGGGGCTGAACTTTGCGCCTTGGCCGGTTGTGACCAAGGAAATCCGCCCTGTGACGCGCGAGCAAATCGTCAATATCGGTGTGGGTGTTGGGGGTGATGCTGGTCTGATGCTGACCGGTGACGAGAACATCGTCGACATTGATTTTCAGGTGGTCTGGAACATCAACGATCTGCAAAAATTCCTGTTCGAGTTGAAAAGCCCCGAAGAAACCATTGCGGCGGTATCGGAATCAGCCATGCGCGAGATTATCTCGCAATCCAATCTGGCGCCGATCCTGAACCGTGACCGTGGTGTGATTTCGGGGCATCTGAAGGATTTGATCCAGTCAACACTGGACAGCTATAATAGTGGCGTCACCATTGTGCGGGTCAACTTTGATAAGGCCGATCCGCCCAAAGAAGTGATCGACGCCTTTCACAAGGTGCAGGAAGCGGAACAAATCCGCGACCGTCTGGTGAAAGAGGCCGACACCCACGCCAACCGCGTTCTGGCGGGGGCCCGTGGTGAAGCGGCCCAAGTGCTGGAGAAAGCCGAAGCGTATCGCGCCCGTGTGGTGAATGAGGCCGAAGGGGACGCCAGCCGGTTCTTGGCCGTGTTGGAAGAATACCAGAAAGCACCGGAAGTGACGCGCAAGCGGCTCTATCTGGAAACGATGGAAGAAGTCTTGGGCGGTGTGAACAAGGTTATTCTGGATCAAGATGTTAGCGGAGGCGCACAAGGTGTTGTGCCATATCTGCCGCTGAACCAGCTGCAAAGCGGAGGGAACAACTAATGCGGAAAACTACATTACTCCTGCCAGTTCTTTTCATCGTGGCAATAACACTGTTGTCGTCAATTTTCATCGTGGACGAGCGCGAAAAAGTGCTGGTGCTGCAATTCGGTAAGGTGGTCTCGGTCAAGAACGAGCCGGGTATTGCCTTTAAAATCCCGCTGATTCAGGATGTTGTGCGTTATGACGACCGTATCCTGAGCCGTGATGTTGACCCGCTTGAGGTGACACCGCTGGATGATCGCCGTCTGGTGGTCGATGCCTTTGCCCGTTACCGCATTGTGGACGTTGAAAAGTTCCGCCAAGCGGTGGGTGTCGGGGGCGAACGTGCGGCTGAAACCCGTATTGATTCAATCCTGAAGGCGCAAATTCGCGAGGTTCTGGGCTCGGTTTCATCCAACGATATTCTATCGACGGATCGGGCGGCCCTGATGCTGCGCATTCGTAACGGTGCGATTGCTGATGCGCGCTCGCTAGGTCTTGTGGTGATCGATGTGCGCTTGAAACGCACCGATTTGCCGCGTGCCAACCTTTCGGCCACGTTTGATAGGATGCGTGCGGAACGCGACCGTGAAGCGGCGGACGAGATTGCCCGTGGTAAGGAAGCCGCGTTGCGCGTAACGGCGCTGGCGGACCGGACTGTGGTCGAGCTGGTGTCAGCCGCGAGCCGTGAATCCGAGATTGCCCGTGGTGAAGCGGATGCAAAGCGGAACGCGATTTTTGCGGCGGCGTTTGGCAAGGACATTGAATTCTTTGAGTTCTACCGTTCCTTGGCGGCCTATCGCAAAGCGATGATGGGCAACAACACGACGATGGTTCTGTCGCCGGATAGTGAGTTTTTCAACTATCTGAAATCGGCGAAACCTGAATGATAGCGACCATTTTGTCGGCCCTCGGGCTGGTGTTGGTAATAGAGGGGCTGGTGTAAGCACTGGCCCCTTCTCTTGTGGAACAACTGTTGAAATGTCGCTAGAGGTCCGCCGCCGCTTTGGTCTTGGGGCTGTTGCATTGGGTGTCGGACTGGTCTGGCTGGCGCAGATTTTTTAATGTGCATCCCGTAGTATTGGGCTGAAATCTGCTTCACAACCGCTTGAAGTGACGAACAGGGGTTTGAGTTCTGGATATTTGTGCCTATCTATAGATCAACCATGTCGCACCCGATGCAAGGTTGGGTGCGCTGTTTCAGACTGAAAGAGGAGTCCTTTCAAAGTGAAAGCCAAAGCTATTTCAATTCCCGTAACCCGTAATTCAACTGACAGCGCCCCAATGCGGGCCATCTGGATGCTGACACTGGCCGTGATGCTGTTGATGCTGCAAACCGTGATGGGTCACGCCCGTGGTGCGCCCGAAAGCTTTGCTGATCTGGCAGAAGAGATCAGCCCGTCGGTGGTGAATATCACCACGACAACCACAATCGCGGCACCAACTGGCCAGATGCCCGGGCCCATTGTGCCCGAAGGATCACCGTTCGAGGATTTCTTTAAGGATTTCATGGATCGTGGCGGCAATGGCCAACGCCCACGGCGCAGCCAAGCACTGGGATCAGGATTTGTGATCTCCGAGGATGGTTATATCGTCACCAACAACCACGTGATTGCCGAAGCTGACGAGATCGAGATCGAGTTTTTCGACGGCAAAATGCTGCCTGCCAAAGTGATTGGCCGCGACCCCAAAGTTGATATTGCACTGCTGAAGGTCGAGAGCGACGCGCCGCTGCCGTTTGTTTCATTCGGTGACAGTGACATCATGCGCGTCGGTGACTGGGTGATGGCGATGGGCAACCCGCTGGGGCAGGGGTTTTCTGTTTCGGCCGGTATTGTGTCGGCGCGCAACCGTGCGCTGTCGGGCACCTATGACGATTATCTGCAAACCGACGCCGCGATCAACCGTGGCAATTCGGGCGGTCCGTTGTTCAACATGGATGGTCAGGTGATCGGGGTGAACACCGCGATCCTGTCCCCGAATGGCGGGTCCATCGGCATCGGGTTTTCTATGGCATCAAACGTGGTGACGCGTGTGGTTGACCAGTTGAAAGAATTTGGCGAAACTCGGCGCGGTTGGCTGGGTGTGCGCATTCAGGATGTGACCGCTGATGTGGCCGAAGCGATGGGGCTGGACACAGCCGCCGGCGCACTGGTGACGGACGTTCCCGAAGGACCAGCCGCCGAGGCCGGAATCAAATCGGGCGACGTGATCACTGTGTTTGACGGAACCACAGTCGAGGACACCCGTGGATTGGTCCGGACGGTGGGCAACACCGAAGTTGGCAAAGAAGTGCGTGTTGTGGTTCTGCGTGATGGTAAAACCCAGACGCTAAAGATCACATTGGGCCGCCGTGAAACTGCCGAGGGCACTATTCCGGCTGTTGCCGAGGCACCTGTGGCACCGGTTGAAAAAGGTATCCTTGGCCTGACCGTCGTGGAAATGTCGGCTGAATTGCGCGAGCAACTGGGGCTGGCTGATGGTGCCGAAGGGCTGGTGGTTAAAGCAGTCGACGAGGCAACCGAGGCGTTTGAAAAGGGCTTGCGGGCGGGCGATGTGTTGACCGAAGCGGGTCAGCAAAAGATCACAAGCGTTGCTGATCTGGAGGCACGGATTACGGACGCGCATGAGGCGGGCCGCAAATCGCTGCTGCTGCTGGTGCGTCGTGCAGGTGAGCCACGGTTTGTGGCGCTGTCGCTGGAGTGATTTGTCGCCTGTAAAGAACAAGAATGGGGCATCCGGTTGGGTGCCCTTTTTGTTTTGTGCAGGGGCTGGTTTAATTCACGGTTACCATAGGGCCGTATCCATCCACGGTTCCGGCAGCGATAGCCGCCCTGCCAACAGTGGTGCCCGTGCGGCCAGCGGCATGGATTGCCATGCATCGCCATATTCCGCGGGCAGGGGATAGGGCGCCAGCACATGCCTTTCGGGTGTAAACCCGAACCGTTGGTAATACGCCGGGCCACCCAGAACAAAGACCTGGCTGACCCTGCTCTTCTCCAACCGCTCCAGCCCGGTGCGGACAAGCGTGTCGCCCAAACCCTGTCGCTGACGCGGTGGTATCACACCCAAAGGGCCAAGAAGCGCTCCGGTTTGATTTTGGTCTTTGGTTTTGCAAAGGGAGAACAGGACATGGGCAATCAACGCATCCCCATCGAAGGTGGCCAGCGATAACACCTGCGATCCTTGCTTGAGAAGGGCGGAGACGACGGGTCTCAGGTCCTCATCAGGAAAGGCCTGTGGATAGAGCGTGAGTATCTGCGCTGTATCTGCCGGTGTGGTTTGGCGGATCATTAGTTTGTTGGTCATATCAGACCCTCTATAAGCATAAGCGGCTAGTTATTGTAGGGCCGTGCGTAGGCGACCAGCCCCAATTGACGGGCTGCCGTAAGCGACAATATCCCGCTGTCCAGCCCGTGCTGTTTTTGATACCAGCGCACCGCTTTGGTGGTTTTTCTGTCCATCACGCCGGTTACTGCGCCGCGAAACAGGCCGCGCGATTTTAGCGCCCGCTGCAGGGTGGCAATAAAACTCGTGTCCATATCGGCCACGCAAGGCACCTCGAACCAGTATTCGCTGCGAGGGGTGATGATCTTTTGATGGGTCAGGGTTTTGTAAACCGCGGGGCTTTGCACCGTTCGATAGGTCGGTGCGCCATCGGGGGACGGGCCGAACACGGGGCCTGCGGCGCGCACCAGCACCTGTTCGGTCACCGTTTCGACAAGGGCGGGGGTTATGTCCGTGCCCCAGCATTTGCCGCTGCGATTGTCTTCGGGGGCTTTGGTTGAAACCTGGATCATGTCCGTTTCGTTAACTGGCAGCAGAACAGGGGGGGCGACCTGTTGGCAGGCCCCCAGAAACAGGGCTGTAGCCCCTAGCATCCAATGGATACGCATTATCACTGCTCGCCGCCTTTTTGGCTGGATCATTTGCGGGGTCATACGCGGTTGTGCCTATTGGCGAAAGCTTAATGGTTCTACCGGATAAATTTCATCCCTATCTGTAACATTGAAGGCCCAGTCAGGTTGTTTTTGGGCGGGTTTGTAGCAGCCTCTGGTAAATCCTACTGACAAGGCGTATCTGCCTTGGCAAGAGTTTGCAGACGGCTTTGGTTAAAGGAAAGCAAAATGGCGAAAATTACATATGTTGAGCACAACGGCACCGAGCATGTTGTAGAGGTTGCAGCGGGGCTGACCGTGATGGAAGGCGCGCGTGACAACAACGTGCCGGGGATCGAGGCCGATTGCGGCGGGGCCTGCGCCTGTTCCACTTGCCATGTCTATCTGGATGCCGCTTGGGTGGAAAAGGTTCCGACCAAGGACGCCATGGAAGAAGATATGCTCGATTTCGCCTATGAGCCGGACGAGGTGCGCTCGCGCCTGACTTGCCAGATCAAGGTGACCGATGATCTGGACGGGTTGATCGTGCATCTGCCTGTGAAGCAAATATAGGATGCTACGGGCGGCACTTTTCGGGGTGCTTGCCCTTTTTGCAGGGTCGGCAATGGCCGCGCCCCAAGGGCACTGCATGGTCGCGAGCGATGCTGGCGGGTGTAGTGCCAAAGCTGTGAAAGATGCCGATGGCATCCTGTTGCCCGGCTTGCATGTGTATTACGGCCAACCCACGCGGCGCTATGACCACGGCATTCTGGGGGACGCGATTGAATGGGCATCCCTGACCTATATGCGCCAAGGATCGGCGGCACACGGCCCGTATATTTTCGAGGAAATCACCCTGCCTAAATCCCGCGTGTTCGAGGACATCGCGCCGCGTCTGGTTGATCTGGACGGGGACGGAGCTGCCGAGATCATTGTGGTTGAGACCCACCTGAACAAGGGGGCGCAACTGGCGGTTTACGGGCTGATTGATGGGGTGTTGAAAAAAATTACCGCCACGCCCCACATTGGCCGCAGCCACCGCTGGCTGGCCCCGATCGGGGCGGCTGATCTGGATGGGGACGGTTCTGTTGAAATCGCCTATATTGATCGACCGCATCTGGCAAAGCTGCTGAAAATCTGGCGGTTCAAGGATGGTAAACTGACCCTTGTGGCCGAACAGGGCGGGTTGACCAATCACCAAATCGGACAGGATTTTATATCAGGCGGCATCCGCGATTGCGGGGCTGGGCCGCAGATGATCACTGCTTCGGCGGACTGGAAGCAGATAGTTGCCTCGGTGTTTGAGGATGGGAAAATCCGGAGTGCAGCGATTGGTAGGCACAAGGGCCAGAATTCGTTCAGGCGGGCGCTGGATTGCCGGATGTGAGGGTGGTGGGGAGCTGCTCTATAACGGCAGCGGTTCTTTGAAGCTATACTGGTTGAGCAACAATTTACCTCTCTCTATTCTGACGCCTTTTCTCCAGTCATTATCTTTGAGCAGAAAATCATAATCGGCGGCATAATCCCTGAACCGGTCATTTGTGACGGCAAATGATACGGGCAAATGCGAAAGGGTCTCGACGATAAACCTGTCGGCTTGAATTCCACTGGGAACAACGTAGATTTCGGTGGCTTTCAGATCAAAAACAGCTTGAAGTATCCGAATCCAGAACGGCTCGCCTCTCAAAAAATCACCATTCTCGCGTAGTGTGAAGTAGATGTTCGCATCAAAGAAACAAACGATCCGGTAACCGTCGGCCCTTAGGTTTTGAACAAGGGCTTTCAGAGGCCGCGCTCCGGCCCCGTGTTCCAGCCCGAAATGGTAAATATTGCTCCCGTCGAATATGGCGGTTTTGTCAGCCACTATCAGGGAATTCATAAAACCTTGTTGGTCGGCGTGGATAAGGAAATGCTCGGTTTTTTTACCGTTTGCGAAAATTGCTATTACAAAAACTAGGGTGCAAAAAGCCATGACTGCAATTCCCCAAACGGGGTTGTGCGAGGCCCACCAGAACAGAAAGCCTATGATTGCAGAAATGAGGAAACCTAGTGCATATTCTGCTAGGCTTCCATTCTGTCGGTTTGCCAGCTTGTCACCTAATGTGACGGGTGTTTCCATGTCGTCAGTCAACAGCTGATATCCCTTCGGTGCAAATATTTAATGCCTACAACGCCCGCCAGCCAATATCGCGCCGGCAAAACCCTTGCGGCCACACCACGCCATCGACCATTGCATAGGCCCGTTCCCGCGCCTCGGCCAAACTGCTGCCTCGCGCGGTGATGTTCAATACCCGTCCGCCCGTTGCCACAATATGCCCGTCCCGTATGCCCGTGCCTGCATGGAACACCATGTGCGAGCTGTCTTCGGGCAACCCCTCCAGCCCGCCAATCACGCTGCCTTTTTCATACCCCGCCGGATAGCCCTGCGCCGCCATCACCACGCTTAGCGCGTGATCATCGGCCCAGTTCACCTGCGCCTCACTCAATCGTCCCTCGGCGCAGGCCTGCAACAGGTCAAACACCTGTGCCCCCAGCCGCATCATCAACACCTGACATTCAGGATCACCAAAACGCACGTTATATTCGACCAGTCGCGGTTGGCCGCCCTTGATCATCAGGCCAACAAACAGGATGCCCTGAAACGGCATGCCGCGTCGCGCCATTTCGGCCATGGTGGGGCGTACAATCTCGTCCATGGTTTTGGTGATAACCGCGTCGGTCATCACTGGAGCGGGTGAATAGGCGCCCATGCCGCCGGTGTTCGGGCCCTTATCACCATCAAAGGCCCGTTTGTGGTCTTGGGCTGTGCCCATCGCCAACACGTCGGTCCCGTCACACAGCACAAAGAATGACGCTTCTTCGCCCTCCATGAATTCCTCGATCACTACTTCGGCGCCCGCTGTGCCAAATTCACCGCTGAACATATCGTCAATGGCGGCCAGTGCGGTGGCCTCATCCATCGCCATGATCACGCCCTTACCTGCCGCCAGTCCATCGGCCTTAACAACAATGGGCGTGCCTGTGGCCCGCACATAATCCTTGGCCGCAACCGCATCGGTAAAATGCCCATAATCCGCTGTGGGTGCATTGACGGCGGCGCATATTTCTTTGGTGAACGCCTTGGATGCCTCTAATTGTGCTGCCGCCTGACTGGGGCCAAAACACAGCACGTTCGCGGCCCGCAACCGATCTGCCACACCAACGGCCAGCGGCGCTTCTGGCCCGACAATCACGAAGTCCACCGCGTTTTCGGTGGCAAAATCCACCACCGCACCACCATCCATAATGTCGAAATTCGCGCATTCGGCGATCATTGCAATGCCTGCGTTTCCCGGGGCCACAACCAGTCGGTCACACTTGGGGTTCTGTTTGACCGCCCACGCGATGCTGTGTTCGCGCCCGCCGCTGCCCAGAATAAGGATATTCATTTTCCGCCCCCCGCTTGGCCTTTGCATAGGGGCGTTCTAAGGTGGGCGCAGTGATTAAACAAGCGAGCAGATATGTCTGACCTGATTGATGACCCGATGGAGGGTGAAAACGCCCCCGAATTTACCGTCTCCGAAATATCGGGTGCGGTGAAAAAGACCATTGAGGGTGCCTTTGGTCGCGTGCGGGTGCGTGGCGAGGTGGGGCGCATTTTCAAAGCGCGCTCGGGGCATTTATATTACGACATCAAGGATGACAAAAACGTGCTGGCCTGCACCACATGGAAGGGGCAAGTGTCGCAATTATCGGTGGTGCCTGAAGAGGGACTGGAAGTTATCGTCACTGGCCGTTTGACTGCTTTCGGGGCGCAATCCAAATATAACCTGAACGTTGATATGGTCGAGGTTGCGGGCGAAGGCGCTTTGATGGCGATGCTTGAGAAGCGTAAAAAAGCTTTGGCCGCCGAGGGGTTATTTGCGTCGGAGCGCAAGCAAAAACTGCCCTATCTGCCCGACGTGATCGGGGTGATCACGTCGCCATCGGGGGCGGTGATCCAGGATATCCTGCACCGTTTGCGGGACCGTTTCCCGCGCAAGGTGCTGATCTGGCCGGTGGCGGTTCAGGGCAAGCAATGTGCGCCTGAAGTGACCCGCGCAATTGAGGGGTTTAATGCGATGACACCGGGCGGTGCGTTGCCGCGGCCTGATCTGCTGATTGTCGCAAGGGGCGGGGGATCGATTGAGGATCTGTGGGGGTTTAACGAGGAGATCGTTGCCCGCGCGGCTGCCGCATCCGACATCCCGCTGATTTCGGCGGTGGGCCACGAAACCGATACCACGCTGATTGATTTTGTGTCGGACCAACGTGCGCCAACGCCGACTGCCGCCGCCGAACTGGCTGTGCCGGTGCGGCTTGAACTGCTGGCGTGGGTCGATGACCAGGAGGCCCGCCTGACCCGTGCGGCGACCGGTGCCGTGGATCAACGCAAACAACGCCTGCGTGATCTGGCGCGCGCTTTGCCCAATCTTGAAACGTTGCTGGACAGCCCGCGCCAACGGCTTGATCGGGTGTCCGAGCGGCTGCCCGCCGCCCTGACCAAGGCCGCGCAAATCAAACGGTTGCGCCTGTCCGAGGCCTGCGGCAGTTTACGGCCTGCGGCATTGGTGCGGTTGGTCACTGAGGCTAGCGCGAAACTTTCGGATCGCGCTGCCCGCCTGAAGCCAGAATTGCTGACCCGTGACACTGACCGTAAAAACATCAATCTTGCCCAGATCATCGGCCGTCTTGCCCGTGTTTCGCAAGGGCAGGTTGAGGGTTGGCGCAATCGCATGGATGCGCTGGAACGTATTCGCCAAACTTTGGGGTATGAGGAAACGCTGAACCGTGGTTATGCGGTGGTGCGTGGCGATGGGGATGTGGTAACGAGCAAAGCCGCAGCCCGAAAAGCCTCAGTATTGGAAATCCAGTTTCAGGATGGCCGCTATAAAATCGGCGCGGCACCGGCACGAAAAGCCAAACCAAAAGAAACGCCGCCGGATCAGGGTTCGCTCTTTTAGGGTTCTTCTTTTCCTAAATGTCCCCGCGCGGAGCGCATAGAATCTCTTGCCTACTGCTACAGTTTACACCCCGATTTCCGGTCCTAAACACACCATCGGCTTGTCACTTTGTTTAACCTCGAACAGGGTGCTAAGGTCCGGATTATTCTCGAATTGTGCCACCAGCCCGTCGTCACTTTGATAAAATGACCAGCACTGCGGCTCTGGATCATCCTCGTAGACAAAGCAAATCAATTCGCCGTCCTGATACCAGTTACCCTCTTTGCATTGCCCTTCCATAAAGGACCAACGCACACGACGGTTTGGCAGGTATTCCTCGGCACCATAGGTGGTGCCGTCATATCCGAAATAGAGGGTCTTGCCTTGGGAATAGGTTTCAAACGCGTCGGCGTCCATCAGGGTTTGTGCGGCAAGCGGGCTGCTGGCCAGCAGAGCGATCAGTAAAAAGGGACGGGCGCGTTTTAGCATGGCGCATTTCTGGCAGGTTTCCCTCGCCAACACCAGTCCGCTGTTCGGTGGCCGGCACGGGGTCGCGCAACAAGGCGTTCTGAACAGCCATTTGTTGCGTGGTCATTTGTGCGCGTTCCTGCCAATGGGCAACAAGCGGGTCCATGACGCGCCGCCAAAGGCGCGGATAAAGCGCAACACCCGCCATTATCGGCAGGCTGCGCGGCAGGCTCGGGGCCTGATCGGGGGTGGGCAGGGTCAGCGCCGGATAGGGTTTGGCGGGGTGCGCGTGATGGTCGGAATGGCGCGGGGCTGCCAACATCAGATAGTTGGAAAACCAGTGCGGTGCGTTCCACGAATGCTGGATGTCAATCGGCTCCAGCTTGCCATTTGGCAAGGTGATGCGGCGGAGTCCGTAATGCTGCACATAGTCCGACAGCAACAGTTGCACCTGCGCGTAAGTGGCCAGCCCGATCAGCGCCAGCGCACCGCCCCAGCCGCCGATAACAATGGCCAGCATCAAGCTGGCGATGCCGCCCGCAGTATAGGTGTAATAGGGGTGACTAAACCGCGGAGATTCTTTGCGCTTAATCCGCAACAGAGCACTTTCCATTTCAAACCCTGCACGGGCCGACCCGATCCATGCACGCCTTGCAAATGTATAAAACGATTCGCCCATTTCGGCCGAATTCGGGTCATTATCCGACGCTACAAACCTGTGGTGGACCAACGGATGCGCCGAGGTATGATGCCCGAACAACAGCGAAATATAGACCCATTTTCCAAGGTTGAACAACCGCTTATCAGCCCGATGGATCAACTCGTGCGCATTGGAGTTACTGACTTGACCAAAGAACAGGCCAGAGGCGATGAACAACCCTAGGGTGCCAAAAAAGCCGAGTGCTGGATTGGATGAAATTGACCAAACCACAAGGGCCAAAAGTAAAAAATGCGAAACGGCCAGAACTGTTGACAATTTGTCTGCCGCGGGAAATTCCCGCTCTGGCTGTGCAGGGTCGCTGGCGATTTTCACCAGTTCATCGAGCAAAAATGTGAACACCGTGATGTAGGACAAGGCTAATACCACCCACCATCCGCCAAACACGGCCGCCAATGCGATCAACGGGATCGGCAGAAAACTGGCAATTGCAAACATTGCCATTCGATATGTGATCAAATGTGCCATCAGGCGTTCTTACCACATTCATAGGCAAGCTTTTGAAAATAAAAGAAAACACAGTGTCCCCAAACCGTAAACACTGGGCAGCAGCATTTGTCATGGTCTCTATGGGGCCTGACACGTTAGGGTCGGTTAAAGCCCTGCAACTGGATCAAGATATGAACCGCAAACTGCCTGCCACACGCCTAGGCCTGATGCCCGATGTTTAGCCCCGCTGCACTGTTCGCCTTGGGCGTGGTCGCGGCGATGATGTATTTGCCGCGCACGCACGGGCGCATCAGATGGGTGCGCTCCATCCGCAAGACCATTCCCGTGACGCTGTTTGCCTTGGCCGCATATAGCGAAGGCGCGCCGGTTTTGCTGACCGTGGCGCTGGGGTTAAGCGCTGTCGGTGATTTTGCCCTATCGCGGCCCGGGACCAAGGCCTTTTTGACGGGCATGGTCGCGTTCGCCGCAGCGCATCTGGCCTATATCGCCCTGATGGTTGCACTTGGGGCAAATCTGCAATCCTCGCAATGGCCGATTATCGCACTGATGGTTGCATTGGGGCTGTCGACCGAATGGTGGTTACGCCCGCATACCGGCGCGTTGAAAGGACCGGTGCGGGCCTATGTCGGGATCATTCTGGCAATGGGGCTGACCGCATTGGGCCTGCCCGATGTCAGGTGGGTTGCCCTGTGCGGGGCGCTGCTGTTCGTGGCCTCGGACCTGATCCTGTCGATTGAAACCTTTGTGCCGCCTGACGATCACACGTCGCGCAAATTGGCGGGTCAGGCGGTCTGGATCACCTATATCTGCGCCCAGATCGGGCTGTTCTGGGGGTTGGGCGCGCTTTAACTGCGGGCAAAAGCGGTCAATGTCAGCGGGATCGCCTTGAACTCGCGGGCTTTGCCCGGACCGCGCCATTGTACCGGTTTGGTCACAAAATCAATCCATCGCATTTTATGGCACCAGCTAGCCGCACGTTCCCAGATATGATCAGGATCATTCTTGCGATACCCCTCAATCGCGGCTTCGATTTCCGGACAGTCGCGCCCCGTTACCGCATAGGCAGAAAACACCATCATGATCAGGTCATGCGCATGACCTTTCGGGGTGTTGCGTTTGGCATGGAAGCGTTCAAAATCCAGAAACGTGATTTGTTCGTTGGCCCAGCATATATCCTTGATTGACGGGCGCCCGTGCGACAGGTGCGATGAGTGCATTGCCGCCAGCTGTGCGCCTGCCACTGCAAACGCCTGTTTGCGCTGATCCAGCCTGCCGGATTGTGTCATCAGCAGATATTTCAAGGACGGGCCGCTATCGGATGTCGCAATGAAGTCAGGACCTTCGGCCAAAATACCGGGCACGGGAACGCCTGCATTGCGCAGCGTGTGAAGTGCAGCGCGTTCAGCCCTGAAGGCCGTTTGCGCATTGCCTTTTTGCAGCCGCATGCGCAGGGATAGCTTTTCCTGCCTTTTGATCCATATTATCTGGCCATCATGTTCAAGCCGGCTGACACGTTGATCTGTTGCCGCAACATGGGCAGCGATAGCGGCCAATAGTGCTGCGTCAGGGGGTGGTGTGGTGGTCGGGTTCTGGGACATGTTGCCAACAATATAGGGATGTTTTTCATCCAATACAAAGCAGACTGTGCGCCTGCAATGCCATTTTGCCAATGCCGCCTCTTCCATCCGGCGTATAGGTGCCATAGTTGTTAAGAGAACACTAAGGGCCACACGCGATGTCATTCTTCAAGAAGCTAAAAAACCGTCTATTCAAATCCTCGTCCAAGCTGGAAAAAGGGCTGGATGAAATCGTCGAGGATGGCGGCGAGGAAGAACTGGTTGACGAAGCGCCCGCAGTCGAGGAGCGTCTTCCAGAGCCAGAGCCAGAGCCAGAGCCAGAGCCAGAGCCAGAGCCAGAGCC
>Ga0190303_1000438_pt1 | contig 17347 bp, 14 predicted proteins | sample 48700701_MG_FD_161672 | JGI IMG/M metagenome (GOLD analysis project Ga0190303, IMG submission 161672) | Hydrothermal vent sediment bacterial communities from Southern Trench, Guaymas Basin, Mexico - 4870-07-0-1_MG | ecosystem: Environmental > Aquatic > Marine > Hydrothermal vents > Sediment ...
AGGGCGAGCCCTGAGTGGGGCTCTAAATGAACCCGGAATTTTCAGCCAACCGCTACGAAACCAGCAACGAAATGTACCTATAAGAAAAATATTTTTTGGGGTTTATTCTATGGATATGGACGCTACAGGCTTTATGCATGAGGCCTGCCTGATGATCAATTATGCGCATGAAGCAGGCAAAACTTCAAAGCCAGTTATTATGACTCTGTCTAATAGATAAAGGGGAGGAACCGTTTACTTTTCAGCATATAGTCTTGATAGTCCACACCAAAGAATGCAATATTCTCATGCTCTTCAAATTTTGCCGTCAATATTAAAAATACAGATACCGCTAAAGCCAGCACCAGGCCTGTGAAGGTAATATTTTTTAACAAAGCGCCCCATGCCAACAATAGTAAAGAGCTGTACATTGGATGGCGAATATAATGATAAACGCCCTTAGTTATCAATACAGAGGTATTTTCGAACTCAAAGTTTTCTGTATTAATAGCATCGTCTCTCCTCCCTCCTTCACTTTTTAACAGATAAAACCCTAAAAAAACAAATAGCAGTGATAAAAAGAGCAGCAACACTGACAGCAAGCCCGCGAGTGAATATTCGTCAGCGATCCAATAGGGGGAATTGATAATAAGGAGTGCTAAAATCCCTTCAAAAGCGAAGAAACGGTAAAACCCATGACAGCGTAAATTTCTCAGGGATCGCCTGGAAAGTAGTATCAAAGTCAGTGATATCGCAACAAAAGCCATCGTTTGAGTTATGGTGAATACTACAAATTCCATATAACTTTCCTATGATATCAACTTTTTTGCTTGAATGTTTCACTGTTTCTAACAACCGCTCACCTACTAAAATATGGCTGACAGAGTCTTCAGCATCAGATATTAGGCCATCAAAAATCACCCTACTGCAGACCTTAGAGGACTGCTGAACTAAGGATGAATTAGCTGCAGAGAGGGAAAATAGGCTCGCTTTTCGCTCTTTTTCGATGCATAGAACCACTACGCGCCTCAAAAAACCGGAAAAACAGGTTCAATTTCCCACTTCAAATATGACGAGCCCTGCAACCTAACAGCCTCCTGTAGACGGTTAGGGGTAACCAGTCTCGCCCGGGTCAATGATCACTTCCTGTACACGAGAGGTTGTAGAGTAACCATCATGGCTACACACCACCCGCCCCTGCCCCTTGTAGAGAAGGATAGTACGGGCCAAATCCTTTGCTCCATAGTTGAAGGGGATCCAGGCTTTACCTGTTTGGTAGGTGGATGTGGCCGTAGGCTGGCCCACCAGGGCATAGACCTCTTCCATCGACATGCCAACACTAATAATATCCAGGCTCTGTTTGGCTGAACCTCCTCTAGTTTTTTTCGCTATGCTCTTTTTAGAGGGTTTAGCTTTGTTACCAGCATTGTGCAATGCCTGCAGGTTAACAGAACCTTTCTTATATTGTTTCCCCTCGGCCTGGCCTATTGTTGACAATGCTTTTTTGGCGTATTTGCGCAGTTTTCTATGAGCATTGCTGCTGACGACCTCAGCCAACACACTATGATAGCGGCCATTGCGAGAATTCCCCAGCGCCTTCGCTACCCATGAGAGCGTATCAATATCGCTGTTACTGGCCGAAGGGTAACGTTGTAGCAAGACCTCCGCTGCCACATCCAGAACCTCGGTACTTTTCTGCCCGGTGTTATAGATGCTCTGAGCCGCCTGTTTGATGCTGATATTTCCACCACGGGTCAGCTGATTAATATAGCGTTGACCAACCACATCGGCCGCCTGTGCTGTATTGAAAAGCAGTCCTGCTAGAATAACTATTATTATGTGCCTCATTGCTAAATCCTTTTTATTCCTTTAATTGAAGTGCCCGCCATATTATCACTGTTGGAACTGTCGGAAAATAGAGGCGAGCCCAAAATTTAAGCCGGGCGGTTAAGTGTACTTTCTGCTAACTTCAACTACGCGCCATGATAACCTGCCGGTGCAGGTCAAGGTCGGACAGTTGATAATCTTGGAATACTCAGTTGGACAGGCTAGAGTAACTCACCCAGCGAATGAAGAGATAGATCGAAACTAATTACATTCATATCAACAAGTTACTATTAGAATGGAGCGGTCAACTGAGGAATCTAGGATAATAGCACGGGGGCGACAAAGACCAATCAAAAAAACCTTATGTTTTCCTTCGTCATGTTTTTACAGGATTACCAAAACCTACCTGCACTGAACAGATTGAAGCGTTATCACCCTGGAATGTGAAGCTGTAAGATGGAGTTTATTGGGCGTCCACTATATAAACCAAACTAACCATGCCTAAGAAAACAGGAAATATACCTATTACCTCTTCTACCGCCTGCAAGATATTTCTCTGTCACTATAACCATATTACTGACAGATCACTACTTAAGGAATACCAGCAACTATTAAACGATGAGGAGATAGTACGCTACCAACAGATGCGTTCAGACTCCGCGAGCCAACAATTTCTGGTAAGCCGGGTGCTGCTCAGAACAGTATTGGCACAAGAGATGAACTGTCGCCCGGAAAAAATAGTATTTGACGTAACTAGTACCGGCAAACCCTTCATCAAACAACCTGTGATGAACCCCATTAGGTTTAATCTATCACACAGTTTCGGAAAAATAGTCCTGGCTGTTAGCCCTCAGCATCCCATCGGGATTGATATTGAATATCTACACAGGAAAAATGATCTCTACAAACTGGCAGAAAGGTACTTTCATGCGCGAGAATATGAACAGCTCAACCTCGCTAAAAAGAGCCAGAAAAGACAGCTGTTTTTTTCTATCTGGACCTTAAAAGAAGCATTTATCAAGGCTACCGGTTACGGACTGGCCCAATCACTGAATAGTTTTTTCTTTGAGTTTTTTCCTTCGGGGAAACTCAACCTGCAATCAAGCATGGAAGAACTAACAGATATCACTGCACACTATTGGTCATATCGTGGTATTTCTGACTACCCTATGGCTTGTCTGATGTTTACTCCACACTCGCAGCAACAGCCGCCAGAATGTTATGAGTTTTTTCCTTTAAAGAATAATGACCTCCAGCAATTATCACTGCATCCCAGCCACTGTGGACATAGTTCATTGCGGCCAACGTTTGAAAATCAGTGAAGTATTCACCCCACCAAAAGCAAAGTTATTACTCATCACATAGTCGTTGTGCATCTCTCGACCACTACCAATGATATAATCAAGCTCCCCACAACGCTCATCAACATGATCAAGATTAATGGTAGGGGCATACCAGTCACTGTTCATCATCTCAATGCTCAACCATGCCTCAAGGGCTCCGCAGGCTCCCAAAGTATGCCCAAAGTAACTTTTTAGTGAACTAATTGGCATGCACTTGCCGAAGACATTTTGGGTGGCTATTGTCTCCGCAATATCTCCCTGTTCAGTGGCTGTCCCGTGAGCGTTAACATAACCGATAGCCTCTGAGGACAAGCCAGCATCGGCTAGAGCCTGCTCCATTACTATCTGCATGGTGGCGGCTGCAGGCTGGGTAATGTGTGCGCCATCGGAGTTACAGTCAAAACCCACAATTTCTGCATAAATCTTGGCTCCCCTGGCCTGAGCATGCTCCAACTCCTCAAGAATCAATGCGGCAGCGCCCTCGCCTATGACCAAACCATCACGATTACGATCAAATGGCTGGGGAGTTAACTCGGGTTCTTCATTTTTGAGACTGGTGGCAAACAACGTATCAAATACTGCCGCTTGAGAAGCGCAGAGCTCTTCTGCCCCTCCCCCTATCATCATCTTCTGACGGCCATATTTTATTGTCTCATAGGCATAACCAACCCCCTGACTACCTGATGTACAGGCGCTGGCCGTAGGAATCACCCGCCCCTTTAAACCAAAAAACACCGTAGCGTTAACCGCACAGGTATGAGGCATCATCGCAACATAGGACGTCGCTGTTATACTACGGGTTGATTGATTAATTAACATGCTGGCAAAATCAGCGATGGCTCTGGTTCCGCCACTACAGGAACCATAAGCGATCCCCATACTACCGTCACTGATTTCAGGGCTGCCTAATAAACCTGCATCCTCCAGAGCCATTTCGATAGCCCGGGTGGACATTAGCGAAACTCGACTCATACTGCGGGTTTTTTTACGGGTATAATGGGCTGGCTTTACAAAATCTGTGACGGGGCCAGCAAGTCTTGTGAGCAAGCCATCGTACTGCTCCCACTCCGGCATAAAAGCAATTCCGTTTTTAAGCGCGCGTAAATTCCCCTCTATTGTCGGCCAGTCCTGCCCGAGCGAGCTAATACCATTTGCACCTGTTACTACCACCCGTTTCATTAGATTAACCCACCGTTCACCGAAATAACTTGTCGTGTAATATAGGCTGCATCATCGGAACATAAATACCCCACCAGAGATGCTACCTCGTCAACATTACCCAGTCTGCGCATAGGTATCGTTTTAGTAATTTCTTTCGCAGCTAAACCTTCTAGCATATCCGTTGCAATCAATCCCGGCGCAACACAGTTGACTGTGATTTTCCGTTTCGCCAACTCCAGCGCTAACGCTTTGGTGGCGCCAATAATACCCGCCTTAGCAGCACTATAGTTGACCTGGCCACGATTACCCACCAAACCAGATACCGATGACAGGGTAACTATACGCCCACCCCGCCTGGCCCTCACCATCGGCATGGTAACCGGGTTGAGCACATTGTAAAAGCCATCCAGGTTAGTGCGCAAGACACTATCCCAATCCTCACCACTCAGAGCAGGAAAAGCATTATCACGGGTAATACCGGCATTACAGATAACACCATAATAGGCACCATGCTGCGCGATATCCTGTTCTAGAATATGGGTACATGCTTCGCGATCTGCCGTATCGAATTGCAACAGACGTGCCTGGGAGCCCAACGCTGAAATCTGACTACAAGTCTCCTGTGCCGCTTTAATACCATTGCGGCAGTGAACAGCAATATCAAATCCATCACGTGCCAGCCGCAGGGCAATGGCTTTGCCTATCCCCCGGCTAGAACCGGTCACTAAAATTGTTCGTGTTGTCATGATTGTCTTCTTATAAATTCTGCCGAATTCTCTGGCATAAAAGCATTGATGCGTGCACTGGCCTCTATATTAATATCGGCACCACGAATACAACATTCAAAGGCTGCCAGGCCATCTTCACTATGAAATAAAACTTTGCTCTCAACGATAAGCTGCGCCCCGGAGGGAAACACTGGCTGATTACACTGATAATGTCGCGCACCCAATAAAAAACCGATCTCTATTGGCCGTTTATATTTTAACTGCTGACTCCCAGACCATATTCCCATGGTCTGGGCCATATATTCAATACCGACCCAGGCGGGCACACCGCCCAACGAGCTATCATAATAAAGAGAGGTGGGCTTAATCTGTAATCGCGCCCAGGCAAATTCGTCATTATAGTCTAGTGCTTCATCCAACAAAACCATGGGCGGACGATGGGATAATAGCGCCTCCAGTCTGTATTCTTTATCACTCACAATCCATTTTACCCTTCCATAATAACACTTGCATTACTACCACCAAATGCAAAGGAGTTACTCATTAAACGACGAAGGCCATGCAGACCCATGACCCGATCTTCGGTTAAAAGATCAATGGGTGCCAGTGAAGCATCAGTACAGCCATCCCACACTTGGCTCGGCAGGATCGCTTCTCGGTTAAGCACTGATAACAATAGCCAACATAAACCAACCTCATTGGCACCGGCTGCACCCAGGGTATGTCCGGTTAAAGGTTTGGAAGAACTACAGGGCACCTTGTCACCAAATATACGATAGATCGCCTGGCTCTCCATCTCATCATTTTTAGGCGTGGCCGTACCGTGTAAATTGATATAGTCGATCTGATCGGGGCGTAGTTCTGCCTCCTTCAGCGCCGCTCGCATCGCAACTTCAGCCCCCTCCCCTTCAGGGTGAGGCGCAGAGATGTGATGCGCATCGGATGACTCGCCCACTCCGCACAATCTAACCGAACCACTCTGTGTGTTCAATAAAAATAGTGCCGCCCCTTCCCCAATGGTTATCCCATCACGGTTTCGGCTAAAGGGATTACAAATCTGCTCTGAAACTGAATCTAAGGCCGAAAATCCATTCACCGTCAGCTGACATAGAGAGTCCACACCCCCGACAATGACCGCGTCACACAAACCCATTACCAGCAGGTTACGGGCAGAAGCAAAAACTTTGGCACTCGAGGAGCAGGCGGTAGATATTGTATAGGCAACATTAGACAGCCCCAAATAAACAGCCAGAAATTCGGCGGGCGCACCTATCTCCTGCTGTTTGTAATCGTATTGTTCAGGATAGCCCCCCTTTATCATATGGTGCTTCAAAGCTTGCTCCCCCTCAAGGATGCCAGAAGTGCTTGAACCAATGAGTACCGCAACCCGCTGTTTACCATAGCATTCGATGGCCTGTTGTACCTCAGCTTTGATCTGTTGGTAGGCCGTCAGCAACAGCTGATTATTTCGACAACGATAGCGGGCAAACTCTTCAGGAATCTCAGCAAGCGGTGCTCTCACGCGAGCAACAGTGATATTACGACCGGGAACCCAGGCATCACTTGTTTCCATGCCGTCCTGGCAACCTGCCAGGAAATTAGTCAATACCTCCCGTTGCCCAGCTCCCAAGGCATTAATGATGCCAAGTGCAGATAAATAACATGGGGGTTCGTTCATAATCCTAGAATCCTCAGTTAGACAGGCTAGAGTGTGCGTTTGTGACGGTACAGGGCAAGGCGCAATGACGCGGAATAGTTGTTCTATTCCAAGGAATTGTAACGCTGCACTGTGCCGCCACAAGCGTGCAATCTGCACTGCAGCGTGACTCACCCGGCGGGTGCAGAGACGACAGATCGGAATTAATTACATCCATATCAATAAGTTACTATTAAAATTGAGTGGTCAACTGAGAAATCTAGGGTAATGGTTCCAGTGCAACTGTTTCAATAGTATAGGAGTAACCCCATACCCTATTTTCTAATTCAATCAGTCCACGCCATGGGTCTCTGGTGCTGTAGTTAATCTCAATTAACACCTCACCATTACGCTGAACAAAACGTCTTTGGCCGATAGGGTTCTCAACGACCTTTAGCCCCTCTCTGCTAAGCGATGCATTCAGGACATCCAATGGCCAAAATACCAGCTGAAAATCAATCAGTACATATTTTGGCTGAAATTGCGTCGGCAACAATGGTGACACATCGGTGACCAACGTATCACCACTATAAATAATGCTAAACAAAGTACTACCCATGGGAGTGGTTGCCACCATGGCCAGGCGTTGCTCATCAACCTCCAGCTGACACAGCAGTACAAACTGGCGGTCGCCATCACGCCCCTGGACACGCTGAGTAGCCACCAGTGATCGTGATAAACTCGCCGGGGCCAAAGCGGTTATTGATCCACCTCCCGGCAGATCCACCCTATTTTCGACTGGCAATTTTTCGACCGGCAATATAGTGCCACAACCAAGAGTCAGGAAAGCGGGTAACACTAACGCTAGCTGCAGAATCACTAACCTTAGCTTACCCGAAAGGGGTGTATACCAAAACCATTGAACCCAAGGCGCTAAGCCCCGTTCCATTTGATGGATCAGGTGGAGCACTCTGGAGAGTGAGAGGATCAAGTAACTTTGCATATTTCCGCTAATACACTCAGGCGTCGCTCACTCTCTTTCACATAGGGGTTGTTCTGGTCCCAGGCATACCCGGCTAAGATTGAACAGAGCATCTCCTTGACATCAGGCAACTCAGACTGATGAAAGATAACATCTTGAAAACACTCGTCGTACCAGGCGTTGACAAAAACCCGGAATGTATCCACACCCAACATAAGCGGTTCTGCATACTGTTTCTGCCAGTCAACCTGTGCTCCTGCCAACTGGCGATCAAGCAGGCTAGCCGCCAGGCTGGAGGATTTCAGGGCAATAGTCACTCCTGATGAAAAAACCGGATCAAGGAATTCTCCGGCATTGCCCAGCAGGGCAAAACCATTACCACATAAACTGCTGACATCTGCGGAGTAACCCTTTATTTTTCTTACTGGATGATCAAATTTAGCATTGACCAATAGCTCCGATAATCGCTTATCATCGGCGATGATAGCTTTGAGTTGCGCCGCTTCATCCCCAGCATATTGTTCAATAAATGATGGCTCTGCCACCACCCCAACGGATGCCCGCCCATCTCCAAAGGGAATCAACCAATACCAAACTTTTCTGCACTCTGGGTGGATAGTGATCAAGATCTTATCACGGTCGTAACCAGCATCATCAATGTTGTCAACAATATGGGTAAAAAGAGAGTGCCGCTCTGCCAAATGAGAGGGGCGATCCAGGCCAAGTAGGCGAGGTAGGACTCGACCAAAACCACTGGCATCGAATACAAAACCAGGTTCTATTTTATGCTCTTTTCCCTGCGCATCACGATAGAAAACCAGGGGGTTTTTACCACTAAAATCAACCGAAGTGATCTCATGATGATAACGAATCTCCACTCCCTTTCGTTCAGCCTCATCGGCCAACAACTTGTCAAAGTCAGCTCTCTGGACCTGAAAAGTGGTTCCCCAGCCCGGGGTTGATTTTTTGCTGAAATCGAAGGTGCAATAATTTTCCCGGTACTGGAAAGCGGCCCCATCCTTGAACTGATAACCTGCCTTATTGACCACATCGATCATTCCCGCTTCTTCAAGAAACTCCATACACTGTGGCAATAAACTCTCACCAATGGAAAACCTGGGAAACTGCTCTTTTTCCATAATCAAAACGTTGTGACCTTTTTTAGCCAACAGGGCGCCTGCAACAGCTCCTGAGGGGCCGGCACCGATAATCAATACATCATATTTCCTCTTTGTATTATCCATGGTGATCTCCTGTATTGTTATTAATGTTCAGCGACGGCTGATTCGTTATTTTTAATTACCATTGGCGACAATAATAGTGCCATAAAGATACCAATTAAAACTGTTATACCAAATGAATGGACAGCTGGTGTGCCGCTCAAGGCCAATAGTCCAAAGGACAAAATTGTTGTTGCTGCCGATAGAATAATAGCCAACATAGTGGCATTGTGGTGTTTCTCACCCTCCTCCAAAAAAAGCGTATAGTCTATACCAATTCCCAATACCAGCAGCAGTGCTAACAGATGGAAAACATTCAGCGCTTCTCCAATCAGGCCTATCATGGCTAAAGTCATAAACGCAGCGATAACAGGCGGCAACATGACAACCGATGCCCGGCGATAACCGTAGCGAAAAAAAAGAAGCAGGTAGATCACACCGTAGGAGAGGACCACTAGAATACTGGCCTGCTGGCGATAACGCTTGAACAGATTTGAGATATCTTCTACCTGGTTTATCAGATGGATGTGCGGCCAGCGCTGCTCCAGGCCTTCAAGCTTCGTCACATCGGTTAAACCCTGCAGCGTCACCATGGAAGCATAGCCTCGTTTGGTGGTACCAAGCCACAGATGCTGAAGTGCTGTCGATGGTTCACTACGGATCCATTCATCAAACTGCAAGTAGGATCTCTCAGCAGGCTGATACAGCTTCTTATAGGACTGTATAATCTGTTCATCAACACCGGTCTGCTCAATATAGTGATCTAACGGCACTGACGTATCAATCAAATGTCTCTTAATCAGCAGATAGTTTTCTTGCTGACGTTTTATAGATGGAAGATAAGAGGAGATTGCATCATACCCAGTTATCACTTTTTCTACGGTTAGCTGATGTAGTTGCTCGGCAAGTAGCTCTTCGTTCTCTAGCACCTCCTGTGGATCGCTGCCCTCCACCAGAAAATACTGATTGGTTAACTGGAAGCCCGTTATCTGCTTGAGCTGTTGTTCCTGGTAGCGCAAATATTCAGGTGTGGTTTGCAGCAGACGGATATCATCATTTGCCTCCAGCTTCAGCCCCCCCACAATAATAAGTATCGATATTATTAACGGGGGTAACCACGCAGGCAGCCATAAATAAACCCTGTGCCAGAGATGCAGCAATTTCTCTACCCGGGAGGTCCAGGCCACACCATTATTTGTAGCTGGGTTCAATACAATTACAGGAAACAACCACAACACAGTTAGGTAAGCTGCCAACAAACCAACCGATGAGAATAGCGCCATCTGTTGCATTCCCGGAAAGGGGGCCAGGCACAGTCCGACGAAACCAATGATGCTGGTCAACAAACCCAGGGTAATGCCGTTAAAAATACGCGCAACCCCCGCCTGAGGTCGCCATGTTTTACCCTCTGACAAACGATCACAAAAAAAGTGAAATGAATAATCAATAGAGATCCCTATTAAGCTTGCGCCAAAAACCATTGTTAGCATATGGACCGAACCAAACATCCACAAACAGGCTGCCAATGCAGCGGCAAACCCCATGGCTATGGGTAACAGGCTGATGAATAAGGGTAAAGCTGATCGAAACACCAGCAGCAATAAAACAACAACTCCTGCCAATGACCCCAGGCCAATAGTTGACACCTCATTGCGTGCAGACTCAACCCCAGCCCGAGCGTAATTGACCACGCCCACATTAAATACATCAACATCACCAAACTGGCGGGAAATATCCTCAATGCTTTCATCAAGCAGAGGAACCACCCGGTTCTGTTGGGCCAGGGAGAAGGGAGAGTCCCTAAGCTGTAAGGTTATTAACACATAGTAACGGCCCTTATGTGAAACCATCAACATCTCATCGCGCAGCTGTACCGCTCCCTGGGCTGAGGGCAAAGACTGGAGGAAGTCATAAAAAAGCAATAGGGGGTCTTGAGCAAGCATTGCCGAATTAACCGGATAGATCGGATTGTATAGGGATTTAACTGTTGACTGAACCACCACTGCCCCGCCGTGATCAATCAACTGTTGCCGCGCTTGCCTGGATAACAGATAGGGTTGAAACGGCCTATAAGTAGCAAAAACCGCATTGCGTTTTTCTGCGTCGATAAGAAACTCTATCGATGCAAAACCCCCACTTTTTTTCAACAACAGATAGAGCTGTCGTGCTGCCAGACGCGCTTGCTCTACCTGACTAGAGCCCACCAGGAGAATATGTTTTTTTGACAGCAAATCACTAAAGCGCGACATAGAGGCTTCCACCACAGCATCCTGTTCTGTGGCTGGAAGGAGAGCCAAGACATTGGTTTCCAGAGAACCATCCCTGTGCAGGGCCAATACCAGGGCTACGATAACCAACAGTAACATGCTAAACCAGGCGTACAGTTTAAGCGTGGGGCTAGAAATCAAAATGGGCCAGTTCCGCTGCGATCAAAGGACTGTTGCCAGCAGGCACCGGCTGAAAATGCATATCGGTTTTGTCACCACTTCGATCAATCACTTGCACGGAATCTAACTGCTGCCCTCCCCGCAACTCCACCCGGTGGATGAACTGCTTCAACTGTTTATCTTTGGGTAACAAGCCAATACGCCAGGCGGTTGTATCACCTTCAAGATGAATAGTAAATTGACGGGAGAGGGATTTTAAATCACCACCGAGCATATAAAAAAAAGCCTGAGAGAAAGCAAACAAAACTGGCTGCTGCTGAGCAGTCACGGTTATCAGATGTTCTCCATCCTTTTGTATTAACACCCTGTCGGTGATGACCATTTCACTGATAAAGGGCTTCGTTGTTTGCCAATACAGCCCTTTATTTTTTGCATAAAGTATTGTTCCGGAGGACCTGATTGGCTTGCGCAGTACCCTCATGGTTCTCGACTGTTCAAATGAACTTCTAACAACAATCTTCTGCCTAAGCTGCCGGGTGATTTCCAGCAAGGTATCACTTGAGCCGAGCTTTACGATACCATGCTCAAACAGCGTGTCAGCTGAAGAGGAGGGACCTGCTGAAGCTAAAGCTGAAACTCCCCACAACACCACAGAACAAAAAAAGAGAAATGCTCGATGGCTCATCGGAGCTTCTCCAGCAACACCTCCGGAGACACAAAGCACATCTCTTGGGTAGCAAGATCCACAGCAACCTGAATAGTGTACCCCTTGGTTAAACACACACCCGTTTCAAGGTCGGTAATCCGATAATTAATCTTTATGCGATTTTCATATTCAACCAATGTAGCCGCGATGTTGACGACCTGGTTGAACCGAACCGGCTTAACATATTTTATTCGGCAATCCACAATGGGCCACATATAACCAGACTGTTCCATCTGCGTATAGTTATAGCCAATTTTATCCAGCAGCGCACAGCGAGCATCTTCAAAATACTTAAGGTAGTTACCATGCCAGCTGATTCGCATCATATCGACATCATAAAAAGGTATTTTTATGGATACTTCAACGCAAAGTTTATCTTCCATGGTCATACACAAACGAGTTTAAGAGTTATATTATTGATACAAGGACCAGGACTGAGACCGAATCAGCGCCACAAAATGGCGCAAGTTGGATTCAAGGGGTCGATCCTCCTGAACAAGTTCAAAATGTTCAAATACATCAGCCTTCATTCTGTGCAATTGTTCTGATAGACACTCATCGGGCACATCGCCCTGTCGCTTACGCAACTCCAGCCCCTGTGTTGCCGCCAATAAGGCAGCAGCAGCCACCTGCTCAGTCAGTTCCAACACCCTGATACAATCTCGGGCCGCAATGGTCCCCATACTAACCTTGTCCTGGTTATGACACTCTGTTGATCGGGAAAACACACTGGCGGGCATGGTCAGCTTTAATGCTTCGGCAGTCCAGGCTGACGTGGCTATCTGTACCGCTTTAAAGCCGTGATTAATCATGGCTCGATCAGCTGTTGACCCGCTGATATTAGCTGGCAAGCCATGGTTAAACTTTGGATCCATAAGCAGCGCCATCTGACGATCCAGTAAATCAGCAATATTGGCTACACAGTTTTTCAGTGAATCCATGGCCATGGCAATGTGCCCACCATAAAAATGGCCTCCATGCATCACATGCTCGCCCTCGCCATCAATAATAGGGTTGTCATTAGCACTGTTCAATTCATTCTCAATAAATTCACGCATCCAGGGTAAGCTATCGCAGAGCACACCGATAATATGCGGTGCACAACGGATCGAGTAGCGATCCTGCAAGCGGCTTGAATTACGGGGTAATTCACCGGCATGAATATCAGAACGGATCCATCCAGCTACCGCTATCTGCCCGGCATGAGGCTTCACTGAAAATAAAAATTCGTCAAAATGATCGGCATTGCCTAGCAGCGCGATTGAGACCATAGAGGTAATGCGTGCCGACAAACGGGCAAGATATTCTGCCCGCGAGTACGCCAAACAAGCAATACCTGTCATGACCGCTGTCCCGTTCATCAAAGCAAGCCCCTCCTTCGGCCGCAGATGAATAGGGCTGATATTCAGGCGTTCTAATACATCTGCACTCTGGCAGCGTTCGTTGTTATAAAACACCTCTCTCTCACCCATCAAACAAGCAGCCAGGTAAGACAACGGGGTCAGATCACCACTCGCACCCACTGATCCTTCCTGGGGAATAACCGGTACAATATCATAATTAATCAGGGTGACTATCTGCTCCAGCAGTTTTAAGCGAACACCGGAAAAGCCACAGGAGAGTGATGCCAGGCGTACCGCCATCACTGCTTTTGCCTGCTCTATAGTCAGTGCTTCACCCAGGCCACATCCATGGTAACGTGACAGGTGTATGGGTAATTCCTCTACCAGATGAGGCGGGACAGACACCGTACAGGAGTCGCCATAACCCGTTGTCACACCATAGATAACACCCTCTTCCTGTAACAATTTATCAAGGAACCTGGCACCGGCAGCGATCTTGCTTTGAAAGCCACTCTGTTTTGATAATTCAACTGAGGCCCGGCCCTGAGCAATGGCTACCACATCATCAATACTGAGGCGTTCTTCACCAAAAGTGATCTGTTTGCTTTTCATCATGTAGTTTTTAGCTTTGTAGTAAAGCAAGATGGCTCAGCGCGTTGTTGTTTCTGAGCTATCTTGCCAAAAATCATAGAAATTGAACCATTGCAAGGGGGCCTTGCAGCAGTAATATTCGAGGCGTTCAGCATATTGGTTAATACACTCCTGTAGTAATTGCTGACGCTGTTTGCGTGGCAACAGCAAAATATCTGTAAATTTATCAAAATAGACATTTTGCTCGCCCTTTTCCTTCAAACAAAACAGCAAGTAGAGGGGACACTCCAAAAGAGCGGCCAGGATAAATACACCCTGAGGAAAGGGTGCATCGTGCCCCAGAAAGGGAGCATGTATTACCCGTTCAGGAGAGTTCGGTGATGTTCTGTCTGCAGAAACAACGACAAACTCACCATTATTAATTTTATCGCTGAGTAATATCGCAGTACCAGGGTCCAGAGTAGAAATTTTAATTAGCTCAATGTCAACCCGTGAATTGATACGTTTCATCATTCGGCTAATATGTTCGGCATGATCAGAAAAAACCAGCACATTCATTTTTATACCCGGGACACTATCAACCAGCGCACGCATCATCTCGGTGTTTCCCAGGTGGGAAACTACAATGACCGCACCACGACCGGTCTGTACCACCTTGAGCAGGTCATCACGATTCTCAAAATTTAATGTATCGCGCTGAATATCACCAGACCATGCACCTATCCGATCGATAATGGAGTCACCAAACGCCATAAAGTGCTGAAAACTCTGCCTCCAGCCCGGCCGTACATTAAAAACAGGAGGTGTTGATAACGCCATGGTCGCCTGAGTTGTTTTCGACTGGGCAGCAGTATGCCAATAAACTTTTTCTAAAAAGGAGATCGACTGTTTCCTGGCTTCACGATTAGTCAAAAAGAAATAGGTAATAATCGGATAAAGCAACAAACCAAGAAAGCGTCGCCCCAAATGTCGATAGCACCACAAACTCAATGCCATCCCCCAGTAACTACCATTTTCCTTTAACTCAGACCAGTGGCCCGCACTATTATGCGTAGGGCCTCTTTTATTCAGCAGCTTAGCCCTTAACAATCGTGGTAAACGCTTGAGCATACCGAAAACAAGTCGTGTATGCATCCAGCTGATCCGCACATTATCCTTGATTAAGGCAAAGTGTGATACGCCATGCTCAGGATACCTTACCCGGGTTGGAATAAAAACCATGGCTACACCGCGCCAATAAAGGCGAACCATCACCTCAATATCAAAATCCATACGCAATCCAAGCGGTTGGTTTTTTACCAGCTCAATAACCGCATCAAGCGGATAGACCCGAAAGCCACACATGCTATCTTTTATAGTCAGTGATAAGGTCTCAATCCATACCCATAGGTGCGTAAGATAGCGGCTATAAAATCTGGATTTAGGTACATCTTCGCCATACTGAGGCCAACCACTGATCAGTGCCGCTGGCTGCTGACGAGCCTCCGCTAACATTTGTGGTATATCCGCCAGGTCATGTTGGCCGTCAGCGTCAACCTGCAGCGCGTGGCTAAACCCTAGTGCCTTCGCCTCAAAAATGCCGCGTAGTACAGCGGCCCCTTTTCCCTGATTATGATAAAGATGAAACAAAGTAACAAAATCAAGTTGCTGACCTAGCTCCTCCAGCAAGTTACGGGTTGCCTCATCGCTGCCATCATCAACCACCAGGCATGGCAGAGCCAACGACTCCAGTTCAGCGAGCTGATCGGCAATGGTAGCGCCATGGTTATAGATAGGAATAATAATGCAGGGGTTAAAATTCATAATCAGGCCACCATGTAAATTTGGCCGCAGGATAACTCTTTATCTCCCTGGCTATAGGAGAAGGTTATTTTTCCACCACCAAGATCCTTCAGGATCAGTTTTAAATTTAGCTGTGGGCGAATAACAGCCTTAAATTTTAGCTTACTGGCGTGCGTAAAATTATAGCCCTGATAAAAGTAGCATTGGGCCTGCCGAATAGCCAGATCTAGTTGTACAACCCCCGGCAATATCGGCAGGCCTGGAAAATGCCCGACAAAAACATCGTGATCTGCAGGTAGATCAACAACCAGGACAACACAATCACTGTCTTGATGATGAAGAATTGTCGACAGCGGATTCAATTTGGCTGGTGGGATAAATAGAGCCTGAAGATCCGGCAATACAAACTTACCCTGACTGTTAACAGGAATACGCTCAACATATCGCCATTTTCTCGGAAGCAGCACGCTCTCGAAATGCTGCAATAAATGCGTTCTAATCAGCTCATTGAGTGCGCGCTTGCCCAAGTTTTCCAGCACTTGAGCACCTTTTGAGGATAGTACTACAATGGCTGCCAACAGAGTTCTTCGCCCCGGAAGAGTCAATACTCGCACCATCTCAACGCAGTCGCAATCCTTAATATAACGCTCCATCTGATCGAGAGAGAGACGTTTCTCTTCAAGCTTAACAATTCGATCTACCCTACCACGCAGATGAAACATCTCAGGATTAATAAACTCTACACGGTCCCCCATTTCAAACCAACCATTGCTATAAACAAAGGGAGAGGAAACCTGAAGCAGTGCTGTTTCAGGGGATGAACGCAGAGCAACCGATAAAAACGGTTTCCAGGGTTCATCTGTATCCAGACTCTGTTGTGATCTATAGGCAACTCCGCCCGTTTCTGAGCTACCAAAAATTTCAATCGGCACAATCCCTAGACGCCTCTTCAATCCAACAGCCGAGCCAACAGCTAAGGGACCACCAGAGGAGAAAATCGCACTGATGTTGCCTGCAAGAGCTTCCAGATCAATGCTATCTGGGATACGTTCCAGATGGGCCGGACTGGAGATCAGAACTGCACGCCTGGCTTCAGAAATACCTTGTTTTTTAAGAGAGCAATACCTTTCAATATCCCCAAAAAGTTGCTCCGGATATTGGTGGCTATTAGCATTAAATGGTCTCGCACTAGACAGAGGCCAAAGCAAACGAAACAGCAAACCATAGATGTGCTGATGACTGACCGTTGCAAACACCAAAGTATCACGAAGGTGTTCATCCCATAACATATTCAGGTTCTTTAGCTCTTCTTCAAAATGCTCCAAGCACCGCGGAATCACCTTTGCCTTTCCTGTACTACCAGAAGTTAGCACCTCAATGGATAGATTTTTTGCCGATAGGGGTGTGAACTGGAAATCAGCCCGCCCCCCTATGCGATGAGATAAAACCGGGATATCAACGCAGTCTTCAGAAATATCTCCAACAATACCTCCAACGGTATTTACCAGCTCCTGCAATGTTCCAGGCTGTGTATTAGGAGGCAGCACTACTGTCTTGCCTGCATGTAGCAACGCCATAAAACCCACGGCAAAACAGTAGGAGCTCTGATCACAAAGCAACCAGCGCTGTTGGCCACACACCTGAAGTTGTCTGGCCAATACA
>Ga0190303_1000439_pt1 | contig 17347 bp, 30 predicted proteins | sample 48700701_MG_FD_161672 | JGI IMG/M metagenome (GOLD analysis project Ga0190303, IMG submission 161672) | Hydrothermal vent sediment bacterial communities from Southern Trench, Guaymas Basin, Mexico - 4870-07-0-1_MG | ecosystem: Environmental > Aquatic > Marine > Hydrothermal vents > Sediment ...
TATAAGAACATGAAAACCAAATTTATCTTTAAGTTCCTGTACAAAGTTCATTATCTCGTCTTTGTTTCCAACCATTCCTAGTATAATATCTACAGTAGATCCTCCTTGAGTTATTTCGGTATACATATGATTTACTATTAATGGAGCTGACATATCGTTATCTTCGTCACAATGTACCTTCTCTTTTATGAAATCTCGTAATTCGTTTAATTCTTTTTCGCACCTGCCAGTAGCACCTATTCCAAGAAAACAGTCAACTACCTTAACCATGTTTATCGGCACTCCTTTCTCTCCAGCGGAAAGTAGTATATTGATAGTTAACTTTGGACTAAAAGTTTCGTCATTCATCTACACCTCCAGGTTAAAGGTTATAGTCTATTATAACATAAAATTCAAAATTCGCAAGTCCTAAAAGTTAAAAATGTAACTGATAAAAGTTATCATCGTAAGTTATTGAATGTTAAAGTTTTTGTTTTGTATTAGGCTTATAAAGAAGTATTACTTCTTTATAAGCCTTCTCCCATATATACGTATACGTAAGACGTTACGTATGTACCCAATATAATACCCATATATATGGGAACAAATATGCCGCCTCTTCGGCCAGGAATGTCTGAGGAGGGGGAATAACGCTAACAGTTACGTATATAGGGGGAGGAGTTACGTTAGACGTAACGTCTTACGTAAACAGAATACGTGTTCTGTTAACGTTAACAGAATACGACTTTGTTTTCGTAAACAGAATACGTACTACGTAGGAGATTCTCTCTTAAAGAGAGAATCTCCGTAACTGTATACGTAAATAGAAGTATCGTTAGACGTATATATATTACGTATACTGTATACGTAATATACGTTAACAGTATACGTAAAGTATCGTTAGTAGTGATACAGTTACGTAAGAAGTATTACGGTAATGTACGCTACTATTCGTAAGATGTTGATATACAATTCGTTATTAGAGATGACTATCCACACCTATATTTGTTATGGAAAACGTAAGTGAGCTGACCCGGTTTGTGAAATTTTTCACTATCTACTTCATAACGAACGAAATTTACTTTTTTGCTTGTAAACACTTGCGAATTTTAGATTGCTTGTTATATTATACCGAGGCCGCTTAGTTCGGAGATTTTATAACGTATAACGTCCGTAAAATTTTTTAAACAAGGAGGTGTTATATGATCTTAATAATGCACGTTAAGAGAAAAACTCCGAAAGAAGAATTTCTTGTTATGGAAGGACTACTTCCGCTAAATGAACTTAAAGGTATCTTCGTAAAGCCTAGAGACGTTACAGGTCCGGCAAAAGTTATAATTATGCTAGGTAGAAGAGATTTAGAGCTTAAAATGTCATCTGACGATAGCGCGTCAGAATTATTTAACAAATTAGTAGAGACATTACAACGAAGTAGCGAACAAAATGTAGTAACGTTTAGCTATACCGATATAGTTCCAGAGTCTTTTCTTTCAGAAGATCCTACTATCAAAAAGATAATCCCGGAGCCAGCAAAGCCCTTTAAAGATAAGAAACTTAACAATAGTAGTTAGGTAATTCATTTTATATTACGATATTCTTCCGTTATACATACTGTATCTTCTTTTATTTTAACAATTCCCTTTTCAACCATGTCTTCTGTCATCTCGATTACAGAATGTTCAAGTGCTGTAATAGGGAAGACTTTAACAAGTGCATTGAAAAACGTATCTAAATCACAACAGTTCCCATTCATGTACTTTTTTAAGTCTTTCACCATCATTTTACGAGCTTCTGAAACTATAGACATGAAACACCTCCTTTTAGTTGATTTTAGTCATGCCTTTGACTTTATTAGTTTTAACTAACTTATAGATTTTTTCAAGTTCTTCTGGAGTAAGAATTATAAGATTTGAATCGTTTCTTTCGAGCTGTTCATAGGCGTCATTGTAATCTGTCGCGTCGACCTCTTCGACCCAGAGATGACCATTAATATCAATGTGAATACCGACGAACCTCTTGGTTTTTAACATTCCTACCTCCTATTCTAATAAAATTTCTTCCAGTTCATCAAGTTCTGCATCTGTAGGTTCTATACACTCGCTGTAAATATCTCCAAGTACCCTTATTACCTCGTACTGGAACATGTCTCCTAAAGCGTTTTTAACGTTAGATTCGCCGTACTCCTTTATGAGTGATTCTAACCTCTTATTTACCTTGAAAGGTATAGGAATGTCAACTATCAATGTCTTCATTTTCCACCTCCTTTTGATTTGTATAGTTTAAATCTTTTACTAAACTTAGAAAATCTGTAATATTCTCTCATAGTTTTTTTGTTCTTTTTCTTTGCATAATGATAAGCAGAACTTAGAAGAAAAGATTCTCCATTATTTAAAATAATTTTGAATTCTTTATATGAGTATCCCTTTTTTGATTTCCTTTTTTCTAATTTAATTTCTTTTATGTTTTCAGGCTTCATACCCTTTTTATATAAATCTTCTTTGTTTGTAACTCTTTTGAAAGTCTTCTTCTTTTTTTCCTGAAACCATTTCATTAATGTTTGCTCTGTAATATAAATACCGAATCTGTCTCTTAATTCTTTACAGGTATCCGAATAGTTCTTATATTTGAGATAGATTTTATATATATCGTTTATCGTTAGCCCGAATCTTTCATAGACCTTCATCCTCACCTCCTTTTTAAGATTCCTCTATTTTTATTTCGTGGCCATCTTCCAATAAAGAAGAAATTATATACAGCTTCGATAGGGTCAAAGCAATTTCAAGAGGACTATAATCAGTATCTGGATCCAAGTCATTAATTTCGTTTTCCAGTGTCATTAGAACATTTTCTTTTGCTTTATAACCTTCTTCTGATAGCATCTTTTCGTAGGAATGAGTATCTAGAAGTAACTCAAACTTCGCAAGTATTTTAGCTTTTGTTTCTCTAAAAATTGATCTTAATTTGTTTTCGAGTTCCGTTATCTTCTCTTCTAATCGTGTCTTATTTATTTCTGTGTTACCGTAATTCGTTATCTCATCGATGACCCACGGATCGAGTACGAAAAGGTCGATATTCTTATTTTTACATGCTTTTAGAACTACGTAGTACTGCATATTCACCTCCTTTCTGTTTTGTTAAAGAGTATCTCTTTTGTTTTACGTTTTAAGACTTCATATTCTTTTTCTGTTAACTTGAGATCAAAGAACTTTTCATCAATATCTTCTATTAACAAAGCTGCTATTTTAGCGAGAGTTTCAATTTCATTAATTTTAATATCGAATTTGGACACAAAACTATAAAACAGTTTAAAGAGTTCCGGATCAAAGTAGTCAAGATAAAAATTCTTCTTATTTATTGAAGGAAAATACTTACCACGGCACTCTGTGACACGAATCAAGCCAAGATCAGTGAATTCCTTTATTGTGGAAAGAATTGAATTATCAGTTGGCCCAGAAAAATGAAGATTAAAATTAAAACCTGCCCACTCTAGAAAATTATTAAATTCTTTATCATGTTCATCTCTCTTAAAGGAAGTTGTTTTGCTGTTACCAAAAAGATAAAGAAAACTTTCAACTGTCTCAATTGTGAATTCATCACCTAACATATCTAGAGTAAAAATAGCAGTGTATATACTCTTTTCAAATTCCATTGCCATATTTCCTCCTCGACTTTATATCGTTAGAAATTCGGTAAGAAGAAAAGTCTCCACTTTATCCTGCTATCCTATTTATATGAAATTTCTCTCCGCAATGTTTACAGGTCATTTCTGCATCAAAGTTGATGTCTCCGTTGTTATACATATATTCGAACGTTCCTTCTCCAAAAGCTTTATCTATGGCTATCTTAACCTCTTCAATTGATACATCTTTCCATTCCATTACAATCCTGTGAAACCACTTGTTTTTCGCATCTTGACATATTTCGCACATCCTTCACCTCCTTGTTTATACTGTTGTTTCTTTACTATTGGCAAATTTCTCTACTAACTCTATTATTTCCGTTTTAGATAGCCTGGTTACATAAATAAGATGATTCTCTCCATCGATAATTTTACCGCTTGAAGAAAACATATCTTTAAAGTCATCTATGAGGATAGAAGTACCATTGATTACTAACGTATCTCCGTCTTTTCTGAAAACGAATCTGTTTTTCATGGTTTCTCCTCATAAATCTCCTGACTTTTTATTTTTAGAAAGTTTCTATATTCTTCAAGTGCTTTAAGTGCCCTAGGATCTACCTGGTCTTTAAACTTCTGCAGTATCATATCTAACCTCTCTACAGTTATCAGATTATGATAATACGCACTATTAACTGCCGCTTCCCATTCCTGGTCGTTCTCTATCTGAGAAAGGACTCCAGTTACGCTATCCTTAATCATTGTCGCTGTTATTTCTTCGATATAGAGTTTAGCAGTATTAACATGAAGAATAACTGCATATCTCTTCATTCCATCGGCTAATATTCCTAAAGATAAAAATATTCCTTTATCGGATGGTATTTGTTCAATTTTATCCGTTACTAGCCTCATTATCGGATAATTCTTAGCTTTTAGAGAGTTTTTTATGATTTTGTTTATCTCTTGCATTTTCTACCTCTCTTTAGTTTACCTGTCAGCTTAAATTTTTTGATGTATTTGCTAACAGTAGGTATGGATACTCCTATCGTTTCTGCAATTTCCTTACGTCTATATCCGTTTTTTATGAATTTCAATAGCATATCTCTTGTTATGTTGTGCTTTATGCGAGATTTTCCATCTTTAGTTACTTTGTATTTTAGTACTATTCTAACGGTATCTTCAGGGATTTCTAGTTCTTTAGCTATATCAGCTGTGTTGTATCCATTCAAGAATAGATTGTTTATCTTCCTCTTTATCTTATTTGGAGGATCGTAACTGTGTTCTATCTGTTTTATGTATCTTCTAACTTGATTATAACTATATCCAGTAAGTTTTGCTATTTGATTTATGTCCATACCATTCTTATAAAGAACATACATTCTGCGTAGGTGTTTGTTTTTGCACTCAGTTATATCTATATTGTTCGCTTCTATAATTTGCTCGATTCTCTGATGAGATACACCAAATACAAATCCTATTTCTCTGTACGTAAAACCGTTTTCTAATAGATACTTTACACCTTCTACATTTACTTTTGCCATACAACACCTCCTTTCTAAAACACATTAGAACCCTTTTTAATATTTCTATTCTCTACTTTTATAGTTATAGATAGACAATTCCGTTTCTTTGCATTCTTCATTATTCTGTAAATTAACTCTTCAAAATCTATCTCATTTGGTCTTATTATACATTTGCCATTTTTAAAATACCCACACTTTTCACAGCTGTCATATTCTCCGAATATAGGACAAAAAGGATCAGAGCTATTAGAGCTATATCTGACTTCCCATCTTTTCCCTTTTCTTAGGAATGTAACTTCTTCAATTACTACTTTTTTGTCCATCTTTAGCTCCTCAGTCAATGTAATTCTTATTGCCTATTATAATACCTTCAAATGTTCCATATCTGATTTTATTTCTTATAGCAAGAATAGAATCTAAGAGCAGAAACGGCAGAGCTAGTATTCCTATTCCTATCAAGAATATTACTGTTAATGAGTAGTAAAAGGCATCTGATATCACACTAAGTACTTTTGTTATTTTTTCTGATTTCATAGTAACCTCCTTTCTTATCATTAATTCGTTGAAGCACATTGTAAAGTTCGGATATATAATACTGTGCTCGTTGTAGATGAGATCTATTCCCTTCGTCTCTAAATTCATTTTCTACTGCATACTGTAATATCTCCTCGGTTGCACTTTCTGCGCAGTATCTAAGATAATCTATAAGAATATATAATTCGTATAATGATTCCATTCCTTTAAAATATTTCGCATTATGACTACGTTCCATGGAACCTGCCATTTTTCTCATATCACTGTATTTGCTGTCCATTTTTGCCTCCTTATTCTGGATGTAATTCTAATCTATCTAGGAAGCTTACGAATAGCAGTAAGTAGTTAAACAGATCTCTTTTCGTGTCTTCTAATGTTTCATCGGATACCTTTCTTGTGGCAGATGCTTTGTATAATGTTAATATCCTACTTACCTTATCTCCTATGCGACTAATGAATCCATGTACTATTATTTCTGCTGTTTTTTTCGTGAAAACAAGTTTGTTATGATACTTTACTCCCATAATGAGTGCCGGTTGTAAAAAATTATTTAACATATCACCGTCTCCAGCGTAATCATTGTTCTTTTTATATAATAGTTCTGTACAAAGTTGAATATCAGACGGGGACAAAATCTTCGTCTTCACAAATTTTGCAAAGTTTATAACTGTTTTTCTTAACTCATCTATAGAATGTTCTAGATTAAACAATGTAGCAATCTTTATGATATCTGAATACCATTCATGAATAGTCATATGACTAAATGCGTTAGGGAATCCGTCACTTTCTTCTAGAAGTCTTTCTACTATGGTTCCTAGACTTTTTTTGTTTAGCAGAGTTATTTCGTATCTCATTCCTACCTCCTTTCTTTTTATTTAGCGTTCTCCCTTTCGTCTTGGCCTTTGGATCTTGTTCAACAGTTTCTATTATATCCAATTTCTTTACGCTCGCATTTTTTACGTCCTTAACAAAATCAGAAATTGAAAGTAAGATATCATAGCTGATCCTTTTCACTTTCTGCGCTTTAGGTAATGTTGTCGTAACTACATGATCATATACGAATACCTTTACTCCTTTTGAATGTTTATCTATAACCAAACATAAATAGCCTCGTGGAGTCATTACTATCTCTCCAATTATTGCATCTTGTATTTCTATTACGTTTTCATCTTCTAAGTCAAACACTTTATCTCTAAAGATTCTTTTACTCATTTTCACCTCCAGCTGTTGTAGTAAACGTTTCCGGTATCCCAGCCCTCCATATTTTCGTTTCTATGCCCGTTATCATTGCTATACTATCTATTCTTTTAGCTACTTTATCCATTTCCTCTAGTATAGACTGCCAGAATCTATATTTGATTTCCCATTCTAACAATTCATCTCCATATGCCTCCATCGCAGCTGCTCTGCCCAAAATATCTGCTTTTTGAGCACCTATTTTCTGTTGACTTGATAACATAAGCGTTCTTGCCTCTATCTTAGATTTCATCTCTAATTGAAATGCTAACTGCTTATATTTAGCCTGTGCAATTCTAAAACATTTATATGCAATTGAATATTTTCCTATCATTGTTACATCTAATTCTTTTAATGACGCTAGATCATCAGAAGTAATAAATAATTTAAAATGTGAATGAATTAGATCAAGAACAGAAGAGTCTGTATAGTCTAGATTAAGTAACGATTCAGAATCGGAGAAGTCAACATGGTCTGGATATAGTTTCTTTTGCTGTGTAAGAGACTCGGTACTCTTTTTAATGTTTCGTTTCTTACCGTTTTTCTTTAGAGATATGCTCATTAGTACCTCCAATTACAGTTTCGTATGCAGTATCTATTCCTCTTATCATTTCCGCATAGTCTGTATAAGAAATTGATCCTCTTGCATAGTAACTTGGATGATAAACAACATACATATACGTATTAAATATAACAGATAAATAAGGAATGTCAAGGGCTATTTCGTATAATTTGCCAACAAGTTCTGCCATTGGTGGAACATCTTTGAGATCCTTTTTCGCCATTAGCATTATCTTTTTGACAGCTGTAGCTCCCACGGTCACTATGAGTTTAGGTTTAATAAGTGCTATTATCTGCTCTGGCCATTGACATTTCTTTAGTTCAGATATAGTCGGAGCTCTATTATTAGGAGTATGACATAAGATAGAATTTGTAATAAAAATATTATCATGTTTCAAAAGGTCTGTTTTTGACAATAGCGTTCTCAATATCTGCCCAGTTTTGCCTACGAACGGAATTCCCTTTTTGTCTTCTTCAACTCCAGGATTCTGTCCTAATATTAGTACTTCCGCATGTTCGTTACCGTCTCCAAATACGACGTTTTTAGCGTATTTTCTTAATGGGCAAAAGTTACATTTTACAGCGAGTTCTCTTAATTGATCTATGTTAGAATATCGATTTGTTCCGAAAAGAGTTTTTTGCCTCATTTTTATTCCTCCTTTTCTATATCATGTTCCTCCTTATCGTTTATCTTATATTTATATTTACGTAGAATTTTCTTTATATCGTCTGGTATCTTATCTTCTGGGATAAGATACGAAAATTTTATTATTACCATTTCAGTACCTTCTGGAGGAGAAGGAATAACAAAATCGTCTTGTTTTGATAACCGTTTTATAGAGTTGATTTTCATCTCACGTTCAATATGGAAGAATGGAAAGAATTTTATATACTCCATATCAGGAGTATAAGTGAACGCTTTTTCCGTTATGCTTGTATTCCTAAATTGTGACGTTAGGTTATATCTACCTTTTCTCCTCATTGGTATTAAATAGCCAAGATGATCTAATTTTACAGCATCGCCGTTTAATAAGAAAACTTTAACAGCATTTAAGTAAGCAGATATTATATCTGCTATTATATTTTTAGGTACACCAGTCAAATCATGTAGCATATTAGTAATTTCACCTCTACTATGGATTTTCTTTTTCTTCTTGAGTTCCGATAAAAGTTTATTTATTCTTTTTCTTACCATGTTTACCTCCTAACATTTTTGATATCTTTACCTTTGCTGCTTCTGGTATTTCGTTTATTAATCTAGATAGTTCATCTAGCAATTCTGTTATCTCATCTTTCTTAAAACCAACGTCCTCTAATATCTGTTCTGCACGTTGTCTATTTTTATTAAACGTAGCTATTACCTTTTTCTTATTTAGAGAAATAAAACGTAGTATCTTAAATTTCAGCCCTTTCTGATCACCATTTTCTGCCATTAGATACGTAATTAGTTGTTGCGAAAAGTCTTTAAAAAGAACACGGAATGCCTCTATTATAGCTTTGTCTTGTTTATCCATTAGGAACCTCCTAACGGTTCTATATTCACATATTTCTTTAGCTTCTTTATCTTATAAAACTTAGGTATTAAGCACAACGAACATCTTTCTACTCCTCCTGCTAAGTCACCGCACATTGGCATCCTTTTATATTCACTTAATACGTATTCCCATTTCGGTCTGTAATATCCTCTATATCTTTCATATTTAGATAAATCCACTCCTATCTTATTTGCTATCTTTCTACTAGCAAATCTTAGCGGTGTAACAAGAATTGGCAATTTATTAAGTTTTGCGGTCAGATACATTCTAGATGGTGGAGCAGTTACATCTAAAACAACTCTGGCTACAGTTGGCACATTATCGTTTAAATAGTTCATTGCAACTATAACTCTTGCCATGTTATCGAATCCAAGTTCTGCTGCTCCACGTTCTAATTCGTCATATCCTAATGATATATGTAAAATACCTTGACTCTCTTTTATTAATTCCGCTATATCTTCATGGTAATCTATTAGTTTTGTTACTATTATAGGATGAACTTCATACTCCTTAAATTTTTCTAAAACTAATCTTAATAATGGAAGGGTTAAATAATGTCCCGGATCTGACATTTTACCAAGTCGTACCCATTTTCCTACTTTAATTCCGTTTATTTCTATGTCCTGCAATTTCTTGAGTTGATTATCTAATCTTGATATACCATTTTTTACTTTCAAGTCATGATAATTCCATAATCTTGCATAGCAATATTGACATCTGCCCTCCTTTCCATGTAACGAAGTAACGCATCCTGTAGTTAAATCTAGATTATATTTGGAGAAAGTACATTCTTCATAAACATCCGACTTTCCTCCTACTATTTTTAACATTGCCATATCTCATCTCCTTGTTTGATATTACCGATTCTATTCTCTATTTTATCTCTACTCATTTTCGATTATTGATTTGTCGATTACCAGGGTGTTGCTATCAGCATAGATGGATGACATTAAATTCATATCTTCTTCATGACACAAGACTACTATGTCTTCCATTAACTCTCCTCCTATCTTAACAGGAGGATCTGCATGATATATTGTAACGTCATTTATATTATGGTTTCTTCCGTCTGAAACCTCTCCCGGTTTGTATAATATCTTTTCTATCCTATCTAATCGTGATAGAGAATCTAGCAATGTAAGCAATAAATGTACTTTAGCTTTGTATTCTACATTCATAGTAACCTCCTTTCTATTTTATTTTAACATTTGCTATTGCAAACTTCCTTTTAACATTGCTGCTCTTACATTTTGGACATGTTACTTTATCTCTTTCTTTTATACTTCTTTTTTCAGTAAACACATGACCACAGTCCATACATTTATATTCATATATCGGCATACTAACCTCCTTTTTGATTATTTTCTTTTTAAATATCCAGCGTACATGTTTAAAGGAAGAGGAGTACGCTGGATATTTCTTTTACTTAGTATTGACTATTTGTCCTGTTTACTCTTCAGATATCTGAAGAGTAAAATTATACCAGTTATCCTGGTTGGTTTAAGATATTGGTTTTAGCGGTTCGTAGTATCCTAATATATCAGTAATGTCTGCTGTAGTTACTCTATATCCTCTTTCAAGCAGTTCTTGTTGTCTCATTAAGCTAGCTCTTTCTTGTTCCACTATCTTCTGCATCTTTCTTTGCAATGTTAAGAATTGATCAGATGTAATTTCGGTAAAGTATAGTACGTAGGATTTTCCTTCTTTTATCAATTGTTTTTGATGATCTATTTCTATTGGCTTTCCAAAGGCAACGTAATAATATCTGCCAGTTTTTTTGTCGACAAGGACTTGTCTACTTAGATCTTTATCTATTGATATATTCTTTATTCTGTCAATTTTATTACCAGAAGTTAACAGGAAAGCATATATTTTATCTCCTGTTTTTATACTCATTTTTACAAGTGATTGTAAAGGAGAAGGTAGATTACCTAGAGATGTTATCTGTCTCATTATTTCCCTCCCTTCTTTTTACGTTTATTGTATTTACTTTTAGCTTTCATAAATTTCTTTATAGTTTCTTCATCTAGTCCTAATTTTGTCAGTTTCTTCTTGTTGAATTTATAATAGCTCTCCGGAAGTTCTCCATTTAAAAACCTATTTATAAATGTATCATGTTTCTCAGCTTTATGTTCGAAATATGAAGGAAGTGACCCAAGAATATATCCAAGAATTGTACATTCAAGAGCAACTCCGTGTAAGAATGTAGTAAAAGAAGTAAACATCTCCATAGCTTTAGCATCAAGTTTCCTAAAGTCAATGCCCATCAGCTCAGGAATGTTAGTTTCGGATAAATATGAAGCAACAAAATTTTTAATTTTTTGGAGTAGCCTGTTTTTAATTTCGATCTTTGTTTGTTCTCCGTCAGTTGTTTGTAATTTTACTCCGTTAATATCAATTACATCAAACTTGGAAGGTACTATAAAGTTCTTAATATATGGATCTGCATTTACAATAAAGAAATCAATGGCTTCATTAAGTAACTCTGTTCTGCTCTTTTCTTTCTTATCTTTCATGTTTCCTCCTTTACGTTGTAAGTTATTGTTAATGTCTTAGTCACAATACTGTCTATATCTTTATCTACCTCTAGCATATCACTTGGTTTTGATTTGAAGCCTACCACCTTCTCTCCTTCCGATATTCCTTTTACGAAGATGAAAACTACTGATGGTATCGTTAATTTTCCTTTTGACGTATCGACCTCTCTTCTACTAGCCATATCTATTACAAATTTCCTTACTTTTGAAGGCAGCCCGTCCAAATCAACAAGTATAACAGTTCTCGGTTTCGTAAATAGTGAATCTAAGATACTATTATCATTGTAGCCAATATACCCCGGCGGAGAACCGATTAGAGTAGCTACATAGTGCTCGTCCGGAAACGAGGCAGGAGATATCACTATCATATGTTGATAAAGCTTTTGTTTTATTAAAGAAGATATAAGACCATTAATATCATTCTGCAATTTTTGAGTAGAATCGGTTAGTATTAGTATATTCCTGTTTTGATCCTCGTCAAAAATCGACTCAATAGATTCAAGTGACTCTAAGAATTCAGCAAGTTTTAAGAGTTTCTTATCTACTTTGTTTATGTTAAATTCAGCTACATTTACGTTATAAGTCTTTTCAAATACTTCTATAACTCTCTCTTTTGTAACCTTAATCGTTGGATATTTATCTCTCATTAGCTTGACTATGCTATCAAACGATTCAGACATTTGATCAATATAAATAGATGAGAGTATATCTTCAATTAAATCAATTGCCTTATCTGGCATATGGGCATATGGAACAAATTTATGAGTAAGATATACTATATAATTAAGTGCTTCTTCTGTGAATTCTATCGAATTGTTTAGCTTATACCATTTTGTCAACTTCTCAAGGATTGAAAGGACTTCTTTTGGTGAGAATTCATTAACATGTATAACATGAAATCTCCTTTTGAATGCCGTATCATTTAAAATTATAGAGTTGTATTCATCAAGAGTAGTAGAAACGATTATCCCTGCTTTTCTAGCTGCCAAGTCTTTTATAGTGTAAATTATTGGTTGTTTTATATTATCGTAGGAGAAAAGAGAATGGAATTCATCTATATAAACAAAATCTCCTATATCTATTATCTTTCTTATTGTAGCAGCTACTTCTAATACCATATCAGGACTCATTACACTAGGATCTATTTTCCATAATTTTTTGTCCTCAAAGAATGGTATCTCATTATTTGCTAGCTTTTTAGCAAATAGATGGGCTACTGCAGTTTTTCCTACTCCTGCTTCTCCTAGTAGTACAACGTTGTTTTTTCTGTTTCTCAAAAGGATGGACGTTATAAGTTTTATTTCTTCATCACGGAAATATACTGGGAAAAATTCCTCTTCAGCCAAGTCTACTGCTACTCTGTTAATTTCTGTTCTAACGCGATATACATCTTTACTACTCTCCATATAATCTCTTAAGCTTTCAATAGTTGAAAATTTATTTTTTATAACCTCTATAAATTTTGAAGTATCCTTTATTACGTCAGATGTTTTATCTAATATAAATAATACAAATTTTACCATTAATCCGTGCTCTCCAGGAATTTCACTTATGTTGTCAAAAAATGTTTTCAATAATTTATTCTCGTGTATCATGGTGTTTACTATAGTACTATTATCAACTACGTTATTCGTTATATGATCTTCTAGTATTATTGCCTCTTTGTTTGATATTTTTTCTGACAATTTCTTGAGATCTATAAATTTTTGTATATCATCTTCTATTAATGAAAGAGCATATAAGAAATCGTATCCTATTGCATTATTTCCAAACAACATATATGTCTCTATTAAAAGAGTGTTGAAATCAGTATTTAGTATATTCATTTCTGCCTCCTCTTTCTTTCCATATTCTTCTCGATCCTTTTAATGCCTTTCTCTATGAAATAATAGAGTAAGTCGAACAATAAAGATGCAGCAAGGTATAAAAATCCCGAAACCATAGCATTAGGAGTCTTTAGAGTTTTCTTACTAGCCTTTCTTCTTATATCGTTTGATATTTTCTCCTTTGTTTTAGTTAGTTTGCTCTTCATGTTAACCTCCTTTCTATTTTATCTCGCTTTCCCCTTGAACAAGTACTACTTCTATTTTATCGTCATAGTCTATATCATCTGCTCTATGTGTGACTATAAAGACTGTATCTACTTTGCTCATTCTTATAGCATTATTTACATTTGTTATATTATTATCATCTAACGGGTCTATTAGTTCGTCTAATATGAGAAAGTCTATATTTTTCGTATCCTTTAATATCTCATTAATAGCTAATATAACGCATAATTCGACTATTCTTCTTTGTCCAGTTGATAATGATTTGACATGTAATCTATTATTATCAAATGACACTATCCAATTATCTTCATAATACAAATTAATATTTCCAAATATACTAAGAAATTTTTCTACTTTAGAGATGAATAAAGGCGATATTTTTTTGAATAATCCATTAATAAGTCCGTCAGAGGAAAAGAAAGATCTAATTGTATCGTAAATTTCTATATCTCTATTAAGACCTTTTATTTCTTTCTCTAGTCTACGTATTTCACTATTTTTGTTTTTAATTTCTCTTTCTGTTGCGTCTCTTTTCTGTACTATATCTATTAGCTTTCTTGTTATAGAGAGATTTTCATTATTGTCTTCAATAACAGAATCTATTTCATCTATTTCATCTTCCAATCTATTTCTATCTTTCTTTAATGTTTTTAGTTGTATATTTTTATCTTCTAGTCTCTTATTGAGTTTGGCTACTTCTTTATCTATATGCTTTTTATCTAACGGAGCTCCACAAATTGGACAAAGTTTATTCCTTGATAATTTTTTAAATTTATTAAGTTCATTAGTTATTTGTCTTATTTCTCCCTTTAGCGTAAAGATAGAATTTTCGATTTTTCTAAACTCTTCTATCTTTTTGTCTTTTGATTTAGTTAGTTCATCAATAGTATGATCTATTTCTTTTTCTATGTCTAATAACTCTTTTAATGAATAATCAGAATATTCTTTAAATAACTCCATTGATTTATTCATTTCTTCTATTTCTCTCTTCAGATATTGAATTGTTCCTTCTCTTCTGTCTTTCTCTCTTATTAGCTTCTTTTTCTTCTGCTCAGCAATTCTGGAGAATTTACTTATATCTATAAAATCAGGACTGAATAATCTTACTACTAAATCTTTTTGTTCTCTATCACTTAGATCAAAAAACGTTCTAGACTTTCCTGAATGTATTACTGCTAAATTTAATAACTCTTCGTCTATAATTTCGTTTATTATTTCTTGTTTTTCTTTAATGTCACCTTTTATTTCTTCGTTATCAATGCTTATATCTAAAAAAGACCTGGACTTCTTCCTACCTCTACTGATAATATAAATTTTACCATTATGCTCAAATGATAATTTTACGGATATCCTATCTTGATCTTTTCTTATTATCTCAGATAAAGGAAGTTTCCTTAAAGAATGTCCAGTCAAAGCAAAGTAGATCATATCAAATAGTGATGACTTGCCGCTACCATTATCACCTACCACAACCACAACCCCACTTCCCAATGGTAGCGACAAGTCACGATAAGATGTAAAGTTAGATGCTCTCAGTTCAAGTAATCTCAATTACATTTCCGTTCCTATTTCCATTCCTTATAGGTATTGTTAGTATCCGTTCTATTTTTTCTCTTTGTCTTCCAGTATCGCTTCGCTGCCCCTTTTCTTTATGGTAGGTTTAGTGTTCAGTTTCTCATAAATGTCAAGTATAGAGTCGCAGAATTTATCATAGAATTTTACCGCATACAGATAGTTATTCTCTTTGTCTTTCATGGGTGTTCCATCTTTCGATGATCGCATCAGGACTCCATCGCTTACGTATAAGTATTTTCCGTTTATTTCTCTTCCGTATCCGTTTTTGCTCTCTCTTATCATTATATCATTCACTCTCATTATAGGAATTCCTTCATTAGATATAATAGCGTCAACCATAGCAACTACCCCTGTATCTCTAAGTTTGGGCGGCGGATTATCATTTACTCTCACAAGTACTATTTCCATGTTCATCTCCTTAGTTTAGCTTCCTTACTTTAAGTTTCTTTTTCTTTGTAGAGGTCTTCTTCATTCTAGCCTTCTCCTCTTCATAGGCTTCTATAACAGCGTCCTTGATAATACTGCTAAACCATACCTGATTGAATGGTCGATTAGGATTCTTGTTGGACGGAATTATATTTCCATCTCTATCTCTCGCTGCAATGTCCATCTTTGCGAATATGCCTCCGTCTCTGGTTTTCACTATCGGAACTGAAGTATAGCTCATCAGTACAGTATCCTCGTCTTCTTCATCCTCATCGATAGCTACTAACTGGACATCTACGAATGCTTCCAGTTTTTCAGAATCAATTGGCTTGATTCTTGTTACTCTCACTTGAATGTCCATATAAACCTCCTTGTTTATAGTTATATTATAATACATCTCAAGATTTTCGCAAGTGTTTTATTTTACTTATTTAACTTTCTTCGTAAAACAATTGAAAGTAGGAGATCCTATTTTCTAACATATCCTGTACAGTATATCTACTCGCAGAATGAATAGTAGATATTGTAGAAAAATCATCAGACACTATGAATGGCATAAATATATATTTCCCAGACCATTCAGGCTGGAAAGTCACATTTTTCTCAAGAGGATGTACAAGCGTACTATATGAATTATATATATCTATATCTGGCTCAAATAGAACAAATAAGAAGTCATTTTTGAAACCAGACGTAACAAAGAATGGACGTACTTTACTGTCTTGTTTTATAAAAGCTAGTATGAGTTCTCTATTATCTATGGATAGTATTTGATTTAATAATTCACAGTTAGCTATATGACCTTGCGATTGCAAATCAGGTAATTTCTCACGGATTGAATCTATACCGTTTAGATCTAGTCTGTCAAATTCCACATCTCCATTCGAATACTTGACTTCTACCGATTGCATTTTAGAGTTTTTATCAAAGATGAATCTTCTAAGTAACAATTCACTTAAGAAATTATCACCAAGTGGTCCTACGTAGTCTGTTTCATACAGGAGCTTAGTCGAAAAATATCTTAAAAATTTAGCACCTGGCACGTCTCCATGTTCTATAGTATTTGTTAGCATAATTACATCTGTTAAGATTTTAGGACTGAGAAATGGTATAAGTTTCTTTGGAGGATTAAAAGATATAAGTGAATTTGAACGTCGATTGTAACTTAATACTGTTTCAGTGTCATCTCCGATATCTACCACACTCTTTAGTAAACGTATTTCGTTAGTAAGCGATTTTATATGAGTAAAGATATTGTTCGAACTGGTTACATTTTTGGAATAAAATACCGCTTCGCTATTCTCAGCAGGTACTACAAGTTCAACATTTTTCAGTTTTCCTCTAATTATGTCATTACTTGTTATTGCATCCAACCTTATTCTATACGTATAGAGGAAATTATGACTCTGATCATCGCTTAGGCTACTTATTAACGGTATCACTAAAGAATATTCTGCCATACGGGATGAATAACTATAGTCGTTTCCATATACGTAATCAAAAGAATGTACTAACGCTGCTTCACCCATCTTTGATACATCGTTGAAATCTGTTACTATGTAAAAGAATTTAACAGCAAAGTATCTTAAAACGGAATAAAGATCTATAGCATTGGCAAGATCGTCACCTCCTAACGTTTTAATATGATACAGTAACTCTAGCATTATATCCTGAACAGTAGGATAGTTATGTAGTGAGTTAGAAACTGAACGTCTAACTATTATTGGACCTCGATTACCGTTTTGAAAGAAAGATAGAAGATATAAAGACGTAT
>Ga0190303_1000440_pt1 | contig 17313 bp, 25 predicted proteins | sample 48700701_MG_FD_161672 | JGI IMG/M metagenome (GOLD analysis project Ga0190303, IMG submission 161672) | Hydrothermal vent sediment bacterial communities from Southern Trench, Guaymas Basin, Mexico - 4870-07-0-1_MG | ecosystem: Environmental > Aquatic > Marine > Hydrothermal vents > Sediment ...
TCTACTATTATCATAAAAAGATGGTTCAACACTACCATAACCAACTACTTCTCCAGAATTATCAATAGCTACAACAGTTTTAGTACCATCAACTAAATTTTCTATTTCATAATCGCCAACTGACTTTTCAACGTTAGCTTCTATCGACCAGTCAGATTCTTTTAGTACCAAAATTCTGGCACTTTCATTCAAAGTCCCAGAAATTTTATAGGCCATTTTTTATCTCCAATATTATTTATTATATTATAATTACTATTACGCATCAGAAGTAGCTGCTACTGATGTTTTACTAACTGTTAAATCCCCAAAATCACTAGCATTACCGATCGTAGAAATAGTAATATAATCTATTGTATTATAATAACTAGAAATATAATGACCGCCACAAAATACACCCCTATCATCTGTGCCATTAGAAGTAGCTGTTAATGAGGTACGTGGCATAGTTAAATCACCAAAATCTGTAGCATTTCCTAATGAAGAAATTGTTATGTATTCCATTACATTCAATGGGTTAGAGCCATCATACCCGCCACCAGATACACCTCTATCATGAATAGAGTTTGAAGTAGCTGCCACAATTCTTTTAGCTATTAAATCACCAAAATCTATAGCATTTCCTAATGAAGATATTGTTATATAATCTATCGTATTTACGTAATCACCAGAACCTGTTTTACCACTAGCAAAAACACCCCTATTATTAATACCATTAGAAGTGGCACCGGTAGTACGCCTAGCAACAGTTAAATCACCAAAATCTGTAGCATTACCAGGTGATGATATTGTAATGTAATCAATAACATTTAAACAATTACTATCATCATATCCACCACCAAATATACCTCTATTATTAGTAGCATTTGATGTAGCCGCAAGTTTATATTTTTTAGTGGTTAGCTCACCAAAACTAGTAGCATTTCCAGCTACTGATATAGTAATATAGTCTAAGCTATTTAAAGATGCCAAATTGATATCTCTACCACTACCAAATACACCTTTATCACCACTAGCATTAGATGTAGCATCCATTTCATAACGTTCTAATACCAAATCACCAAAATCAGCAGCATTTCCAATAGTTGAAATAGTGATATACTCTAGTGTATTTATTACTGAACTACCATTATAACCACCACCAATTATACCTCTATCACCACCATAATATTCCGGTGAAACACTACCATAGCCAACAACTTCACCAGCTCCATCAATAGCTACAACAGTTTTAGTTCCACTAACTAAATTATCAACTTCATAATCACCGGCTGATTTTTCAACATTTGATTCGATCGACCAATCAGATTCTTTTAGTACCAAAATTCTAGCACTCTCGTTCAAAGTTCCAGAAATTTTATAGGCCATTTTATTATATATCTCCTACATGTCACTATTTTTTACTTAATATAATTGGGCCATTCTCAGTTATAGCTACCGAATGCTCAAAATGTGCAGACAACTTATGGTCTTTTGTAATAACTGTCCAGTTATTTTCACAAACATATACATCATAGCTACCTTCAACCACAATTGGTTCAATTGCTATAACCATACCTGGTCGAAGCTTCCAATTAATCCCATAGGATACATAGTTAGGGATTTTTGGGTCTTCATGTACAGCTAAGCCAACACCATGGCCAACATAGTCGCGCACTACATCAAAGCCTTTTATTTCAGCATGTAATTGAATAGCTGCAGAAATATCATTGATACGATTATTTGGTGTAGCTTTAGATATACCTTTATATAAACATTCGTGAGTTGTTTTTACTAACTTCAGTGTAGATTTTGGCACTTTACCGATAATTTTTGTAAATGCCGCATCACTATAATAATTATTATAATTTAAACCTATGTCAACACTTACAATATCGCCGTCTTTAATAACACGACTGCTTGGAAATCCATGTATAAGCTCGTCATTTATCGATACACATAAACTATGAGGAAATCCATGATAATTTTTGAATGACGGAGTAACCTTATTATCAATACAAAATTTATCAACTATTTCTTCTAATTCTAAAGTAGTAATGCCAGCTTTCAAATAATCATAACATATAGACAAAAGATCAGCGCCTAGCCTATTAACATATTCTATATGCTTTATCTCATGTAAATTTTTAAGATATATCATATATTATATACTTCTCAATCTATTAATAATGTTATTCAAATCGTCTATAATATCTTGTGGAACATCATACAATTTATTCATAGAATTACAAGTATTCGTTAAACTATTTATTATTTCAGGCAACGATTCATGAAAACATAAATTTGGTGTTTGACCATCAGCATCTAATATTGTAATATTACCAAAACTTAAAATTTTACCTTCAGAATTTTCCGCAACTGCAATTATCGCACTGTCAGATTCTGATTCAAATACTATTTCGTAATGGCCTGCTGATACTCTTCGCTTACCTTTATATTCTTCATCTTGTATAACATATATCATTGCATCTTCATTAATGTCGCCAGATATTTTATAAACCATCATTCCTTTTACTCCCGCCATTAAATTTAGAAATTTGTATACTATCTATATAATAGTATATTTTTTTAATTTTGCTAGATTATATTTCAAATACTTAATATATATGTACCATTCACCCACCAACTTGGCGAGTTAACATCATAACTAAAATCTATATATAATTTACCACCAGAAATTGTGGATGTATAATATGAAGTATTATTAGATCTATTTTTTACGCCATTTACATAAATAGCTAATTGCTCAGGTATATTAACAAATACACCTGGACTAGGATCATAAACCCATTTATTATCAGAAACATATGTAAAATCTACATCAAAATGAGCGTGTGTGGAACCAGATGTACCACTAATAGTTTCAAGTACATCTCCAATAGATTCACCGATATAAGTATAAAAAACACCCCATAAAGGTAATGTTTTGCCATTATTAGATGGATCCTCATCAAAATATAAAGTACCCGCTCCAGCATTATAATCCCAATTAAATTGGGTTTCTGATGGGAAAATCTCTTTTGAATAATCAGGAGCTGTTCCAGCGCCATTATCCTCGAAAATTCTTAATTTGTATTGTGTCTCAGCTACACGGATAAACTGTTTTAATCTTACATGCCCTCTACTAGAATGACCAGAAGTTACACAATTATCTTCATATGCCAACCATGCTTTGTTATTATTCACAGTAGGATCAGTGGTAAGTTTAACAATATGCTCTTCAACCAATCCAGCGGCAACACCACTAGCTACTAAAGGACCATATTCCTCAACCACATCGTGGGCTGGTATTTGATACGCATTTAATTGATGCGGATTAATATCAGCATTAGCCTCATTAGTAACATCTTTAGCAGTAGACGTAAAACCTACATTACCTAAATGCTTATTCTGTATACTTTCCCTATAGGTATCATCAAAAGACATCTACTACCTCTCCTTACAAAATCGGATTAAAAGTTAATGTGTTTAATGGTGTAATGTTACTACTAAATTTTACCCGTATAATTACCCGATTTCCAAAAGAACTAGAACTAGTAGTGCCAAAACTAAATGCAACAACACTACCTGAAGATCCAGCCCCCAAACAACCATTACCACCATAGTTTTGTTGATCAACACTTAAATCTTGCCAAATAGATGTATTACCATTACCATAATCACTACAATTTGGATACCGCATATGTATTTCAACTGAACTACCTTGTATAATATTCAGTGCATTTGACCAACCACTAAATACTAATGTACCATGGGTAAATGCGCCAGAAGCAATAAATACCCTATAGTAATAAAAATCACCAGAAGCACTACTATAATCAGGCCCAACAGGTTTATATAAAGAGTGATTGATAGTTGGGTATTTTAATGACCCATTATAAACAACTAACCCAGGAATAGATAATATATTATCAGTTTCAGACCATGCACTATCCGCATCATGATCATCACCAATAGTTATATCATTAAAATTCTCTGTACCTTTATATCTTTTATGCTCATCATCAAAATACTCAATTAAATTAGTACTAGTTACCCCATAAGTATCAATACGAAAAATCCCAGCTGCAGAATCACCAGATTTAGCGCTTGTAAATACATTGTAATAACGTACTTGAGCTCTAGCATCTAAATCTCTAAAATTATTACTACCAACTGAAAATAATGTACTACATCCACCAGCACTATCTATAGTATCCGATATATCAAGTGGTGTAGACATGCCTATTTGTGTATAAGTAGGACTAATATTCAAAGCATTAAATTGATTTAAGTAAAATGTCATAGGGCTATTAGCCCTGTAACCTTCGTCAAATAATAAATCACTATTTGTACCAGAAATCGTAAATTGACTTCCAGTATCAAAATATGGCACGCCACTCAAATATTTCAAAACATTTACACCTGAAGTAACAGTTGGTGCTGATGGTGAAATTGCTTGACTGCTAGTATCTACCCAAAATGAAGAATACGTATAATTTTGTATGTTACCACCACTACTATGCTGAAGAGAAATTTGACCAACAAACCCTTCATCTAAATGCAATACACAATTCAAACTTGCTATTTGATATGGAGGCCAAAAATAGCCATATCCATCAATGGAATCATTCATACATCTACGATTAGTCAAATTGAAAATATCAAGACCACCCGCCGCAGTATGATCTGGATTAGTACCAACATCCGATTCTTCTTCTTCATATGTGCACCCATCTGATGACCATGCAGAAGCCAAATTTAATTCACCAACAAGAGATCCATCTTTATAAAGTCGTAAATATCCAACATCTGCTGGGTAAAAACCACCATTTACCGAAATTGTCATTGTATTATCATCTGTAAATCTAACGGTTGTACCAGGGGAAATACTAGATGTGTTATCTGTATAATATGTGGTGGGATTATTAATACTAACTTGTCCAGTTTGATCTATATCAGATAAATAAAAAGATACAGTACCAGGTCGTTGTGGGTATTGTGTAGTTTCACCAAGATAATTAGGACGTTTAGGTATAAGATACGCCATATTTCGCAAATTCGTATCTGGCTCATCATACCAACTCGATTCACCAATTACTAATTGAAGCATTTTTCTTAAGTAATTCAAATCATCTTCTAAATTTTGGTAATAATGCCGTCTGTATGAAACCGATGCGTTAGTTCCAGAAACAGCTGGTGTTACTTCCGCCGCAAGTGAACCACTACATGCCGTAAGCTGATATATACCAGACGTATCACCACTATCAATAACAACAAAATTACCTAATTCATCTTCTTCAAATGTAGTAGATGTATCTATAACAGTAGTAGAACCAGACACAACAGATAATGTACCAGTAAAATAATGCCTACCGGCTTGCTCCGCATATTGCCGAAACATATCATAAAAAAATGTGTAAGTGCCTCTTACTTGCTCAAACTGCCGAATCAGATTACGTTGCATCCGCTTCCCCCAACCTAATTATAACCACCGATTGGATTTGAACCAACGTCTTCTGCTTAATATGCAGCTGCTCTACCACTGAGCTACGGCGGCTAAATACTTGTGAAATTAAGTTTAAAACCCCACACCCTCAACTATAGGCAACTACATTGAATTTATCTGCCTAATTTTGGAAACATTATGTGGATAATAAATTTAAATTCATTAATCGTCATCCTTTTGTTCATTTTGTGCTTTTTCTATTACAGAAATAGCGCTAGAAATATCATTAATTTCTTCTTTAGTAAAATCTCTATCAAGTGCTGCAGGAAATTTAAGTACTAAATCAACATAAATTCCAACAATTTTATCACGCTTTTCATCTTTTAATCGTTGAATTTCACTGGCTCTTTCCCCACCTTCACCTTCCATTACAATAAAATCTGATTCACGCATATATTTAACTAATAATTCACCAGCTTCGGCCCTTAATATAGCATTACGAATTGCAAGCCAATCATCTAACATTTTTTCTCTATGCGGTTCCATAAAAACCCCCTATTTATTTGCCTTTGCCTCTTCCTTCATTTGTTCAATTTTAGCAATAGCAATTGTTCCTAAAGATTGCCCCCACATAGGGTCATCTTCATTCAATTTAATTTCTGCATAAAAATCTTCTACATCATGCTTCACAATTTTGAAATTACCTTTATCATCTAAAAATGTATGTCGTAATTCATGTGAAATAATACGTTTTTTATCTTTATCGCTCGCCAATTCCCATACAATATCATTAATAAACATTATATAATCTATTCCTTCTAAATTACGACCATCTCTAGTAAGAAAACGTTCAACTTCATTAGTTGTTTTTATATAAGCAAATGTAATTCTATTTGTTAATTTATCAATACGAGGTTTACTATCCATAACTGCTTTAATAACTGCTGCTTTCAAATATGGAAAACGCTCCTCATCATAAATTAATCTATCAATCAAATCTGTAACAGATTTATCTGCCTCATAAAATCTACCCATAATATAATGCTCCTTTTCCGTTAATTTTATAAAGGAGCTATACAAATGTTTGTATAAGCCCCTTTACAATATTATATTACAACATAATATTATTTCCTATTTTTACCTTTACCAACACCTTTACCACCTCTACCACAAGGCTTTGGATTTTTATTACGTCTTAAACCACCAGGACGTCCTTTACCACGTCCAGTACCATCTTTTTGACCTCTTGCCATTATATAAACCTCCGTCTATTATTTAGTCTAAATCTATTACCGCGTCGCCAAAAACAACCAAACCCATATCGATTACCTAAACCACGTCCATACATATTTGGTTGATTAAATTTAGATTTCGTATTACACGCACCAAAACCACGCCCGGTCATTGGCCCTTGCCCATTCGGGCCTGTTCCATCCATTCTTGGCATATATACCACCTCCAATAATTTGAATGCGGGGACCATAAATTTAGTTATGAAATATTAATTTTAATACTTTTTTCTTTCTCTGATTCAACCGCTTTTTTAATCACAACATTAATAATGCCATGCTTATATTTAGCATTTACATCTTCAGTAATTTCACACGGAAATCTAACTGCTCTACGAAACGATCTCGAAGAAATTTCTTTACGTATATAATTTTTTTCCTCTTGATCTTTCTCAGACTTTTTATCAGCAGAAATAAACAATGTATTATCTTTCAATTCCAAATTTACATCGTCTTTTTCAAATCCAGCCACTGCAATTTCCACATTGTAATCAGTATCTGTTTCAGATACATTAATTTTAGGAAATGAAGCCGATGGCTGAACATCCTCAAAAATTTTCATTGCAGGGGTTTTGAATATATCTGCAAAAAAAGACTCGAACATTTCGTCCATGTCATCACGTAAACGTCTGAGAGCAGGTACCCCCCAATATGAAGCAGTACTTGGTAACAAACTTTTTCTATTCATGACACGTACCTCCTATAATTTAATTTTATAGGCCCCCGCATTAAATAGATAACGCACTTAATTGTTTTTCATTAAATGGTAAATACTTGGCTTGTGGTAATAATTGTATCATTCTATCTACTTCTAATAAATTCCAACTATGTATTATTATAGTAGATTCTAAATTAGGATTATGCTGATTATTATTCAAATAAGTAGCAACATCACAACCACTACCACCATCCTCGCCTAATTCACCCCCTAAAAAGATATAGTCATATAAATTATTTTTTAGGTATGAAATACCACCTTTTGCAGTTTCTATTATATCTAAATGATGATAACCAAATCGCTCAATAAAAAAAATTATTCGTTTAGTTAAATATTCAACAATTAATATATCTTGAATATCCATCTTATTACCTCTTGTCTGTTTAGGTGGATGCTCATTTAAGAGCACCCACCTTATATATAGACAACACTCTGAGGTTATATTTCATCAGGTAAGTTATTCGAGCAGCTTTTCGAACAACTTAAAATTTTAGGACGCAAGGAAGTATCAAAAACATCATCTGTAGTATTCACTTTTGACTTCCTGATTATAACCAGCCGCTACAGAGTGTTGGTACTATTAAGCACCTAGTCTATTATACACATGTCTAGTCTGAGTATAGCGAGTATACCGCTCTCCACTTTCATTTCGCCATGATGCCAGTGGTCGTCCGTAAGCGTAACGTCTTTGAAAAGTGATGGCATTCAAATTTCTACCAAGAAATTTACTAAGGTACATATTTAATTTCTTAGTATCTGGAGTAAGCAAAACTGCGGCGATATCTACATCTGACCAAGCCCTACCATTATTTTCTTCTGTATTATACCAAAATAAATTAGCATTACCATACCGTCTTTTTTTCCACTCTCTACGATATTTCGCAGTATTCACCATATAAAATGCTGCGACATCCCGCTGTAAATTTGTACCATCACCACTCCTAACAGCTGCTTCAAAATTCTTAATTGCAGCCTTAAATTTACCACGCGCTAAGTACTGTAAACCTTTATTAAATCTAATCATTGTTTTACTCATAATTCAAATCCTCCAAAATTCTCTAAAATTCTTCCTTGCACTCTATCTACAATTGGGGCACAATTGTTGATCTTTCATAGGCATGTCTGATTTAATAGTATATTCACTACCACAACTAGGGCACTGCATTGTAACAGTCATTTTAACTGTTTTTCCACCAATAGTTCTTGCAATACCTCTATTACCAGTTTTCATTTGTTATCCTCCAGCTAATTAGTTATTTTTTTTCCACAAAACATACAATAATGAATAACAACACCAAATTTTTCTATATTAATACCTTTTTTATCTTCTTTGTCTAATTCCATCCATGTTAGCATCCATCTACCATCGGATTTCTTAAAAACTTTATTGTTTTTCATCATCCATACCATATCTTCACAGGTGCATGGTGATTCCATTAAATAAACCTCTCTTGTAATTTATCATTCATTGTCTTATCATAATATTCAAAAATAGCACTATCATCTGTAGAAACTGAATCTAATTTTTTTTCAATTAATGCAACATATTTTTCATTTAGCTCGTACCCCAAGTAATTTCTACCCATTTTTTTAGCAACAACAGCTGTAACACCAGACCCCATAAATGGGTCTAATACAGTATCACCTGGAAAACTATACAGTTTAATACAGTTAAGTACTAATTTTTCAGGAAACATAGCTTCATGGAATTTATTAGATTGTACAGAACGAATATTCCATACTCCATGTACCAATTTTTTCCACTCCGACTTTGTGATCCATCTACCATCTTTAGATGACTTATCTTTACGCGCTTCTTTACCTTTTCTAAATACAAATACATACTCCCATGCTGGTAAAATTCTATACTCCGCATGTTGTATTTTACTATGGAAAGAAACATGTGAACTATTTGCCCACGGGTCATCTTTTTCCCATATAATCCTAGCATATAAATATGATCCTAAACTACGTAAAAAATCTGTTAGTTTGGAAATAACCATAATTTCTTCTGGAAACCCGCCATTATAATTAGACCCAACAGCTATATCACCTATGTTTACAATAATTTTACCACCAGGAACAGTTACACGATGAACTTCAGAAAAAACATCACGTAACATTTGAAAATAACTTTCTAAAGTTGGCAAATATTTTTCATAAGTCTTACCTACATAATATGGTGGTGATGTTACTGTCAAATGTACACAATCATCATCTATCCTATCCATATTACGCGAGTCACCACAATAAATTTTATTCCGTTCCATAAGTATCCTTAAAGCATAAATCTGCTACTGAACAGCTTTTACAATCTACATCTTTATGCTTACCGTATTCCCCATAACATTCTCTAAAATTACCTGCTCTTTTACGGGCATTAACCCATTCCTTAAAACATTTAGGACAAATCCCAGAACTACCGATATCTTCCCCTGTACCCCATGTGCAACCACATAAAATACAATGTCTTTTATATTCCACCTGTATCTGCCCTCACATATATTATAGAATAAAATACCCATTTTGCTAGATAAATAATATCAATTTTTTATAAACTATTTTACCAAATTTAATCTATATATTTACCAATTAAAATTATAACATACCATTAATCCATGTATTACCAGCCCATGCTCTTTCTTTATCATATTTCTTACCAAAAGATGACCAACCTTCTGATGGGTAATTCTGGTATTGGCTCATACCAGTAGCTTTAACTTCTTTTTCATCCATTACGTCTTTAGCTGGTTGTGATACTGTACCACGCTTTTCTGTAATCTTAAACATTGGATCATTATTCATTCTTCTATGAGCAACCGCATATCCCCATACAAATGGATTATAATTATATGCGTCTCTGTCTGTACCAAATCCTACACCAACCTGTTTCTTAGGATTTTCAATATTACCCTTAAAAGCAAACCCTAAACTAGTTCGCGTATAATCAATCCCACTTCTTGCTCCTGCGTAATCAATATTCCATCTAGCAATTCTAGCTGCAAATGGCCTCATATCATACGCCGCTTGTGAACCAAATTTCCAATCTGATCCAATACTTCCAGGATTAAACTGAAAATTGTCATACTGATTTCCATTAAAATGTGCCATAATCACTTCCTCCTATAAATAGTTACTATATAATAAAAAAGGCCGGTGAAGATGCACTTCACTGACCTCTATATCTATTATAGAATATTTTTACAATTTTGCTAGATAAAAAATAAATTACTTAATTAAAATTTTTATAGATACATTAATTTTTATGTACTTCATTAACATTAAGTATATAAGTTTTTACACCAGCATTTGGTATTGAATAGCACTTACCCAAACGCATTTGTTCCATTACCCATTTATGACGCATAGGCTCTCTAGCTTTAACTTCACCAGTTTCTATCCAATAATTCATAAAGCCACCGCCAGAATAACTATCAAATTTGAAGCCTAAAGCATCCATACTACCACCAATATGGTGATCATAGTCAGAATAAAATTTTAATATTTCCACTTTTACATCATGGTTTCCGACTTTTAGAACTTTATAGTTATTTATAAAGTACTTTAATAACTTTGAAGCCCCACCAATAACATAAGAAAATTTTAATGTACCAACTCTAATAACTTCTATTATATTATCTGTTTTTCCAAAAAAATTCCGTCCAAATGTATAGATCATCACAAGTGTGTTTTTTTCAAAACCATTTTTTTCTTTCTTAAGATACAAACCAAGTCTTAAACTAGCTCCTCTTTTACCATAAAAACAATTAGCTTCTTCAAAAGCAGCACCTTCTCTCGGGCCTACTTCTTTTACAATACAATCCCTAGCATAAAATTTATTACGTGTTATTCCATATGCATGTAAAATTTGTGATTTTAATATATCTCTCTTTCTAACATCATTCCATTCAAAATCTTTTATCCATAACTTAAATGAATTATTAGCCTCAGCCTCTATAGATTTTCTATAAAAATAATCTTTATCTACCCCTTTTATTCCATATTTAGGATAAGCTATAGGAAATTCTAATGATGGAACATATTCTATCTCATACATCCTTTTTTCTGGATATTCATCATAAAATAAACAAAAATTATCAAATTCAGTAGAATACTTAATATTATTTTCATCTAAAAATTTCTTTATATCTTCTAAATTTTTAATATCATCATCTGTCATAGATAATACTCCCAGTTTTGCTGATCAAAATCCAGATAGTTTGATTACTCTATTTAACTCCTTAAATATTTTATCCCAACCTATAATAACATATTTAGGCCATTTAACTTTCTTATCTTTACGCTCAGCTACCTTAATCCTAGTAATTTGATCATTATTTTGCCATTTACCTTGTCTATGCATCTTATCCAAATTACCACGATTTTCATACACATACCTATAATTTATCATAAATGGGGTACCATCTTTATCTACTTTAATCCAATACTGGGGTATATCATTTCTCCAATAAGGTAATTTACGAAGTGGTATTGTGATCATAAGCATATCTTTCAAAATAACATATTTTTTACTTTTATGTTCTTCAAATTCTAACTCTGCAATTAAACAGCCTTTCGCACCAGACCGTCTTTTACGTTTATAATTACCAATTATAGTAGCATCAATTATCTTTTTTTCGCCAGTACTTTCTATTAATTTTTCATACTCAGATTTTTGGACTTCCACTTTTGGATGCAAATCAGTACACCAATCTGCTATTTTTTGTAATACTTCTGCTTCAGTACGTGGTAGTTTGATTTTTTTTCGCGGCATATAACATCTCCTTTTTTTCCTACTTTTTCTCTTCAATCGTTGGTCAATTAAATTTATATCATATCCGTTTACAGACTCAAATGTCGGCATGTAACCTCCTTAAAGTTTTTCACCATTTCGAAATCGATAAATTTCACTAACCAACTGACCATCCCAAAATCTAAGTTTAACACCCGCCTCTTTAAACATTATTTTAGTACGCTCAGCTTCTTCAATCCATTGATTATAGTTATTATCATCCCAAACTTTATCTACAATTACTTCTGATATACCAGCCTGTACTATACTTCTAGCACAATTCATACAGGGTATTCCATTAGTATACATTTTACACCCTTTAACTGACTGGTGTGCTAATAATATAGAATTTCTTTCAGCATGTTCTGTCCAGTAATACTTTTCAGGACGTTCAAACCGTTCACTAATATTATCATTTACGCCTATTGGCAAACCATTAAAACCAACTGATATAACTTCATTTTGACAACCAACTATTACCGCACCTATATGTGTCTTTTTATCTTTACTTTTCATAGCAACTAAATATACCATCGACATAAATAATGTATCCCAATCCATAATATCCATAACAACCACCAATCCTTTCTATAATATTTATTTACTAATCTTTAATGACTCAAACTTAGCTAATAATTCCTTAGCTTTATATTCAGTTGAACAATGCATAAAATATAAATACCCATTATCACCACAAACTGTACACATAGGTTCAACTTTGAATACACAATCTTTAGTTATAGAAGATGAAATATCAATAGTTCCATTATAATCACATTTATCACAATAAAATGTCACTATCCCATTATCGTATTTTACTATTCTAACCATAGCTATTTCCTCATCCAAATGAAATTAAGCGCTCGTCTAATTGTTTCTCTATGAAATCACAGTACTCACCATTCAATTCAGCAGCAATAAAATGTCTACCCAACTTTCTACAAACATTTATTTCTGACCCACTACCAGCAAACAAAATCAATACTACGTCGCCTGGTTTAGTAACACTTTTAATTAATAATGAAGAAACCTTTTCAGGTATTACACAAGGATGACTAATATTTTTACTATTTTTTGTCACATTTTTTACCAAATCAGAGTAAAACCATGAATATGGTGATCGGCCCTTACTACCTTTCATTATTAATCTTTTTATTCTTTTATCGGTTGGATTCAAATACGGCTGGGCTACATTATCTTTATAAAACTTACTTTCTTTTGACATACGACAGTGCAATATAGATCTATGGGCCGTAGTAAACCTACGAGGTGAATGTCCTATATTAGAATTATACACCCATACATATTCCTGTACATCATAACAAGCATTGTCTAGAAAATTTACCCATAAAAAAGCATTGTTTTTTGGGTAGTTAATGAAAAACGCACTGCCTGTATCTTTTAATACACGTACAGATTCTGATGCCAAAGCCACATATTCAGATATGTAATCCTTAAATACTTTAGTATAAGACCTTCCACCATATTTTATACCAACATTATAGTCTATATCAGAATATACAAGATCAACTGACTTATTCGGCAACTCTCTCAATAATTCATGTATATCTTTATTGTGAATTTTATTCAAAAATTTGTCCATAGTAATCCTTTAATAAAATTAACTTTTCCAATTCAGCATAGATTGCATTAAAATTAATTATATTCTGCTGATCTATCACCAACCTCTTCTATATCAACATATAAAATACCGGCTTGATTCATCTTCACTCCGCTAGTAGCTTTAAACTCCGTTTGTCCTTCAAAAACGTGTAATTCCCCGCTATTAGGATTACGTAATCTAAATAATGATCCTATTTCAATATCTTCAAAACTCTTAACAACCCATTCATTATCTTCTTGTATTTCTACAATCATTAAATCAGTCATTATCCTACTCCCTTAAAACTTTTTCTATGCAACTCACACGGACCATATAGTTTTATCATTTCTTTATGCTCTTTAGTACCATAACCCTTATTACGATCCCATCCATATATAGGGTATTTTTTATGAGCATCTAACATCCATCTATCACGTGTAACTTTTGCTATTATACTTGCGGCAGCTATTGATACGGATATTCTATCCCCACCAATAACTGGCCGCACTGGAATATTAATAAGCTTGGGTATAAAATTACCATCTATTAAAGCAAAATCTGCCAATGGAATTTTACGAACACATTGCCACATCGCTATTTTAGTAGCTTCCAAAATATTAATAGCATCTATAATATTATTATCTACTAATGTATAACTATAGGCACACTCCTCTATAATTCTATTATATAATAATTCCCGCTTTTTGCTAGATAATTTTTTAGAATCATTTATACCCGTAGTATCAAACCCATCAGGAATATAAACAGCGGCAGCACAAACTGAACCGGCCAATGCTCCTCTCCCTGCTTCGTCAATTCCAATAATATACTTATATCCTTGATTTTTCAAAGATAATTCCAATTCATATGTTGGTTTATCTGAAAAACGTCTTGTCATAAATATATAACCCCACTATTCACTATCAACATTTGACCCTACAGTAGAATTAAAGAACCTACTTAAGTCACCGGTAAGTGGGTGATTTGGGTCACCAGTAAAAATAGATGACGGCTTCTGTGTTTCTACAGCATCTTTCTTCATCTTCTTAAATTTCTTTCTATCCCAATACCAATCAGGTCGTAAATGAACTACTGGCTTACTTGAATTTAATTTACGTTCAGTGATATACTGTATTTTATCATCGTCATCTTCATAAAATTTACATAGTCGTTTCTTTTTTAATTTTACTTTATTATTTTTCTTAACACAGCGTCCATTAACTTCAAATTTACAAAACATACATAAAACTTTTTCCATAATTATATCCTCCTAAAGCTCACATGATCCAGAAGCACATTTCACAGATTCTTCTCCAGCAGAGACCAGCTCTTTACTATCATTTAAATACTGTCTAACTTGCTCTTCATCAACTTTATTTAAAATTTGACCTTCTCGACTACCATCAACGTATACAGTAACACCTTTCAAATCCCTTATATATTCCAAGGCAAATTTACTTAGTTCTTCTGCTGTAGTTCCAGCAGGCAAATTAATAGTTTTAGATACTGCACCGTCAACATATCTTTGAACAATAGATTGTACTTCAAAATGATCTTCTGGTTTTAAATCGTCAGTATCAACATACCAATCTTCAATTTCTTTTCCATGGTTAATAAACTCTTTATAAATTGAATGCACATACATACGATCACCAACACGATCATGCCGCATATAGGCTTTTCTAAATAAAGGTTCTATACCAGAAGTAACATCAGCTAAAAGACTGATTGTTCCAGTAGGTGCAATCGCCAATCCAGTAACACAACGTACACCATGCTCTTTAACTTTCATACGTAATGAAGCAGGTAATTTACGTACAAAAGAAGATTTACCATAAGCAACTGGATCAAATTTTGGAAAAGCTCCTTTCTCATCTGACAACTCAATCAAAGCTTCATAGACTGTATCTCGTATAAATTTCATAAGACGGTCTATTTCAACAATTGCTTTATCAGATCCATATCTTAATCTTTTAGCAAACAGATATTCAGCTAATCCCATAACTCCTAATCCAATACGACGAGAATTATGCGCTTTAATATCAATTTCTTTTAATACATATTTATTTACATCTATTACGTCATCCAAAAATCTAACCGATAGTTTAATCACTTCTTCTAGTTTCTTCCAATTAGTGTTAATTGTACCAGTAATAAAATTTGGAAGCACTAATGAACCTAAATCACAAACATCGTAAGGTGCTAAAATTGCCTCGCCACACTGGGCGCATAACACATTGTTATATTTAAGTTTTTTGGATTTAGTTTCGGCTTCACTTACCATAATATAAAAATTATGATGCTCATCTACTGTACCATTATACACATTTTCATACCCATCTTCTTCAACAGAAACTACTACAAAATTTAATTCAGCTGCTTCTTTTAATTCCTTATATGATGTAAAACAGTACTCATTAAATCCAGACTCATTAGCACTTCGTATCCTAGAAGGTACATTGTTTTTCTTACAAACACTCATCCATTCTTTTTTCAACGGGTCTCTTCCAAATGTTTTCTTTAATTCATTATAAATATTTATTTGAGCATTTCTTGTTTCCTGCTGTTTATTTTCATAATGAGAATAAAATTTAGATCTACTTACTTCATTATTCCAACCATAATCACTAGAACATTTGCTAGAACAAAAAGCTCGCTCCCTATTATCCCAATTTACTATAAATGATTTACCACACCATTCACATTTTTTATTTACATAAATACGACCATTTTCAAAAAATATATCTAAATCAGTTTCTTTTAACAATTTAAGATAACGTCTATATGATCTAATATTAGCTGAATAATTATAAACTACTACGTCAGCTTTCTCTGCTGCAGCTTTCAATAACTTACTAGGTGATGTGTATTTACCTAATGAATAACGACTATTTGGAATATCGTTTTTTCTACAATATTTAAACCATTCTTTCTGAGTAATACGCCTACCTAACTTAAGAGAATATTCTACTGCCAAATCAAACACTTGATCAGGAGTATATCCTTTGAATCTACCATTATTATTACCAGAGTGATCTTGTTTTATCAACCAGTTCTTCTCAGGAAATCTATTCATAGGATTTTTTTCACCCATCATATCAGCAGCATGTAATTTATCATGATCTTCCTTGGTCATTACAACTAAATTATCTAAAGAATTACAAAGTTTATCATAATTTTTGTGATGTACAACTTCATTTTCTAAAAGGTCCCTACCTTCACCATATGCAGCTATAATACGATGCTCTACATATTTACCTTTACTAAAATTAGGGTTAAACAACCACATATAACCAACATTAGAAACATTAGAAACTAAATGATGCAATCTATCTCCTGACTTCAATTCATCAGCCCGTTTAATACTACCATCCTTCATATAAAATTCATGATTTTCTGTACAACGTATAGATGAACCATCATCTAAAGTTACTTTCAAAATTTTCTTATTATAACCAGTTATACGTGGTCTACGCATCATTTTAA
>Ga0190303_1000442_pt1 | contig 17275 bp, 15 predicted proteins | sample 48700701_MG_FD_161672 | JGI IMG/M metagenome (GOLD analysis project Ga0190303, IMG submission 161672) | Hydrothermal vent sediment bacterial communities from Southern Trench, Guaymas Basin, Mexico - 4870-07-0-1_MG | ecosystem: Environmental > Aquatic > Marine > Hydrothermal vents > Sediment ...
CGAGAATAGAGTATTCCTATTTGTAGCTCGGGTAAGAGGGTCGTATTTCGAGAGTTCGTATGAAACTACGGACTGGATAAGATTGGCAAGTTTAATGTTGTATACTCCAATATAATCTCTTGTGGTTTCGTCAAAAAAATTATCTTTGGATGAGTTAAAAGCTAACATGAATGCTATTATCCTGCTGGTAAAATAGACAGGTTCTAAAATAAAATCCTCGATATGAATGTTCAATTTTATCTCGAGCAGAGATTTTATCATATCGTTGTTTTCATCAATATAGTTATTTAATAACTCGTCCCATGAGGAAATTACTTGACGCCTTATTCTCTCATTACCTTCTCTATTCTTTTCAATATAGATGAATTCCACTGTATTTTCCCTTTTAATGAGTACCATTATATTTTCCGCTTTTGTGATTAATTTGGCAATATTTATGACGTGTTTGAACATGGTGTTTTCGAAATTGGATATATTGAAATTAATTTGGAAATATTTATTAATATAATCCAAACTCTTTTCTATCTTGCCTATTTTAATGTAGAATTTTGCCAGTTCATATAGAGATATTCCTGTTTCGTAAATCATATTTTTGGATGATGCCAACGCATAAGCTTTGATAAGGTATTCTTCAGCATTTTGTATTTCATCTTGATGCATGTATATTTTTCCCATAAGCAAAAGGCAATTTATCAAACCGTCATATTTTGTTTTATCATTAAATATTTTGACGGCATTTTTAATATTATTCTTTGCTTTATCATATTCCTTGTTAGCAATATTAATTTTAGCAATTCCCACAAGAGAAAACCCGTTATTTAAATCATAATTCATTTCTATTCCTATTGCATTGGATTTTTTGAAGTGAGAGAGAGCTTTTTGGTAGTGATGTCGTTCGAGGAATATTTCTCCTATGTGATTGTGCATTATAGCTTGCCCGAATTTATCGTTTATTCGCTTCGAAATTTTAAGATCAAGATTGTAATAGTTCAAAGCTTCTTCGAGATCGCCGTTTTGGTAGAATAAGCGTCCCAAATTACCGTAGATTATGGCTAAACCGCTTTCATCATCCAAGAATATTTTTGTTTTTTCTGATTTTTTATAGTAATAAATTGCGTTTTGGAAATCGTTAAAATAGTCAAAATACTTACCTATGCTGTTTAGTATTTCCGATTCCAGTTGTAATTCATTGGCATTCTTGGCTATTTTTAATGCTTTTCTTAGATATTTTATTGATATAGCCGTTTTATTCGAGTAGAAAAGATAAAGAGCATATGCATGATACAGTTTTGCAAGAACTCTTTTTTCTTTAACATATTTTACATTTTTTAGGAGTATTGTAGCTACCGATTCGAGTTCCGACATATTATGAAGTCGTAAGAGAATAAATAGTTTCTCAATGTATAATTCCATCTGGAGAATAATGTTTTTTACTTTTGCAGATTTTTCGATACCCGATTCGACAACCTTTAATGCTGCATTATAATCACCGCTTTTGAAGTAAACATTTGCAAGTTCAATAATATCAACTAAACCCATATATAAAAATTATCACAAAATGATACTAAGGTCAATTCAATTTAAGAAAATTGGGTAGATGGGGCCGCCGGGACTTCAGTGAAGGCAGACCTATCTACCCACTCATTTTATTTTTATTTGACATTTATTTACAAAAAATATAAAATATAAATATGAAAAAGGTATTATATATTGTTTTATTCCTTGTATTAGGTGTTTCTATAATATCAATTTTCAATGAAATGTCTATGTCATATCCGAACTTGGAATTTTATCAGGATAATGATGTCATAAGAGTTAAAAGCAGTAGGGTTGAATCCGTTAAAAAAAATGATATTTTATTGAGTTGTGATTCAATTAAATTTTTTAATTTTTATAACCTTGATCAACATATTGAAAAATCACCGATTAAATCATTGCATGAATTTGAATTTTTATCCTCAAAGACGGGTAAACCATATTCCGTAAAATTAAAATATTATCGACTTACTAAAAATTCCGTTATTTTTTCACTCTTATTAATTGATATTGTATTTCTCATTATGGCGTACATCATAATAGCCATAGGTCCTGAGAAGCTTTACACCTTGTTTTTGTTTATGTTTTTCATATCGGTTGCTGTTACGGCGGTTACTTATCGAGTATGTTTTTACAATAAACTATTGTACTCGATATTTATATTTTCAACATCATTTATTGCCGGATTTTATCTATCGTTTCTGGTCACATTTCCAAAGGTGCGTAAACCGGTATCGTTAATTATCGTCTTAACAGCCTTAACTTTGAGCTTTTTGAATTTTATTTTTTGGTTAAAAGCGTATCTTAATTTTATAGGGTATAAAACATTTTCAAGTTACTTAAATTTATTTACAATGGCAAAGATAAACCAAGGTTATGATATCTTTGCGATAATAACAGGTATAATAATTATATCGGTTAAATATTATGAAACGGACAATATTAACAAGAAGCGGTTGAAATGGTTTATCATCGGGCAAATAGTAGGATTTATACCGTTCATATTTTTATTTTCTCTACCTCTCTTATTATTAGGTCATGAATGGGTTAATCTTGCTGTCGTTATGTTATTTTTCATGGCTGTTCCCATCTCATTTATTTTAGGTGTTTTAAAAATTAAACTGGGTTCTATTAATTTTATATTAGCAAGAATTTTAATAATATTATTATATTTTGTCATAGGTGTCATTTTCATAATGATTGGAAAAACATTCGGACGGATTGTAAATGATGTAATCATAAAAGAGATAATTTTTCTGGTTCTATCCGGTGTATATATTGCAGTGGTGTATTTTACGTACCGTACTGTAATGGATTATATATTGAGATTGTTATTTAAGGAATATTACAGGAAAATAACATTAGTAAAGAGGTATATCGATTTATTGAAAGACCGGAATAAAACGGAAGATTTATTGGAAGAGGTTTTCAAACATTTAATGAAAATTTTTGATTTGGAATATATCAATATAAAAGATACAGGAATAAAATATGCTGACGAATATCATATTGAATTAAAAAACAAGAAAATAGTATGTTTTCGAAAAAATAAAAACGAGGTTATCAATTTGGATGAAATTTATATAATAAAATCATTTCTTTGTTCGCTCGAAAGGAATAAAATTATATAGTATACAAAGCGGAGGTATTGACAAATAATTTAATGTATATTAGTATATATGGAATTTGAAAAGGAGACAACATGAATAATATAAACAATGAAATTTTTAGAGAATATGATATAAGGGGCATAGCAGATAGAGATTTAACCGATGAAGTTGTAAAACTAATTGGTAAAGCATACGGTACATTAATTGGCAATGAAAGCACTGTAGCCGTGGGGTGTGATGTACGGCTTAGTTCACCCAGAATAAAAAAAGCATTGATAAACGGAATATTATCCACGGGTGTAAATGTTATCGATATTGGTACTGTGCCTACTCCGGTTTTATATTTTTCCGTATACAGGTTAAGTACAGACGGTGGAATAATGATAACAGGCAGTCATAATCCCATTGAATATAACGGATTTAAGATGTTAAAAGGGACAAAAACAATATACGGAGAAGAGATTCAAAAATTAAAAGCGATTATTGAAAAGGGAGTATTTAGCGAGGGCAAAGCAGAGGTTAAGGAGAGCGAGATGATTTCCAGATACATAGATACGATTATGAAGGGAGCATCAATAAACAAGACATTGAAAGTTGTTATAGATCCGGGGAATGGGACTGCCGGTCCAATCGTATCATCGCTTTTCGATAGTTTTGGAATCGAATATAAATGTATAAATTGTGAACCTGACGGGCATTTCCCTGCACATCTTCCGGATCCAACAGTACCGAAATATATGGAAGAGTTGAAAAGAACGGTCATCGAAGAAAAAGCTGATGTAGGTATCGGTTTTGACGGGGATTCCGACAGAATAGGTGTGATAGATAACAATGGAGAGATGGTTTACGGTGACAAGCTATTGGGTGTTTATGCAAAAGAAGTTTTGGAAAGTAAACCGGGTAGCACGATAATTTTTGATGTGAAATGTTCGAGAGGATTGAAAGAAGCCGTTGAAAAATTCGGTGGAAAACCACTCATGTGGAAAACCGGACATTCTCTTATTAAGGCTAAAATGCAAGAAGTTTCGAGTCCGCTTGCAGGTGAGATGAGCGGGCATATGTTTTTTGCCGATGAATATTTCGGATACGATGATGCAATTTATGCCGCAATGAGGTTACTAAGGATTATTTCCAATTCTAATAAAACATTTTCCGAAATACAGAGTGAGATTCCCTATTACTTTTCTACTCCCGAGATACGGGTCGAATGTCCCGATGAGAAGAAATTTCAATTGGTTAAGGAACTTTCGGATTACTTTTCAAAAAATTACGACACTATTACGATTGATGGTGTAAGAATAGAGTTCGAGAATGGTTGGGGATTGATAAGGGCATCTAATACACAACCTGTTTTGGTGCTACGATTCGAAGCAAAGACAGAGGAAGAATTGGGAAAAATAAGAGAGATTATTTATAGTAAGCTAAAAGAATATGATTTTGTAAAATTATAAATTATTTTGAACGAGGGGGAGATGGGGAAATTTTTCCTTTTAATGTTTATACCGGTTTTAACATATGCGGAGAGTTTTAATTCTATTTCAGATAAAAATTTTTATCCTACGAACGATTCCGATAGGGTGAATATAGCGTTTTCATATACATCCTTCTATTTTCTGAAAGAAATCCAGGATTATAAAATCACTTACATTTCACCGTTTCGGGGATGCAAAGCGGGAGCCGAGTATGAGTTTTTCGGAGGTAAATTGTATAATGAAAACATTTTGAATGCAATTTACATGCGTAATATGGATAGAGTTTTAATGGGGGTAAAGGTAGGATTAGATTTAGTAAGTATTTTTAATGAAAATTTATCGGTAGGGTATAAACTGAATCTCTTTACAAATGTCACTATTAACGATTCTCTTGCTTACGCTCTTTGTTTTAGTGATATTCAAAATTTATTTTACAACCGAATATATTCTATGTGCGGAAAGATAATATATGATAATGGATTTTTCAATCTTTTCGGTGAAATTGAGTATAAATCGGATGAGAATTTGGGAATCGGCATTTATTCAGGTTATCACCTGGGGGATAAAATGAGCTTTTACTTTGGATATGAAACGATTTCAGGACAATTTGTAACGGGAGTTTCATTTAATCAAGATAAAATTACTTTTGTGAATGAAGCGAGATTTCAGCATGAATTGGGAATAAAGGAACAATTTAGCATTATATACGGTTTTGGAAAGCATATTAATGTGGCTCCAAAACAGAGCGAAAAGTATGATTTGAATAAAATCACGTTTCAACAACTTATAAAATTAGGTATTGCAAGCGATGTTGCTTGTGCTATCATTGATTATAGAGAAAAAATAGGGCAATATTTTGATTTGAGAGACCTTATAAATGTTTATAATATAGGTGATAAATGGATAGAAAAACATTCAAAACTATTAAAAGTTCAATGGGAAAAGATGGATATTAATCAAGTAAATTTAAGCAGGCTCAAAACAACTCCCGGAGTAAATCTATTGCTATTAAAAAGAATAGTGAAATATCGGGAAACGCATATAATCAGAGATTTGGATGAATTGAAAGGCATAAAAGGGATGAATAAGAAAGCATTGATTATTTTAAAAAAATATTATAAGTGTGAGGTGTAAATGAGAGAAAAGAAACTCTATTCACGAATGATATACAGAGGGAGAGTTGTCAATTTGTATAAAGATAATATTACACTTGCGGATGGTAGAGAAGCCGTTAGAGAGGTCATTAAGCACAAAGAGGCAATTTGTGTTTTACCGGTAGAAGGGGATAGTATAATTTTAGTAAAACAATTCAGGTATCCCGTAAATAAAGAATTGATTGAAATACCGGCGGGAATCATAGAAAGTGGAGAAGAACCGGAAGAAGCGGCGCAAAGGGAGTTAAAAGAGGAGACCGGTTATGGAGCAAAAAGCATGAAAAAAGTGTTTTCATTTTACTCTTCTCCCGGATTCACGAATGAAAAATTACACCTGTTTATAGCCGAAGGACTTGAACCGGGGAAGCAACAAATGGATCCGGATGAGGAGATAGATGTAATAAAAGTCAGGGGGGAGGATCTTTATGATAAAATTCTCAATGGGGAAATTGAGGATTCAAAAACGATACTTGCTGTTCTTTATTATCTTAGTATGCAATGAGGTAAACGGATTTACAGTTGTTGATACGACTTTACTTAACTATTACGAAGATTTTAAAGGGGATATTAACTCCTCGGATTATGAAGAATTATTAAGTATTCCGTACATAGATTCAATAAAAGCTCGGACTATAATAAGAGCCAGAAAAAAATGGGGGAAAATAATAGACAGAAGAATGCTCACTTACATTTTGGGAAGAGAAAACGCCGATTTGATCGATCCGTATATCATATATGACAGAGCAAAGATAGGATTATACCCAAAAGCATGTATATCGACAAATGATGATAAAATTGATTTCGATTTTAATTTATTTACGAGAGGAACGATTTTAAATCATTTTTGTTTTATGATTTAAATGATAGAGCACTAAAATTTTATTCCTCGATCAAACGAAATGGATTTGAATTTATAATTGGAAATTATACGACTTCCGTTTCATTTTTGAGAGCGAAAAAAAATCCGTTGAGAATATACAGGTATCGAAGCGAGAAGAGAAGTGGGGTGGCGATTATCAAACAAACGAATGATTTTTCTTTCCTATTATCGGGCAAATATCGAAAGATTAGCATAAATGACACACTTTTTAGCCATTTGAAAACGGAAGTGCTCTGTTCATATAAACTGGGACATGCAACTATTACAGCGGGATGCTATGATAGCTTGCTTTTACGAAAAGGACGTGGGAACAACAATTTTATATATGATTTTGTGATAAGCGGGAGATTAAATAATATTTATAATTATGCTAGGTCAAAAATTAAAGAGGATGAAATAGAAACAAGTTATCGGAATTATTATTCATATAAAAATACGGAATTTTATAACAATGTTCGTTTTCATTTTATTGGAATGGAAAAACAATCGGCTGAATTAAGGCTCAATGGGAAGTTTGGGAAAGATAACTGGGTATTCGACTATTATATTAAAAATGAGTATTCGGATGATTCGATACACTTTTACTACAAGTGGAGATTGAGAAAAACAAATATATATAAAAATGTAAAATTCACATTCGGATTATACCCTGTATTGAGAAGTGACTATAAGCCATCCAACGCTATTTATCCGAATCTGCTTATGGAGATTGACATTGCAGAGATGAAAACGGGTATTTTTCTCAATATCATGACTTCTTCAGATTCGTCGAACGGAATGAAGGGGGAATTATTTTGCGGTTTTGTAGATTATGTGATATTACCCAATTTCAGGATTACACTCTCGAGCATTATATTCAATGTGGATGAGGGATACAATTTTGAAAATATTGCCTATAAATATATAAGGACGGGAAACCTGTATGGCAGGGGTGCCCTTTTTAAGGGGAAATTAAGCCTTAGAACGAATGTTGCCGATTGCGACCTTATACTCTATATAAAGAAGAATACTGCTATAGAAGAAAAAGCGGAACTTACCGTATCGCACATGTTTTAAGTTTTCGTTCCAATTGCATGGAGTGCTTATCAGTCTGTTGCAAAAAGGTAATCATTTGATTTTAAACTAACGGAATGATTTCAAAACATTGTTTTTCTTTGGCCTGCTCCGGCATCCGAGCCCCTGAAATAATGCTAAAATAAATTCAGCACAGGATTCAGGGGGATAAATGAGATACATTAAACCTACGATGATGTGGGGGGTTTATTCAGAATAACATACATGGATTATTCCCTCTTATTAGGGTATTATCAACCAATTAATACTGACATTCCGAACTTGTTTCGGAATCTCATTCTTGCCGGTTAATATGTTCATACCTGTCCGCCGAAACTTTAGTGCAGGCGGGCCTATCTACCATAGTTCCATAATATTTCTTGCAATAAACGCTTATTTTTGGTATAAGTTAGTTATGTCTGTTTTGGAAAGAAGAACGTGGGCTAAGATAGATCTTGATATTTTTAAGAATAATTTAAAGCATATCAGAGACTTTACAAATGCCGAATTATTAATTCCCATAAAGGCGGATGCATACGGGCATGGTAGTTGCGAACTTGCCCGGGTTGCGGAAGAATTCGGCGTCGAATATCTTGGTGTCGCAGGAATAGAAGAAGCTATTGAACTCAGGGAATATGGTATCAAGATTCCGATTGTGATTTTAAGTCCGGTTTTTGATTTTGACATAGAAGATATAATCTATTACAACGTTATCCCAACCGTGTCCGATATTGATTTTGCTAAAAATCTAAATGATTATCTTAATAAAATGTCGAAATCCATTAATATCTTTATAGAAGTAGACACCGGAATGGGAAGAACGGGCTTTTTATATGATGTTGCATATGGTAAAATAGAAACGATTAAGAATCAATTTACAAATTTGCGTATTAAAAGTATATTTAGTCATTTTTCAACGGCAGAAGATGAAGAGGATGACTTTGCCCTTACACAGATAAACCAGTTTAAAGAATTAAAGAGAAAATTAATTCAAAGCGGTTTAACAGACGCCAAATTTCATATTTCTAATAGTGCGGGAATGGTCAGATTTAATGATCCGGAAATGGCCATTGTTAGACCCGGTATTTTAGCGTACGGTTTATATACTTCGGAAAATATGAAAAAGTATATCGATGTGCAACCTATTATGTCCGTTTATAGCAGGATATCGAGAATCGCAAATTTAAATAAGGGGGATTCGGTTAGTTATGGCAGAAGAATTCTTGACAGAAACTTAAAAGTCGCTACAATTAATATAGGATACGGAGATGGTTTTCCCCATTGTTTGTCTGATAAGGGTTATGTTGCAATTAAAGGGAAAAAAAGCAAAATTATCGGGAATGTTTGTATGGATCTGACAATGGTTGATATCTCCGGAATTGACAATATCCGGGTTGGAGATATCGTAACAATTATTAATGGTGAAATTACGGCTGACGACCTTGCAAAACAATGCAACACGATAAATTATGAGATAATAACAAGGATAGGTGAGAGAGTATCAAGAATATATTATGAGAATGGCAAACCGATTAAAGTCAGAACTATTGCAAGCAGAAAAATTCATAATAAACTATAGGAGGGCGTATGGAAAACAAAAATAATAAATTCTATGAAATGGTTCTCTTTTTGTCCACTATAGCATTTCAATCTATGGGGATTTTAGAAAATCCCTTAACGAAAAAAGCGGAAAAACATCTTGATGTAGCACAACAAATGATAGATTATCTTGATATGTTGAAAGAAAAGACGTATAATAATTTAGATAGCAAGGAATTGGATGCTCTAAACCAAACGATATATGAACTTAAAGTTAGTTTCTTAAGGGTGCAGAATGAAGAAAAAGAAAAGGGAGAAGTTAAAAAGAATGAATCGGAGAAGAATGTGAATGAAAAAAAGAAGGGAAAAAGTTCCCGTAATAAAGGTAAAAAGGAGGAATAATATGAGAAAGCTCCTGTCTGTTTTATTAGTTTTTATATTTATATTTTCGATTACTAATGGCAAAACACACACTGTAAAAAAGGGTGATACCCTTTGGGATATTGCAGGTTATTATCTGAACAATCCTTTTTTATGGCCGGAGATTTACGAGTTAAATAAGGACAAAATTGAGGATCCGCATTGGATATACCCCGGGCAGGTTTTCGAATTACCCATCCCCGGTGAAGATAACACATCCACCGAGGGAGAAATATCAAAGGATATAATCCCGGCGAATAATATGAAGAGTAACTTCCAAAAAATAAAATTAACGGATTTGAATAAAAGATACGGGGGGAAGAAACTGAGCATAGACTGGTTAAAAGCTCAAAAAATGATAAAGATGAGCGATTATGTAAAACTCTTTTATATCCCTAACAATGTGTCATACAGCGGTTTGTACTATGGCGGATTTGTAACGAATAAAAATATTGAGAAAGGTCGCATAATCGGAATGATAGATGATAGCGGAATGGAAGGTGGAGCCGTAAAATTCGATAAAGTGAAGATTGACCTCGGGAAATCTGCGGTCAAGACAGGGGATGAATTTACAATATTTAGTTACGGACAGACCGTAAGTAGCGGTTCAAAAACAGGCAGGATCATTCTAATATGGGGGACCTTAAAGGTTGATGAAACATTTGATACGTATTCGATTTGCACAATAACGGCAAGTAGGGATATTATAAAAAGAGGTTTACTTGTAACGGATTTATGGACACCTCCATTAATTCCCGATTTTGATATTGTTAAAGCGAAAGATAAGATCTATGCAAAGATATTAGCTTATAGGGACAATGAGAATATTGTTAAAGATTATAATATAGCCTATGTGGATAAAGGCAAAAATGAAGGTTTTACGCAGGGCGATAAATTTAACATTGTGGATGAAAAGGGAGATATTCATGGAGAACTACAGCTATTATGGGTAGGAGACAATTTCTCATCGGCTTACATTACAAGAACAGTTGATGTGAGTTTGAAAAAATATAAAAAAATAGAATTATCAATGAAATCTTTACCCAAAGGAGAGCAACGAATAATAAGGAAAATTCCGGTTAAAAAGGTAAGTGAAGAGGAGGTAATAAAGGAAGAAGCACCCAAAGTCGAGGAAAAGGCAGCACCGATTATAAATGAAGAGCCTCAAAAACCGGAGACAACAAATGTTATTGAAGAAGAACCATCAAAAACAACGGTCGAAGAGCAACCTATTACGGTAAGTGACACGGTCAAATCGGATTCCAATGCTACGGTTATAATGGAAAGACCTGCAGGAACGGACACAACAGCACCGGTTATAGAGGAGCAACCTACTGAAACGGACACAACAGTTCCGGTTATAGAGGAGCAACCTATTGAAACGGACACAACAGTTCCGGTGATAGAGGAGCAACCTACTGAAACGGATACAACAGCACCGGTTATAGAGGAACAACCTGCAGGAACGGACACAACCACTATAATAGAAGAGGAGAATTAATTGCATAAGTTAACCATTAAAGATATCTATGATAAGGTTCATGAGGGTAAGAAAATTGCCCTCATGACAGCCTATGACTACCCCATTGCTAAATTAGAGGATACGGTGGGAATTGATATAATACTTGTGGGTGATTCCATTGCCACAACTGTTTTCGGTAGAGATGATACTCTTAATGTAACCATGGATGATATGATCCATCATGCTGAAGCGGTTTCGAGAGCTTGCGATAGGGCGATTGTAATAGGAGATATGCCCTTTATGACATACCAAACCTCCATTAGAGATGCTATTTTCAATGCAGGGCGTTTTGTTAGTGAAGCAAAGTGTGATGCTGTAAAACTGGAAGGTGGTAGGAATTACGTTGCCCAAATAGAAGGGATTGTTAATGCGGGTATTCCGGTGATGGGACACATAGGTTTATTACCCCAATCATACCACAGATACGGAGGATACAGAGTGCAGGGGAAAAATGCGGAGGCCGCTTTGGGAATTATAAAAGATGCTATTGCAATTGAGAAAGCAGGAGTTTTTGCCATAATAGCAGAATCGGTTCCCGAAAATGTAACCTCTTTAATAAAAAATTACGTAAGTGTCCCCGTTTTCGGTATAGGGGCGGGGAGTAATTGCGATGGTCAAATTATTGTTGTGAATGATATTCTCGGTCTGAATTTTGGGAAAACACCGAAATTTGTGAAAGTTTTCAAAGATTTGAAACCCATAATTTCAGAGGCGATTTCGAAATATGTATATGAAGTAAATTCCGTTAAGTACCCGACTCATGAATATGAGTATCATATGAGTGATGTTGAAAGAAAACGTTTGGAAGAGTTGTTAAAAAAAATTAATCTATAATACAGATAGCTATTGCACTGGTTTTGTTATGGGATATGGAAAGGTTTAATGAATAGTCCGTTCTAAAATTGAGTTTGTAGAGAGGTTTGTTATTTTTATCATGAATTATTTCAATTTCGTTAAATTCGAGTTTTTTTGTCCCGCACGCTTTAATATAGGCTTCTTTTGCCGCAAACATACCGGCAAAGGACTCGGCGTTTTTCCTTTTCTTAGCATACTCTATTTCATTTTTTGTAAAGATTCGCTTAAGAAATTTATCTCCATATCTTTTAATCAAATTATCAAAGCGTTTGATCTCAATTATATCGATACCTACACCTTTAATCATGACTTTATAATATGCAATTGAGGATATTTGTCAAGTATGGAAAAGAAAGAGATACTTAACAAACTCATGGAAATAGCGGAAAAGCTCGGCATCAAGATTCTGCATGAGAATAAACTTATTGTGAATGGAATATGTAAATCGTATGGGAAAGACTATATCATTTTAAATAAGAATTTGGCCGTAGATGATAAAATTGCCATATGCGTGGAATGCTTGAAGAGAAGATCGTTGGATGGCATATATGTTTTACCGGAAATAAGGGAGATTCTTTCCGATGATTGATTACAGAATCTATTGGGCACTGACAACAAGTTTGTTAACCGTTTTGAGCATTACATTTATTGCCCCTTCGATTAGGTTGAAAAAGCTGAAATACGGTTTTATACTTGTCAATTTAACGATATTTATATGGAACTTCGGTTATTTTTTGCTAAATTTGTACAAGCTCCAATTTTTATTGAAAATAATTTATGTGGGTGACGCATTTATAGGACCGGCAATGATTTTTTTTACTGCTGTTTATATGCGGGTGGAAGAGAACAAATGGTTAAAAAAATATATTATGGGAACGTTCGTTTTGTCTACAATCCTTGCAATGACAATTTATTCCCGAATGGGTGTTTATTATTCTTTCAAGCGGTTCTTTATAATAATTATATTTGCAGAAATGATATCGGCAATTTTAATAATATTGAAGTGGTTTTCTAAGGAAAGTAACTCAGAGAGGAAAAATAATTTGACCTTACTCGCCATTATTTATCTGATCGGGATAATGGGAGGGGCAACCGATTTCTTACCTCACAATTTCGGTATTAGGATATTTTCGGTAGGGAATATCGCGGCGGCAATAATGACACTTTCATTTATGTTTGTTGTTGCAAAAGAGACGATTTTGCCGAAAAAAGAATATATCGCCAATATAGTTACCTATATACTCACTTTCCTTTTAATATCCACTTTATTTACAATTATCGTTTTCAGTATGAAAAACAGATCGGATAGTTTTCTGCTACTCAGTATTTTTCTCGCATCGTTTATAACGGTTATAATGATTCCGATAATAAATAAATTTGAGATTGAAATTATAGATAAGTACCTTGTAAAAGAGAAAGCACAATTAGAAAAATTCTTGAAGGACATTGGAAACTATCTTGTCGTGGGAATAGACGAAACAGATATTATAGGCTATTCCATTTTCACTTTGAAGGATCTGTTCCCGAAAAATGAGTTTTGTTTTCTTCGATTTGTTGGTGATTTCGGATATATAAAGATTTATTCTACGGAATCAAAGGAATCACAAGATATATATAAAATTATAGATATGGATTCTTTGGAAACGGTTGTTAAAAAAATGATGAACAATGAAGGCATTTATGTGGAAGAAATGCAGGATAGTGAGCTTAAAGATTATTTACAGAGTAAGAATGTTCAGTATATTGTACCGATTGAATATTCGGATTTTATCGGAATATTGGGAATAATTTCCCAACAGAGGTTTATACTGAGCAATTATAATGAGGAATTGATTAAGAATGTTGCTAAGAGCATGACACTCTCCTTATCCAATGTAAAGATATACCGTTCTCAGGCCGAGAATGAGAAAAATAGTGAAATTGAGTCAATGATTCGAAAAATAGGAGAAGAATACAAACCTAAACTGATAAATGTTTTGAATAATACCGAATTAATTGCCTTGAAAAATTACAATAAAAGAGAGAGCATTAAATTTCTCGGGGAAATAAAAAAAGATGTTATTCATCTTTACAATCTTACCATTGATCTCGTTAAATATACGAAAAAGCATGGGAAGAATAAGCAAGCGTACAATATAAATGAAATCATAGAGAATGCATTAAATATTATATACATTCCTACGGAGATAAAAGTTAATAAAAAATTCGGAGAATTACCCAAAACGGATGTATACTACGACGAGCTGTTAAGAACCTTCACAAATATTTTGAGTAACAGTGTAGAGGCAATAGTAGACAAGGGTACAATTGAAATCGCGACAAGATACGACAATATTAATAACAGAATTATCGTTGTAATTGAGGATTCGGGTTCCGGCATAGACAGTAAAATAATTCAAGATATATTTTCACCTCTCTTTACGACGAGAAAAGAAAATGCAGGTATCGGATTATCTCTTGCAAAGAGGGTTATTGAGGAACATGGCGGCAAAATCCAGGTACTTTCAAAAGAGGGGGATGGAACAACGATAAGAATAGTTTTACCTGTTATGTGATTTTTCCAAATTTTTCAATAATTTTTTCCCGGTCTCCGTTGCGGCAAGTCCGCCGAGTCCCGTTTCCTTCAATGTACTATCCATTTTATCCCCTATATCTTTCATTGCGAGAATAACTTCGTCCAATGGGATTGTTGTTTTTATTCCGGAAAGGGATAAATCCACGGCAAGTAGAGCGTTTAATGCTCCCATGGCATTTCTCTTAATGCAGGGAATTTCTACCAGTCCTGCAACGGGATCACATGTGAGCCCCAACATGTTTTTTAACGCGATGGAAGAGGCCGATTCAACGGTTGTAATATCACCTTGAAAAAGATATGCAACTGCTCCTGCTGTCATTGCCGATGCTGAACCGATTTCGGCTTGACATCCTCCTTCTGCTCCCGACAAGGTGGCTAGATTCTTGATAACATTACCAATGGCAGCTCCTATTAAGAGAGCTTTTATGGCAATATCATCATCAAATTTGTAAAATTTAATGATAGGAACGAGCACACCTGGCATTACTCCACTTGCCCCTCCCGTTGGAGCCGAAACAATTCTATGCATACATGCGTTATTCACCGAGGTGGAAAGGGCTGAGAGGATAATATCTTGTACAAGCGGGCTGAAAAATGATTTTGTCCTGTTTGAGTATTTCTCCGCCATATCAACGGAAACATGAAACCTGTCATCTTTTGCTTTTTGGTTTATGGAATCTTTCATCACCTCAAGGATATGCTCGAATTTTTCAATGATCTTATGTTCTGGCAGTTTGGAGCGTTTGGATTCATCAATTAATATTATTTCAATTGGACTAAGATTGTACTTATCCATATTGGATTTGATGTCATTGAAAGATTTGTACTTAATTTCATACTTAGTACTCATATATACTCCTCAAAACCCTTACCCACTTTACATGCTTGATTTCGTTGAGTTGTTTCATCGTTTCGGTATCGATTTTCATATCCGTTGCTATAAACATCATTGCTTTTCCCGAACTGCTGCTGCGAGCCGAGCGTAGATAGGCAATATTAATTTTTTTCTTTGCGATAAGACCTGTTGTCTTTGCAATGATACCGGGGACATCATCATAAAACATTATAATGGAACTCTTCTTTATATCCACATCAAGGTTGAAGTTGTTGATAAAGGGTATTTTAATATCTCCTCCCCCGATGGAAGAACCTATTATATTGACAGTGAAATTATTACCATACAGATAGATTCTTGCGGAATTTGGATGTACATTTTTTAGAACGGTATTTTTAAATCTGTAATTTAGCCCTTTTTGAATGGCTATTCTTTTAGAGTCGGTCAGTTTTTCATTATCCCACTTTATACCGAGAATACCGGCTAATATTGCGAGGTCTGTTCCATGCCCTTTCCCTGTTGTTGCAAATGAGCCGTGAAGTTCAATAATAGCTTTTTTAGGTTCTTCTCCGAGAAGTAACCTTGAAAAATAGCCGATCTTTGCCGCTCCGCATGTATGACTGCTCGAGGGACCTATCATAACGGGACCGATGATATCGAATAAACTCATATATACCTTTCCTTTTTCATCTTATGCAGTTTTATCACAATAAGGGATTTATTTCAAGTATTATAAAAGGTTATATGGCAGATAGATAAAGATATATTTCACAGTTCAATGAAAACGGTATAACAACAACCTGTGCCCCTCTGCCGAAATACAAGCTACTGAAATGATAAGGAAGTAAATTCGGCACAAATTTCATATCTATATCGGAGGATGATTTTGCTACTTCTACTATATTTATCTGCTATGTTAAACTTATTTCAGCATCTTTCCCCTATATTATAAGTGCTTATTCAAAATTGTTTTGGTCAAAATCCTCTAATTTTAATGTTTTAATGAATTCTCCATTAAGAAGAATTTTTATTTCCGAATACATATTTACTTTACCGAATTCTCCTCCTATAAGTTTAGAAATCCAGTTATTTAAATTTTTAGATAAACTGTCGTTCCAAAGCAAGACTTCAGCCTTGTAAAAATCCCATTTTTGTACATATCGAATTCTAATCCAGCCTTTTTCTAACAATGCTTTCATGATTTCTGCTCGAGCAAATCCCTCTGTACCATAAGATTCTCTGTACTTCGTGTATATTCTTTTAATGTACTCCTCCGTCAATCCGAAGCGTTCGGGGTAATTGCATATCATTTGTATATGCCTTTCCATTGCCTGTAAAGGAAGGATTTCACCGTTTGGTGCAATCCAATAAGCTTCGTGTTGCATATTTCTTTACCTCCTTTGACTTGAAAAGTCGATAGTATCAGAACTGTTATTAGTTTCGTTTCCTTCTTCAAAACATTTCCATAAACACGGATTAAGTGTCTCAAAATGCTTTTTTCAAAAGGCGATAAAATATAATCATGCTAAGATTACTTTTTTCGTGATATTTCCTTAAATTTCTTTCTCATATCAATAACTTTTTTATCTTTGAATTCACTTTGGCTGTAAGTATTAAAGTTGTTTCTAATGAGAATAATGCCATTTTCCCCTTTTGCCGTAAACTCAATTACATATCTTATGGAAGAAAAATTCTTTATCATTTCATCCACATCATTGTTAGGGTATTGTTTAAAGATAAAATCAGAAAGATCGAAATATGAGATTGCATTTATAATATAGGAATCTAAAATATTTTCCACACCAAAAAAATATGACAAATTTA
>Ga0190303_1000443_pt1 | contig 17264 bp, 19 predicted proteins | sample 48700701_MG_FD_161672 | JGI IMG/M metagenome (GOLD analysis project Ga0190303, IMG submission 161672) | Hydrothermal vent sediment bacterial communities from Southern Trench, Guaymas Basin, Mexico - 4870-07-0-1_MG | ecosystem: Environmental > Aquatic > Marine > Hydrothermal vents > Sediment ...
AGTTTTATCTCACCCTTTGCCCTCGCAGCCGGTTCAATCCTCAGAATCTCATGGAGTAACTCAATACAATCAGGGCATATGTAGGCATCCCGTATCCCATGGAACATCCTTCCTGTTTCTTTGTATGGTTTACCACAGAAGGAACATCTAATCTGCTTTGGCATTCATCTCCCCTCTTTTTGCAATCACCTCATCAACAATCCCATACTCCTTTGCTTCAAGTGCTGACATCCAGAAATCCCTGTCCGTATCCTTCTCAATCCTCTTCAGGGGCTGGTTCGTATGGTGTGAAAGTATCTCATTGATTATCTTTCTTATCTTTAAAATCTCCTCTGCATGTATCTTTATATCCTCGGCGGTGCCCTGTGCACCCCCCATTGGCTGATGGAGCAAAACCCTTGAATGGGGAAGGGCGTACCTTTTACCAGGTGCACCTGCTGCAAGCAGAACAGCAGCCATGCTTGCTGCAACACCCATACATATGGTTGAAACATCGGGTTTTATGTATTGAATTGTATCATAGATGGCAAGTCCAGCACTCACCAGACCACCTGGGCTGTTTATATAAAGGTAAATATCCCTGTCGGGTTCCTGTGCCTCAAGGAAGAGAAGCTGTGCTATAACAACATTGGCAACCTGCTCATTCAAAAGTGAACCAAGGAAAATAATTCTATCCTTGAGGAGCCTTGAATATATGTCGTATGCCCTTTCACCATGGGCGGTCCTCTCTATCACAAACGGTATCTGTTCAATTATCCCCATCTTCATCCCTCACTTTTTTTACAAGGAATTCAATGGTCTTTTCCCTTATTAAAGCCGGTCTTAAATTTTCCCTGTAACCCGAAAGTTTCTCCTCATCAATCTTTCCTTCAGCCACCTCGTTAAGTTTCCTGTCAATATCCTCATCCGTGATCTCAATCTTCTCCTTCAATGCAATGGCATCCAGGATTGCAATCCTCTTTGCCTCCTTCTCTGCATCCGACTTTGTCATATTCACGGATAGAGACCTCACCAGACTTTCTGGTGGTTCAATGTCAAACTGTTCAAGAAGGTTATCCAGGATTTTATCCCTTATCTTCTTCTCAAGATTCTCCTTTACATCCTCTTCAAGTTGTGCCCTTATTTCCTTCTTCATTTCATCCAGATTTTCAAAACCCATATTCTTTGCAAATTCATCATCTATCTCTGGTAATACCTTCTCCTTCACATCAAGCACCTTAACCCTGATTTCACCTTTCTTCCCTGCAAGTTCGGGTATTGAGAATTTCACTGGGAACTCTATATCCTCCTTTTTCTCCTCACCCGCCTTCATTCCCTTTATAAACCTGGAGAGTGTGTCATTCCCTATGTCAAGTGAATAATTGGTCATCTTCACATCGTCCATCTCTATATCCACAAGCACACTATCGCCCTTCTTAATCTTTCTCTTCACGGGTTTCAGTTCGGCATTTATCTCCCTGAGTTTGGCAAGTTCCTTTTCAACATCCTTCTCGGTAACTTCACCGCCGGGAAGTTCCTTTGAAAGTTTCTTGTAATCTATCTTTTCAATCTCCGGGGGCACTTCAAGCACCACCTTCAGGGTTATATTCCCTTTTTCTTCATCCTTTTTTACATCAAGCACATCAGGACCTGCATAAATGAAGGGTCTATGCTTCTCAAGGATTTCTTCAAGTTTTGCACCTGCAATCTCCTGAAAACCCTCTGCCTCAAGTTCCCTGCTGAACCTGACCTTAATCAGTTCAACAGGTGCTTTCCCCTTCCTGAAACCAGGAACCATAACATCCTTTCTATACTTTTCAGCAAGTTCTTTAATTTTCTTATCAAGTTCCTCTTTCTTTACCTCAAGTGTGTATTCAGCCATAACCGTCCTTCCTTCCTGTATTCTCTGCGAGAGGGGGGACTCGAACCCCCAAGCCCTCTGGGCACTGGATCCTAAATCCAGCGCGTATACCAGTTCCGCCACTCTCGCCTGACTAATAATAACTTTTACCTGTAAGGTTGTCAATGTTTGAACCAATGGGGTTACTGACAGAAGAGGTTTGATTAAAAAAGGGGGGCATCCCCCCCTTTTTCATGAATGGCTTATGTTTTAGAAATAGGCGACCGTTCCAACAATTATATAGTCGTAGAAGTTCCCAAAGTCAAACTCGGAGATGTAAAGTTTGTTGTAGACCCTCAGAGCGAAATTATCTCCAACGAAGTAGTCCAGTCCAAGATTGAAACTCTCATTATTGGAAAAGGAGGGTCTTATGGGGAACATAACCTCAACACCTGCAAAACCAAAAATCCCCTCTGCAAGCATCATGTGGTAATAGACAAGGGCACCTGCATCAAAGCCAGTGCTCCCTCCATGATGGCTAAAGGAACCACTGATGCCAAATTCAACATTATCGGTGAACATCTTCCCAAAGTGGCCACCAAGACTCATATGAAAGTCTGGTTTAATCATTATACTTCCTGATACACCAACATTCAGTTTCTCTGCCTCAATCTGGGAGAATGCCAGAAGTGGGAGAAAAAGCAGAACCAGAACAAAAAACTTCTTCATAAACACCTCCTTTTTAGAAGTTTTAAGAATTATATACCAGAAAAATCAAAAAGTCAACAAAAATTTTCACTTTTCTCTGAATTCCGGAAGATTCCATTGGATTGAATTTTAGGGATCAGGCTCGGCACTTGACAACTCCCCTGATAATCCTATACTATCCCTATGTTCAGGGTATATCTTAGAGAGCTTGCCTCTGGTGAGGTAAAAAGGAGTATATATTTTACTGCCAAAGATGTGGATGTTGAGGAGATGGTTGGAAAGGGACAGGCAAGGGTTGAAATCAGAAAGACTGGAAGCACTTACAGTCTCAAAGGGACTTTGAGCTTCAAACTCAGACATCAATGTGCAAGGTGTCTTGAGGAGTTTGAAAGGGAGTATGAGGAAAGTATGGATTACATCTTCAGAAGGGGGAGTGAAAGGATGGCAAGGGAGATAAGGCTTAAAGGTGAGGACCTTGATACATACTACATCATTGATGACCATATTGACCTTTTGCCACTTTTCCATGACACCATACTCCTTGCCATACCCATGAAGCCCCTTTGCAGGGAAGACTGCAGGGGTCTATGCCCTGTTTGTGGTCACAATCTCAACAATGGGGATTGTGAGCATGTTAAGAACAGAGAGAAAGAGATAGACCCAAGGTGGGCTAAACTGCTTGAAATAAAAACGGAGGGATGATATGCCGGTACCAAAGAAGAGACAATCAAAGGCAAGGGTGAGAAAGAGAAGAACCCACTGGAAGATTGGGAAACCCACACTTGTTAGATGCCCTAAGTGCCATCAGTTTATGGTTCCGCACAGGGTTTGCCCCCACTGTGGATACTATGCAGGAAGGCTTGTTGTAAAACAGGTTGAGGAGGTGTAATTGATACTGGCCCTTGATGCAATGGGTGGTGATTTTGCACCCGAGGAGATTGTAAAGGGTGCAGTTATGGCCTGGAAGGAGAATCAGGGTGAACTCAAGATAATCCTTGTAGGGGACGAGAAGAAAATCAAGGAGTTTGACATACCACCCACAATGGAGATTGTGCATACAGATGTTGCTATAGGTATGGATGAACACCCTTCAGAGGCATTCAAGAAGAAGAAGGATTCATCAATTGGGATTGGTATAAGACTCCAGAAGGAGGGAAAGGCCGATGCCTTCCTATCTGCTGGAAACACAGGTGCAGTGGTTGCCTTCTCTCTGCTTCTGCTTGGGAGGATAAAGGGTGTGAAGAGACCAGCACTTGCCACCTTTTTTCCGGCGATTGATGGATACACACTTGTGCTTGATGTTGGTGCCAATTCAGATGTGAAGCCAGAGTATCTTTACCAGTTTGGTGTTATGGGCTCTGTTTATCTGAAGAAGGTTTATGGGATTGAGAATCCGAGTGTTGGTCTTCTTTCAATGGGAGAGGAGAGGATAAAAGGAACATCACTTATACAGCAGGCACACCAGATGCTTGAGGAGGGTGCAAAGAAGGGACATCTCAACTTCTATGGTAACATTGAGGGGCATGATATACTTGAGGGCAAAACCGACGTGTGTGTTGTTGATGGGTTCACGGGGAATGCCGTGCTTAAATTTGGAGAGTCCCTTGTGAGTTATATCATCGGCCATCTGAAGAAGGCCGCAAAGTCATCATTGAGGGTTGGGCTCGGTGCTCTTTTAATGAAGCCAGCCTTTGTTGAACTGCTGAAAAAGGTTGATTACGAAGAGTATGGGGGCGCTGTTCTTCTGGGTGTTGATGGTATCAGTGTTGTTAGCCATGGAAAGTCAAAGGCAAATGCAATAAAGAGTGCAATTAACCTCACCTTAAGGATGTACAGGGAGAGGGTTAATGAGATAATCAGGGAGGAACTTGAGGCATGAGGGCATTCCTTTTTCCTGGACAGGGCTCACAGAAGGTTGGAATGGCAAAGGATTTGTACAATGAGTTTCCCCTTGCCAGAGAGATAATGGATGAGGCAAATAATTTGCTGGGTTTTTCACTCACAGATATTATGTTTAATGGGCCTGAAGAGGTTCTGAAGGAGTCAAAGAACACACAGCCAGCAATTCTTCTCCATTCCTATGTTGTTTACAATCTGATTAAGGACAAACTTGAATTTGATGCAACAGCGGGTCATTCACTTGGGGAGTATACTGCCCTGCTTGTTGCTGGTGTTATCTCGTTTGCTGATGCACTCCATCTTGTGAGATTCAGGGGAGAACTCATGTCAGGGGCAGGACAGGAGAGGGAAGGGACAATGGCCGCCATTATAGGGCTTGAAAAAGGTGATGTGGAGAGTATTGTGGAGGAGTGTGGGAAGGAGGGAATTATCGTAATTGCCAATTACAATGAGCCTCACCAGTTTGTTGTTTCAGGAGAAAAAGCACCTGTAATGAAGGCGGTAAAACGTGCAAAGGAGAAGGGTGGAAGGGGCATACCTTTAAGGGTGAGTGGTGCCTTCCATTCTCCATTGATGGATACGGCAACGGAACCATTTTCAAAGGTTCTCACAAGGGTGGAATTCAAAAAACCTGGTAAATCCTTCTATGCAAATGTAACAGGGAATAAAGAGAATGAACCCGAAAAGATAAGGGAACTCCTATCAAAACAGATAACAAGCCCTGTCAGGTGGACAGACACTATAAAAAATATGATTGAGGATGGTGTCCATGAGTATGTTGAACTGGGTCCGGGTAATGTTTTAACAAAACTTGTCCAGAAGATTTCCAGTGATGTTCAGGCGTATAATATCTCTAATGCAGAGGATGTAAGGAGGTTTCTTGATGCTTGAAGGAAGGGTTAGTATAGTTACTGGTGGTGCAAGGGGTATAGGCAAGGCAATTGCAATGGAACTGGCTGATGCAGGTTCTGATATAGTCATATTTGATGTGCTTGATGAAGGGGTTGATACTGCCAGAGAGATAGAGAAAAAGGGAAGGAAGGCAGGTTTCTACAAGGTTGACATAACAGACCTTGATGCCGTTAATAGCGTTGTGGAGAAGGTTCTGGAGGAGTTTGGCAGGATTGATATTCTTGTGAACAATGCGGGTATCACAAGGGATACACTCCTTATGAGGATGGAGGAGTCCGATTTTGACCTTGTGGTAAAGGTTAATCTTAAAGGAACATTCAACTGCACAAAGGCTGTTTTGAAGCCCATGATGAAGGCAAGGTGGGGCAGAATAATAAATATATCTTCAATCATTGGGCTGATGGGTAATGTCGGGCAGGCCAATTATGCAGCATCAAAGGCCGGTATCATTGGGTTTACAAAATCGGTTGCAAAGGAACTGGGTAAGAGGAATATCACGGTTAATGCCGTTGCACCTGGTTTCATCAGAACACCCATGACCGAAAGGCTCAGTGATGAGGTTAAGGAAGGTTATTTTAAACTTATTCCACTTGGAAGGTTTGGAGAACCTGAGGACGTTGCAAAGGTTGTCAGGTTCCTTGCATCGGATGATGCAGGTTATATCACCGGCCAGGTGATACAGGTTGATGGTGGACTCTTAATGTAAAAAGGAGGTAAGGTATGGATCAGGCAAAACTTGAACAGGAAGTCAAGAAGATCATCGTTGAGCAACTCGGCGTTGATGAATCACAGGTAACCCCCGATGCCCATTTTATTGACGACCTTGGTGCTGATTCCCTTGACACAGTAGAACTCATAATGTCCCTTGAGGAAAAATTCGGTATAAAGATCCCTGACGAGGATGCAGAGAAACTTGACACGGTCGGAAAGGCCTTAGAGTATATAAAGTCCCACGTAAAAGAGTAAAGGAAATACAAAAATGAAATACCGGGCTGTTGTAACAGGGCTCGGGGTTGTTTCCCCTGTGGGAAACAGCCTTCCTGAGTTCTGGAAATCTATATGTGAAGGTAAGTGTGGCATCTCAAGGATAGAACGGTTTGATGTGAGTAGCGATGAATACTCTGTTAAAATTGCGGGTGAGGTCAAGGATTTTGACCCAAAGAAGAGGATTTCTGACCCAAAGATACTGAAAAGAAGGGATAGATTCACTGTTTATGCACTGTACTCTGCAATGGAGGCAATTGAGGATGCAGGGCTTGACCTTGAGACCCTGAAAAAGGAGAGGGTTGGGGTTATAGTTGCCTCTGGTATTGGCGGGGTTGAAACATGGGAGCAGCAGCACAAAAGGCTCCTTAACCTGGGGCCTTCAAGGGTCAGCCCATTCTTTATACCAATGCTCATCATAAACACGGCCCCTGGTTCAATTGCCATTCACTATGGATTCAAGGGACCTAACTTCTCTATTGTCTCTGCTTGTGCCTCATCAGGCCATGCAATTGGTGAGGCACTCAGGAAGATACAGTTTGGTGAGGCAGATGTTATGGTTGTGGGAGGGGCAGAGGCACCGGTCACACCGCTTGCTATTGCTGGTTTCAGTGTGATGAAGGCACTTTCAACAAGGAATGATGAACCTGAAAAGGCATCAAGGCCATTTGATAAGAACAGGGATGGTTTTGTTGTATCTGAGGGCTCTGCAATATTGATTGTTGAAGAACTTGAACATGCAAAGAGGAGGGGTGCAAAGATTTATGCCGAACTGGCTGGGTATGGTGCTACTGATGATGCATTCCACATCACTGCACCCGATGAAACAGGTGAAGTGCCGGCAATGGCAATGAAGAGGGCAATTGAGGATGCAGGGCTGAAGCCAGAGGATGTTGATTACATAAATGCACACGGAACATCAACCCCCCTCAATGACAAGATAGAAACACTTGCAATAAAGATTGCACTTGGAGAACATGCCAGAAAGGTGCAGATTTCCTCAACCAAGTCAATGACAGGACACCTGCTTGGTGCCACATCTGCTCTTGAGGCAGTTGCAACAGTAATGACCATAAAGGAAGGATTCATTCCACCCACAATAAATTATGAGGAACCCGACCCTGATTGTGACCTTGACTATGTTCCCAATCAGGGCAGAAAGAGTGAGGTGAATGTGGCTCTCTCCAACTCCTTTGGTTTTGGTGGGCATAATGTTTCATTGCTCTTCAAGAAATACGAGGAGGAAGAATGAGGATAGTGGTTTGTGTAAAACAGGTTCCAGACCCAGAAAATGCAAAGATGGATTGGGAAACAGGGACTGTTGTGAGGGAGGGCGTTAAGAACATCATAAATCCCTTTGACCTTTATGCCATTGAAGAGGCATTGAGGATAAAAGAAAAACTCGGTGGTGAGGTGATTGTCATATCAATGGGTCCTCCCCAGGCAGAAGAGGCACTGAGGGAGGCGATTGCAATGGGTGCGGATAAGGCAATACTCATTACATCAAGGGATTTTGCTGGTGCAGACACCCTTGCAACTTCATATACACTCTCCCAGGCAATAAAGAAAATCGGGGATGTTGACCTTATAATATGTGGTAAGCAGGCAATAGATGGTGACACAGCACAGGTTGGTCCTGGTGTTTCTGCACACCTTGACCTGCCACAGATAACCTTTGTTGGAAAGATAGATGAGATAACAGAGGATAGGATAAGGGCGGAGAGGATGGTTGAGGGTGGGTATCAGGTGGTGGAGTCCCCACTTCCATGTGTTATTACAGTGGTGAAGGATATAAATATCCCCAGGCTCCCTTCACTCAAGGGTAAGATTGCTGCAAAAAAGGCGGAAATCCCCCATTGGGGTCCAGAGGATATTGATGCAGACCCAAAGAGGATTGGTGCAGCAGGTTCTCCAACCATGGTGGAAGAGGTGTTTGCACCCGAACTGAAAAAAGAGGGCAGGATATACAGTGAAGACCAGATGGAAGAGGCGATTGAGAAGGTGATTGAGGCAATGGAAAAGATGGGGGTTCTCTGATGGATATCATTGTAAAGAAGGAAAAATGTGTTGGTTGTGTTCTTTGTTCCAATGAGTGTCCCTATGGTGCTATCACACTTGTGGATGAGAAGCATGAACTTGAGGAAGGACTCAGGGCAAAGTTTGCACTCAGGCTTGCTGTAATAGACAGGGATAAATGCACATATTGTGGACAGTGTGTTCCTGTGTGTCCATTCGGTGCAATTGAGATAATCAGGGAAGAGGCGAGTTTTGAAGGTAAGGAAGAATATAAAGGGGTGATGGTCTTTGGTGAGATAAGGGATGGGATACTTGAAACATACACCTTTGAATTAACAGGTAAGGGAAGGGAACTTGCTGACAAACTTGGTGTTCCCTTGACAGGGGTGCTTATAGGTAAAGACCTGGAAAAGTATGCACAGGATATGATATACCATGGTTGTGATAGGGTTATACTTGCAGAGCATGAATCCCTTGAACACTTTCTTGCAGAACCGTACACAAAGATTCTTACAGCCATTATAAGTGAATACAAACCAGAGGTTTTTATAGCAGGTTCCACAACCATGGGAAGGGCACTCTTTTCAAGGGTTGCAGCAAAGATTGGCACAGGGCTTACAGCAGATTGCACAGGGCTTGATATAGATGGAGAGGGAAATCTAATACAGACAAGGCCTGCCTTTGGTGGTTCTGTGATGGCACGAATCAAGACACCAAATCACAGACCCCAGATGGCAACGGTGAGGCCAAGGGTTTTCAAAAAGGCACCAGAGGATAGGTCAAGGACGGGTGAGGTTATAAAGTTTCCCCTTACAGAGGATATGCTCACCTCAAGGGTGAAGTTCATTGATTACATTGTTGATGAGACATCCCATGTGAACATAGAGGAGGCCGATGTTATATTCTCCGGTGGAAGGGGAATAAAAGGGCCTGACAACTTCAAGATGCTCTTTGAACTGGCTGACATGATAAAGGGTGCTGTTGGTGCATCAAGGGTTGCTGTGGACGAGGGATGGATACCATACTCCCATCAGGTTGGTCAGACAGGCAAGACAGTTGCTCCAAAGATGTACCTTGCCTTTGGTATAAGTGGTGCAATCCAGCATCTTGCAGGTATGCAGACATCTGATTTTATTGTTGCCGTGAACAAGGACCCTGAGGCACCGATATTCAAGGTGGCGGATATAGGAATTGTGGCAGACCTCTTTGAGGTTGTTCCCCTTCTGAAGAAGAAACTGGAGGAAAAACTGAAGAATGCCTGAATCAAGAATCTTTTCTGTTCCAATAGAAGAGGAGATGCAGTCCAGTTATCTGGACTATGCAATGAGTGTGATTGTTGGCAGGGCACTTCCTGATGTAAGGGATGGATTAAAGCCTGTTCACAGGAGAATACTATATGCAATGCATGAGATAGGTCTTCACCACAACAGACCTTATAAGAAGTCAGCCACTGTTGTTGGTGAGGTGCTTGGTAAGTATCATCCGCATGGTGATGCTGCTGTTTACGATACACTTGTGAGAATGGCACAGGACTTTTCAATGAGGTATCCCCTGATTGATGGTCAAGGAAATTTTGGCTCAATTGATGGTGATGCAGCAGCAGCATACAGGTATACAGAGGCAAGGCTATCAAAGATAGCAGAGGAACTCTTAAGGGATATTGACAAGGATACGGTTGATTTTGTACCAAACTTTGATGAAAAATTGAAGGAGCCCGTTGTTCTACCAGCAGGCTTCCCCAACCTCCTTGCGAACGGTTCATCGGGTATTGCAGTTGGAATGGCAACAAACATACCACCACATAATCTCAATGAACTTATAAATGCACTTATTTACATAATTGACAATCCAGATGCAGAACTTGATGACATAATGAAGTTTATAAAGGGACCCGACTTCCCCACCGGTGCCATCATAATGGGAGTGGAGAACATCAGGAAGGCCTATGAAACAGGTAATGGCTCAATCATTGTTGAGTCAGCCTATCACATAGAGGAAGGAAAGAGGGGGAAAAACAGCATAGTTATAACAGAGATTCCCTATCAGGTGAACAAGGCATCCCTGATAATGGAGATTGCGGCACTGGTAAAAACTGGAAAGGTTGTTGGAATATCCGATATAAGGGATGAATCAAACAGGGATGGTATAAGGATTGTGCTTGAACTGAAGCAGGGTGCACAGATAAGGGTGATACTGAATAAACTTTTGCTAAAGACAAAACTGAGAACAAGTTATGGTATAAATCTTCTTGCCCTTGTTGACGGGGTACCAAGAAGGCTCTCCCTCCTTGAGATGCTCAAACTTTATCTTGAGCATAGGAGGGTTGTTGTTGAGAGAAGGTCAAGGTTCCTTCTTGAAAGGGCAGAGAGAAGGGCGCATATCATTGAAGGGTTGAGGAAGGCACTTGACCACATTGATGAGATAATAAATATCATCCGTTCCTCAAAGGATGTTCCCACTGCGAAGGCGAAACTGATAAAGAGGTTTGAATTTTCAGAGGAGCAGGCACAGGCCATTCTTGATATGAAACTTTCAAGGCTCACAGGGCTTGAGAGAAAGGCGCTTGAGGAAGAATACACAAAACTCATCCAGGAGATCGAAAGGCTAAAGAGCATACTTGGTTCAAAGGCAATACTTGACACGGTTGTGAAGGAAGAACTTGAAAGGATAAAGAAGGAGTTTGGTGACCCGAGAAGGACACGAATAATGAAGAGCCTCCCTGAAAAACTTGAGGAGAGGGATTTGATAAGGGAGGAGGATGTTGTTGTCACCGTCACCCATAATGGCTGGATAAAGAGGATGCCACTCTCAACATACAGGGCGCAGGGAAGGGGAGGTAGGGGTGTTCTCGGGATGGACCAGGGAGAGGATGATTTTGTTCAGAGGGTCTTTGTTGCATCCACCCACGACAGGATGCTCATCTTCACTAACAGGGGAGTATGTTATGGGATAGATGTTTTTGAACTCCCAGAGGGAAGCAGGGTATCAAGGGGTAAACCCATTCTCCAGTTGATAAACATTCCAAAGGGTGAACAGGTAAGGGGAGTGGTGTGTGAGAGGGATCTTAAAGACATTTATATAATCCTTGTAACCAGGCAAGGAACAATAAAAAAACTGAGGGGTGGTGATCTGAGGAACGCACACAGGGGTGGTATCAGGGCAATGGGGGTGGTGGAAGGCGATGAGTTGATTGATGTGAGTGTTCTGAGGGGTGGTGAGGATATAATGCTTGTTACAAGGAATGGGATGGTTGTAAGGTTCCCCGAAGCACAGGTGAGACCAATGGGGAGGAGTGCAAAGGGTGTGCGTGGAGCCAGACTCAAGAATGGAGACCACATAGTTTCGGTGATAATCCCCTGTGGAGAACCACACATCCTGTTTGTTACAGAGAACGGGTATGGTAAGAGGACACCAGTTGATGAATTCAGGAAGATTGGAAGGGGTGGAATGGGTGTTATTGGTATAAAACTATCCGAAAAGACAGGCGGGGTTGTTGGTGCAATATCCTCCAGGGATGATGACCAGTTGATTATAATAACCATAGGTGGAAAGATTCTGAGGATGAAGGTGAAGGAGACAAGGATAGCACACAGGAGTGCAAGGGGTGTGAAGATGATAAACCTGCTTGAAGGGGACAGGGTTGCTGATGTGGCAAAAATACCAGCAGGTGAAGAGGGTTGAATTTTACTCTGGCATGAAGGCGGATGAATCTCCCCGCAGGATATATACAGAAGATGGGGAGATTTTTGTTAAGAGGGTGATTGAACAGGGAAGAACAATGGATAAAACAAGTGAAATGAGTATGTTTTTTGTTTTTGAGGACACAGAAGAGAGAGTCTTTAAACTTGTATCAAAGGGGGGCGTATGGCAGATATTCTTGTGGTCATAGGAAGTAAGTCAGATATGCCAAAGATGATTGAGTGTGAAAAAATATTGACAAAGGAAGGTATTTCTTATGACCTGGTTGTTTCCTCTGCACACAGGGACCCTGAGAAGACCTCAGAACTGGCAAGGACTGCAAAGCAGAAGGGATACAGGGTGATAATTGCTGCAGCAGGTTATGCAGCAGCCCTCCCTGGATTCATTGCATCCATGACAGACCTTCCTGTTATAGGTGTTCCACTTTCCACATCTACACTTAATGGAATGGACTCCCTTCTCTCAATTGTTCAGATGCCATCAGGCGTTCCTGTGCTCAGCGTTGGGATAGATGGTGTGAAAAACGCCGCACATGCAGCTATAAGAATACTTAACCTGTTTAAGAACAAGACATAACCCGGATTTTGTAGCAGTAATTTTCCTTTTTCATGTAAAGAATCCCGAGCCTGTTAACAACTTACATTCCGATTTCAATGTTAATTTGTGTCGGTAGGACGGGTGTGATTGGTGACGGTTCTCTTTTTGGTACTGGTGAAGCCGTGTATACTATCTCCCCTGAAATTTTCAGAAATAGAAATGTTGTGGTGGATGATGATTCAGGAAGTAGGGTATACAGCAAAGATACTTGTCATCAGGTGATGTAGCGCAGGGCATCCTCAATCTCTGGATTTTTGTGGAGAATAGTGAATCTGTTTGGTCTTAGAAATGGTGCAAGTTTCACTGCCTCTCTGAACCTTTCCTCCGGTATCCCCACCTGTTCAAGGGTTGTGGGGAACCCAACCCTTTCATAGAACTCTTTTATCCTGAGGAATAAACCCATTTCACCATGGAGTAGTACTGTGAAGAGGGTTGCGAAACCACACTGGATACCGTGTATCAAGGGTTTTTCAAGGATTTTGTCCAGGGCATGGCTTATCAGGTGTTCTGCACCACTGGCCGGTCTTGAACTTCCATGCCTCTGCATTGCAAGACCACTTTTTATAAGCCCATGTGCAAGGATTTTTATAAAAGGGATTGAAAAAGGTTCTTCCTCTGTTTCAAGAAAGGTTTCAGCACCTTCGTATGAGAGTTCCATTGAAGGAATGTCATCGGTATCCTTTTTTAACTTAACAGCAAGTTTCCAGTCAAGGATAGCGGATAGATTTGAAATAAGGTCTCCTATACCAGCAAGGAGCAATTCCTTTGGTGATGACCTTATGATGGAGTAATCAAGTATCAGAAGTTCTGGTGGCTTTGTAAGGATACTCTCTGGAGTATGATTTTTTTTGATTACACCAATGGGTGAAAAGATTCCATCGTTGGAGAGGGTTGTAGGAATTGATACAAATGGGAGTCCAAGATTCCCTGCGGTCACCTTTCCTGTGTCAATAACCTTCCCACCGCCTATTGCAACGAGGAATCTTTTATACTTCACAATCCCTTCCAGTTCTTTTACAGTATCAAAGGTTGAATCATCAATACCTGATGAGTCCCACTCTTTGAAGTAAGCATCTACAATGTTTTTTGAGATGCCAGAACCGTGTATTGCCAGTCCTTCATCAGCATAAAACCCATACCTTCTTAACAAAAGATGGATTTGCTCAAGTATGTTTTCCCCATGTACTATTGAACCTGTCATAGCCACTTAAAAAGGAAAAGCATCATTATCCAGATGAGGAAGAAAAATCCAGTGATGGGCCATACCATTTGAGTCTGGTTGTTGCTCAGAATTGCCAGAAAACCGAGTATTGTTACAACAATCAAGTAAATCAGAACAACAAGATAGTGATTTCTGACCCCTTTTAATAACCTGTGATGGATATGCCCGGTATCAGGTGCAAGAGGTGTTATTCCCTTCTTAAGCCTCCTCACAACTGCTCCACCGAGGTCCATAAGTGGGATTGCAAAGAGGACACCAAATGGAAACATGTTTATATATGAGTGGTCTGGCTTCAGCAGGACATACATAACAATTGATGAGAAAAAGTATATGCCTGCATCACCAAGAAACACCTTGTGTTTCCTTATGTTCCAGAAAAGGAATCCAGCAATTACACCGGCAAAGATATAGAGATATATGTAATTAAATTCACCATAAATTGTTCCCATAAAAATAAGCATAACCAGCGTATAGGTGGAGGATAGTCCATCAATGCCATCAAGGAAATTCAGTCCATTCACTATCACCATGAACAAAAAGATTGTAAAAATTAGCGAATAAAATCCACCAGGTATTGTGAACCAGCCAAGATTGTACCCCTCTGGTCGAAATAGCAGATAGAAAACAAAACCTGACATACCCTGATAAAAGAGTTTTAATTCCGCCCTGAGGTTTTTGATGTCATCCAACAAACCAAAGATTAGTAGAAACAGGGATAAAAAAAAGAAGAGAATCATCTCCCGGTCAGGTTTGTGAAGGAGAAGAAGCATCATAGTCCAGAAAACAACAAAAAGGGGAATACCTCCTGCAGTTGGAACAGGTTTCTTATGGATGGCGTGTGATTTATACCTGTGTGGTATGTCAACAGGGGTTTTGAACTTTAATGCCACTTTCATAAACAAAAGAGTGAGCAGGGAGGATAAAGCACCTGTTATGAGAAACACGAGAATACTATTCATTCCCATACCACACCATAACCTTATTGGAATTTATGTCAAGTACCCCCATCTGGGGACGGAGGATAAATCTATAAATCTATCCTTTATCTGACTGAAAATAAATAGGATAAACAAAGTGTCAAAAAGTCAACCTAACGTCCCCAGGGTTAGAGGTGGATGAGGCTGTCTATGTTGGATGTGTCTGGCTCCCATCCATATGGATATATGGGTGTAATGGTTTCTGGATAGTATGTCTGGAGCCATTTGCGTGCTGTTTCTGTCTTGGTCATTATGCGGTGGTTGGCGAGGTCTATACTATTGTCAGGGAACCAGTCCTGTGTAAATCCGGTACAGTATATTCCGTCGTAGGCGGTCTCGGTGCTTCCGCTGATGGTCTTGGTCTCTGCGAGTATTTCCCACATGGTTAATGGTTCTCCATCACAGATGTGTGCGAGTGCTCTGCCTATGTATAGGAGGGTGGGTGTGCTGTGTGTCCAGTCAACAGTGGTCTCGGTGCAGGGTGTGCCTGCGTCTGGGTCGTAGAATACGCCTATTGTATTGTATGGTATGTCATATACGTTTAGTGTTTCTATTTGTGTGGAGTTGGTTATTATGGCTTGTATGGCTTCTATGTAGTCGATGTTGCTGCCGAATCCTTTCTGGTATGCACTGTCTATCCTGGTGCTGTCTGTGGTCCAGTATTGTTGATAGGTGGCTGTATCTGGGTAGTATATGTTTATTTTTATCTTGCCATAGAGGTTGTCTGGATGCCATTCTCCGTCTCCCAGTCCTGTTGTGGTGTATGGTGTTGTCTCGTCTCCATAGCTTTTGTAGTCTATGAGCCATTTTCTTGTAGTGGTTCTGGGTCCTGTGAGTGTCCATTGTTCTGGGCTGGGTATGTATGCTGTGATTATGGTGTCTGTTTCTTCTAAGGGCATGATTTGTGCTGTGTGGTATGTGTTTCCGAGTTCTGATTGTTGCTGGGTTGTGATTATGAGCCTGTATGGTGGGTAGGTGTATCCTTTGGCATGGTTTTGTGCTTGTGTTTTTGCCTGTTTTTTTGTTGTGAGTATTTTTCCCTGGATGGTGGTTATCCTGTATGTCTGGCCTGGTGTTTGTAGGATGTATGTTCCTGTTTTTTGTGGTGCTCCTGTCTTCTGTCCTGGTTTTAGTATTGCCTTTTTTCTTTCTCTTCCAAGCAGGTCATATATCCTTATTCCCAGTGTCCTCTCTGCCCTGTTGATTATACCACTTATCGTTATTTCTATTTCCCCTTTATCCCCTTCTGATATACCCTCTGTTGTATCCTGAAGTAATGCCTCTCCGTTGATGATGGTGTCTTCATAGATGGTGTAGTATGCTGGTGTTGTCTGGGTTGTGTCTGTGTTTTTTTGCAGGTATGCCCTGCCTTCTATTGTCTGTGTGGTGTCAAGCATGTCCTGCAACAACCACCTGATAGTATCACCTTCTCCACTGGTCACCACCACTCCCTGTATAGCCAGATCCCCAAGCACCTTCCTTATGTGAAAGTTAACCCCTGCCTCAAGAACTCCATTGAATATCATAAACACTAACATTACCACAATGCATAACCTGAACCTCTTATCCATACACACCCCCTGTCTTTTTCTTACTTAAAAATCATAAACCATATCCCTCCACCTGTCAAACACCACCCCCCTCAGAGGGGACGGTGCATGTATTCGTGTATTTGTAAAAATCCTTATCTCTTTGTATATCAAAATATTATAAAATCTCCTGTGTTTTTTTGATAGAAATGAAAAAACAAAGCAAAATTTACTCTCTGTAACCATTTTATTTTCTGAATGTTAGGAAAGATAGAAAAATCCTGAAATTCGTAAATGCATAAATGCATGCACCGTCCCTTAGGGGCAATATTCCTGTCATCAATCTTTTACTTCCTCTATCAACATCTTCTCAAATTTAGGCTTGAGGTCTGGAATGTCTCTTTTTACAACTTCCCAGACCCTTTCAATTTTAACACCGAAATACGCATGTATGACTTTATCTCTCATTCCAGACATACTTCTCCACGGGATATCTGGATATTTATTTCTCGTTTCCTCTGGTATATTTTTGACAGCCTCTCCAATAATTTCTATAGCTCTAATAACTGCATATACAGTTTTAGTATCTTTGACGAACTCATCATATAACATATCTTTTGTAAACTCCATAGCATTAATCATAGCTTCTATAATATCTTCTATATAGTCGCCAATTTCCCTTCTCATAAATATATAACCTCACTTAATATCTGTTTGCCAATCCTTGGTTTTAATGCAGATTTTTCAACTAAATCAACCTTTACCTCAAGCAAATCGCTGAGATAATTTTCCAGTTTAACAAATTCCAAAAGACTAATCTTTGCATCTGGCTTAAATTCCACCAAAATATCAAGATCGCTTTCTTCTTTGGCTTCGCCTCTTAAATATGAACCAAAAATGCC
>Ga0190303_1000444_pt1 | contig 17215 bp, 17 predicted proteins | sample 48700701_MG_FD_161672 | JGI IMG/M metagenome (GOLD analysis project Ga0190303, IMG submission 161672) | Hydrothermal vent sediment bacterial communities from Southern Trench, Guaymas Basin, Mexico - 4870-07-0-1_MG | ecosystem: Environmental > Aquatic > Marine > Hydrothermal vents > Sediment ...
AGTTCCTAATTCCCATTTACAACGTGCCAACGTTCTAACGTGCAAACGTGTAAACGTGCTAACGTTCCAATTTAACAGAAGGCGATTTTGCATTTTTCAATTCGCATTCTGCATTGTGCCATTGCGCTTAACTATTTATAGCTTAGCAGATTGCTCCGTTAAGCCATCAAGACCAAGCCCTTTCAGGGTGGCTTTCGCCAGAGCCGTAAGCCCCAAGGGTGCGGAGTGAAACAGAAAACAGCGTGCTAAACTAGGAAACAGGTTGGATAAAGGAATAAAATGTCTTAATGTGCATCTGATTTTTTTCAACAGCCTGTCAAGCGTCAAAGTTGAGTTAAAATTACAATACTTCCAATACTTTTTTAATTCGTTTTACTACCCTCTCTTTTCCCATAATAGCCATTATTTCAAAAAGACCAGGACTGGCTGTTCTCCCGGTCAAGGCCGCTCTAATAGCTTGGGCAAATTGTCGGGTGCTCAAATCATATTTGGTTTTAATTTCTTTAAATATCTGTTCAATTTCTGACTCGTTTAATGAAGGCATAGCCTCAATAGCTTTTAACATCTCAGTTAAAGCTGGTTTTATTTCAGGCACCAAAAATTTTTTTGCCTTGGCATTTGGTGTAATATCATCCAGAAAATAAAAATCTGCCATATCAGCCATTTCTATTAAGGTTTTTGCCCGTGGTTTTAAGCTAGGAATGATCTTGATCACGTATTCTATGGATGTTGATGGATAACCTTTCTTTCTTAAAAAAGGTAAAAGTATCTCTGCTAATATTTCATCAGGGGTTTCTTTAATATAATGGGCATTAAACCATAAGAGTTTTTCTGGGTCAAAGACGGCCGCTGCTTTGCCAATGTGACTAATATCAAATTTTTCAATTAATTCCTCTAATGAAAAAACCTCTTGGTCTCCATAAGACCAACCCAGACGCACCAAAAAATTAACCACTGCCTGAGGAAGAAACCCCATCTCTCTATATTCTAAAATATTGGCAGCCCCATGTCTTTTACTCAATTTAGCTTTATCTGGACCTAAAATCATAGGCACATGAGCAAATTGAGGAGGTTTATACCCCAGGGCCTCATAAAGTTGAAGCTGTTTTGGGGTATTATTGATATGGTCATCACCTCTAATTACATGGGTAATTCCCATGGTAGCATCATCCACTACTACCACAAAATTATAAGTAGGGGTCCCATCACTCCGTTGGATAATCCAATCATCTAATTGGGCATTATCAAAAATAATAGGACCATGAATAAGGTCCGTTAAAACCGTTTCTCCAATTGAATTACTCTTAAAACGGACTACTGCACCAGGTCTAGGAGGAAGATTTTTATTTCGGCAGGTTCCATCATAACCGGGGTTTTTCCCTTGAGCAAGCGCAATTTGTCGTTTTTCCTTTAGTTGTTCTGGGGTGCAATAACAATAATAGGCCTTTTTTTGAGTAAGTAAACGTTGAATGTGGTTCTTATAAATCTCCATTCTTTGCGATTGGAAATAAGGTCCCTCGTCCCAATTTAGTCCCAGCCATTTCATTCCTTCTAAGATACTATCTACATATTCTTGTTTAGAACGAAGTCTGTCAGTATCTTCAATCCGTAAAATAAATGTTCCTTGGTGGTGACGAGCGAAGAGCCAATTAAACAATGCTGTTCTAGCACTACCAATATGGAGATGTCCTGTTGGACTAGGAGGGAAACGGGTAATAACTTTCTGCATTTTTCCTATTTTATAATTATGCCAGCATAACCCACTACTTGGCTATAATCTCCTGAAATATCCCCAGAAGTAGCATAACTCACAAGTTCAGCCTTTTTTGCGCCTAACGATTTTGTGGCTACAAGCATCACCGTAGCAGGTATTATCCCACACATAGTGATATTGTTACTATGAACTGTCTCATAAAGTCCCGCCGCATCCAGAGCCAGTATTTGCTCAATGGCTAAATTATCTTTTGCTTTGGCGGTTTCATGAGGCTCATAGTGAGTCATATCACTGCTAGCGATAATAAGTGTAGGTTTTCCAAATTTTTGAATGGCCTTGGCCAGGGCATTGCCCATAATTTCACAATTGCTATACCAAGTGTGAGAAAGCACAATAGGAACAAAACTAAAATCAGACTTTAAATATTGTAAAAACGGTAATTGGACTTCAATAGAGTGTTCATAATTATGGGCCATGACATCAGGCGTAAAAAGTTCACTCTCCATAAGAATAGCTTGAGCTAAATTTTCATTAATAGAAACCTCACCTAGTGGTGTTTTCCAAACACCACTATCCATCACGGCAAAGGGCTTTCCCATACCAGAATGGTTAGGTCCCAGCACAATGAATGTATCAGGCAATTGAAGGCATCCATAGACTGCACCTGCTACACCACCTGAATACATATAACCTGCATGAGGGACAATGGCCCCTAAAGCAGATTCCTTAGGTCTTTTTTTAATATAGTTTTCTAAATAATGAATTAATATCTTGGGTTCACTGGGATAAAACTGCCCTGCTACCACAGGATTTCTAATCATGGCAAACTCCTTAAACTTTTAAAATATATCACGGAGCTATATTTAAAGCAATAATTCAGATTGGCTAAAGAAAAATGCGATTTCTATAGCAGCATTTTCCAGAGAATCAGAGCCATGGACTGTGTTCTCGCCCTTACTGAGGGCTAAATCGGCCCGAATAGTTCCTGGTGCTGCTTCTTTGGGATCAGTTGCCCCCATAATTTCTCTTGTTTTGGCTACTGCATTTTCTCCTTCTAAGACCATTGCAATAACAGGGCCAGAACTCATATAGGTAGTGAGCTCATCAAAAAATGGTTTTCCTCTATGAATAGCATAAAATTCTTCTGCCTGCCTTTTGGTCAAATGAAGCATTTTTAAACCTACTACCTTTAAACCTGCTTTTTCAAACCTATTTATTACTTCACCAATGAGGTTTCTATTTACACCATCAGGTTTAATCATAGTAAGTGTTCTTTCCATTTTTTCTCTCCAGTTTTTATTTTTGAGCAGTTGTAACTTATGAGGTTAAAAAAGGCAATAAGAAACCCCTTAAATGAAAAAGCCTGCCTTTGAAGACAGGCTTTTGAGGGTCAATTTTATCTAACTAAATACGAACTACCTTTGAAGCTTGTGGGCCTTTAGAAGTTTCTACTACATCAAACTCAACTTCCTCACCTTCTTCTAAGGTCTTATAACCCTGGGCTTCAATTGCTGAAAAATGCACAAACACATCCGATCCATCTTCACGCTGGATAAAACCATAACCCTTACTAGCGTTAAACCACTTCACTTTACCTTTAAACTGCATCTAACAAAACCTCCTAAAAATAAAAAAATATACCTCCTCTCCAAGGAAGTGTGGCTTTCTACCATTTATTTTATCACTTGTCAACAAAACTGGTCATCAATTTTAGGACTTCCTCAAAGTAATTTTAACGGAGATCTAAATGATAAGCACACCTGTCTGCCGACAGGCAGGATGGCTCAATGCAGAATGCGAATTGAAAAATGCAAAATCGCCTTCTGTTAAATTGGAACGTTAGCACGTTTACACGTTAGAACGTTGGCACGTTGGCACGTTTACACGTTTGCATGTTAGAACGTTGGCACGTTGGAATTGGGAATTAGGAACTGGGAATTGGGAATTTCTATTTTCTGTTTCCCGTTTCCCTTTCCTTCTTTATGCACGTTTACAAAGTTGTAAGTTAACACGTTGGAACTGGGAAATGGGAACTGGGAATTTCTGTTTTCCGTTTTCTATTTTCTTAACTGTATTTTGTAGGTTAGACCCCAATTCCACTACATTTGGCTATTTCATTCCCTCACTATTTCACTACTCACTGATTTAATGTTTTGGCATTTTGGCCTTTGGATTTCATTTGGCCTTTGGATTTTGAAATTTGGATTTTTTAGTTTTTGTTAAATTACTTATGGCCTGACTTTGACGTAGTCCTGTCATCAATTTTTATACCAAGTTTATAAATTTATTGCCAAACATAGATTTGTTCTATAGAATATAAAAAATGGAAGTAGCATTTATAATAAAGGTCTTTGTTTCCATATTTATTATTGTTGATCCTATTGGACTTATTCCAGGATTTGTTGCCCTTACTGCTCCTTATTCTCAATCAAAAATAAAAACTACCGTGTGGGAAGCTACTTTAACCCTTATTCTGGTACTCACAGTTTTTACTCTTTTCGGCAAGGACATTCTTAACTTTTTTGGTATTACCATCCCTGCTTTTAAAATTGCTGGCGGTATAATTATCTTTATGATTGCTTGGCAAATGCTTCAAGCTAAACAAACAAGATTAAAAATATCTCCTGAAGAAGAGGTGTACAGTAAGGAACAAGACAAAATTGGTATTGTTCCCCTGGGTGTTCCTATGCTGGCTGGACCAGGCGCTATTACTACGGTAATTGTTCTTAGTGGAGAAAAACAAATCATTGCCAAATTTATAATTTTAGGTAGTATCCTGGTTACGGCCTTCCTCACCTATTTTATCCTCCTATTTGCTAAACGTTTTTCTGATTGGCTGGGACCCACTGGTTTGTATATCTTTACCCGTTTGATGGGACTTATTCTAGCTGCTATTGCAGTCCAGTTTGTAATTGATGGGATAAGAATTCTTAGCTTTTAAGTCCTCAAAACAATATTTATGTAATATGTGCTTATCCTTAACAATTGACAACCCAAGCTCAGTGTGGTATTTTTTAAACAAGCGGGTATAACTCAGTGGTAGAGTGCGAGCTTCCCAAGCTCGTGGTCGCGGGTTCGAATCCCGTTGCCCGCTCCAAAGAGCTTGATTTTTAAAGTGGGCTTTTGCCCACTTTTTTATTAGAGGGAAAATTGAGTTTATATACGGAGAAAATTATAAAAAAGGTTAAAAAGTTAGTTATGCCGATTTTAGGAGACGAAGGTTTGGAATTAGTTGATGTTGAGTTTCAAAGAGAAAAACAAGGTTGGGTCTTACGGGTGTATATTGATAAGCCCGGGGGGGTAACTTTAGATGATTGCACAGACATAAGTTACCAATTAAGTGCTGTTTTGGATGTGGAAGACCTTATTGATACTAGTTATACGTTGGAAGTTTCTTCTCCTGGTCTTACCCGACCACTTAAAGAGCTAAATGATTATGAAAGATATAAAGGGCAATTAGTAAAGATTAAAACTTATAAACCCATAGATGGAAAGAAGGTATTTAGAGGTAAATTGATTGGTTTAGAAAATGAAATAGTGAAAATTGAGAATGAAAAGGGAGAACACGAAATTCCTTTTAAAATTATTGCAAAGGCAAATTTAAATTTTGAGCTTTAGGAGTATTTTTAACTGATGGAGCTGAAAAGAATTATTGAACAATTAACCAAAGATAAAGGCATTGAAAAGGAGTTTTTAATAAAAACCATTGAAGAAGCAGTCTATTCAGCAGCAAGAAAAAAGTATGGTCTTCAAGCTGACATTGAGGTTGTGTATAATGAAGAAACAGGAGAGATAGAAGTTTATCTTTTTAAAACAGTGGTAGAAACACTTACCAATCCAATAAAAGAAATAATTTTGAGTGAGGCCCAAAAGCTAAACCAGGAGGTAGAACTAGGAGATAGCGTGGGGATAAAACTGAGTATGGCTGAATTTGGAAGGATAGCTGCTCAAGCGGCCAAACAGGTAATTCTCCAAAGAATGAAGGAAGCAGAAGAAGAAATTATATATGAAGAGTTCAAAGATAGGAAAGGAGAGGTAGTAAATGGAATTGTCCAACGATTAGATAAAGAAGGAGTTATAGTTAATCTGGGAAAGACAGAAGCACTTTTACCCTGGGGAGAAGTTATTCCTAATAAAGACAATTTTAAAAGAGGAGATAGATTAAGAGCCTATATCTTGGATGTAAGAAAGGAGAGTAAAATATCACAAATTATACTTTCTAGGACACACCCTGCCTTTCTCATTGCCTTGTTTACTTTGGAAGTGCCTGAAATTAGTGAAGGTATAGTTAAAATTATTAATGCAGCCCGTGAGCCTGGTAGCCGTGCAAAAATTGCCGTGACTTCGCAAGATCCGGATGTAGACCCTATTGGGGCTTGTGTGGGCATCAGGGGCTCAAGGGTTCAAAATGTGGTAAGGGAGTTAAAGGGAGAAAAGATAGATATTGTCCATTGGGATCCTGACCCAGCAAAATTTATATGCAATGCCATCGCCCCAGCAAAGGTATTAAAAGTAATTATGGATAAAGATGAACAACGTATGGAAATCATTGTCCCTGACGACCAACTTTCTCTTGCTATTGGTAGACAGGGGCAAAATGTGCGTTTAGCTTCCAAATTAACAGGATGGAAACTTGATGTTCGGAGTAAAAGCAGATATAAAGAAATACAAAGATTACAATATGAAAGTTTATTGAAAGTAGATGGAATGACCAAAGAAATTGCTGATTTATTGACCCAAAATGAAATTGTTTCTGCTGAGGAATTAGCCCAAGCTACCGTAGAAGAGTTAAAAGGGCTGGGATTTAGAGAAGATAAAGCCTTGGCATTAATTACTGCTGCCGAAAAATTTATGTCTACGCCTCAAGCGACAGAAGATGTGAAATTAGAAGCCGAAAGTGGAGAAGAATAAATTTTATCTTCAAGCCTCAGGATTAAAGATAGAAGGAGGCTTAATAGAATAATATGGCTAAAGTTAAAGTGTATCAATTAGCAAAAGAGTTGAAAATATCCAGTAAAGAACTTCTTTATCGTCTGGAAGATTTGGGAATCATGGTAAAAAACCACATGAGCACTCTTACCACAGATGAGGTGGTTAAAATAAGAGAAGCATTTGCTAAAATACCTCCAGAAGCAAAACAAAAAAAGGTAATTATAAGAAAAAAACCTCCTACTACTAAGATGCCAATTAAAGAAATGCCAGTTACTTTGGAAGTTAAAGAAGAAAAAATTGAAGAAGAAATACCTAGTGTAACAGAAGAAATAACTCCTGTATCAGCTAGCAAAGAAGAGTTGGTAGAAAAGATACAAACAGAAGAAGTCCCGGAAGAAAAACCTAAAAAGAAAAAGCCAAAAGAAGAGGCCTTAGATATTGAAGAAAAAAGAAAAAGGAAAAAGCCATCCCTTCCTCGCAAGAGACATCGGCAAGTGGTTATAGATATATTTGAAGAAGAGGAGGAGACATCTCCTGTTATTTATCCTGCAGAGGTTATACCTATTCCCAAACCCAAGCCAAAAAAGAAAGAAGGAAAACCGCCTTTAAAACCAGTTACTGCTCCTCCTAAGCCTATTAAGCGCCGTGTTGAAATGGGAGAGACCATTACGGTGGGTGAATTGGCTCGAGCTATGGGAGTAAAGGCAGGAGAGTTGATAAAGAAACTTATGAGTTTAGGGGTAATGAGTACCATTAACCAGCCATTAGATTACGATACAGCCTCTTTAGTAGCTAGTGAATTTGATTATGAGGTAAAACAAGTAGGTTTTGTAGAGGAAGATGTTCTTAAACCCATACCTGATAAACCTGAAGATTTGAAACCCCGTCCACCTGTAGTTACAGTAATGGGACATGTGGATCATGGCAAAACTTCTCTTTTAGATGCCATCCGTCACACCAATGTTATTTCTATAGAAACAGGTGGTATTACTCAACACATAGGTGCTTATTATGTGAACCTAGATAAAGGAAATGTCGTGTTTTTAGACACACCTGGTCATGAAGCCTTTACTGCTATGCGGGCACGGGGAGCTCAAGTAACAGACATCGTAGTATTGGTAGTGGCAGCAGATGATGGAGTAATGGAGCAAACAAGAGAGGCCATTAATCATGCCAAAGAAGCAGGTGTGCCCATAGTGGTAGCTATTAATAAAATAGATAAACCCAATGCTAACCCAGAAAAGGTGAAAAGGGAGCTATCAAAACTCGGCCTTACACCAGAAGAGTGGGGAGGAGATACCCTTTATGCAGAGATCTCTGCTAAAAAAAGAATTGGGATTGACAATTTGTTAGAATTAATTTTGTTACAAGCTGAGATGTTAGAACTCAAGGCAAATCCTAACAAACCAGCCCGTGGAATAGTGATAGAAGCCCGTTTAGACAAAGGGAGAGGTCCTGTAGCTACTGTCCTGGTTAAAGAAGGGACTCTTAAAATAGGTGATTTCTTTGTATGTGGTCTTCATTATGGAAAGATAAGGGCTATGTTCAATGACCGAGGAGAATCAGTGAGAAAAGTAGGCCCATCATTGCCAGTAGAAATTCAGGGTATTTCTGGTGTTCCTGAAGCAGGGGATTCTTTAGTAGTGGTGAAGGATGAAAAAATAGCTAAAGAAATTAGCCATTATCGCCAACAGAAACAGAGAGAAGCAACATTAGTGAGGGCAGGTGTAAGTTTAGAAAATCTGTATGAAAAAATAGAAGAGGGGGAAATTAAAGAATTAAAACTTATTATCAAAGCCGATGTCCAAGGTTCAGTAGAAGCATTGAAAGAAGCTTTAACTAAATTAAGTACCCAAGAGATAAAGATAAATATAATCCATGCCTCTACAGGAGTAATTACTGAATCAGATATTTTACTTGCCTCTGCATCACATGCAGTTATAATTGGTTTTAATATTAGGCCTAGTGCTAAAGTTATGGATTTAGCAGAGAAAGAAAAAGTAGATATTCGTTATTATGACGTCATTTACCAACTATTGGATGATATTCAAGCTTCAATAAAGGGCTTGCTTGGACCAGAATATAAAGAAAAAGTTATAGGAGAAGCTGAAATTAGGCAGCTTTTTAAAGTGCCCAAAGTGGGAGTAGTGGCAGGTTGTTATGTGAGAAAGGGAGAGATAAAACGGTCTTGTAAAGTGAGAATCTTAAGAGATGGAGTGGTAGTATATAATGGACAGTTATCTTCTTTAAAACGTTTTAAAGAAGATGTAAAAGAAGTAGGAACAGGCTATGAGTGTGGAATGAGCTTTGAAAACTTCCAGGACATTAAAGTAGGAGATATAATTGAGGCCTATATAGTGGAAGAGGTAGAAAAAACCATTGATTTTAGAGCGAAAACTCAAAGAACGGATAATGGATAGGAGTTTGAAGACTGTTTAATTATGAATTACTCTTTGCAAATTACAAAATACCACCTATCTGTTAAATATATGCTAACTATTTTATAAAGAATTTTGTTAGTAGTTTTGGAGTTATTTAACTATGTTTGTGGGTGTGAGCCAAATCTTAATGCGCTTACCTGAGAATCACTCCTTAAAAGGCAAAAGGCGAGTTATACACCAGATTGTGGACAGAGTAAAAAACAGATTTAATGTTTCTATAGCTGAGGTAGGAGCCCATGACCGATGGCAGACAATTCAACTTGGGCTATGTAAAGTAGGTTTAAATGAGAATAAGGTTCAAGCAGAGATAAATAAAGTAGTTGATTTTATTAATGATATGAATCTCACAGAGATAATTGATGCAGAGATAGAAATTATTTCCTTTTCTACCAGAACGACTGTTTATGAAAAATTATCTCCCTGCCTCTAGAGAGTTGAAACCAAAGATTAGGATGAAAGAAATATCAGGCATATTTGTTATTGACAAACCAGGGGGTATTACTTCCTTTGAGATAGTGAGGCGGATTAAAACCTGGCTTAATCTGAAAAAAGTAGGCCACGGTGGCACTTTAGACCCATTAGCTACTGGAGTTTTACCCATTTTTATCAATAAAGCCACCAAAATTGCTCAGTTTTTTCTAAACATGGATAAGACTTATATGGCTACTATGCGTCTTGGTTTAGAGACAGAAACCATGGATATTGAAGGAGAAACAACACGTGTTTGCAAAAAAATAGATGTTTCCATAGAAGAATTGCAAATGGTAATGCGAGGTTTTCAGGGAAAGATTACTCAGATTCCCCCTTCTTATTCCAGTCTCAAGGTAGGTGGAGTTCCTCTTTATAAATGGGCAAGGAAGGGTATTAAGATACAACCTGCTCCGAGGGAAGTAGAAATTTATGAGTTAAAGCTTAAGAGCTTTAGACCCCCGGAAGTGGATTTTGAAGTCTCATGCTCTAAAGGCACATACATTAGAACATTATGTTCAGATATAGGGAAAAAACTGGGTTGCGGTGCTTGTTTGGTCAGTTTAAGAAGATTGAAGACAGGTCCTTTTACTATTGAAATGGCTATTCCTCTTGAGGTTTTAAAGGAGGCTGTAAAAGCAGGAAAATGGCAGGATTATCTCTTGGACTTAAATAAAGCTCTAGCTAGTTTTGAGGCGGTAGTGCTTAATAAAAAGCAAGAGGAACAGGTTAAACATGGGAGATTTATTCGCTGGCCTTATAAACTGACAAGGCCATTAATTCGTGCCTTAAACAAAGAAAATCAATTGGTTGCCTTATTGCAAACCCAAGAGACTCAAAAAGGTATGCAATTACGACCAGTAAAGGTTTTTGATATTTGAGGAAGGAGGATAAAAATGACATTAATGCCAGAACAAAAACAAGAAATTATCAGGAAGTTTCAAATTCATCCTGAAGATACAGGTTCACCTGAGGTGCAGATAGCCATTTTAACCAAACGTATTGAGTATTTGACTGAGCATTTTAAGGTTCACAAAAAAGATTTTCATTCAAGACGAGGTCTTCTAAAATTAGTAGGACGAAGGAGGCATTTACTTAATTATTTGAAAAGTAAAGATATTGATAGATACCGTAAGCTTATTCAGGAATTAGGTTTAAGAAAGTAAAAAAGGAGAGATAGGGGAAAATGCAAATACAAACTGAATGGGAAGGACGTTCATTTTCTATTACTTATGGTGAAATGGCCACTCAGGCTAATGGAGCAGTTTTAGTCCGTTATGCTGATACGGTGGTACTTGCTACGGCTGTTATGTCACCAGAGGAAATACCAGGAATAGACTTTATGCCCTTAACCGTTGAATATCGTGAAATGTCTTATGCTGTGGGAAAGATTCCAGGGGGTTTCTTTAAGAGAGAAATGGGAAGACCTAGTGATAAAGAGGTAGTAACTGCTCGACTAATAGATAGACCTCTTCGTCCTCTTTTTCCTAAAGGATTTTTAAGAGAAGTTCAAATCATCACTACCGTTTTGTCAGCAGACCAAGAAAACGACCCGGATGTCCTGGCTATAATTGGGGCTTCAGCGGCTCTTATAATTTCAGACATCCCTTTTTATGTTCCTATCGCCGCGGTGAGAATAGGAAGGAAAAATGGAGAATGGATAATTAATCCTACACGTTCCCAATTAACAGAGAGTGAATTAAATTTAGTTGTGGCTGGAAATGAAGAGGGAGTAGTAATGGTAGAGGGAGATGCCCAATTTGTCCCTGAAGACACTATTTTAGAAGCCATTTTTGTAGGATATGAGGCGTTGAAACCCATTTTAAAGTTGCAAAAGGAATTGCAAAAAACAGCAGGTAAATCTAAGATAGAAATAATAATCCCTCAAAAACCAAATGATTTAGTGACCAAATTAGAGAGGTATCTTCCCTTAATTGAAGAATCACTTAGTATCCCTGAGAAGTTACCTCGGAATAGACGATTGAGCCAAATATTTGCTCAGGCAGTTCAAGAAATGTCTCTTAATGAAGAATTTTTACCTCAAGCCAAGCTCATTTTTGAAGATTTTGAAAGAAAGCTTATCAGGGAAAAAATATTGAAGGGAAAACGTATTGATGGGCGTGGTTTAAAAGACATCAGACCCATTCAGTGTGAAGTAGGGATTTTACCCAGAACTCACGGCTCAGCCATATTTAAACGTGGTGAGACCCAGGTTTTAGCTGTGACTACTTTAGGAACAACAGAAGATGAACAAAAGATAGACGCTCTTTATGGTGATAGTTTTAAGTCTTTTATGGTTCATTACAACTTTCTTCCTTATTGTGTGGGAGAGGTGAGACCATTAAGGGGACCTAGCAGACGAGAAATAGGACATGGTTTCTTAGCCGAACGGGCCTTAAAACCCATTATTCCCAGAGAAGAGGAATTTCCTTATACTATCAGGGTGGTCTCAGAAGTCTTAGAATCAAATGGTTCTTCTTCTATGGCTACTGTGTGTAGTGGTTGTCTTTCTCTGATGGATGCAGGCATTCCAGTTAAAAAACCCATAGCTGGTATTGCTATGGGTTTGGTAAAAGAGAATGATAATATAGCTATTCTTTCTGATATTTTAGGAGAAGAGGACCATTGTGGAGATATGGATTTCAAATTAGCTGGTTCTAGAGAAGGTGTGACTGCAATTCAAATGGATATTAAGATTGAGGGCATCAGTAAGGATATTCTTCACCAAGCTTTAATACAAGCTAGAGAGGGAAGGCTTTTTATTTTGGATAAAATGGAAGCTATCCTGCCAGCCCCTAAAACTTCTATCTCTCCTCATGCTCCTAAAGTATCTATTATCGAAATACCTCCTGAAAAGATCGCCAACCTTATTGGTCCTGGAGGGAAAGTAATTAAAGATATTATGGCCAAAACAGGAGTGAATATAGATATTAAGGAAACTGGTAAGGTTCATATTGTCTCTCATAGTGAAGAACAACTTAAAAAGGCCATAGAGATGGTGAAACAAGTCACTCAGGAGGTAGAAGAGGGGCGGTTATATATTGGAAAGGTGAAGAGAATAATGGATTTTGGGGCATTGGTAGAAATCCTTCCAGGGACAGTTGGTTTGGTGCATGTTTCTGAATTGGACTATAAACGAGTGAATAAAGTAAGTGACATTCTTAAAGAAGGAGATGAAGTTTTAGTAAGGGTTTTAAAAATAGAAAAAGATGGAAAGATTAAGTTGAGTCGGAAGGCAGCTCTAAGTCCCTCCTTAAATCTTCGCAAGAAAGGAGAGTATCGTTATTAACAAAATTCAAGTTAAGGTCAAATATCTCCGTCAAGGTATAAATTTACCTACTTACATGACTCCTCAGGCAGCCGGAATGGACATATTTGCAGCCCTTGAGCACCCTATTAATTTGCCATCTGGAGAAATATTTTTAGTCCCTACCGGGATTGCCATAGCCTTACCTCCGGGTTTTGAGGCCCAGATTCGTCCTAGAAGTGGTTTGGCTACTCAATATGGTGTGACTTTAATCAATTCCCCTGGAACCATTGACGCCGACTATAGAGGAGAAATAAAAGTTCCCTTGATTAATTTAGGTAAAAAGACCTATACCGTTCATCCTGGGGAAAGGATTGCCCAATTAGTGATAGCTCCAGTGGTAAAGGCTGAATGGAAGATTGTGTCTGAATTACCTTTTTCAGAACGAGGTAGGGGTGGCTTCGGGCACACTGGTTAAGAAGATTCTTGAAAAGCACCTCATCAATTACCCTTGTTGTGGCAGGTAGAACAAATAGATGAATTGTAGCTTTGACCCTAAACTCGCTCAAATTTCTTAAATATTAAAGAGGCATTGGTTCCACCAAAACCAAAAGAATTAGACATGGCAATTTGGGCATTTGCCTTTCTGGCTTTGTTGGGAACATAGTCTAAATCACATTCAGGGTCAGGATATTCATAATTAATGGTAGGAGGAATTATACCAGAATAAAGGGAGAGAACAGTAAATACTGCTTCAATGCCTCCAGCGCCTCCTAACAAGTGGCCGGTCATGGATTTAGTAGAGCTTACTGGTAATTTATAAGCATGTTCTCCAAATGTGGCCTTTATGGCCTTAGTTTCAGAAATGTCATTTAAGGGAGTAGATGTCCCATGAGCATTGATATAATCTACTTCTTGTGGTTTAATACCTGCATCTTTTAAGGCGCTTTTCATACACAAAATAGCCCCTGCTCCATCTTTAGGGGGAGCGGTAATATGATAGGCATCACTACTTACCCCATATCCAATCATTTCTGCATAAATTGGCCCTCCCCTATTTAAGGCATGATGCATTTCTTCTAAGATCATAATCCCTGCCCCCTCTGCTATGACAAAACCATCCCTCTCTTTATCAAAAGGCCGAGAAGCCTTTTGGGGCTCTTGATTGCGGGTAGAAAGGGCCTTCATGGCACAAAAACCAGCAATACCTAAAGAGGTAATGGTAGATTCTGCTCCACCCACTACCATCACATCTGCCAGACCATATTTAATATAATGATATCCTTCTCCAATAGCATGGGCACCAGAGGCACAAGCTGTGGTGGTGCAAATGTTTGCACCTTGGAGATTATACTCAATAGAGATATAACCCGCAGCCATATTGGTAATAATCATAGGAACAAAAAAAGGAGAGACCTTGTTTGGGCCCTTTTCTAATAGGAGTTTATGATAATACTCAATATTGGGCAAACCCCCTAGACCCACCCCTACAATACACCCTGCCCTTGGGGCAAGGTTAGGGTCTATTTTTAACTGTGCCATTTCCATGGCCATCCTAGTAGCAGCTAGTGCATATTGAACAAATAAATCGGTGCGTTTAATTTGTTTTTTGGACATGAATTCTTCAGGATGAAAGTCTTTGACTTCTCCAGCAATGCGGCTATCATGGGCTGAGGCATCAAAACGAGTAACTTCTGTGATGCCTGATTTGCCCGCACAAATATTTTCCCAACTTTCTTTCACACCAATTCCTACTGGAGTCACCAGTCCTAAACCAGTAACCACTACTCGCCGCAATCTTTCCTCCTATCCTTGAATGTGTTTTTGGATATAGTCAATAGCATCCTGAACCTTACGAATTTTTTCTGCTTCTTCATCAGGCACTTCTACACCAAATTCCTCTTCTATAGCCATAATCAATTCTACCAAATCCAAAGAATCAGCCCCCAAATCCTCCACAAAAGAAGCCTCAGGCACAACTTCCTCTTGATCTACACCAAGTTGATTAGCAATAATCTCCTTTACCCTTTTTTCAATATTTGCCATTTTTCACCTCCTGGAAGATATTTTACATATACATTCCACCATTTACATGAATCACTTGTCCTGTAATATAAGCCGCTTTATCTGAAACCAAAAAGGCTACTGCTTCTGCCACCTCTTCTGGTTTGCCAAATCTAGCAAGGGGAATAGCTTTCAACATATTTTCTTTCACTTTCTCTGGGAGTGAAGCAGTCATATCTGTTTCTATAAATCCTGGAGCTACTGCATTAACTGTAATTCCCTTAGGGGCCAACTCTTTAGCTAAAGACTTAGTAAGACCTACTAAGCCTGCTTTAGAAGCCGCATAATTGACCTGGCCTATATTTCCCATAAAGGCAACCACTGAGGTAATATTTACAATTCTGCCAAACTTCTGTTTAAGCATAGACTTGACCACTGCCTTAATGCAATTAAAGGCCCCCTTCAAGTTTACATTTATCACCCTATCCCAGTCTTGCTCTTTCATCCGCAGCAAAAAATTGTCCTTGACAAGACCTGCATTGTTGATGAGATAATCTATCTTATTAAATTTGGCAAGTATTTCCTCAAAATTTTTTTCAGTTTCCTCAAAATTGGCTACATCAAACTGATATGCCCAAGCCTTCCCCCCTTGAGATTCAATTTCTTTTATCACTTGTTCAGCAGCCTCTTTTCCCTTTACATAAGTAATAATTAATTTTGTTCCATCTCTAGCCAATCTTAGTGCAATGGACCGTCCTATTCCTCTAGAACCTCCGGTAACCACAGCCACTCTTTCTTCCATTTAACTTAATTCTCCTTTACCTTTTTTAATTTCTTCAATCAGTTTAGGAATGAATTCAAATAAATCAGCCACAATACCATAATTTGCTACATTAAATATAGGGGCATCTGGGTCTTTATTAATGGCCACAATGGTTTTAGCTGATTGGATACCTACTATGTGTTGAATGGCACCTGAAATACCACAAGCAATATATATTTTAGGGCTCACCGTGACACCGGTCTGTCCAATCTGACACCTTGGGGGTAACCATCCTGCATCTACTACTGCCCGGGAGCCACCAATACTGGCATTTAATAAGTAAGCTAATTCCTCCATCATCTTTAAATTTTCTGGGCCTTTAATCCCTCGTCCCACTCCAATAATCACATCCGCTTCTGACAAATCCGGCCCTTTGGTTTCTGTCTTGATAAAAGACTTTACTTTGACATTCTCAGGTAATTCGTTCTCTATTTCAAGCCTTATTATTTTACCTTTATGGTTTGGAATTGGTTGGGGTTTAGGGAAAATATGGGGTCTTACAGTAGCCATTTGAGGACGGTGGTCAGGACAGGTAATTAGGGCCATAATATTGCCTCCAAAGGCAGGACGTGTTTGGAGAAGAAGTCCTGATTTAGAATCTATATCTAACCCTGTGCAATCAGCCGTAAGACCCGTCTCCAAATCAGCTGCTATCTGGGGAATCAAAGAGCGTCCTCTGGTCGTGGCAGCAGACAAAAATATATTGGGACAATGTTTTTTTAATAAGGGAATTAATACGGCTCCATACTTATTTTCGTTAAAGGTAGCTAAATCAGGATGGTCCATTACATACACAATGTCTGCTCCATAATCTATCAATCTTGAGGCTGAGGTTTCTATCTGGTGGCCTATAAGAATTGCTACCAATTTTTGCCCCAGTTTATCAGCTAATTCTCTCCCCTTGCCTAATAGTTCAAAAGAAACCCTTGCTAATTTGCCATCCCTATGTTCAGCATAAACCCATACATCCCTTGCTTTCTTAATAGGTCTCTTTTTCTTCTTTAATTCTTCTGGTAAAGAAATGGCCTCTTCGGGACAAGCATTTACACACAACCCACATAATCTACATTCTTCAGTAGCTTCAGGATAACCTTCTTTCATGATTAAGGCCGAAAAGGGACAGGCGTCTATACAGGCTCCACAGCCGTTACATTTTTCTTTATTTAAAATAAGTTCCATCTTTATTTTCCCATAATAGTCATTAATTTATCTTTAAGTTCTCTTGCTTGTTGTTCCAAGCTTCCAGTAAGCATTTGCCTTTCTCCCCGACTAGGAGGACTAAAGATTTTAACTACTTGGGTAGCTGAACCCTTTAATCCAATTTTTTCTGAATCAGCCTTAATATCCTGTGTTGTCCAAAGAAGAATTTTTGCTTTTTTGGCTCTCATTTTGCCCCGAATAGAAGGTAGGGGTGGCTCACCAATTTCTTTAATAACTGTTAATAAGGCTGGTAAATTAATCTGAACTACCTGGTAGCCATCATCTAATAACCTTTCTACCAAAAGGGTATTATTTTTTAACTCGATTTTTCTTATATAGGTGATATAAGGAATATCTAATCTCTGAGCCAATTCAGGACCTACTTG
>Ga0190303_1000446_pt1 | contig 17184 bp, 16 predicted proteins | sample 48700701_MG_FD_161672 | JGI IMG/M metagenome (GOLD analysis project Ga0190303, IMG submission 161672) | Hydrothermal vent sediment bacterial communities from Southern Trench, Guaymas Basin, Mexico - 4870-07-0-1_MG | ecosystem: Environmental > Aquatic > Marine > Hydrothermal vents > Sediment ...
TGACAATATGAATATTAGTGATAAATTGTAAAAGGGTGCAAGATAATTATAAAATCTTGACAAAATTGCATTAGGTAATTATATTACTTTGTGAGTTTGGAGGTATTATATGGACGATACAAGAAAAGATGTGAATGAAACTAAAACGGAAGAACAGGATAAAAATAAAAATGATAAAGGCTCAAGCTCGATAAAGAGTGATAGACGAAAAAAACGAAAGGGTAAACGCTCATTGGCTAAAGCCGAAAAGGAAATTGAAATATTGAATGAAAAATTAAGAGACACCGAGCAGAAGTTGGAAAAAACATACGTTGAAATGGTAGAATATAAAAATCGTTTTCTCAGGGCTATGGCTGACCTTGACAACTATAGGAAAAGCGTTCGAAAAGAGCTTGAAGAAGCCCGAACAAGGACAAAGGAATCTCTCTATCTCGATATAATATCGATTTTGGATAATTTCGAACGAGCAATGCAATCCTTTAAAAAGGATAATATTGATGAGCATACAATGTCAATAATAAAAGGGATAGAGATGATTTACAAGCAATTTCACAATCTTCTTGAGAAAGAAGGAGTGAAAGCTTACTCCAGTATAGGTGAACGTTTTGATCCGAGGAAACATCACGCTATGATGCATAAGGAAGCTGAAGGAGTGGAATCGGATCAGATTCTCGAAGAATACGAAAAGGGATATATGTACGGGGATAAAATACTGAGGCCTGCAAAGGTTATAGTATCGAAAAAAAAAGAAAATAATATAGAAGATAAGGAGGAAAAGAACAATGGCGAAGAATAAAATTATTGGAATTGATTTGGGAACGACAAATTCTTGTGTAGCAATACTTGAAAATGGAGAACCAAAAGTTATACCAAATCCGGATGGAGGAAGGACAACTCCCAGTGTTGTTGCTTTTACAAAAGACGGAGAGGAATTGGTGGGAACTCTTGCAAAGAGACAGCAAGTCTTAAATCCCGAAAGTACGATTTTTTCCATAAAGCGTTTTATGGGTAGAAGATATAAAGAGGTATCCAAGGAAATTGAAAGGGTGCCGTATAAAGTAGTAGAAGGGAATAACGGAGATTGTAGGGTAAGGATAGGAAATAAACTGTATTCACCTCCGGAAATCTCGGCTAAAATACTTGGATATTTGAAGAAGGCGGCTGAGGCTTATCTCGGGGAACCTGTGACGCAAGCAATAATTACCGTTCCCGCATATTTTAACGATGCACAGAGACAGGCAACTAAGGATGCGGGTAAAATAGCAGGTCTTGAAGTACTGAGAATAATAAACGAACCTACCGCATCAAGTCTTGCTTATGGACTGGATAAGAAGAAAAACGAAAAAATCGCTGTATATGATCTTGGCGGTGGTACATTTGATATATCGATTCTTGAAATAGGAGACGGTGTTTTCGAAGTTAAATCCACGAATGGTGATACGCATCTTGGCGGTGATGATTTCGATGACAGAATTGTTCATTGGATCGTTGAAGAGTTTAAAAAAGAAAATGGTATAGATCTGTTAAAGGATAGCCAGGCACATCAGAGAATTCGTGAGGCAGCCGAAAAGGCAAAAACCGAATTGTCAAGTACGCTTGAGACGACAATAAGTTTACCGTTCATTACAGCTGATGCAAATGGTCCTAAGCACCTTGAAATGAAACTTACAAGATCAAAACTCGAATCACTTGTCGAAGATCTCATACAAAAAACTATTGTACCCTGCAAGAATGCTCTTAACGATGCTCAATTATCTGTTAATGATATAGACGAGGTTGTCCTTGTGGGTGGTATGACAAGGATGCCTAAGGTACAGGAAGCGGTTAAAGAGTTTTTCAAAAAGGAACCACACAAGGGGATTAACCCGGATGAAGTTGTCGCAGTCGGAGCGGCAATACAGGGTGGTGTTCTCGCAGGAGATGTAAAGGATGTGCTGCTTCTTGATGTTACACCCCTTTCTCTCGGTATCGAAACTCTCGGTGGTGTAATGACCAAAATGATTGAAAGGAATACAACGATTCCTACAAGAAAGACACAGATATTCACTACGGCAACGGATAACCAGCCCGCCGTAACCATTAATGTTCTTCAGGGAGAACGTAAAATGGCTGCTGACAACAGATTGCTCGGACAATTTGAGCTTGTTGGTATACCGCCGGCACCAAGAGGCGTACCTCAAATAGAGGTTACATTCGATATAGATGCCGACGGGATACTTCATGTTTCAGCAAAAGACAAAGCTACCGGAAAAGAACAGAAAATCAAAATTACCGCTTCCAGCGGATTGTCCGATGAGGAAATTGAAAGAATGGTAAACGAGGCAAAGCAGCATGAAGAGGAAGACAAAAAGAAAATGGAACTCATTGAAGCCAAAAATGAAGCGGATACTTTGATTTATTCGGTTGAGAAATCTTTGAAAGATTTCGGTGATAAGATTACGGAGGAAGAGAAAAAAGAAGTCGAAGATGCTTTGAATAGCTTGAAAGAGACTATTAAGGGAGAAGACCTCGAAAAGATTAAATCCGAGACAGAAAACCTTAAACAGAAATCTTATAAATTGGCCGAAGAAGCTTATAAAGCCGGAAGTCAGGGTGCAACAGCAGGAAATCAAGGAACGACCACAACGACAAGTACCTCTTCAAAAGAGAAAGATGAAAAGAAAGATGAATCCGGACCAATTGATGCTGATTATGAAGTTGTAGATGACGATGATGATAAAGGCAAGAAATAATGTCCGGTAAAAGAGATTATTATGAAATCCTCGGGGTATCGAAAGATGCCTCCGAGGATGAGATAAAACGTGCTTACAGAAAATTAGCAAAGAAGTATCATCCTGATCTAAACAGGGACAACAAAGAAGAAGCCGAAGAGAAGTTCAAAGAGATATCCGAAGCATACGAAGTTCTAATGGATCCCCAAAAACGCAGGATGTATGACCAATATGGGTTTAACGGTGTAAACGATGCTTTCAGCGGCGGTGGTTTTACCTGGAACGATTTTACACATGCCGAGGATTTAAGGGATATTTTTGGTGATTTCGGGGGATTGGGAGATATTTTCGGAGCATTTTTCGGTGGAATGAGCGATTCATATGCACGAGGTAGAAGGCAACAGCATAGGGTAAGTGTAGGAGAATCGCTTAGGGTGAGACTTCCTCTTACGTTGGAAGAGATTATAAAAGGCACTGAAAAAAAGGTAAAGATAAAGCGATATGTTAAATGTGATGCCTGTAATGGAACGGGAGGAACGGACATACAGACTTGTCCCACATGTAACGGGCATGGTGTGATTCGTAAGAGAACACAATCTATTTTCGGAACAATGATACGTCAAAGTGAGTGTCCCACATGCCACGGAACGGGTAAAATTATAAAAACCAAATGTAAGGTTTGTCATGGAACTGGTAGAGTGTTGAAGGAAGAAATGATAAAAGTGAAAGTTCCGCCCGGGGTTTCAACGGGAAATTATATTACACTTGAAGGAGAAGGTAATTATCCCGAACATGGAGGTATAAAAGGGGATATTCATGTTATAATAGAGGAAAAACCGGATAACCGTTTTATCAGAGAGGGGAATAATATTCGTATTATCAAACCGATTACATTATATCAGGCTGTATTCGGGGATAAAGTGAATATAAAGCTTATTGACGGTACAGTCAGATTAAAAATCAACCCAGGTACAAAATCCGGTCAAGAGTACAGGATACGAGGAAAAGGTGTACCGGATTTGAGGCGAAGGGTAAGAGGGGATGTGATTGTGCAAACCATTATACATACACCTACGGTTAAAACTCCGGAAGTAAAGGAATTATTGAAAAAACTACATGAATTAACGAAGGATCAGATTGAGTAGATGTCCTCTTTTTTTGCCGATGAGATAAAGGGGAATTATGCATATATTAAAAATCCGGACGAATTAAAGCACTTAAAGGTTAAAAGGATAAAAATAGGAGAGCCTGTTTCTTTGATAGATGGGAAAGGCTCTCTATTTTTTACGATTTTTGAATTTTTAGATAAAAAACAGGCGAAATTTTCTATATTGCAAACGAAAAAGGAATATTATAGAGTTTTGAAGACCTTTTATATAGGATTTACCGATTTGAAGAGAATGGAACTGATTGCTGAGAAGGCGGGGGAGATGGGAGTTAAATCTTTTGCATTTTTCAGGGGCGAGAAAACGGCAAAATACTTGAAAGCTCCGGATGTAAATAAAATAAAAAAGAGGATCATGTCCGGGATGAAGCAATCGGAGAATCCCAACTTTCCCGATTTTTTAGGTTCTTACGATTCATTGGAGGATATTTCCTTGACAGAAAACACGATTGTACTTACTCCCGGAGGGAAGTTAAGTTTATCGGAAAATATACCGGAAGTAAATAACGTTATAATCGGAGCCAAAGAAGGTTTTAGTAAAAGAGAAGTTGAATATTTTGAAAAATCCGGAATTATAACGGCAAATCTCGGCAATTCGATATTTAGAGTGGAGACGGCATTTATAATAGCATCTTTTCTTTTCAAATCGTAATTTATTTAGTGTAATTTAAAGTCAAATTTCACAATCGAAACATAAATAGTGACATTGCAATATGTTGTATTTATTATATTTAATAATACTATATGTTGTGGAAAATTCTTGACAATGAAAACTAAATATGATACTATAAAAAAAAGGAGGTCGGATGACGAATACAATTGAGTTTATTAGGAAGAGAGATGGAAGGCTCGTACCCTTTGAACCTGAAAAGATTTATAATGCGATAGTCAAAGCGGTGAAGAGTGTAGGAGGAACCGATTTTGAAAAAGCGAGGAGAATCACGAGTTTAGTGGTTGCTTCTTTAAATGCCATATATAAGGGAGATAATATTCCAACTGTTGAAAATGTTCAGGATCTTGTTGAGAAAATTCTTATTGAAGAAGGGCATGCCAAAACGGCAAAGGCTTATATTCTTTACAGGGAACAGCACAATAAATTAAGGGATGTTCAGGAATTATTCAGTGAATCCGTTAAAATAGTGGACGAGTATTTATTAAAAAAAGATTGGAGAGTTAACGAAAACAGTAATATGAGCTATTCGTTGCAAGGGTTGAATAACCATATAACCTCGGCAATTTCCGCCCGCTACTGGCTAAAAAGAATCTATCCAGATTATATAGGCGATGCGCATACAGATGGTGATTTGCATATTCATGACCTGGGTCTTCTCTCCGTATATTGTTGCGGATGGGATCTGCAGGACATTCTCAATGTAGGTTTTACGGGTGCTGTAGGGAAAGTAGAGAGTAGACCGGCAAAACATTTCAGAACCGCACTTGGCCAAATAGTTAATTTCTTCTATACTTTGCAGGGAGAAGCGGCAGGTGCTCAGGCGTTCTCAAATTTCGACACTCTTCTTGCTCCTTTCATCCATTACGACAACCTGGATTACAAACAGGTCAAGCAAGCGATGCAGGAATTTCTCTTTAATCTCAATGTTCCAACGAGGGTTGGTTTTCAAACACCCTTTACGAATATAACGATGGATCTGAAGGTGCCTGCAAGCCTAAAGAATGAACCGGTTGTTATAGGGGGAGAAAAGAAGGATAAAACATACGGAGATTTTCAGAAAGAGATGGATATGCTTAATAATGCCTTTGCGGAAGTAATGATGGAGGGAGACGCCAAGGGTAGAATCTTTACATTTCCCATACCAACATACAATATTACAAAAGATTTTGACTGGGAAGATACGAATCTCGATAAGGTATGGTTGATGACAGCAAAATACGGGATCCCTTATTTTTCCAATTTTGTTAATACGGATATGAACCCCGATGACGCAAGGAGCATGTGTTGCAGATTGAGGCTTGATAATAGAGAGTTGAGAAAGAGAGAAAATCTCCTAAAGCTGAAATTCGGTAAAGAGCAGGATGAAAAAAGGGAAGACGAAATCAATAGAGCGAAGGTGCGCGGTGGTGGTTTATTTGGTGCTAATCCATTGACGGGGAGTGTTGGAGTTGTAACGATAAATGTTCCGAGAATTGCATTTAAATCGAAGAGCAAGGAAGAATATTTCAAAAACCTTGAAAAGATAATGGATATAGCGAAAGACAGTCTTGAAATTAAGAGGAAAGTTCTTGAGAATTTTACAAATATGGGACTTTATCCCTATGCAAGATTTTATCTTCGTAACATAAAAGAAAAATTCGGATCTTATTGGGCGAACCATTTTTCAACTATAGGGCTTGTGGGTATGAATGAAGCATCGTTGAACCTAATAGGAAAAGATATTGCCACCGAAGAAGGTCAAAAATTTGCCGTTGAAACACTACAATTTATGAGAGAAAGGCTCGGGAAATATCAGGATGAAACAGGCAATCTCTACAACCTCGAGGCATCACCGGCCGAAGGGACATCATACAGACTCGCTAAGATAGATAAGGAAAAGTTTCCGGATATTATTACACAGGGAACGGATGCTCCTTTCTATACAAATTCAACACAATTACCGGTTGATTTTAAGGGAGATGTTTTCGAAGCATTAAAATTACAGGACAATCTCCAGACCCAGTACACGGGAGGCACGGTGTTTCACATATTCCTCGGAGAGAGCATAAATGACATAGATAGCTGTAAAAACCTTGTGAAAAAGGTGGCTTATACGTTCAAACTTCCGTACTATACGATTACACCGACATTCAGCATTTGCCCGGTACATGGTTATATTCCCGGAGAATATCAATTCTGTCCGTATGAACATACGGAAGAAGAGTTAAAAAAATACGGTATAGAAATAGAAATTTCGGAATAGGAGGAAAAATGGAAAAAGTAAAAGAGGCAAAGACGGTAAAGAAAGTTTTGAAGGTCCCTGTTGAAACATACTCAAGGGTAGTAGGTTATTTTAGACCGGTTCAAAACTGGAACAAAGGCAAAAAGGAAGAATTCAAAATGAGAAAGGAGTTTGTTGTCAAGTAATGCTGATCGGAGGATTTCAAGGTACAACATTAATAGATTATCCCGGGAAAATTGCATCCACGGTCTTTACATGTGGATGCAATTTCAGATGTCCTTTTTGTCATAACCCTGAGCTTGTTTTTCCCGAGAAGTATCAATTTCCGTGTTCCAATGGGAATGATGTGTTAAAAAAATTGGAAGGGAGACAGGGGTTTATCGAAGGAGTTTGTATAACAGGAGGAGAACCCACTCTCAATAAAGATCTTCCCGATTATATTCAATCGATTAAGAATATGGGATTTTTAGTTAAACTCGATACGAACGGTTACAAACCGGAGGTTATTGAAGAATTACTCCATGCTGATTTGATTGATGCAATTGCAATGGATATCAAATCATCATTTGAAAACTATTCAAAGGCATGCGGAACGGATATTGATATTAATTTGATTAAAAAATCGATTGATCTCATCATGAATTCAAAAATCCAATACGAATTCAGAACCACAGTTGTTCCGGAATATGTTTTGGCTGAAGATATAGATAAAATAGCAGAATATATTAAAGGCGCCGATTTTTATGCATTGCAACAATTTCATAAGGATAAGGTTTTAAATCCCGATGTAATTCCGGATGTACCCTATGAAAAACAGTTTTTCTATGATATGCTGGGAAAACACAAGAATAAGTTCGGGAAGATGGAGCTCCGCGGCGTATTCTAATCAAGAGATGTATATTATAAAACTGTCAAGGAGATAAAAATATATTAGCTAAGAATAAAGAAAGAGAAACATTTAATTCGTTATATGCATTTCCGATGGATGAAAAGTTTAGTTGATATATTTCCCAAAATATAATAGAATATGGTATGTTTGGAATATTGGATATAGGCAACAGCAATTTTCACCTTGCCATGATTTCAGGGGATAATGTGAGCGAATACTATACCGTGGATTGTGACAGAGATGGTGAATTGGAGAGAATTTTGGAAGAGAAAAGAATAGATAGGCTTGTAATTTCTTATGTATCGTTAAAATGTTATTCGAAATTGAAAGAATTGAATTGTGAGACTATTATATTGGGAGATGAGGTAAAGGCGAGGCTCAGCTGGTCATATAAAAGCATGGGAATGGACAGAATTGCAAATGTCTACTATCTAATAAAAAATGGAATTAGCGGGATAATTATTTCATTCGGTACCATGTTTGTAATTGATGTGGTTAAAGATGGAGATTTTAAGGGAGGATTCATATTCCCGGGATATAATTCTCAAGTTGAATGCGTGAATCTTAAATCGGATTTTATAGAGATATCCCCTTCCCGATCAACCGATGAACAACCCGCTAAAAACACGGAAGGTGCTGTAAAAGCAGGTATATTCTCTATTTTGAAGAATGGCATTGCAGGGGTCACAAGAGCTTTATACAAAAGGTATGATATAAAAAAAACTATTATTACAGGAGGAGATTCTCGATTTCAAAAATATTTAGATGGTGAATATGACAGATATCTAACGATAAAGGGTATTAAACTTTTGGCAGAGGATGTATATGGTTGTAATTGGCGTTGACTCTTCAACGAGAAATTTAAATCTCGGAATTTATAGTGAAAAAGTTTCAATCGGAAGAAAATTCGACACATTCAGAGCACATGTTGAAAAGATAGATTATTATCTTGAAGAACTATTAAAAGATGCGGGAATGGAGATTACCGATATCGATGCTTTTTGTGTAACAAACGGACCGGGTTCATATAGCGGTCTTAGAGTTGGATCTGCATTTGTTAAAGGCATGATGTTCGAGAGGGAATTGGATTTTATCTCAATATCCACCGTATATGTCATGGCATTTCATTACAGAGAAAGTAATGAAAAAATAGGCGTTGTATACGACATAAAACATGACAGGTTGGTCTTTGCTGACAATAGAGAATTTAAGGAGATCATTATCGATGAAGATAATGTCGGAGAAATTAGTTGGGATTCGTATAAGTTAATTGGAAACGGCATAAAATTGCTTGAAGAAAATTTTGGAATCGAGGGTTTGAACATACTGCGGGACGGAATATTAGAGCCTGGCGGAGAAGATGTCGCTTATGCCGGATATTTGGCTATTAAGAGCGGACAAAAAGAAGACATTGTTCATTTCGAGCCGAGATACTTTAAATAATTGACATTAGAGAGGGGATTTGCTATATTAAGTTTAATTTTATGAAATTGGAGTGGTTATATGGCTGAAGTTAAATTGAAAAATGTAAAAAAGGTATATAAGGGTGATGTAGTCGCAGTAAAAGACATTAACATTGATGTTAATGACGGAGAATTTGTAATTCTCGTTGGGCCGTCCGGTTGCGGGAAAACAACAATTTTAAGAATGATAGCCGGTCTTGAGGATATTACCGAAGGAGATATTTACATAGGAGATAGAAGGGTGAACGACTTAATGCCAAAGGAAAGAAATGTGGCTATGGTTTTTCAGAATTATGCTTTATACCCGCATATGTCCGTTAAAGATAACCTGTCCTTCGGATTACGTATTAAAAAAGTAGATAAGAAGGAGATTGAGGAGCGAATAGAATGGGCAGCCAAAATTCTGGGGCTTGAGAAATACTTAAAGAGAAAACCGAAGCAATTATCCGGAGGGCAAAGACAGAGGGTTGCCGTAGGAAGAGCAATCGTAAGAAAACCCGAAGTGTTCCTTTTTGATGAACCGTTAAGCAATCTTGATGCAAAAAAAAGAGTAGAAATGAGGAGTGAATTACTGGCTCTTCACAAAAAATTGAAGGCCACCATGATCTATGTTACTCATGATCAGATCGAAGCGATGACAATGGGAGATAAAATAGTGGTTTTGGAAAGTGGCATTATTCAACAGATATCTTCTCCTCTTGAATTGTATAGAAATCCAAAGAATAAGTTTGTGGCTGGTTTTATCGGGACTCCTCCCATGAATTTTATTGAAGGAGAGCTAATTCAAGAATCAGGTAAATGGTATTTTAAATCCGAATCGATAAATATCGATGTATCGAATGCTGCGAAAGATTTGAAGCCCATGAAATGCACGTTGGGAATTCGCCCGGAAGATATAATTGATGTTGATGTAGAAAAAGGGAAAAACAATTCGGATGTCATGAAAACCGTTTTAAACATAGTCGAACCACTTGGGAATGATGCAATATTACATTTTAAGTACGGTAATGAAGGATTACAAGCAATTGTTGAGATGTCCGGTAAATACAAATATCAAGCTGAATTCAGATTTGCCTTTGATCTGGACAAGCTGTATCTCTTTGCCGAAGACGGTAGTAGATTATATTGAGGGAGATATGGTGAAAAAAAACGTTAAAATAGAGAATAAATTAGGATTGCATGCACGTCCGGCTACGTTAATTGTGAAAACAGCATCAAAATTTAAGTCGAATGTAAACATTAAAAAAGATGATATAATAGTTAACGGAAAGAGTATTATGGGAGTAATGATGCTCGCTGCGGAACAGGGCAGCGAAATTGAGATAATTTGCGAGGGTGAGGATGAAAAAGAAGCTCTTGATGCAATATCAAAAGTTGTAGAGGATAAATTTTATGAAGAATAGAGATATGATTCTAAGGGGTATTCCTATTTCTCCCGGTGTTTCTATCGGTAAACTCTTTGTTTTTAACCGTTACAAGCTTCCTTCAAAGATCAATCGAAGTAAGTTAAATGTCGATAAAGAGATGCTGAAATTGCAGAAGGCATTTGATGAAGCTAAAAATGAACTTGAAAAGATAAGAAAGCATATTGGTGATATGCTTGGAAGTGATTACAGTGCGATTTTAGATGCACAGCTACTCTTTCTCGATGACGAAGAATTGCATAAAGCGATCTATAAGCAGATTAAAGAAAATAAAATGACTGCCGAAATGGCATTCAGATCGGTTTTGAAGCAGTATCTTACCGATATAGAGAAACAAACGACGAGCAACTATCTCAGAGAGAGGGCAATGGATTTTAAAGATGTCGGGATGAGGGTTGTCGATAAACTTGGAGGTATTTTAACATCAAACATAAAGGATGCAAAAGGGAAAATCGTAGTTGCAAACGATCTGTCTCCCACGGAATTGCTAAATCTGTCACAAGAAAGTATAGCTGGTATAATCCTTGCAAGTGGAGGTAAGACAAGCCATACTGTAATTGTTGCAAGGGCACTTGAAATCCCTATGGTTATTCAAGTAAAAGAAATAATTGACAAATCTCAAATGGATATGAATGCTATTATAGATGGTAAAGGCGGGATTGTTGTCCTTAATCCGTCAGAGAAAACAAAGAGACAATTTGAAAAAAAGAAGAAAGAGTATCTCGATGAGCTTAACGATTTAAAAGGTATTAGTGATCTTGAAGCGGTTACTGTGGACGGGGCGAAACTTGATCTTGTTGCAAATATAGAAATACCGTTGGAGGTCAATATAGCATTGCATAATGGGGCAAGGGGTATCGGATTGTACAGAACCGAATTTTTATATCTCGAAAAAGGGTTCCCTCCGACAATTGAAGAGATGTACAGAGATTACAGCAATGTTGCAAAAAAGATGGCGCCCTATTCCGTTATTATAAGAACAATCGATCTGGGAGCGGATAAATTGTTGAATGATATATATTACGGGAAAGAAGACAATCCGTTTTTGGGATGGAGAGGGATTAGAATTTGTCTTGAAAAAGAGTTGATATTCAAGGAACAGATTACGGCAATTTTAAAAGCTTCTCTTGATGGAGAGGTAAAGATTATGCTCCCGATGGTTTCCACAGTTGAAGAAGTTATAAGGGCGAAAGAAATCATTGCTGAAGTCAAGGCGAGTATGAACTATCCTAAAGATCGTTATGTTGATTTGGGTATTATGATCGAGGTGCCGTCTGCAGCCCTTATGAGCGACAAATTGGCACAAATGGTTGATTTCTTTTCAATAGGATCAAATGACTTGACACAGTATACATTGGCAGTGGATAGGGGTAATCACAAGGTGACATACCTCTATGACCCGTTACATCCTTCAGTTCTCAAGTTGATTAAAATGACCATTGAAAATGCTCATAAAAACGATATTTGGGTAGGGGTTTGCGGTGAAATGGCGGGGGATCCGTATGCAATTCCTATTTTAATAGGATTGGGTGTGGACGAATTGAGCATGTCTCCTATTAGTATACCCGTTGCAAAGAAGATAATAAGAAATCTATCTATGTCTGAGGCGAAAATAGTTGCAAACAAGTCTTTAAACCACCAAAATGGGAAAGAGATTCGCGAAGATATAAATAAGGAGATAGAAGAGAAATTTGTTTCTTTGAAAGGTATTTTCAACCTTGGGAGGATTGAGCATGATAATATCTAATGACGATATAATGAAATTTACAAAGCGATTTGCCGACGATTTCCTTGAAGGGTTAAATAAGGATATAATACCCTTGAACTTTGAACCCGAGAGGATATTTTATACCGGAATGGGTGGGTCCGGTGTTTGTGGTGAAGTGCTTAAGGATATCCTTTCTGACAATGGTATTCCGGTGTATGTTAACCACAATTATGGATATTTCAATGAAAAATTTGGAGACAAAGATCTTCATCTCTTCTCGAGCTATTCCGGTAATACCGAGGAAACTTTAAGTGCTTTCGAAGAAGCCGGGGATTTAAAAAACAGATATATTATAAGTTCCGGTGGAAAATTGACGGAATTGGCTAAAAGGAAGGGTATTCCGATTTTACAGCAAAAAGAAGGATATCAACCAAGGCTCATATTTCCCTTTACATTAGGTCTTGTTTTAAATTTATTGCAGTATTTTAAAAAATGCAATTGCGATAAAGATAGGGTGGTGAGTAAATTGCGGTCGGTTTTAGAAGATACATATTTAAACGAGAAAAGCATAAATTTAGCCGAGAGTATAAAGGATAAGTTGGTTGTTTTATACAGTTCTTTGAATATTCACGGGGTATCACTTAGATTCGCTGCACAGCTAAATGAAAATAGCAAGCTATTTGTTCATTCGGCATTTTTCTCGGAATGTAATCATAATGAGATTTTATCAATCAAACATCTTGCAAAACTCCATGGCTTTGTAATATTCATAAAATCTAAATACGATAATGACAGAATAAAACTCCGAATGAATATAATCGAACAGATGCTAAAAGAAAACGGAGTGAATGTAAGTAGTGTTGAGGTTGAATCGGATAATTTTACCGAAGAGATTATTTCTTTGATCTTTTTCCTCGATTTGCTTTCCGTACATACTGCCATTAAACGTAAGGTAATAGCGGGAGATATTGATGAAATTGAGAATTTAAAAAAGGAATTGGCTAAAGAATGAAAGTTGTAATCCCAGCAGCAGGAAAAGGAACACGTTTAAGGCCCCACACGTTCAGTCGTCCCAAACCGCTTATTCGTTTTGCCGGTAAATCAATGTTGGAGCATATTGTATCCAATTTAGAGGGTTTGGAAATCTCGGAATATATATTTATCGTTGGGTACTTAAAAGAGCAGTTTGTCAACTATTTCGACGGAAATATAAACGGTAAAAAATTATCGTTTGTTGAACAAAAGGAGCAAAGAGGCTTGGCTGATGCAGTATATCTTGTTAAAGAGAAATTTACGAAGGATGAGGATATGCTGATTGTTTTGAGTGATACGCTTTTTGATGTAAGTTTTGAGAAGATAGAAAAACATGACGAATCATTTGTTTGCGTACATGAAGTCAAAGATCCTTCGAGATTCGGGATTGTTTACACAGACGGTGATTATGTGACGGATTTAATAGAGAAGCCGAAAGAATCAAAATCAAATCTGGCTATTGTGGGTATCTATTATTTTAAATCAGCATTTGAGTTGTTCAAAAGTGTGGAATTCGTTCTTAATAACGATATAAAAACAGCAGGGGAATTTCAGATTACCGACGCCCTCAATTACTATGTAAAAACAGGAAAAAAGTTAAAGACATTAAAAATAGATAAGTGGTTTGATTGCGGGAATCGTGATAAACTTCTTGAGACTCAGAAATACTATATAAAACGTTTTAATACGCATAAGGATTATAAAAACAGCAAGATCATAGAACCTGTTTACATTGACGAGTCTGCTGTTATTGAAAGTTCAATCGTGGGACCTTATGTATCCGTTGATAAAAATACAATTATAAAAAATTCAATTATAAAAAATTCAATTATCGGTGCCTCAGCGGAAATCGAAAATGTTAATTTGAGTTTCTCCATTTTGGGGGACCAATCGAAATATATAGGGACACCGGAGAGCATAGATCTCGGTAGTAAATCTGAGATAGTAAAAGGAGGTAGCGAATGAAAAAAATATTTTTGACATCTGAATCCGTCACGGAAGGGCATCCGGATAAGCTCTGTGATATAATTTCAGATACGATTTTAGATAGATTAATTGAAAAGGATGAAGAATCAAGGGTTGCTTGCGAAACGATGACAACAACAGGGCTTGTTTTTGTTGCGGGAGAAATTACAACAAAAGAGTATGTGAACATACCGGAAATTGTTAGAAGAGTCGTACATGATGTCGGGTACACTGAGCCGAGTTACGGTTTTGATTTTCAAACGTGTGCCGTTGTAACTTCCATTCAAGAACAATCTCCCGATATTTCCATGGGAGTTAATATCGGCGGAGCAGGTGACCAGGGAATGATGTTCGGATATGCGTGTAACGAAACGGAAGAGTTGATGCCCATGCCAATAATGATGGCGCATAAGTTAGCACAGAAGCTCGCAGAAGTGCGAAAAACATCTCAATTACCCTATCTGAGACCTGATGGGAAGACACAGGTAACTGTTGAATACGATAACGGAAAGCCAAAAAGAATCGATACGATAATTGTATCGGCACAGCACAATCCCGATGTGAAAGAAAAAGATGTAAAGCATGACATTATCGAATATGTAATCAAGGCAACCATACCTGAGAATCTGATAGATAAGCAAACAAAATATTATGTTAATCCTACGGGGAGATTTGTAATAGGCGGTCCTATGGCCGATACGGGGTTAACAGGTAGAAAGATTATCATTGATACATACGGCGGTTTGGCAAGGCATGGTGGAGGGGCTTTTTCGGGAAAAGATCCCACCAAGGTGGATAGATCGGCAGCCTATGCTGCGAGATATGCCGCAAAGAACATTGTCGCCTCCGGACTTGCCGATAAGCTTGAAATACAACTGTCCTATGCCATAGGAGTTGCCGATCCCATTTCCATAGCGGTTGACAGTTTCGGGACAGGTAAAATAGAGGATGTTAAAATATCGAAAATAATCAGAAACCTTTTTGATTTTACACCAAACGGTATAATTAGAATGTTGGATTTGAAAAAACCGATTTACAGACATACGGCATGTTACGGGCATTTCGGTAGAATAGAAAAGGGATTTACATGGGAAAGAACGGATATGGTAGATAAAATATTGCAGGAAGCGGGGAAATGATGAACTATAAGATAAAAGATATTAAATTGGCTGAAAGAGGTGTTGAACGTATTGAATGGGCAAGTAGGAATATGCCTGTCTTGAAAATGTTAAGGAAAAGATACTCCGAAACGAAACCGTTAAAAGGAACAAGAATATCAGCATGTCTCCATGTGACTACGGAAACGGCGAATCTAATGATTCTACTTAAAAGTGCGGGAGCGGAGGTTGCATTATGTGCATCGAATCCACTTTCGACACAAGATGATACGGCAGCTGCACTTGTCAAGAAATATGATATTCCTGTTTTTGCCCGGCACGGAGCCACAAGGGACGAATACTACGATCATATACTTTCATCCCTTGAAATAGAGCCTAATATAACAATGGATGACGGAGCGGATCTTGTTTCAACAATACATACACAAAAAAGGGAATTAATTGGAAACATAATCGGAGGTAGTGAAGAAACGACAACGGGAGTGATAAGATTGAAGTCAATGGCTAAAGACAAAGCCCTAATGTATCCGATAATTGCCGTTAACGATTCAATGACAAAACATTTTTTTGACAATAGATATGGAACGGGGCAGAGTACAGTGGATGGTATTTTGAGAGCCACAAATTTTCTCATCGCAGGTTCCGTATTTACCGTTGCCGGTTATGGTTGGTGCGGGAAGGGTATTGCGAAAAGAGCCGATGGAATGGGAGCAAATGTTATAGTTTGTGAAGTAGACCCTGTAAAAGCACTTGAAGCGAGAATGGATGGATTCAGAGTTATGCCCATAGCCGAAGCGGCACAAGAATCGGATATTATTGTTACGGCAACAGGTGATATCAATGTTGTATCGGAATCTGTTATAAGAAATGCAAAAGACGGTATTATAATTGCCAATTCCGGACATTTCAATGTAGAAATCAATGTCGATTATCTTGAAAAAAAATGTCGTAATAAGCGTGTGATCAGAGAACAAATTACCGAATATGATATATTTGACAAGAAGGTTTTTTTACTTGCCGAGGGGCGATTGGTAAATTTATCAGCAGCAGAAGGGCATCCTGCAATGGTGATGGATATGAGTTTTGCAAATCAGTTTTATGCTGCAAAGTATCTTCTCGAGAAGGGAAAAACTCTCGACAGAGATGTTTATGTTCTCCCTGAAGATATTGATGTGACTGTTGCAGCGGACAAATTGGAAACATTAGGTATAAGAATAGATAAGCTCACGGAAGAGCAAAAGAAGTATTTGAGTTCCTGGGAAGTAGGAACTTAAGTATTTAAAATTTTTCTTGACATAAATGAAAAATTTGGTTATTACTTAAAGGCAAAGCTGGTATAGCTCAGCTGGTAGAGCAACGCATTCGTAATGCGTAGGTCAGCGGTTCGAATCCGCTTACCAGCTTTTAAAAAGGATAGTATGAAAAATTTAGTTTCCAGTGTGTCGGGGCTTCGAGGCGTAGTCGGTCCGGGGATAAATGTAGAAATTATTGTGAAATATGCATCGGCTTTCGGTATTTTTTCCGGTGGCGGGAAAATAATTATAGGCAGAGACACACGTCCAACGGGTGAGATGTTGAGTTCCGCACTTATTGCATCTCTTGAAGGAGTGGGGTGTGATGTTATTGATCTCGGTATTGTTCCTACCCCAACCGTGCTTTTTAATGTAAGAAGTTTAAACGCAAATGGTGGAATAATCGTTACAGCAAGCCATAATCCTGTCGAGTGGAATGCCCTCAAATTCGTATCAAAGAGAGGTATATTTCTAAATAAAACGGAAACGGAAAAATTTCATAGCTTGCTTGAAAAAAGCGAT
>Ga0190303_1000447_pt1 | contig 17176 bp, 20 predicted proteins | sample 48700701_MG_FD_161672 | JGI IMG/M metagenome (GOLD analysis project Ga0190303, IMG submission 161672) | Hydrothermal vent sediment bacterial communities from Southern Trench, Guaymas Basin, Mexico - 4870-07-0-1_MG | ecosystem: Environmental > Aquatic > Marine > Hydrothermal vents > Sediment ...
TGTATCTACATCCTCCATATCTTTGCTGTCTCTTGGTAAAACAGGAACAGTTCGTATCCATTGAACACAATTTTCAAAAATAAATATCCCTGGGTTTTCCATAGGTTGTTTTTGCGCAGCCTCCAGACGTGTCCGCAATAATTCCCAACCCTGCTTTCTTGAACCTGGTGATTTATTAGCTGTAACAAATATATTTCTATTCTTCTTTGCAGCTGATCTATGGAAACCAGCATTTATTTTCTGAGCAATTGAATCCCCGTCGATTTCATCGAAAATAGAGGAATCTGCTGGACCTGGCTTTATTTTACATAAATATTTTGCTGAAACTGCATTATCATATTCCCGGAGTGTACGACCAATCTCTTCCGAAACCATCCGGCAACCCTCATCCGGCTCACCGTTCCACCCATACCATTCGGCAATGCGGAATAGTGTTCCCCTGGGAAATGTTTTATGTGTACCATCTGCAAGAGTTATTTGCGAACCATCTGATTCAGCCCACCAACCAACAGCAAACGGATGACTGGAACCCCAGTCAAATGATCTATCAAAATACCAGGAAGAAGGAATCTGAAATGGTTTTATTACATGAATATCTCTCCGGAAAACATCATCAAACATTCCACCGGCAATAATATCCCAGTCACCATATAACCACGCACGTTTTTTGTTTTTATCAGTGATGGATTGAAGATTTAGTAAATAGCCGGGATCTGCATTAAGCAGAATTTTATTTTCAAAAATAGTTCCATGCAGACGAACACGCTCTCTTCCTTCATCATCAGAAATAATATTACCCGGCGGCACAGGATCTACAAACCGAGCTTTAACCCAATTATGCCCAACTCCATAGGGATTAGCCGTAGCTCTGTATTTCCTCGGTAATCCAGGGGCAGAAGATCTGCAAACTGACATCATATCCAAATAAAGTTTTGAGTTTGCCCAGTTTGTAAGCTCTTCCCAGCCTATCCACGGATATTCGTGACCATGGTAGTTCCAGTAATCATCTGGAGTTTTAGCACTACGAAAAAGCAGCTCTTCGCCATCAGGGAAAATCCATTTGTAATCACTTTTTGATTCCAAAAATCTTGCTTTGGGAAATATTTGTTTAAACCATTTTTTTGACTTTGCTATAACATCGGCAAGTTCTTTGTATTCTTTTCTGAAAAGAATTCCTCGCCATGCAGGACCATATCCCTGGCCTACATGCTGGACAAAATCCATTAGCAATGCGTCGGTTTTCCCTGGACCTCTGGTGCCCTCGTACAGACATTCAAAAATTGGGCATGATAAAAATAATTTTTGAGAACCTGGTTGTGGTTCCCAGATTATTGTATCAGGAATTATGCTCATCGAGTTCCGGAAGTTTTGATTGTTGTTCAGCTGCGGCAGTTGCCCAGTCGGACTTGCTTGGAGCTTGACCGGGAACAACAAGAACGCCAAACCCACCAGGCTGAACGCCAAGGTTAACATCGACCTGCTTCCGTATCCCGAGAATATCTGCAAGAAGCTTAGTTGCTTCCATCCGGGTTTTGTTGTCCGTGTATTCGCCCAGGGGGACCCCAAGATGATACTTGGTAGTTTCTGCATTAAGGCGCTTTTCCAATTCCCGAAAAAGGCGATCATAGCCAAGACCAAATGCTTCAAGCTGCGTTTCGATGTTGATTTTTTTTTTATTGCCTTCAACATCTTCGAGCCATTTTTTCTGGCTTGATTCCGATCATACCCCTCAGGCTTAATGCTCAAATATGCCTCGGTGAGGTTACTATTTTCAACCCAATGGAAAAAAAATTTTCTCTCCCTCGGGGTTAAAACTTTTTCGATGTCTCCGGCTGCCTTGTTCGACAAAATAAAAAACCTCCCAGCTTTTTTTAAAAAAAACACATTTTTCTCAAACTTGTCAAGCACTGATTTTTAGCGTTCTTGTTCCAGTTTGTTCTTTGTGTTTATGCTTGTTTCTCTATGTTTTTCTGTGTTTCATGCTGTCCAAAAATACTAAAAATATTTTTATTTATTTTCAAAAAAAACTTTCAAATCTGCTTTAAAAAATGCTAAACCTCCTTCGGAAAATAATTACCACCTAAAAAATCTTTTAATCAAATTGCTTTGCTTTCTGGCTGAAAAGCTGATTTTTTTTTGAAAATACCTGAAATATCAGGGATTTCTGCTTTCGGAACAGTCCTCCAGGAATTATCTACCAGCTCCCACATTGCACCGCAGTTACTGCATTGGCAAACATCTCCGCCGTCCCGGATTTCGCCTTTGCAAAAGCACTTAGGAATCTCCGGTCTTTTGGGCACGTGAGGCTTGTTTTTAATTTTACGAAAATCACCAACATAATCTTCAAAGTCCCCAAGATTCAAAAGCAAATGTTTCAGGAATCCGGCAGGCTTGTTTACATCGGAATTTTTCCGAATCCTGGCAAACAGGAACTCCAGAAAAGCTTCTCCAAGATTTTGAGCTTTTAGCGAATTAAGAATTATTGCAATCTCTGGCGGTTTCAAAATCAAGCCCGTAGAATCCTTGCACCTGGACTTCAAAACATCAGAACTTAAAAAATCAGCAGCAGCAAAATCAGGACTTGCCCGAGTGTTGCCTTCAGGTTCGAATGCGCTTTGCTGTCTGCTGTTCTTTTCTTTACTTTGATTTACTTTGCTTTGCTTTGCTTTGTTATAAAGTTCGGGCGAACTTTCACTCTTTACACACGATTTGTTAGAAAGTTTGTCAAACTTTTTAAAACTTTTTAAAACTTTACCCGAATTGTTAGAGTTAACAGGAAATTTGTCTGTATTTTTTAAATTATTAGAAATTTTATCATCAAACTTCTGCTTTCTTTCTCGAGACCTGTTTCTATTTGAAGATACTTTATCATAGTTTTCCTGGATAATATCTGTTGTAATTACATTTTTTTCAACTTCTTTAATAAGCTCACAATCGTCTAATAGGAAGTCAAGAAACTCATCTAAATCATCTAAATTCAAGTCAAGGTCTGATGCAAGAGAAGCTTTGTTGTATTTTTTACTTAGGTCTAAACAACAGTTGTCAGACTGTCCAATTCTATTATTTAATGCCCAAAATCTACCCTCACCAGCCCATCCTAACTTTACTCTCAACATCTTGAATTTTGGATGCTGATCTGATGTTACAAAGTGTTGATAAAACTCGATATTATTCTTCAATTTAATCTCTCCCAGTTACAATAATTATTCTGTCTTATACAGTATGTTTTTCTTCGTATTTTACCTCAGCTTCCAGGCGTGATTCGTGCTGCAGAGACTCAATATCTACACCTTTTTCAGCTGCAATATCCTTTAATTTTGAGTTGTCTTTATCCCAATATGAAGGTATTAAATTTTCAATAATTATTTCCTGCAGGAGCACCATTAACTTGTACTCAGACATACTTTTTAAGTCTGATATAATATCGTCAGGATTCTCAATCTTAGCCCATCCATTAGCGTCAAGGGTTCTTGGAATGTTATCTAATACTTGATAATTACCTATCAATGCTTCAATATTTAAGATAAGACCTTCGTGTGATGTAATGTGTACTGCCGGGTTAGTAAACTTTCCCAAAGTTTCTTCAAATAGTTTATTATTAAATATCTCATGCTTCATACGTGAAATATCATCTTCACGTTTTTCAGCTTTATGTCTTGCAATTTCTTCCGGATCTTCTTTAGTTTCCTCATCTACTTTAATTTTTGCAAGCACAATTTTTCCACGTTCAGGACCACTAACTATTAAGCATTCTTCAAAAGTAAGCTTGTCAGGAACCTCTTCTTCGTTCTCTGGCTCATCCCATTCAGGCTTCCATCTGGTCACGTCCCAAGGCATATATGTACCTGCAGGAGTCTCTCCAAAACCATAACCATCAGTAATGAATGGTCTCTCAATTTCTTTCTGATTCTCAAGATGCTGTTCAAGTTTTTTATTAAAGCATTTTGCGTCCAGGCAAAATGCTCTTTCGTTAATTTCCGGGAAAAGAGCCGGATCCCAATCTGTCCTTTTCCTGCACATAATACAGGAATCAGCTTCTTTTATAAGATTATCATCTTTCTTTGGAAATGCTGCATTCGTAAGATCCAGATAAATATTCTGATCTATCCAGGCACGAAAACTACTTATACTGGGAAGATATACATATTTATCTCTGGAAAGAAAATTGAATGCTTTCTTTTGTCCTTCTGCTTCAAGTCTGGCAATAAGTATTGCATGGCCGAGAAGTATTTTATTCTCTTCAAAAGCTGTTTCTGCTTCGGGTATTAAGTTTTTGAGTTTTAACCTCTGTGTTATATAAGATTCAGATTTTCCAATTTCATTTGCAATATCCCTGGGAGTATATGGGATAGATCCTGTCATCAATCTAAAAAAACCATGGCATTCATCAAGCGGATGGATGTCCTCTCTCTGCAGATTTTCAATAACTTGAAAATGCAGTACATCTTCATCAGTTAAATCTTTCACAACTGCAGGAATAGTTCCTCTATTTGCTATTTTTGAGGCTCTCCAGCGTCTTTCACCTGCTACAAGGTCATATCTCCCTGAATGTTTCTTTCGAACAATTATAGGCTGCATTACACCAATACTTTTTATTGAGGCTGAAAGCTCTTTCAATTTTATCTCGTCAAATCCACCAACTCTCCTGTTTTCCGGATCCGGATATATATCTGTTAATTTGATATTTACAATCTTGTCTGTACCTTTATTTTCTGCATTTAAAATATTCATCTTTTCACCTCTATTAATTTCTTTTTGAGCCCTAATATTCTCATACACCCCAGTTCTGCAAACCTCAGCCTTTCTTTTGGACTCCATTTTTTATGGTTTTTATTCAATATTGGAGATTTAACTTGTTCTACAAAATATCTGTAGCCATTATCAATTACTTTATATAATCCAGCTCTTTCTGGTATTTTTGTTAATGCGAATTCTGTTAATTTTTCAGGTACTGCAAAATATAAATACTTGAAATAATCACTATCATGATAGTGTCTTTTTTCTTTATCTCTTTTTAGATCAGATTTTGAAACTTTTATTTCAATTTCTGTTGCATAGCCTGAACCAGTCAACATAACCAAGTCCGCTTCGTAATTTAGAAACGACCAACTCACATTGGGAACTATTGTATTTTGTCTCACACCTAAATGTTCCATTAAAGCTATTTCTATTTCTAATGATTTCATCTTTTTACCTCTAAAATGTTGTTATTTTACAATTATTCAAAACATGATTAACTGCAGGCCGATATTCCTGTGCCACGGAATATAAATCACTTAGACTTCTACTATCAGACCCTCTTTTTTTTCTCAGACTATCTATTTTTGTTGACATTATCGATGTTCCAGTAATCCGTAGAAAAGCTGGAATATGTTTATTATTATAATGAGTCATTGTTTTCCCCTAACAATAAAGACTTTATCTTTAGGTTTATTACCCTGCGGTTCACAATCTTTTTTATTACCAAAGGAAACAAGATCATTATCTTTTACATCTCTTAAAATATCTTCCTGAGTGGCATATCTATAAAAAAGTTTATCCAAAGAACCGTATCTTTTATTACTGCTAATAGACTTGAATACAGGGCGCCCCATTTTATCAATACGTTCAAACTTTACTGTTATCATTTAATTCATTCCATGTTTTGCCAGTGTATTTTTCTAAGAGTTCAATTTTATCAATACTCATATCTACCTCAGAAAGGAATGTCATCATCGAACTCCATAGAACCCTGATTTTCTTGCCCTTTAGTAAACGCATTCCCTCCGGAAGAACCTGAAGGAGCGAATCCACCAAAACTTGAAGAACTATTTTGGCTGCCAGACGATCCGGAAATATTACCCCCTAAAAGCTGCACACCTGTTGCAGTAATACCTACCTTGCTTCGAGCATGGCCGTCTTTTTCCCATCTATCCTGCTTTAATTCTCCCTGAACACATACCTGCTTTCCTTTTAACAGATACTGCTGTAACGATTCACCAAGTTTTCCCCAGAGCACAATATCAAAGAAACTTACTTCATCAATCCAACTATCCCCGGATCTCTTTTTACGGTTTACAGCCAGACTGAACTTGGAAACTGGTGTTCCAGAGTTTGTGTAATTCAAATCTGCATCCCGAGTCAGTCGTCCAACAAGGACGACTGAATTAATATCATTTGCCATAATCCTTCTCCTCTATGCTGCAATTGATGCAGATTTGATTTTTATTAATTCAGACATGACGATTTTTTGCTGTGCCATTTCCTGAATCTCTCTTGAATGAGTGATAATTATTGTATGTCGTAAGTGACTCTCATTATGAGCAGCCTCAATCATTCTGAAGTACTTTTCCTTCATTTCAGGATCAAGAGCCCCGTCAGCCTCATCCTGGCAAACTGTAAGAAATGTTTTACCTGTGTTGAATGATCTGATTTTGGCAAAAGCTGAATAGATTGCTTTTTTAATCCAGACCTCTTCTCCTCCGGAAAGATCTTCAAGAAGCTGCTCTGTTCCGTTTTCAATATCCATAACCCAGATACTAAAATCTTCAATTTGCTTTGCCTTACTTCCGGACCCGGAAGCCTTCACTGTTCTAAACTCAATCTGGAACTTTGAACCATAAGCAGCTTTAAGAATATGGTTTGCTATAGTTGCAATATTGGGAGCTAAAGCATCAAGTTCTAATGCCTGAATTCCATTTTCTCCACAAATATCTTTAAGTAATCTCCATTCACCTGCTTCTATTTTTTTCTTTTCTATCTCGACTTCTAAAAACTTCAATGTTTGTAATTTGTCTCGTAAATTGTCCAGATTTTTCCGCAGCTCAACCAAGGTTGTCTCAGTCTCAATATATTCTCGCGTAGCTTCACTGAGCTTGTCCTGTGAGGTTTTTAGATCTGCTTGAGTGTCCTGCAGGTACATAGTAGCCTGAGAGTTATACGATGCATTTAATTGATCAATCTGTTTATTTTCTAAAGAAAGTAGGGACGTTATGTCTTCTATTTTGTCCTTACAAATACTAATTTTTGTCTCAGCTTCTTCAGCAGTTTTTATAGTACTGCAAGCATCTTCATATCTCGATTCAATAAAAGAAAGAGAAGATTGAACTTTGTTTAATTCTGTTTCATCAAACAATTCCAGTTCCGGTTCTTTAGGATTATTATACAGAAGTATTTCTGCCTGAACTTTAGTTATTTCATCTTCAATCGGCTTCAATTCTTCTGATTGAATATTTTCAAGAGCCCTCTTATATACTTCAAGCTCTCCCACTTTACTTTCCCAAATCTGGTATATTTCCTGTTTTGTTGCTTCCGGAAGATCCTGCCTACATGTTGGACAAGTAGTATCAGGTTTAATCTCTGTTTCTTTCTCAAGTATTGATATTTCAAAATTTACTTTATCAAGTCTTTGATTTACTTCCCTTTTCTGTTCAATTAGATTATTCAGCTGGGAATTTAATTCCTGTTTTTGGTTGTCAATTTTTTTACATTCTTTTAACCAATTTTCTTTAACAGAATTATTCCTGGAGTCATACTCATTTTTTTTGGTTAAAATTTCCTGTCGATTCAACCTGAGAGATTCCACATTTTCTTTTAGTTCAATAGCATCTTTTTTATATTTAACCGCTGTTTCGGAAGTTTTAATTATTTCCTCATTTTCAGTTATTAAACGGTTACTTTCTATTCTGGATTTTTCCAACTTATCAAGCTGTACTTTAATGCTATTATTTTTTTCTACTTCCAGGCGAAGATGGTCAACTTGTTTTTCAATAGCAGATACTTCAGATTCTAAAGTAACTTTACTAATTGAAATTTCTTTTAATCTTGCGGAAAGGATTATCTCTCTATTTTCATTAGAAGATATTTCATCATCTACACCTGAGTAAGCTTCAATTTTACCTGAATCTTTAAGTATTTCAAACTCAATTACCTCTGCATTCTTTTTAGCAATTTCTGAATATTCTTTGAGATATTGTAACCCTGATAATTCTGCAAATATACCTTTTTTTACTCCTTTTGAAGCAGAAGAAAGATCTGGATTATTTTTAGTATTTTTCTGGGTTATAAAAGCTGTCTTCTGGTAAAGGGTAAGGGATCCGAAAAGCTTTTCAATTTCTGCAAAATACGCTTCTTTACGACCACTTATGTTTTCAATTGCTTCATACCCATTGCCAATATCATGGAACAAATAATAATCTATAGATCCGGTTTTATTTTTCCCATCAATTTCCAGAAGAGCTCGGTACTTAATACCGGTTTTTGTATCAGTAAAGTACAAATCCCGACAGGAATCTTTCAATCTGAAATGATGTTTTAATGCACTGGATCTGGTCAACATCTGCGGCCATGGATGGAGGTTTTCAATTAAAGTTGTTTTACCCTGTCCATTGCCACCAATTAAAGCAACAATTCCAGGAAGAATATTTGAAAAATCAACTGTTACTTCATCAACTTTTAATCCTTTCCAAATACCAATTGCACCTCTTAATATTAGTTTATCAATTTGTATTGAACATGCATCAGAGCTTGCATTTTTTGAAGTTTCAGACTCTTCAAGTTCATCTGCTTTTTCCAGTAATCTATCATCAATTTCCTTTCCGGAGGCTTCTGCCCAGACAATAACCTTGTCTCTTAGATTCTTTTGTTCAGTTATTTCTGCAGCTCTTACTGTTTCTGTTGCAATAATATCCAGAGTTATCCTGGAGTTTTCTTCTGCACCAGCTTTTATAAGTTTTACTGTTAAATCTTTAATATCTAATGAATGAGCCTGTTCTTTTGTACATCGCACTTCAATCCAGACTCTTTTTCCTGCATACGAATCACCAAAAGCCAATTGATCAACAATTAAATTATTGTATTCTACTTTTTCTTTTACCTGTTGCGGGAGATTGAATAGTTTTCTTCGAATATCAACTTTTTTATCTTTTTCAGTAAACAAATCTCTCTGTGAATAGTTGATTTCGACAATATTACATCCCGGTCTATGAGTCTCTCCAAAACTGGTATTATAAAACGATCCGGGATAATACGCAGGAAGATCTCCTATTTGCTGAGGTTCATGAATATCACCCAGAGCATAATAATCTGCACCGACTACTGCCAAATCATCATAAGTAATTGAAATACCAGACCCACGATCAATTATTTGATCATTTTGCATCTTGCTTCCTGCAACCTGTCCATGGTATAAAAGTATACATGGTAGTTGCTGGTGTTCCTTTCGAATGGCGGTCAACCCGAGAAAGAAACTATGCATTTCCTGCCTGACGGCCGCTTCGGTGGCCGTCTTTCCTTTAGATTCAATATTAGAAACTATATGCTTTTTGGATGGCTCTGGAACTCCTAACAACAATAAAGAAGATTTAATTCCAGCGACCTCTGGGCTCTTCTCAATCGTTGGTCCAGTATTATTATAAAAGTACGGTTGTCCTGGCTGTAGTAATGTGATCCCAAATGTATTCAACTGTGATTCAAATATCTCCAGGGAGCCTGAAACATCATGAGTCGGCGTTCCGTAGATTATTGCTACCGGTGCAATATTCGCATAATCATTAACCATGCTTACAAATTTTGAAAACATGGCACCTGCAGTGTTTGCTGTAGAGCCATCCCATATATCTCCGGCAATTACTATTAAATCGACATTCTCATTTTCAGCAATTTGCAATGAATCATTATGAGCAATTACGATATCTTTGAACTTGGTGGCTCTAAAATGTAAATCTGCTAAATGTAATATTTTCATACCTGACCCCCTTCTATCTGTCCGGAATTAACAAGATGATTTTTAAACATTTCCCAGTTCTTCTTAAGATCAGCAAGAGAGAGTTTCCCGCTTAAAGAAGCTTCTCTAACAGGGTCAGCTTCTTCAGGGAACTGATACATGCCAACCCACTCACGTATTTGACTTTGTAGTTTTATTATTTCTTTCTCTTCTGAAGTAAGAACCTTTTCAGTTGACTTAAATGCATTTGTTTTTGGTTCGGGAGTTTTATCTTCATCAGGAGATACCACCTCCGGAGCTTGTAATTCCTGTTTTTTACCATACAGAGCCTGTGTGCTGCCAAACATGTTATCGAGACCAGCTTTTAGAACCATCTTATTTTCAGGATTAGCAACAACCTTCTTAAAGTGCATTGTTACATCATTGCCATTAAATATATTGACCTTAAATCCTGTTGGCATCCCGGTCAATTCCCGGACGACACGGGATCTGGCACCAGTGTTAGCCCTGGCTCTTGCCACTTTCATAAGACCAAGTACATATCTTTTTTTTGCTATTTCGGATGTATATTTTGTATTGTTTTTTAAAAACTCTTCTTCTGCTCTAATCATTACATCAAACTCATACTCACATACAGAAGAACGTCGCTTGGTACCATCTGGCTCGGTCACCTCTCCTTGCGCAAATCCTACATATCGCAAGTCTGAAAACCCCAGATAAGGTGTATCAATTTTTTCTATTTTTACCCCACAATTATCCTGGAGATAGGATATTCCGCTTGCATCAGCAACCCTGTCGAGAACAGCTTTACCTGGTGTAAAACTTCCTGAAATATTATGGAATTCTTCTCTGGTAGCCTCAATTCGTGTTTCTACAATTTTATACAATGGTAAAACTTCACCCAGTGCATCCGGTCTAAAAAATGATAATGCTTTATTATTATCCAACATGGACCTCCTCGTCCCTTAAAATAAAACAGAGGCAGGGAGCGGGTGCCCCCTGTGTGTCTCCCTCTGTTAGCCTAAATTGGAGGTCCAGGCACGGCATAAGACACGTAATCCCGCACATGGACCTCTTAACAACTACCCTGCCAGTTGCAGGCCTCTTTCTGATGCAACTCTATAAGCTTCCTCCAGAGCTTTATTCAATTGTTTCCCACTCTCTTCGGGAGTGTCATACTCTGCAGTAACTTCAATCTGAAAAGTTCCTTTTGAACTCTGCTTCATTGAGATTCTGCACCTTCTGTTCGATTCTTCCACGGTCAACCCTCCTGGTTTTATCATCCTTATAGTGGTATAGTACTATACTATTATAAGGATGTCAAGTTTTTTATTGCAATTATAATAGTTTAATACTATACTACTGTTATGAAAGATTCTGATTTTGATAAACTCATCCAGGAAGTTAATGCTGGAGCCATTCAGGTAGATGATATCCTTGATATAATTGAAAAAGATCCTATATCTGAGAAACAGAGACAAGAACTCTGGATGAATAAAAAATTTGTTGGGAAAATGAACCATATTGCTTCTCTTATGAATAGTGAGAACTTTAAGGATACCGTTGAGCTTCTGTATCCTGATACTGCAAAAGAAAAATACAAAACACTTACCATTCGTGTTCCAAGAACCCTGCATGAAGTACTGAAAGAGTGGTCCTATTTTTCTGAAAAAAGCATTAACCAGATTATGCTTGAAAGTCTTATTGAGGGTCTTAAAAACTGGGATCCAAAACAATTTATTACCAGAAATCCTGATAAGTTCTATGATTATATTGAAACTCCTATGTATGAAAATACAAAATACAAGCTTAATATTGCATGGAATTCTATTATCGCTACGGCGAACACGAAATAACATTCTACTTCGATTCCTTTTTTTGTATAGTAATTTGTTCAATCTGACTAACCATAATTTCATTAATAGATTTCCCTGTTTTGTATGACATCTCTCTTAAAACTTCATGTAAAATTTTAGGGACCCTGATTGTTGTTGTAATTTTTTCATTATCACTCATAAACTTCCTCCAAATCTCTCTGTAACCGCCTGCCAGGCAGCCACAAGCTCATCAATCGTCATTAAATCTATCTTCTTACCACCTGCAGTATTTTTTACAGTCATATCAAATACTCTTGCTTTGGAAGTTGAACTTCCCGGACGTGTTTTATTTAATACAATTTTCCGTAGATTACGTATTTGCTTTTTTAAAACAGTTTCCTGATCAGATGGTGAAATTTTATTATGAGAATATTTCATAGAATTAGTGAATAAATCAGGATTTATACTGGTTTTATCACCAAGAATTGCACTTTTAAGTGGTTCCCAGCCCATAGTCTCCCCGGACCCGGAGGACTGTTCCGAGACTTCACCTTCCTGAAACCCTTCTCCTTTCTCCGATAAAGGAAGTATCTGCTCTTTTTCGATCATTCTAATAGCTTCAATAAATCGAGGATCTCTGGGACCGAACACATGACCTTCTCTTTTCCCTTCACAAGTTCTATTTGTCCTGGCAAAGCACTGCTCAAGCCACGGAATCGAACGAATATGGGTTAAGCATGCAATATGTGTAACTGGTTTGATAGAGAGGCCTTCATAGGCAAGTGCAACGGTTACAAGTACTTCATTTACTCCTGTACGTGTATCGTCAATAGCCTTTCTTGCTGCAAATGAATCATCACTTGTTGCGATTAATGAAGGGATGTTTAGTTTTCTAAGGTAATCATGATATTGTTTTGCAATCTCAATGTTGGGAGAAACAATTAAAAGTCGTCCTGAAAAATATTTCCTTAGTTTAATCCAGTGATGTAAACATTCATCAAGCAATTGATATGCGTATTCAGTGGATAGTGCAGTAAATAAAGCCTTCCCTCCGGTTCCTTGCGACCTGGACAATTTTTCAACACTCTCAACTACTCCATTCTCTTTCCATTCTGCAGAACCATCTAAAGTATGAAATCTTACTGGAACAATGGCACCTTCTCGAATAGCCTGAGATCTTGTATACCTAATAACTCTGGTATGTTCTTTATCCTTAAGGTCAATATGAATTCCGGAATAATCAAGAAAAGCGATCTTTTGACCATCTCCCCTGGAAAGTGTTCCGGAAGCATAAATAGTAAGTACTGAATTACGAATTATAGATTCAAGAGCAGCTTCCCATAAACTATCTTCCGAAACATGATGAGGTTCATCCAGGAATACTATATATTTATTTCTGGAAGTCTCTTTTGCATGAAGATCCGGATTATGGCCAATAGCCTGATATGTAGTAACATAACCAGAAAATCCTCTTGAAGGATCTTCTTCATTCCCATTAACCGCACGTATGCGATGATTGGTAGGAACCATTTTATTGATAAAGTCCCCTTCCCCCTGGTATTTTAATGAATTACGAGGGACTATCCAAAGGATACGATCTGCAATCCGGGGAATAAGTAATTCAGAAAGTATTACAGGAAGGAGTGATTTTCCCCCTCCTGGAGTTACAGAAGCTATAATTGTGTTTACTGGTTTCCCTGCAAGAATTTCTTCACAGATTTTTACCATCTCAAGCTGATGTTTTCGCAGCAAAATCATCCTCCAGTTTTACAATATATTCAGCTATCTGACAGATACTCGAATCGATATAAATTAAGTGCATTTCACGACCATAATCATTACCGACTTCAAGTAACCTTTTAATTTTTTCATTCTTAATATTGGCAACTGTCTTCTCTGTTATTCTTGTCATGTCCCTATTGTTTCCAATACTTTGTCAGTTTCATAAATCTGCTGTACCCTTCTCTTACCCTCTTCAAAATCAAGAGTAAGCTGCTTTCTCTCTCCATCCACATATCTAAAAACCAGTGAACATAAGCGATCTAAAGCCAGGGCACAGTCATATGAAAAAATATTCTTATCAGATTCAGAATCTTCATTGTAAGATTCACGTGTAAAATGGGGTGTATTAATTACCATTGGGCTATTCGAAAGCTGGAGAGCTCTAAGGCCAGTTATAACAAGCCCCTGGATGCCACTGTTCCAGGTTACACTTATAGAAGAAACAGTTATTTTTTCCTCCCATCCGGGAGGAGCTTCAACAATATCCACCAAGTGTTCTGCCATGGCTTGCAGAGCATCAGAAAGCTCTTTTCGAGGTTTCTCTGATGTTTCAAGGGTAATGGTATCGATAATATCGTTCTGCTTATCCTGTTCATATTTAACAAATATCAAATCGTCTTTAGGTTTGTATTTAAACTTTAATAATCTTCTTTCCACTTGGACCTCCAAATTTTTAATTACTAACTACATTTAATTTTACGCTGACAATGTCATTTTCGTTTTTAGTATGATAGGAACGGGAAATACTTATATGCCTGATAAGCTTGTCATTACGAACAACCCCTGCACCTTCAAGAGCATCCATAATTGCTTTAACAGGACCGTCAGTATCTTTCACCTTCCAGAGAGATAGAGTTAATGACATGTCACACAATCCGGAAATTGTTGGTTGGTTATTCTGCTTCCGGAAAGCAGTAATCATACCTGTCTTAAAAGCTCTGTAATCTTTCCCTTGATAAACCATAGCTTTCCCCCGGACACATCGAGTCATATTTCTTCGATTTGTTGATACAGTCTTTCCAATCCAGACAAGTTCCATTTATTCTCCTGTAAATTGCCGGATTACATGGACTCCGGCGAATGTAATAAAATTTATCAAAATTTAATAATTTAATTTCAAACCCTACGAACTAACCGACTTCACACGATTAAAAAAGATTCGACAACTAAATAATATCCTGTTCCCATGCAAACAGGATTTATCAGGTAATCCCTCATACAAGGGCATGTCCTAATATAGAGCCGGCAGGATTCGAACCTGCAACACCCGTCTCTAGGTTAACTGCCTTACTGGCCGATTTCGGGCACCTGTCAAAGGGGTGCGACCCCTCACCTGCTGGCACGTATACACCAATTCCGCCACAGCTCTACCACCGTCTTTCCGGCTGTCATACTGTCTCAACACTGATCACTTATCGTTTTCAGCTGATGGGTGTAACCCGCTTGCAGGATCCGGACTCGAACCGGAACTAAGCGGCTTATGAGACCGCTAACCTACCTTTAGTTTAGTTTATCCTGCAATGTTACCGGCCAGGCCATCACCTCTGGCCGGGTTAGTCTTTCCTATCAGTCCTCCGGATCTTTTTTTAAGCTTGCTCCAGAATCAATGCTTATTCTCTATCAAGATTCACCCGCAGGAAGATTTAAACTTCCTTCTGTAGGGGAAGGAGTATGACCCCTACTCTCTATCTGAACAGGCTCCTCCCTTTAAGGCTGCTCCAAATAGCAGAAACAACCTCGAAAATCAAAATAATAAAGAAAATAACTCCAGACACGGCTCCGGTTACAGGCCAAAAAAGGCTGTACAAAATTATCAATACCGGTTTCCTATTTGTAAAAATTTTCTTGTATAAATCTATTGCCAGGATAACTACAAGCAGATACATCACTACAATAATAAAAATAAAAAACATAATTCCATTCATTAAATAGCCCTTTTTACTTCCGAATTTTTAATAAAGTCCTCAAGCTGATCCATTGTAAAAAAGACCTTCTGTCCGAATTTAAAAAAACCAATTTCTTTTCTTTGTCGTATTCTCCAAATAGCTCCCCTTGAAAGATTCAGGATTTCCCCCGCTTCATCTATCGTGTAAAACCTTTTCTTGTCTTCTGGTTTTTCTTCAAAATCATCGGGAAGTAATTCAATTTTCATGCTGATATCATCTCCTTTACCCTGATAAAACTATCAATGACTTCAATCAAATAATCGGGGAGTTTCTTTTCTACAATCTGACTAATCATCCCGGATAAAACTCCTTGAGAAATATTGGAATCCTGAGAATTGTTAAGAATGTTTTTATAGTAATTAACAAGAGAATCCTGGCTCTTTATAGCTGTAGTCCATTCAAGAACTTCATTTTCCCTCCAAAATGGTCTTCCGTTTCGTGTGATTGACGAAAAACCACATAGAGGTTGTTTCCATTTATCTGCACTTATTTTAAATATTGATTCATTTGCATACCTACATGCCTCCTTTAAAGTCATAAGTTCTGATTGATTTACTGTAAGTGAAAAAAGTTCTGCAGTTTCTTTCAGATTACTCCATGCTTTTTTTATTTTGTTATTCATAAACTCTCCTTCTGGCGGTCAACCCGAGTTTAATTTCCTGCCTAACGGCACAATTTATAGTATTCATGCTGCAGCCTCCTGCAGAAGTAATTTTCTTATATAATCAAGTCCCTTTTGGTACACTACTGTTTTAATATTTATATGGGTCGAACCGTCCGGCTTTACATATTTCTGCTCTATTGTTCTAAAATATCCCCGGTCAATATATTCCTGATAAGGTTGGTTGTTCTGCATCAGAATTCCGTTGTCCCGGAGGAAGACAAAAAGCTTGTTTCTGCCACCGCCATAATGCAGGACTTTTGAAGCAGACCCGATATCAATTGCATCTTTTGAGTTTGTTACTGCTTTGTAAAAATCAACTGCGGGTTTTTGTTCTAATAGTTGGTTGTCCTTTTTTTCAATCAAGGAATTAGCTTCAACCAATGCAACTGCAATTAAATCCATACCAGTTAATTGTTTTGATTTTTTAAATTCTTTTTCTACCTGAATAAAATACTTTCTGGCCTGTTTACCTTTATCGTTATTTTCAACCATAGATAACTCTTTAGCCATATCAAGGGAGATGTAGTATTCTTTACTGTTTTGCATCCCCCCCAAGGTATCAATTTTTTCTGATACCCTTGTAAAGTCTTCGTTTTCGATAAAATTATATTTTACAATCCTGCTTTTTATCCAATCAGAAAACCTATAACCACTCTCAAGAAATTCGTGTAATTCCCTGGCATTAACAGTTTCAATGCCATCTTTCTTTTTAATTTTAATTAGTTCGTTCATCCAGCTTTCCTTATTTTATTTAATTGAAAAAGCCCTCCAAAGGGTTTAAGCTGGAGGCGAAGAACACCAATAAAACCCAACAGGAGGGCAATTATGGACATTAAACACAATTGCGGCAGAGACAGGCTTGATGATTTTGTTCTAACTAAAAATAGTGCTACCCCAAAAGGAACAGCATTTATACAATGTATGGGATGCGAAGGAATTGTTGGTACCGTAAACGATCCCGAAATACTTAGCCGTATTGAACAAAAACTTGATGAACTACTCATAATACTAAAACCTTCTCACGAGTAGCATCAGGCTCATCGGTTATTCTTATTGTTACAATATTCGGAGTCTCAAAACCTTCAATACAAATGTGATACCCATGAGTTCTGAGAAAACTCTCCATCTCGTACGCACGTCGAATAGTCGGTTCCAGAGTAACCATCTGCTTTGACGGTGTATTGCTGAAATGCGGCATCTTTGCAATGACATGTTCATTTGGAACTTTTTCCATAAGAATGTTTACTGCATCTTTACTCATGCT